>Ga0207706_10000167_pt1 | contig 72622 bp, 69 predicted proteins | sample KBSC53metaG_FD_184318 | JGI IMG/M metagenome (GOLD analysis project Ga0207706, IMG submission 184318) | Corn rhizosphere microbial communities from Kellogg Biological Station, Michigan, USA - KBS C5-3 metaG (SPAdes) (version 2) | ecosystem: Host-associated > Plants > Roots > Rhizosphere > Soil ... | reverse complement strand
AATGTCAGATTTTGATTAAAAATTTGATTAAGCACGAATAATTACGACAATTTTATGTTAAAACTTGTAAATATTTCTCACCGTTTTTCATTTGTGCCATTAAAAATATTGAAATATTAATAAAAAACTGTCGCTTAAATTTTTATATTGTAAAATATACACACTTAATTATTGTCTACTTTTTTAAATATTTTAAAAAGTTTCATGGTCTTTGTAACATGAAATATACAGTTGTATTTTACGGGAACTATTAACTGACTCATTTTAAAAAGCATGAAGAAACACTTATTAACAGGTTTTTTTTGTCTTTTGTTTGTGTTCCTGGGTGGCTATGCCCAGGCACAAAACCGCACCGTTACAGGTGTCGTTACCGCAAAAGACGATGGAATGCCCATTCCCGGGGCTTCTGTAAGAATTAAAGGGACCAACATTGGTACCCAGACGAACCGTGAGGGCAAATTCACCCTTTCCGCCCCTCCCGATGCAGCGCTGACGATCAGCTTTATCGGTTACCAGACCCAAACGATCTCAGCTTCGGGCTCAGCTTCGATTAAGGTCGTTTTATTCTCATTGAGCGGACAGTTGAGCGAAGTCGTGGTTACCGGTTCGGGTGTTGCAACCAGTAAGGCCAAACTGGGAATATCCGTGGAGGCTGTATCCGGAAAAAGCCTGTCCTCGTCGCCCCAGGCATCTATAGACCAGGGTTTGATTGGCCAGGTAGCAGGTGCCCAAATATCCTCTGTCGATGGCACGCCAGGTGCCAGGGCCAACATCATCCTTCGCGGTATTAACACGATACAGGGCTCAACTTCGCCAATGCTGCTTGTTGATGGTGTTGAATCACGCGTGACTGATATTAGTCAAATTGACCCCGCTACGGTCGATCACGTCGAAATTGTGCAGGGCGCCGCGGCTTCAACCATTTATGGTGCTCAGGGTGCAAACGGCGTAATCCAGGTGTTTACCAAAAAAGGCAAACTTGGTCAGGCTCGAATTGATATATCTTCCAGTGTTGCCGGTAGTGATATTATCAATAACGGCGATGTGCATCAGGCAAAGTTGAGCAGCTTTGCGGTAAATGGACAGGGGCAATTTATTGACGGCAGCGGAAACGTTATCACCCGTGATCAGGATGGACGCTATCAGGGCATCCAGTGGGCTTATAAATCTGATGCAAACAGCCCGACTTCTATGTCGAATCCTTTGAATGTTGCCCATCAGCAATACGGAACCAATCTGAAATATTATGACCACCTGGCGCAGCTTTTTAAAACTGCTTATACAACCAATAACAGTGTTGCCATCTCGGGTGCCAATGATAAATCCGATTACAACTTAACGGTATCAAACAATCATCAGCAAAGTAATATCAGAAATAACGGCTACAACGACAGGACGAATTTAACAGCCAACATCGGAGCCGAATTGTTTAAAGGCTTTACCATTCGTTCGATAACGCAATTGATATACACAAAAAATACCTTGAACCCGGCGTTTGGCATCGGCAATGCCGGCGGTATCTTCGATGCGCTTAACGCCGAGCCTTACTATGATTTCTATCAAAAAAACGCTGATGGCAGCTACCCACTTTCCCTGAACTCCGGTACAGTGAGTGTCAATGGTAGCAACCCGTTTTACTTTACCCAGTGGGGCAGCCAAACTACCAACAAGGAGAATGCGTTGCAAAACATCCAGGCTGACTATAAGATCAATAGATTTATAAGCCTGAACGCCAAATATGGTATTAACTGGCAGCACACCGAACAAAACGTGATCTACAAAAACCAGAGCGCAACGCTGACTGCTCAGGATCTCGGGTCTTATTTTGGCGCCTATGCTCCGGATCCAACCGGCGAATTGGATAAAAATACCAGTAGTACCACTTTTCAGAATTTTAATGCATCCGCCATCATCAGGACCGATTTTCAAAAGGATTTTCACCTGAATGTGCCTATTACCACCAGCACATTGGTTGGTTACGACTATCGTAAGAACGTTGATAAGCAGTTTAATACATATGGACTTGGCTTGCCGGCATATGCCATATATAATTTTAACCAAACTTCAACGCAGGCGGTTTCCTATGATTATACGACGCCTTTCATCACCTATGGCTTTTATGTTAACCAGAAGATTGATTTTGGTGATTATGCCGGCATAGCCGGAGGCCTCAGGAGCGATTGGTCGTCGGCATTCGGCGGAGGATCAAAGCCTTTTACTTTTCCTGATATAAATGGTTATATACGCCCTTCGTCCTTTGAATTCTGGAAAGATTCAGGTCTTGGGAGCGAAATCACCGAATTTAAATTGAGAGGCGGTTTCGGCGAAGCAGGTATACAGCCGATGCCGTTCGATCGTTACCCGACGGTAAATGCGCAAAACCTGGGTACATCGTTAACCTTCAACCTGCCAACCTCATTGGCTAACCCTAATTTGAAAGTGGAAGTTTCGAAGGAGTACGAACTCGGTACGGATTTGACGCTTAAAGGTGCATCCGGTAACTGGTTTAACGAGTTTAATATCAGCGGCACTTACTGGAACAGGCGCTCCGACAATGTGATCTATAATGTTAGTGTGGCGCCTTCTACCGGCGGTTCTTCGATTAAAACCAATGCTATCGGATTGGCATCGCATGGCATTCAGGCATCGGTTGATTTTGGCATCTACCGGTCTTCAAAATTCAACTGGAATTTCAGAACCAACTTCAGTACGGAAACGAGTAAAATTACGAGCATAGATGGACCGCCAATTATTTTGGGATCTTCAGCGGGCAGTACGCAACTATCTTTGTATCCTGGTCAAAAAATCGGCCAGATCTACGGCTTTAAGGCACTGACAAGTATTTCAGAGAAAAATGCCGAAGGGCAATATTTTATCGATCCAGCCACTGCCGACCAATATACGATAGCCGACGGGAGGGTTGTTAATAAAACGACAAAAGCTATCCAGTTTTCGAATGAGGTATCGCCTATCGGCGATCCTAACCCGAAATTCAACGCTTCGTTCATTAACAGTTTTACTTATAAATCACTTCTGTTCGGCTTCCAGTTCGACTGGGTATACGGCAGCCATCTTTACAATCAAACCAGGGAGTGGATGTACCGTGACGGTATCAGCGGCGATTATGATAACGCAGTTAATATTGGAGGTACATCTGCGGCTTATACAGCTTATTACAGGAGCGCTTATGCGGATATTATCGGCGCCAGAAACGGCGCGCGTGACGGCACAAAGGATTATTTTTATGAAAGTGCTTCATTTTTGCGCCTCCGGTCAATCAACCTGGGTTATGATTTCTCGAAATTGCTGAACAGTAAAGTATTCAGAAGAGCAGTATTAACGGTTACCGGGCGTAATATTTTAACATTTACCAAGTATAAAGGCTTTGATCCGGAGATCAGCAGCGGTAGCTCTAACTCGCCGTTTGACAGGGGAGTGGATAATTCATCATCTCCTAACCTCAAATCGTACCAGATCGGTTTAAACCTTGGTTTTTAACGCCTCAATGAATATAATATGAAAAGAAATCAATCCATCATAACATCGATGATCCTAGCCGGCATGGCACTGGCATCATGCAAAAAAGAACTTAACGTCGAGAACCCAAACTCACCAACACTGGTACAGGCGCAGACGGAAACCGGCATAACCTCCCTGGCCCAGGGCAGTATTTACACCAACGGCTTTTCCAATGGAGATGGCTGGCTGGGCGATAGCTTTTTTTCCCTGTGCTACGGTTATCATGAACTGCTTGCCGATGATGTATCGGCGCAAGCGGCAAACCAGAATGTTAACCTGGTAAACGTTCCGGATTATGTAATACTGGATGACGGGTCGCGCATCACAAACACTCAGCCACAGATTGGCAATTTGAGACTGAACAACTCGCGCGACAAACAGAGTAACAATATGTTTTACTATGAATGGCAGAATATGTATGCATTAAACAATGCCGCAAACCAGATTCTGGCGCTTATTCCGTCGATATCGTTTTCGGGTGATGCCGCTACTAAACAAACCACATTTAAGGCCTGGGCCTATTGGTGGAAAGGCTACGCCTACGCCCGTCTGGGTTCGGTATATTATGCTGGGGTTATCAATAATACAGTGAGCGCAACCAATAGTACTTATGTTAACAGCGCAGCACTGATCGCTGAGTCGAACAAAAACCTCTCTCAGGCAGCATCGTTATTGAGTACTATTAGTAATACCGGCACCTACACGACGGTGATGTCCAGTCTGATTCCGACCTTTTTCCAAGTCGGGGATGGTCAGGTACCTTCGCCGGACATGTTTATTCACAGCATCAACTCGCTGATGGCGCGAAACCTGCTGGCCAATAAAAAAGTTACCGATATGACGACAACCGATTGGCAAACGATCATTACTTTGACCACAACCGGCGTGCAGGCTGATGACAATATCTTTTCCGGACATAGTACATCCAATAACTATGTATTTTCGCCTGGGGGCGGTTCGGTGGCAGCCAATACGGCCGGCGATCCAACCTCCACGTCATTCACTATCAGCGAAAGGCTCTTGCAGGAATTTGAGAGCGGTGATCTAAGAAAATCAAAGAATTTCCTGCAGGTGACACCATTTTTAAACCAGGTGGGCGGATTTACTTTCGGCACCAGGTGGGAATTACTTAACGCCCAGTTGGATCCTGTATCGGGTAACAATGCTTACCAGATTGCAGATAAAACACCTGGAAATCAGGAAGTGTATATCGGCCCGAGCTATGAAGAGAATGAATTGATGATGGCAGAAGCTTTGATTTATACCGGCCAGACAGATCAAGGGCTTGCACTTGTAGATGCTGTGAGAAACCGCCAGGGTGCTGGACTGCCTGCGGTTTCCGGTACAGGCCTGACGATGGCACAGGCCCTGGAGGAAGTTCGAAGGGAAAGGCGCATTGCCTTGCTGTTTCGCGGTACCGCCTTCTATGATGCCAGGCGCTGGGGTGTTATTTACGATATTTCGAAAGGTGGCGGCCGAAAGGGATGTACAGTAGTTACACCGGATGGTACGCTGAATACCAATGCGACGATTAACTATAACTTCCTTGATTATTGGGATGTACCTGCGGATGAGTTTGTGCTTAATCCGCCGGCAGCGGGAAGCGCCCCGATTAAGAATCCAAACTAATATCAGTTTCTACCGATAGTTAATACAGGCGGCACCAGTTTTAGTGCCGCCTTTTTATATATTAAAGTGTACAAATGTTTATTCGTGTCCGCGTAAAAGACCGGATTCAGCAAGTGTTTCAAGGATTTAGAATTTCGTATGCGTTTGACAAGGGCGTGTGTTGTTCATTTCTTCACAAAACAACTACTTTTTATATTCCCCCGCAATTATTCTGCTTGATCTACTTTAAGTCGAAAAGTGCTTAAATATAACAAAAAAGGTCTTTTTCGCTGTGAAAAAGACCTTTTTAATATTGTGGTGCAGGCTTTAATTATAACAAACCATTTCTTTTATGATTTGAAAAGATTGGCAGATTTAGACCTAAATTGAAATTGGTTCAAAATATTAGTTAGCGCCTTTGCGCTTAAAACCGTAAGGCGCAAAAAAATATGCAATCCGCGGGACCACACATCTTAAACTCAAACATCCAAAAGTAACACCCTGACATTGGCGGCGACTATATTGCTTACGCAAACTTTAAAGCAGCCCCCAATCCTTCCGCGACTACGCCAACCAACTTTGGATGAAAAACCGTGAGGAAGTAGGTATATATTGATTTAAAAACGAACGGCAGCACGTCTACTTCTGCAGCCTAACTATCCGACGTATTTGGTAATATCACAGTCGCCCTATCCGCAGTAATTTTGCCCAGGTTTTTTGTGAAGGTAAATAGCCCGTTTGATTTATAACAAGAACTATAAATTTTGTAGCGCTTGCCCAGCCTCCTGAATTAATAGTATTTTTGTGTATGGACAATAATCTATTAAATAGCAAGCCTGATTTTTCACCAAAATGGTTTTGGGATTTTGACTATGACAAAATAGACTGGAGAACTTCCTACAAAACCATTATTGCCCGCATCATAGAAAGAGGTAACGAACAGGAATGGATGGAGCTGATCCGTTTTTATGGGAGAGATCAAGTAGTCAATGCATTAAAAAGTGAAATACTATTTCTTCCGGATTATGCTATTGAAGATGCCTCAAAATATTTTTCAATCGCTAAGGAAGAGATGTTATGCTACACAAGGAAACAGTCGACGCGGGGACACTGGATCTGATTAAACGTCTAATGGGAGATACCGAATTAAAGGATTTTTTCCTCGTTGGCGGTACTGCTTTGTCCTTACAGATCGGACACCGGATTTCAATAGATATTGATTTATTCTCAGAGAAAGAATTTGATACTTCCAGATTAAAAAAATATTTGGAGGATAATTATCAATTGTCAGATAGCAAGTCAATAAAAAACGGCGTGTTCGGCTTTATCAATGATATCAAGATTGATATTTTAACACATGCATATCCTCAATGCAGACCTCTTGAAGTAATTGAAGGGATAAGGATGTCATCGCTGGAAGATATTGGCGCAATGAAATTAAACGCAATTGCTCAAAGCGGCGAAAGGAAAAAAGACTTTATTGATATGTATTTCCTATTGGAGCAGAGGCCTTTATTGGCAATTGTTAAAGCGTACGAGCAGAAATATCCCAATGTAAACAGGCAAATGGCAATTAATTCATTGCGGTATCACGAAAATGTAGATCAAACAATCCCTGTAAAGTTGTTGGGAAAGGACATAGAATGGAAAAAGATCGCCTACCGTTTTTATGAAGCTGAAATTAATAAGTTGGCAATTTTTTCTTCCAAACAGGAGCAAAAACAATCCAAAAATCTTCGACACAGACATGGGCGTGGATTGTAAAACTGAAGTAGTCATGGCTTAATCTGATTTTTTAACGCAATTATGTAAAAGAAAAATAATTGTTTGTAAACTGGAGAATAGGGAGGCCTTGACCACCTAATTCCGAAATTTCAAATTGGCAATTCCGTTACACTTTGACCATGTTAAGCTGTTGAAAGCTAATTTGATTTGTCTTTCCTGTCAACACAAGTCGGTGCTCTCAAGCGCACGGAATATACTGGTCAAGGCCTCCGGAATATCCAACAATAGAACGTATGAAATTTATTTTGAGGAAGTTGCAAAAATTCTTACGCATCAAAATAAATTCTTAAAAACTTCAATCAAGTTTTCGTATACTGATGGACAAATTAATTTTTATCCAAAAAGAGGCACCCTAACGGACACCCGAAAATTAAAAAACCCTTCTCACTTGCTGTAAGAAGGGTTTTTTGTGGTATCAGCTGGAATCGAACCAGCGACACAAGGATTTTCAGTCCTTTGCTCTACCAACTGAGCTATGATACCAACCCGTTGGGGCTGCAAATGTAGTGTGTTTTTTTGTTTATGAAAACTTTTTTTGAAAAAAGATTAATCTCCCGTTAAAACCAACTTTACAACCTTTCAACTTTACAACATGCATCCCCCTTGGACATTTCAACTTAAAAATTAACTTTGAGAAAATTTACTATGCAAGCATAATGATTGGACAGGTCATATTCATCATCATCCTGGCGGCAGCAGTTTATCTTTTTAGCAAAAACGTGGGTAAGATCAGGAGGAACATATTGCTTGGCCGTGATACCGACCGCTCGGATAATCCTGCCGAGCGATGGAAAACGATGGCCAAAATCGCCCTAGGTCAAACTAAAATGACCAAGCGCCCGCTTGCTGCTGTGATGCACTTCTTTATCTATGTGGGCTTTATCATTATCAATATCGAGGTGCTGGAAATACTGATCGATGGGGTATTTGGTTCGCACCGTGTATTTTCTGTACCTCTTGGAGGACTGTACAATTTGCTGATAGGCGGGTTTGAGTTTCTGGCAATACTGGTATTAGTTGCCTGTTTTACTTTTCTTATCCGAAGAAATATCGGCCATTTAAAACGCTTTAACGGCGTTGAGATGACTTCATGGCCGAAATCGGATGCCAACTATATCCTGATCATTGAAATACTACTGATGACCGCCTTCCTGAGCATGAATGCTGCCGATCATAAATTGCAATTACTGAATTTTGGTCATTATATAAAGGCTGGCAGTTTCCCGGTAAGTAAGCTGATTAGTCCGTTATTGCCGGATAGTGCAAATGCGCTTGAAATGATCGAACGCGGCTGCTGGTGGTTCCACATCATCGGGATATTGGCATTCCTGAATTATTTGCCCTACTCAAAGCATTTTCATATCCTATTGGCCTTCCCGAATACTTATTATTCGAACTTGAATCCTAAAGGGAAGTTCACCAATATGGCATCGGTGACTAACGAGGTAAAGGCCATGCTCGATCCTTCATTTGTTCCCGACACTACCGGCGAAATAGCGCGCTTTGGAGCCAAAGATGTAACTGACCTGACTTGGAAAAACTTGATGGAAGCCTATACCTGTACCGAATGTGGCAGGTGTACATCGGTTTGTCCGGCTAATCAAACGGGTAAACTGTTATCGCCACGAAAGATCATGATGGATACCCGCGACCGGATCACAGAGGTAGGGAATAATCTGGATAAAAATGGAAAGGATTATAAAGACGATAAATCGCTGCTGGATAATTATATCACCCGCGAGGAGCTTTGGGCCTGTACAACCTGCAATGCCTGCGTGGAAGCCTGCCCCGTAAATATTAATCCGCTGGAGATCATTACTGAAATGCGCCGGTACATTGTTATGGAAGAATCACAGGCACCAGCCAGCCTGAACAATATGTTTGGCAACGTAGAGAACAACGGAGCCCCATGGAAGTATAGCCAGGCGGATAGGTTTAATTGGAAGGATGACCAGTGACCGATGACCAATGACAAATATGGAAGAAGTAAAAGTATTAACTATGGCCGAAATGACGGCCCAGGGTAGAGAGCCTGAAATATTGTTTTGGGTGGGGTGTGCCGGCAGCTTTGACGAGCGGGCGCAGCGCGTTACCCGCGATATCTGCAAGATATTAAGCCATGTGGGGATGAGCTTCGCGGTATTGGGTACTGAAGAATCCTGTACAGGCGATCCGGCCAAACGTGCGGGTAATGAATTCCTATTCCAGATGCAGGCCATGATGAATATCCAGGTGCTGAATGGTTACAATATTAAGAAGATTGTTACCGGTTGCCCGCATTGTTTTAATATCATTAAAAATGAATACCCTGGTCTGGGAGGTAATTATGAGGTGATCCATCATACTCAGCTCATACAGCAATTGATCGACGAAGGCAAACTAAAAGCTGAAGGGGGCCAGAGCTTTAAAGGCAAGCGCATCACATATCATGACCCTTGCTATTTGGGCAGAGGGAATAACGTGTATGAGGCGCCTCGCAAAGCTCTTGAAGTATTAGATGCTGACCTGGTTGAAATGAAACGATGCCGTTCAAATGGCCTGTGTTGTGGGGCAGGAGGGGCGCAGATGTTTAAAGAACCGGAAAAAGGAAATAAAGACATCAATATTGAACGTATGAGCGACGTGCTGGAAAGCAAGGCAACTGTAGTGGCTGCAGCTTGTCCGTTTTGCATGACCATGCTGCGCGATGGTGTAAAGCTCTCAGAAAAGGAGAAGGAAATAGAAGTGCTGGACATAGCCGAAATTACCGCAAGGGCAAATGGTTTATGAAAGATCAAAGGATAAATCTGATCTCGCTTTATTTTTTGATTATCGCAGTTGGTGTAATTATTCTACTTATCTACTTTGTAACGTGTTTATTGTTAGTTTATGACTATCATAAAAACAATTCTTCGATATCAGATACATTATATTGGATGTTTGTAGGAGTGCACCTAGCCATAAACATATTTATTATTGCAAAGCCACATAGGTTTAGCACCATTCATAGAGTAGTAAGCTCAGTTTGCATAGTATTTGCTTATAGTATTTTCGCGATACTTTTAAATATCTAAGAAGGGTTTACTGCACCTTTGCTTTTAAAAATTCCAACGCGTCATTCAGGCTATCCAACTTTTCCGGCGTCATATCCCTTACGGGGATAGTTAAAGTAGTCGCCATAGAATCAATATTGCCTTTCGGATCATCATAAGTCTGGACGATGATATCGTCGTTGATGGTCTTAAATTTTAATTGACCGTTGGTCGCATCACCGAGGTAGTTTACGCTGTCCAGTTTGGTCAGATGGAAGGAGAAATATTCCTGCTTACCGTGTTGATAAGTTTTTCTGAGATGGACAAAATGCTGCGGGGTTACCTCAATTTCCCACTTCTTTAATTTGGTGTCGTTAGAAGCATCAAAGGTCTGCAAAAGACATTTATTACTCCAGTCGAGCCACTCTTTCTCGCCCATTTTATAGCTAAAAGCGCAGCAAAACGCCATAGGAACCAGTATTACCAGAATTTTCGCTTTAGTAAGAATTGATTTTACCATGACAACATTTTGTATTACTAAAGTTAAGAAAATCGATATTTTTGTAAATGCGATTTTCTGAACAGTCAAGAGTGTGGATATACCAATCGGATAGGGAACTATACGATGATGAGGTAAAACAGTTACATGAAATTTTAAACAAATTTGTATCCGAATGGACCGCCCACAACCATCAATTGAAAGCCAAAGCCGAGATACGGTATAACCGCTTTTTGATATTGATTGTTGATGAGAACCAGGCAGGTGCCAGTGGCTGTTCTATCGATAAATCAGTCAACTTTATTAAAAGGCTGGAGCAAGAGTTCAAAATTAATCTGTTAGATCGCTTTAACCTCGCTTACCGTGAAGGAGAGAAAGTGCTTTCTGCTCCGCGCGATGAGTTTGAAGAATTGCTGAGATCAGGCAAGATCAATTCCAATACGATCGTTTATAATAACCTGGTGCAAAATCTGGAGCAGCTGGAAACCAAATGGGAAGTGCCGTTTAAAGATAGCTGGCATAACCAACTATTTGGAGATTTAGTTGTAAATTAGAGTGATTATTGAATTGTGGATAAGGTTGAATTAACAACCTGAAGCAACTAATCTCTAATTAACAAATCTCTAATCTCTAAACCCAATGGGACAATTTGACGACCGTATAGACGCTTACATCGCCAAATCGGCTGATTTTGCTAAACCAATCTTAATTCATATCCGCGAGGTGGTTCATCGTGCCTCACCGCTGATCAACGAAACCGTTAAATGGGGAATGCCATTTTTTGATTATAAAGGCCCGGTATGTATGATGGCCGCCTTTAAGCAACATTGTGCATTCGGTTTCTGGAAGGCATCAAGATTAAAAGATCCTGATCATCTGCTGCAGGGCAGTGACGAAGAAGCTGCAGCCGGAAGCTTCGGGCGTATTAATAGAATGGAGGATTTGCCTTCGGATGAAGCATTGATCGGCTTCATCCATCAAATGATCGCCATCAATGAAAGTGGCATAAAAGAGCCTAAGAAACCATCTGCTCCCAAAGCAGAAATACCAATGCCGGACGATTTTGATAAGCTGCTCAGAGATAATTTAGCAGCTATGGGCAATTATGAAAAATTCAGCCCCTCAGCCAAACGCGAATACCTGGAGTGGTTTGCTGAAGCCAAAACCGACGCCACCCGCGAAAAACGAATGCAACAAGCTTTGGAATGGATTGCTGAAGGCAAGACGAGGAATTGGAAGTATAAGTAGTGGTTGATTGAGTTGTATTGGTTGAATGCGGTAACCTAATCAACTACTTAACTCAATCAACTAATCACCATTATTAGAAATCCAACGGCCCCAACCTTCTCATATTCTTCCGTATCAGATACTGCCGGTGCCTCACATAATTACTCGGACCAGTAGGAGACCATTTCAGCGGGTCAGGGAAAATAGAGGCAATGGCCGCAGCCTGATAAGTATTCAGGTCGCTGGCTGATTTGTGGTAGTAGTTCTGCGCAGCAGCCTCAACGCCATAAATTCCGTCTCCCATTTCTATCTCGTTCAGGTATATCTCCATGATTCGCTTCTTGCTCCAGAATAATTCTATCAGTATGGTGAAATATGCCTCGAAGCCTTTACGTATATAGGAGCGTCCCGGCCATAAGAATACATTCTTGGCGGTTTGCTGCGATATGGTGCTGCCACCTTGCAGCTTGTGGTTATGGGAGTTTTTTTCAATGGCTTTTTCCATCGCCTTAAAGTCAAAGCCAAAATGGTCCAGGAATTTTTGGTCCTCAGCAGCGACAGCGGCGCGCTTCATCGGGTCTGAGATATCATCAAAGTCGATCCATTTTTTGTCGATTTTCCAGTCTTTCCCATCAGCCTTGCGCTCAAACCCGCGACTGACCATCAGCCAGGTAACAGGCGGGTTCACAAAACGGTACAACAATACCCACAGTATGCTAAGCGCAAAGAAAAGGATGAGGGCTAATTTAAGGATGCGTAAAATAAGCTTCAGGATGCCGCCACGTTTCATGCTTCGAAAATATCGTTTTGATTTCGGATTTTTCGCCCGCTTTTTATTTTTCATAGTGTTCGGGAACGCTTCGCTGTTCGGAATTTCAATTTAGGATTTACTGATAAACAAGTTAAATCTCGGTGTCTCTCTGTGAAAGCTCTCATCGCCCTTTGAGGTTTAAAGATTTTACCACAAAGCTCGCAAAGAAAGAACGCGGAGTTTACAGAGATTTTATCAGAACCAATCAAACAAAAAAGGTATCTGGCTTTTACACCAAATACCTTTTATAAGTTTCAAAAATTCTGAAATCAAAATTCCCGCGTAAACTGTATTTATTAACCTTAGTGAAGAGCAAAATTAAAAATTGCTTTTACACCCACCTGGCTATAACCCCCTCCAGGTTCCGGGCGGTTCTCATAGAAAAGGCTAAGGTCTGTAGAGTTTCTTCCTCTAAAACCCATGGGAAACGAATAACCGGCCCCAAACGAATAAATGAACGCTGTCGGCTTGTAAGTGTAATCGGAACTGTAGCTATTTACATTGAATGACGCGCCTCCCAGTCCCTCAATAAAGAACCGACTGACAGGAAAAATCTTCAGGCCGGCCTCAACCGGGATAAATGATGCGATATCACCTTCATAATAAGTACCGTACTCGTATCCATAGCCGTCGAAGCCTACATCATATCCGCCGCCTGATACATAAAAGGTATACCCGGTTGAAAACAGCACGCTTACAGGCGAATATTTGAGCGGTACTTCAAGCGCAACGGAAATTCCTCCGGCTTCGGCGAAGTAATCTGAAACCGGGCCCGTGGAAAATCCGGAACTAATGCCAATGCCTAATTTTAACGGCCGGAAACTAGAATAGCCGGGATTATACTGTGCGTTTGCATGATAAACTGCCCCCAACCAAATGACGATAAAAAATAAAGCTTTTTTAATATTCATTTTAAGATAAGTTCAAGTTTTAAAATTACTAACAATTCATCTAGAAAAACAATTTCGTCAATCAGTGATAGGTGGGCTTATAAATTGTTACATAATAATAACAAACCGTGAGTGCTATGGTCAACAAAAAAGGTGCTTAGTTTCCACTAAGCACCTCTGATTTCATAATTCCGACTTCAGAAATCAATTACTCCGCTACTACTTCAAACGGAACTTTAACTTTCACTTCTTTGTGCAGGTTCAGGTTTGCGGTGTATTCACCAACAAACTTAGGTTCTGCATCAAAAGTGATACGGCGGCGGTCAACTTCAAAGCCTTCTTTTTTCAAAGCGTCGGCAATCTGGATAGTGTTGATCGCGCCAAATATTTTACCGGTTTCGCCAGCTTTTGCACCGATGGTCAGTTTTACACCTTCCAGTTTAGCTGCAATTGCATCAGCGTCTTTACGGATCTTTTCTTGTTTGAATTGCGCCTGTTTCAGGTTTTCAGCTAAAACCTTGCGGGCAGATTCAGTAGCCAGCGTAGCAAATCCCTGGGGGATAAGATAGTTACGGCCATAACCTGGTTTTACCTTTACGATTTCGTCTTTCTCACCGAGGTTCTTTACGTCTTGTTTTAAAATAACTTCCATTGTTTAAACCTCCTGATTATTTTAAAGAATCTGTTACATAAGGTAATAAACCGATGTGGCGCGCGCGCTTAACAGCTTGTGCCACTTTACGCTGAAACTTTAATGAAGTACCGGTTAGACGACGAGGTAATACTTTACCCTGATCGTTAACGAACTTTAATAAGAAGTTTGCGTCTTTGTAATCGATATACTTGATACCGTTTTTCTTGAAGCGGCAGTATTTTTTACGTGTATCGTCCACCTTGGGAGCAGTAACGTATTGAATTTGTTCGTTAGCCATTATTTTGCTGCCTCCTCTGCTTTAACGGTTTTCTTTTGATTGAAAGCGCCACTGCGTTTTTTCTCGTTGTAAGCAATAGCGTGTTTATCCAGCGCAATAGTCAGGAAACGCAATACGCGCTCATCACGTCTGAACTCAATCTCCAATTTATTAATTAATTCACCCGGAGCCTTGTATTCAGTTAAGTGATAGTACCCTGTGTTTTTCTTCTGAATAGGGTACGCTAGTTTCTTCAAACCCCAATTATCCTCCTGGACAATTTCGGCTCCGTTATCTTTTAAGATTTTGCTGTATTTGGCAATAGCCTCTTTAGCAGTTTCTTCAGATAACAACGGGGTAAGAATGATTACGGTTTCGTACTGTTGCATTATCTTGCTTTGTTTTAATGTTTTACCCGCACTAAACGGGGCTGCAAATGTATCAAGAAAATTTCAAATTTTCAAGCAGATAATAATTGTATTTTGAAGCTGGCAAAAAATTAAATTATTTGTCGCATTTTGCTGCCGGTTAGAAAAACCCTAATAACTCTTGTCATGAAAAAATTTTTATCAGTATTTGTCATTTCGTCCTGCCTGTTTATTCAAAGATCATTTGCACAAACCGAACGCGTTCCTGGACCGGCTGAGCGAAGAATAACCGATTCGTTATGTGTAGCAATTAACAGACTTGATATGTCAAAAGTTGGCACCGGTAAAGCTGCCGAAAGCGCCTTTATGGATTGTTTTATGAGGCAATCGGCTTTGTTTGAAGATGTTGCAAACGAACGTAAGGTGCAAATGGAAGATAAGACAGCAATGCACCAGATGGGGAGTGATATCGCCAAAAACCTGTTGAAGATGAAATGTGATGGGTTTATGAAGTTGGCATTAAAGATGGCTGATAAAAGTGGCGCACCGTCATCAGAAACCGCGTCCGGTACTCTTAAACGCATAGATACAAAAGGATTCAATTATATCGTCTTAACTGCTGATGATGGTAAAGAGATGTCTTTCTTATGGTTGCGTCAATTCGCGGGATCGGAGAAATTTATGAATAGTGGTACTGTCTACACAGGTAAGAAGGCGACGATTAACTACCAGGAAATGGAAGTTTATTTGCCGCAAGCGAAAGGATATTATAAGGTTAAAGAAATTGTATCGCTAAATGTTGAATAAGATTATAAATAGCCGTAAATTGTAAATAATATCCAAGCACGTTGTAAAATTTGTGAAAAAATGTATGCTTGTTTTTTGACAAAACTTATATAACATTGTATATCAAATAAACGAAAGCGCTAAATTTTTAAAAATATACGATCATGCTAATCACTGATCTTGAAAACAATGAGGCATTAATAGTTAATTCCTCATGGGAGCCTGAAGACGACAGCTGGGAAGAAGAAGATGATGAAGATTTTGAGGATGAGGACTTTGACGACAGGCTCCAGGATATGGATGACCTGCATGAGATACAGGTAGATGACGACCTGGACGAACCCTCTGCAGACGATGACGATCATTTGCCGGGTGAGTTCGAAGACGAAGATGATGAATAATCATCTCTTCAATAATCTCAACATTCCTTTTACCGGGGCTTTAACTTAAGGCATATTCTTGCTACCTTAGTGGCTGTGGAGAATTTTATTGTATCGGCACGTAAGTACCGTCCGGCTACCTTTGAAAGTGTTGTAGGTCAGCAGCATATAACCAATACGTTAAAAAACGCGATCAGGAATAACCAGCTTGCGCAGGCATTTTTATTCTGCGGTCCGCGTGGAGTGGGTAAAACTACCTGTGCCCGTATTCTTGCCAAAACCATCAATTGCGAGAACCTGCAACCAAACGGGGAAGCTTGTGGCGCTTGTGCGTCATGTACTTCTTTCCAGAACGGTAACTCATTCAATATTCACGAACTGGATGCTGCCTCCAATAATTCTGTCGACGATATCCGCAGCCTGATTGACCAGGTTCGTATACCGCCACAAGCCGGTAGATATAAGATATACATTATCGATGAGGTGCACATGCTGTCGCAAGCCGCCTTCAATGCCTTTTTGAAGACATTGGAAGAGCCGCCTCACTATGCCATATTTATATTAGCTACTACTGAGAAGCATAAAATACTTCCTACAATATTATCACGCTGCCAGATATTTGATTTTAATCGTATCCGAGTAGAGGATATGGCCAATCACCTGGCTTCCATAGCCAATAAAGAAAGCATCAAATATGAACCGGATGGCTTGCACATTATCGCCCAAAAAGCTGACGGTGGTTTGCGTGACGCCTTGTCGATGTTCGATCAGATCGTTAGCTTCTCGGATGGCAACGTTACTTACCGTACGGTAATTGATAACCTCAATATCCTTGACTACGATTATTATTTTAATATCATCGATGGGTTGTTAAAAGAAGATACCGCCGGAACGTTATTATTATTTGACGAAATCTTGGCCAAAGGTTTCGACGGCGCACATTTTATATCCGGCTTGTCAGAGCATTTCCGCAACCTGCTGGTAAGCAAGGATGCAACTACATTAAAATTGCTCGAGGTAAGCGAAGGTATCAAAACGAAATATCTGCAGCAGTCGCAGGCATCGTCGGTATCGTTCCTGTTATCAGCAATGAATATTGCTAACCAGTGCGATTTGAGTTATAAACTCAGCAAGAACCAGCGTTTGCAAGTCGAGCTCGCTTTGCTCAAGATGTGCCATCTGCCCTCGGCATTTAATATGCTAACCGCGCCTGCCGGAGAAATGACTGCTACAGACGGGCAGTTAAAAAAAAAACCTGATACCCCAGCAGTAAGTCAGCCAGCAGCGCCAAAAGTTGAGAATAACGCGCCACTTGCAAGCACACAACCTGTTATACAGAATAAAACTGAGTCTCAACCGGCAGTTAAGGAGCCGGCACAAAATGGTAGCGAACCTATAGCTGCCGAAAAGCCAAAGGTGTTTATACCGAATCAGAACTCTGCGTCAACATCCATTAAGATACCGTCATTAAAAGATCTGGGTAAAACAACCGCTGCTGAAATGGCCGAAGAAGATGATCCTTATATAAAAGGTGATGCGGCAGAAGATTTTACAATGGACGCCTTTCTGAAGTATTGGAGCGATTATGCAGCTAAACTTAAAGCCGACGGGAATATGACCCTGGTGACTATATTTACCTCCAATGCCCCAATAATGCTGAAGCCTTACGTGTTTGAGGTAGTGTTGGCCAATAAGACCCAGGAAAGTCAGTTTAGAGACGATAAGCACAATCTGCTGAATTTTCTGCGTGTGGGTTTAAGAAACTTCAATATAGAAGTAACCACCCGCATAGACGAGGTCAAAGCAGCTAAACGCCCATACACTACAACGGAAAAGTATCAGCACATGGCCAACAAAAACCCGCAACTCGCAGAATTAAGACGTCGGTTTAATTTGGACCTGGATTGATAAATTCGAAATTAAAATTCCCAAATCCGCCTTCCGAAGTCCGATATCTGAGCCTAGACCTCCGACCTCACTTCCTTCGATCATTCTTAGGATAACCTTCTTCATCCAGGTCATCGCGATTGTCTTCTGGGGTACGGGAAAGAGCGTCATCTATCGGATCGACATCAACGATCTTTCCGTCACTATCTATATGCATTCCCAATTGGTCAACATCATCTTCCAACGATTCGTTCGGTATATATTCATCGGCGGTATCGTAAGGATTGGCCTCATCATAGGTTGAGTCCATATCGGCGCCATTCTTAACTGATGTATGGTAAGGGTCGGGATGATCGTAATCCGGATCATCACTTTCAACATCATATTCAAAGCTGTCGTCATCATCGTTGAAATTCAGATTTTCAACATCGGATGCTTCACCCAAATCGTCCTTTAATGTCCTGTCCCTGTCAGAATTTTCGTCATCAAATTCCGGGTAGAATGTTCTCTTTGCCATAACTTATCCCTTTCATATTTAACAACAAAGTTCGGCTAAGGATTTGAAAAAATGATATAAATCCGTTATTAATAATCAATCTGCTTGCGGTAAGAGGTTATCTCCCCGAGAGAGAATTTTACACCGATGGTGAGCTGGGTGTAAGCATCATTGAGATGGCCTGCTTTAAAACCGTCGAGCTCGTCACCAAATACCATATTATACTGGTAACCGATATCAAGTTTTATATCGGGGCGTGAATATTTGTTGAAAATCTTAAACTCGTAACCAAAACGAAAAGGAATAAACAACTGGCTTGCCTTATCCAGGCCGGGCGTATAATAACCCGGATATTGGGCCGAATACCTGTTTACGCTGGTTATGTTACTATAGATGATACCGAGTCCTGCGCCGGCATATAGGTTCTTCAGGCCATTTGCCAAACCGCCCCGCGAATAGTCGATCACCTCGCCAGCCTGTAGCTGCAACCGGAGTGCGTAGTATTGATAATCAGCAGCGAATTGCCTTCCTGACGGATCGTTGATAGCATCGCCGCCGGCAAGTTTGCCAAATTGCATTTCAAAAATATAATTGACAAAAGGCCCTTGGTTGTAATTGAAATTGAAGCTGACACCCTTGGTGCTTTTGGCGGTTACCACATCGCCGTAGAACTGATTTGAGCCGACTGAAAATCCGACATCATATTTTCCATAGTCATAACCAATCTGGGCTTTTGAAATAAGTGAGGTTAAACATGTAAGGAGAGTCAGGAGGGCAGTTCTTACAGTAAGTTTCGTCATAATCAGTGGGTAGTGTTCCTAATCTAAGGCAAACGGATATATATCTAATATGTCACAATTTTATAAAAATAACTTTACTGTTTCATTTTTTCATGTCGAAAACGAAATATTTGTTCAATAGACTTAATAATAAATTCAACAAAGTATTTAACAAATAGGAATACCATTTTTTTATATTTGAGCCCTTTAAAAACAGAAAACAAAACCAGGCTATGTCAAAAATTAAAGTAGCAAATCCCGTTGTAGAGCTTGACGGCGATGAAATGACCCGCATTATATGGAAATTTATTAAGGATAAACTGATCATCCCTTACCTTGATCTGGATATAAAATATTATGATCTGGGTATCGAGCACCGCGATGCAACGGACGACCAGGTAACTATTGATGCAGCAAACGCAATTAAACAATATGGTGTCGGTATCAAATGTGCCACTATCACTCCTGACGAGGCGCGTGTAGAAGAATTCGGCCTGAAACATATGTGGAAATCACCGAACGGAACTATTCGTAACATATTGGATGGTACTGTATTCCGTGAACCGATCGTAATGTCGAATGTTCCTCGCTTAGTTCCGAACTGGACTGCACCTATTTGCATCGGCCGTCACGCATTTGGCGACCAGTACCGCGCTACCGACTTTTTGACCAAAGGCAAAGGTAAGCTGACTATCACTTTCACCCCTGAAGATGGCGGCGAAGTACAATCATACGAAGTGTTTAACTTTAAGGGCGACGGTGTAGCATTGGCAATGTACAACACCGACGAATCTATCAAAGGGTTTGCACGGGCCTGCTTTAATCAGGCTTTATTGAAAAAATGGCCTCTATATCTATCTACTAAAAACACGATTCTTAAAAAATACGATGGTCGTTTCAAAGATATCTTCCAGGAAATTTATGAGAATGAATTTAAACTGGAATTTGAAGCAAACCAGCTGACTTACGAGCATCGCCTGATCGACGATATGGTTGCATCGGCGTTAAAATGGCATGGTAACTTTGTTTGGGCTTGTAAAAATTATGACGGCGACGTACAATCAGACACTGTTGCGCAAGGTTTCGGTTCATTAGGTCTGATGACTTCTACTTTAGTTACACCTGATGGCAAAACCATGGAAGCAGAGGCTGCTCACGGTACCGTTACACGTCACTACCGTGATCACCAGGCAGGCAAACCAACATCGACCAACCCTATTGCATCTATCTTCGCATGGACAAGAGGTTTGGAATTCCGCGGTATGCTGGATGATAACAAGGAATTAATCAAATTCTGCAAAACGTTGGAAGAGGTTTGTATCGAAACCGTTGAAAGCGGCAAAATGACCAAGGACCTTGCGATCACCATCAAACCAAAAGTGGAGCATGGAACAGATTACCTGTATACCGAAGAGTTTTTGGAAGCAATTGACGAAAACCTGAAGAAAAGATTGGGTAAATAAACTAATACAGAGAGACGCTAATGCGACTCTATTAGATATACCTAAAGTCCACATGGGAACCATGTGGACTTTTTTTTTTGTAAACGCTTATCGTTTTTCGCTGTTTACAGTATAACTTATACATTTGAAGCAAAATCATATATCGATGTCCACATTATATCCCTTAAAATTCAAAACCATTTATAAAGACAAAATCTGGGGCGGTCAAAAGATCAAGACCTATCTGCATAAAGACTTCGGCAGCTTGCCAAATTGTGGCGAAACCTGGGAAATATCGGGTGTTAAATCGGATGTTTCAGTTGTAGCAAATGGTGAATTGGAAGGGCAATCATTAGCTGATCTATTGGAAAAGTACCAGGATAAGCTGGTTGGCAAGAAGGTTTATGATCATTTTGGTAATATCTTCCCGCTGCTTGTAAAGTTTATAGACGCCAATGATGACCTGTCAATACAAGTCCATCCAAATGATGAGTTGGCAAAAAAACGCCACAATTCATTCGGCAAAACCGAAATGTGGTATGTCATCGAAGCTGATCCGGGTTCTACTTTAATATCGGGATTCAATCAACAGGTGAGCGAACAGATTTATGTAGACAAACTGACCAGCGGCCATATTATGGACATCCTGAACCGCGAGGATGTTTCGGCAGGGGATGTGTTCTTTTTGCCTGCAGGTCGTGTGCATACCATTGGAAAAGGGTTGCTGATCGCCGAAATACAGCAGACTTCTGATATCACTTACCGCATTTATGATTTCGACCGCGTAGACGATAAAGGCCACAAGCGCGAATTACATACCGAAGAAGCATTGGCTGCTATCGATTATAATTTCTATCCGGACTATAAAACCAAATATCAGCCTGAAAAGAACGAAACGATAGAGCTGGTAAAATGCCCGTACTTTACCACCAACATACTAGACTTTACAGAAAATACTTCAAAAGATTATTCAAAACTAGATTCCTTCGTCATACATGTTTGTGTTGAAGGTGAGTACACTATCGAAGCCGATGGTCAGCAATATCCTGTAAAAATGGGAGAGTGTGTCCTATTGCCTAAAACAATTGATTCAGTCGAATTAAAAACTACAAAGGGCTTTAAAATATTGGAGAGTTATATTGAGTAATAGCGACTAGTGATTGGTTAATCAGTGATTAGGCAGCAACCGACAAAAAACTGATTAACTGGTCACCGGTTAACTGATAACTGACTACACCAACTTAATCGTAAACTTCGTTCCGTCATTTACCTTGCTTTCAACACTGATGGAGCCGCCAAGCGCTTCTATCTGGTTGCGGGTAATGAACAGTCCGATACCCTTAGCTTCAGGGTGATTATGGAAAGTTTTATACATGCCGAATACGCTGTCGCCATAACGTTCCATGTCTATGCCCAGGCCATTATCCTCGAAATACAGATAAATATGGTTGCCGTCCTTTGCCGTGCTGCATTTAATAATTGGCGAGCGTGCAGGGGCACGGTATTTCAAGGCATTAGTTAGCAGGTTCTGTAAAATACTTTCCAGGTAAGCCGGTATGTAATTTACTTCAGGAGCTTTGCTGAAATCATATTCGATCTTAGCGTGCGTAGACTCGATATTGCTTTCGAGCGCCGACATCACGGTTTTGAATGTTGTTTCAAAATCCAGACGCTTGCGTTCCTTCCCAATTTCCGTTTGTATTTTTACGATCTCGCTCAGATGATCAATGGTGGTCTTTAAACTTTCGCTGATCGATTTAATGTGAGCAAAAATCTCTTTCTTGTCGTCGGCAACATCAGTCTGATCATGAAGGTTAACCATAAACTGCAGGTTGCCCGTATGCGAACGCAGGTTATGAGATACAATGTAAGCGAAGTTTTGAAGACGCTTGTTCTGATCGCTTAACAAATTTACCGCATTCTGAACATCCATCTCCTTCTTTTTGATGTAGTCGATGTTCTGGAAAATACAGCGGGCGGTAATACATTGACCAAATTCGTCAATTACTGCGATACCCCTCGCCCGCAGCCATATCTGGTTATTACGTGCGGTACGGAACAGAAATTCAAGGTCAAACGGCTGTGAATACTGAATAATATTGTTTATCGCAGCACTCATTGCCTCGCGGTACTGAGGCTCGAAGAAGCTGATAGTTTCCTCTATAGTTAGCTTAATCTTATCCTGTAGTTCAAATATATCATAAGCTTCGCGAGACAGGGTGATCGTTCGGCTTTTAACGTCGATCTCCCAGCCGCCGATTTTGGCCACTTTGATAGTTTCTTTAAATAAGAAATCATTGCGGTTGGCCTGAAGCTCTAGTAATTTAAAGTCGTGAACGTCTACAATCGACCCCGTGATCTTTGGCTCGGCCTTATCGCCCCATTTTTTTACGGTGCTTTCAAACCAGCGATAGCCTTTTCGTTTGGTTAAAAGACGTATAAGTACAGTTTCGGCCGGGTCGTGAAGGTGCCTGTTTAATGATCTCTGGAATATGGGTTTATCTTCGTAGTAAAGAAGATTTTCAAAGAAGAAGTCATACGTGTTAGGAATATCACCCGAATCATATCCTAAAATAGAATAGAAACCGGAAGACCATTTCACGTCTTTCGTAATAATGTTATATTCCCAGATACCTGTGTTTATTGCATTAATAAGGTCGGTAACATGGAAATCGCCATCATAAGAAAATTTGTCTCCTTCCGTAATGCTCATATTCTCAGATAGTTCACAATAACGTTATGATGGTTAAAGTATACTTTAGTCATTAGTTCAATTAATTAGATGACGGGTATTTTTCATCTTAACAGTGTAGGATAACAAATTAGATACCAATCATTTGAATCAAAAAAAAGGAGGATTAAATGTATTCCTTATTTGCTTCATTTACAATTGGTTATTTTACGGTAAAAAGGGGTATAAAGTTCCGTTCCTGAGTTCGATTTTACATTTTTCCCCGTGATGAGTATCTTAAAACGGGAAATAAATTGCCCATATATTGCTGATGTTCAAATCAGTAGCAATACCTTCAAGAAAGTGGAATTTTATAAAAAATGCCCCAACTATTTCCGGGTTAGTCGGTGAAGCTTTTCTTTTGCAGCTTCTTATGCGTCTCGACGGTTTGCATCAGAGCAGCAGAGCCATACCACGGATGCAGTTCCATTACCAATGAACCCGCCTGTATTGCCGGATCAGTTTCGGTTAATTTTTTGGCTTCTTCAATGGTGCTGACATTGAAAATGAAAATACCCTTTATGGACTGATCATCCAGGAATGGACCTGCAACAATAAGTTTCCCTTCATCAGCCAGGCGACTAATGTTCTTCAGGTGGGCCATTTGCAGTTTCATGCGTGCAGCAGAATCTGTTAAACGATGTGGGCCTTCTTTCAGGAAAGCTATTACGTATTGTTTCATCCCATAATCGTCAGCTCCAAGTTTTTTGGCTAACTGGGCATCATATTGTGGGTTTTTTGATTGCGCAAAGCAATTTAAGCTTCCGGTCAATAATAGCGCGATAAGCAGGTTACGTATCATAATTAAATCGATTAGTAGAATAAATGTACTAATCCCGAAACTTCTTTTCAAATTCTGCCAAAGCATCTTTCGCTATCCATTTGGCAGCTTTGCTATTCTGTTGAGCTATCCGTTTAGCACATTCAATAGCTGGTTGTTGTAAAGCTTTGCTTCTTTTTCCTATTTGCCTTAATGCCCAGTTAATTGCTTTTTTTACGAAGTTCCGCTCATCCCAGGCTTCTCGCTCTATTACCGGGAAAAATTGCATTAAATCGTTATCGTCTATTTTTTTGTTGTGTACCTGCATTTCGGCTATCAATACAAAACCAGCCCGTTTTACAAATTCTTTTTCGGACAGACTATATTCTAAAGCCTTTTCAATGACATAGGGCGTGCAGACAAACAGATTGCCGCATGTTTGATCACAAACCTCCCAGGAGTTAAAATCACCCACCCAGTGATCCATCTGTTGTGGGGTGACCTGCTTATAATCATCTATAAGTGAAGCCAATATCTGGCATTCACGTATGCCTGTTTCCCATAACTCAAGGGCCAGATGATGGTCTTTTTTTACCTGCTTTGCCAATTTCCTTATCTCAGGCATAGTTACCCCCATCGCTTTTGAGGTGTCAATAGCATAACGTTTCATTCCTTCCAGGCGACTGGTATCTGCAGACTGTTGTAACTTTTCAATAATTTGCTGGCTATCCATTAATATTCAAGAGAAAATGATTCCAATAAGTTAGTGTTAATCGCTGTTATTAATAACTATTGTCCTTGATATTTGGTCATGCCAACCTAATGAAAATAAAAATGATAGAGCATCCAGAGGAATCAATCGGACTATGCTTCTTATCAGTAATGTTTTAAAAGAGGCACGATTCCCATCTTCCGTTACTACGATAGTACCAGTTAGAAATTTACCAGGTGTTTTGCCAAAATAAAATTCAAATAGGCAGTAATATAACACATAAAGCGCAAGAGAATAAATCCCAAGCCAAGGTGAGCCATCTTTTGGTACCAGGCCAAGTAAGCCGTCTAAAACCAAAGAATGTAGAAATATAATAAATAGAAATGCTATTTGATCAATAATAAAAATGCAGAGTCTTGTAAATCTGTTTGCGACTTTCATTTGCTGCGCATTCGTGATATAAATTTATCCATGATGGGAATTTAGTTAGAAGATACGAGTTATATAAAATTAAATAAAAAAGCCGGGATGCCCCGGCTCAAATAGATCTTATATCTCAAGTCTCAAATCTGATATTACAAATTTCCTCTCAACTCCTGTTCACGCTCAATTGCTTCAAAGAGCGCCTTGAAATTGCCTGCGCCAAAGGAGCGAGCACCTTTGCGCTGAATGATCTCAAAAAATACCGTTGGCCTGTCTTCCAGCGGTTTGGTGAAGATCTGCAATAAATATCCCTGATCATCCCGGTCTACTAATATTCCCAACTCTTTCAGCGGCTGGAGGTCTTCGTCGATGTGGCCTACCCGTTGGATCAGGTCATCATAATAGGTGTTAGGCACATGCAAAAACTCAACGCCACGCCTTTTCAATTCAGTTACTGTTTCAACAATATGATCGGTTGCTAACGCCAGGTGCTGTACGCCTTCGCCCTCATAAAATTCCAGGTATTCTTCTATCTGCGATTTCTTTTTGCCTTCAGCGGGCTCATTGATAGGGAACTTTACATAGCCATTGCCATTGCTCATCACCTTACTCATCAGTGCTGAATATTCGGTCGAGATCATTTTATCGTCAAAGGTCAGGATGTTTTTAAATCCCATTACTTCCTCGTAAAAATTCACCCAGTCGTTCATTTTATGCCAGCCGACATTGCCTACGCAATGGTCGACATACGTTAGTCCGGTTGGCTCAGGGTTATAGTCGGTATTCCATTCCTGGTAACCCGGCAAAAATATGCCGTTATAATTCTTACGCTCGACAAATAAATGAACGGTTTCGCCATAAAGCCTAATACCGCTCGTGCGTACTTCGCCATGCTCATCTTTTAAAGTTTGCGGTTCCTGATAGGGCTGCGCACCACGTTTTGTAGTTTGCTCAAATGCATCATAGGCATCATCCACCCATAAAGCCAATACTTTAACGCCATCACCATGTTTCTTCAGATGATCAGCTATCGGATGATCGGAATGCAGGGGTGTGGTTAGCACCAGGCGGATTTTATCCTGCTTCAGTACGTATGATGCGCGGTCCCGGACTCCTGTTTCTGGCCCGGCATACGCAAGGCTCTGAAAGCCAAAGGCCGTTTTATAAAAGTGGGCCGCCTGCTTGGCGTTGCCTACATAAAATTCAACATAATCCGTGCCGTTCAGCGGTAAAAAATCAGTCGATTGTTGTTTCTTATCTAAGGTTAGTGTTTCCATTTTTTTAATTAGTGAGTTAGTGAATGAGCGATTAAAGATTTCAGCTTTCGCCTTTCACCTTATTCAGCCCAACTTTTGTAATAATTCTCGTCTTCAATTTTTAGCGCATCTTCTGTCAGCATCAATGGTCTGAATGGATCGATCATTACCGCCAGTTCATCTGTTGATTCTTTGCCTATTGAACGCTCTACCGTACCAGGGGCTGGCCCGTGCGGTATGCCGCCAGGGTGCAGGGTGATTTGTCCTTTTACTACACTTTTACGGCTCATAAAATCACCGTCCACATAATATAACACCTCGTCGCTATCTACGTTGCTGTGGTTGTATGGTGCGGGAATGGATAGCGGGTGATAGTCGAATTTGCGTGGTACAAATGAGCAGATCACAAAGTTTTGACCCTCAAAAGTTTGATGAACTGGTGGCGGTTGATGCAACCTGCCTGTTATCGGCTCGAAGTTGTGTATCGAGAAAGCATAAGGATAATGATAGCCATCCCAGCCCACAAAGTCGAAAGGGTGCGTACCGTAGATATAAGGATAGATCAGGCCCTGCTTTTTGATCAGGATCTTGAAATCGCCTTTCTCGTCATGGGTTTCTATATCGCTGGGTAACTTCAAATCGCGTTCGCAATAGGGAGCGTGTTCCATTAACTGCCCGTATTGATTTAAATAACGTTTTGGCGACCGTATCGGACTAAAGCTTTCTACAATAAACAGGCGATTATCTTCATTGTCAAATTCCAACTGATAAATTGTACCGCGCGGAATTATCAGGTAGTCGCCATATTCAAACGGAATTTTCCCGTAGCCCGTTTTCAATGTGCCTGAACCAACGTGAATAAAGATTACTTCATCGGCCTGGCTGTTCTTATAAAAATAGTCCGTCATGGATTTACGCGGAGCTGCTAATGAAATATGCAGGTCGCTGTTAACCAAAACCGGTTTACGGCTTTTTAGATAATCATCCTCGGGTTCAATTTTGAACCCGATCAGACTGGTATGTTTCAGGTGCTTTTCACGTGCGATCTTCGGCTCAACGGAATAGGGTTCACCCAACGTTTTTACGATTGTAGGTGGATAGGTATGGTACACCAGTGAGTAAAGACTCGAAAATCCTTCGGTAGATACCAGTTCTTCGGCATATAAAGTGCCATCGGGCTTACGGAATTGCGTATGCCGCTTTGGCGGAATTTTTCCTAATTTATGATAGACAGGCATGGTTTCTATTGGTTGTAAAGTTGGAATGTTGTAAGGTTGAAAAGTTTTTATAATCAATCACTTACCCATTCCACAGTAAAACGAATATGAATCTATAATAGTTTTAAGGGATGCTGTAAGGTAGTCAACTTTCAAAATTTCAACCTTACCACATTTCAACAAAAATTAGTACTGCGCCAGCACTATTTTGGCAAGCACGGCATCCCTGAAAGAAGAGGCATCGCTCATTGAAGTGAGCCCGAGGGAAAACAGGAAATGTTTTTGTATGCGCAGCATTGTAGTACAAAGTTAGGTGAGATAAAGTTAATATGCAAGCATAGTGTTGGCGAGTGATTAAGGTTAAATAGTTGGTTTAGTTTTAATGAGAAGGATTAACCACGCAATCAACATAGTCAACCAATCAACTAAAAATACTTAGCTTTGAAGTACCAATCGACCCCGCCATGAAATTAGTATCCTATAAAACCGAAGACCGCGAGCACCTGGGCATATTTGTTAACGGCCATATTTACAACCTTAACTCGTGCCATAAGCTATTGCCCGATAATATGAATGCTTTTTTATGGGGCGGTGATGAGTTGATGGAACGGGCAAGAAAAGTAAACGATGATATAGCCACTGGGAAACTGGAAGCTAAAGAGGAATTGTTTTTTGAATTGCTGGCACCGGTACCTCATCCAACTTCATGCAGGGATGGGTACGCATTCCGTCAGCATGTAGAAGCTGCAAGAAAGAATCGTAAGGTGCCCATGATACCAGAGTTTGACCAGTACCCGATATTTTACTTTACCAATCATAATGCGATACAAGGCACCGGCGATATCGAATGCATGCCCGATCATTTCAATAAACTTGATTTTGAGTTAGAGGTAGCTGTCGCACTAAATAAAAAAGGACGAAATATTAAAGCTGCCGATGCCGATAGTTACATAGCTGGTTATATGATCATGAATGACATGAGTGCCCGTACCCTGCAAATGGAGGAGATGATGCTGAACCTCGGTCCGGCAAAAGGCAAGGATTTTTCGACGGTGATTGGTCCATGGTTGGTCACGCCGGATGAACTAGAACAATATAAAGTGCCTGCAAAAACTGGTCATACAGGCAATAATTATAAATTGACCATGAAGTGCCATGTGAATGGCAAACAAGTATCCAATGGCAATATGGCTGACATGGACTGGACCTTTGCCGAGATCATTGAGCGTTGTGCGTATGGGTGTGATGTACTTCCAGGCGATGTGATCGGTTCCGGCACTGTTGGAACGGGATGTTTTCTTGAATTAAATGGTACTGGTTTGCTTAATGATACCAACTATCAACCCCAGTGGCTGCAACCCGGCGATTTGGTTGAAATGGAAATAACCGGTTTAGGTATCTTGAGCAATGTGATCAAAAAAGCTGATAGTAGCTTTTCAATACTTGACCTGAAAAAAAAGCAACCAGAATTTAAACCGATGGCTCCTGCTGGCTAAGGCAATGGAAGCTACCCAGTCCCCAGATAATATCTGTTGAATCAATACCGATGACTTTGCGATCAGGGAAGCATTGAGTTAAGATGTCTAACGCCCTGTCATCGTTTTTGCAGCGATAGGTAGGTACTACCACTGCCGCGTTACTGATGTAGAAATTAGCGTAAGAAGCTGGCAGTCGCTGACCGTCATAAAAAACCGGATCAGGCATAGGAAGCTCCACTATGTTTAACTGCTTGCCATTCAGCAGGCGCATGGTTTTAAGTGTTTCCAGGTTTTCCTGAAGAATGTGGTAATTCTCGTCGCTTTTATTTTCTTCAACAACGGTCACTACGGTATCTTCATTGGTAAAGCGGGTAATATCATCGATATGGCCATCGGTATCATCGCCTATAATACCATCGCCTAGCCATAACACCTGCTCTACGCCATAGTAGTTTTGCAAATTCGATTCTATTTGTTGTTGATTCAGCTGCGGATTGCGGTTCTTGTTCAACAGACAGGCGGTAGTAGTTAATACTGTTCCTTTGCCATTAAAATCGACCGAGCCGCCTTCCATCACAATACCCGGATGATAAACCGGCAGATTAAAATGACTGGCAATTTTGGTAGGGATCACATCATCCAGATCATACGGCGGATATTTATCGCCCCATGCATTATAGCCCCAGTCAATAATAACTTTTTGTTTGGTATCTGAATTGATTAGGAATGCAGGCCCGTGATCGCGGCACCAGGCATCGTTAGTTGGAAACTCAAAGAACTCGATCTTTTTCAGATCGGCACCAACAGCCATCAGTTGCTCTTTAGCAAAAGCGGCCATCTGCTCATCCACCACATTTATTCGAACTAACTCACTCTCCGAAACTGCTTTTATAAATTCAGCATATGGACGATAAATGGTCGCAATTTTTCCCGGCCATGATTCTTCTTTATGCGGCCAGCTAAGCCATGTAGCAGTATGCGGCACCCATTCGGCAGGGAAGTGGAAGCCTTTTAGTGAGTCGATGGTCGATGGTTGGTTCATGGGGTGTGTTAATATTTTCAGACCGTCATTGCGAGGAACGAAGCAATCCCGAACTATACAGAGCGAATAGAACGGTGTAGAACTTGCATGACCGATCTGCTAATCGGGGATTGCTTCGTTCCTCGCAATGACGTGTGTTTAAATTTCGTCGTCAATAAGTCTTTTTGTAATCGGTTGATAAGAGTCAATACGTCGATCTCTCAAAAACGGCCAATGGGTGCGATAATGATCTGTCTTACTCAGATCAAGCTCCTGAACTGCTACTTCTTCTTCAGAATGTGACGATTGATATATCAGGCTGCCAAATGGATTGGCAAAGAATGACCCGCCCCAAAATTTCAGCTCCTCTTCCTGGCCAACACGGTTCACACTTACGACGTGAACACCGTTGGCAACAGCATGCGAACGCTGGATGGTTTGCCATGCATTGTATTGTTCTGTATTGGTGGCATCGTCCTGACTAGTGGCCCAACCGATAGCGGTAGGGTAAAATAATATCTCGGCACCCATCAGCGAAGTGATGCGGGCAGCTTCGGGATACCATTGATCCCAGCAGATCAGCACACCTATAGTGGCGTATTTGGTTTTGAATATTTTATAACCCAGATCGCCGGGAGTAAAGTAGAATTTTTCGTAAAAGCCCGGATCGTCCGGGATATGCATCTTGCGGTATTTGCCCAGGTAAGAGCCGTCGGCATCCAATACGGCCGTGGTATTATGATAAAGGCCCTGGGTGCGTTTCTCAAATAATGAAGCAACGATCACCACATTCAGTTCTTTGGCTACTTTTGACAGCTCGTCGGTTGATGGGCCGGGAATAGCTTCGGCCAGCTTGAAATTATCGTAGTTCTCTACATCGCAGAAATACAGTGAGGTAAACAATTCTTGCAAGCAAACTATCTGCGCGCCTTTAGCAGCTGCTTCGCGCACTTTAATAATTGCCTTTTGCAAATTTTGCTGTTTATCAGCTGTGCACGACATCTGCACCAAACCAACCTTTACTTTAGCCATAGCCTTTAAATTTTGCGCAAATTTAGATATTTGATTACACTGATTAGAGTGGATTACGCAGATATTCCATATTTCATGAAAATTTAACAATCTATAGACTAAGTAAAATTGTTGTAAATCAAATCAGTGAAATCGTTAGTATAAATCGGTCTAATCCCAAAAATTACAAATTCGCCGGTGTAATCAAATAACAATCTGTGAAATCAAAATATTACTTTTACAGCCTATGACAACATTTGAAGAAACAGTAGAGGATAACCCCAATCCCCGAACCTGGAAGCATAAAGCATGGAATATTACCAAAATGCTTTTAAAACTGGCTGTGACGTCAGTTTTGCTTTATTATGTTTTCAGTAAAGTGCCAATCAGTGAGGTAAAGGACAGGCTGTTGCATGCCAATTACTGGTGGATGCTTCTTGCTATAGTCATGTATGCCTGTTCTATGGTCGCTTCAGCCTGGCGCTTGCTTAGTTTCTTTAAATCAATCGATTTACGTTTGGATCCAAGGTTCAATCTAAGACTTTATTCGCTTGGAATATTTTATAACTTACTTTTACCGGGCGGTATAGGTGGTGATGGGTATAAAATCTACCTGTTACACAAACGATACAACTTACAAGCCAAAAGAGTATTCTGGGCTATTGCGTTCGACCGTCTGAGCGGACTTTGGGCCATTGGTTTGATTGTAGTGGCACTTACCATATTTATTCCACAAATACAGGAGCAAATACATATCGCCATACCAATGGCTATATTCCTGGTCGGAACAGGTGTTTATTATTTCATCGTAAAAATATTCTTTAAGGATTTTACAAAGCACTTTTTTAAAGGACATGCTAAGGCTGTGATAGTGCAATCGTTTCAAATATTAGCTATTTTATGTTTTTTGATGGGACAGGACTTTCATGGCAAATTTGCACCATATCTGTTGGCCTTTCTCATTTCAGCCTTAGCAGCCGTAATACCGATCACTTTTGGTGGTGCGGGAGCAAGGGAAGCAATCTTTCAACGTCTTTCGCCGATATTTAACATGAATGTTGGTTTGGCTGTATTCCTCAGTGTGTCGTTCTACCTGGTGTCATTGATCGTTGCTTTATCCGGACTTTATTATGTGATCCGCCCAAGCAGACTGGAAGAAGGGTTGCCATCGATTGGAACAAAGGAAGAGGTTAGTCAACAATCAATAGTAAATGGTCAATAGTCAAACTAATTCAACTGTTACAACCATTTCAACCAATACAACCATTTAACTAACTTTACGTTCTCTTAATAAACTTACTGAACGTAATGAGCGATTTTAATGATTTTAAAAATCCGCAGGTTGCTGCGTTGCCGCGTCATTTAAAGCAATTTATAGTACCGCAGCACTATAATCACTATACCCCGATAGATCATGCGGTGTGGCGCTATGTAATGCGCCAGAATTACAGCTACTTAAAAGATGTCGCTTATTACCCGTACATCCCTGGATTATTAAAGGCGGGTTTGACCATCGAAAAAATCCCCAATCTGCAGGAAATGAACGATGCCCTGGGTAAAATCGGCTGGGGAGCCGTTACCGTTGATGGCTTTATTCCCCCTGCTGCATTTATGGAGTACCAAGCTTATAGAGTCTTGGTGATCGCAGCCGATATCCGCCAGCTAAAGCATATTGAATATACTCCGGCGCCGGATATTATCCATGAGTCGGCCGGACATGCACCTATTATCGCCGATAAAGATTACCACGAATACCTGAGTTATTTTGGGTCGATAGGGGCAAAGGCTATGTTTTCGGCCCAGGATTTTGAATTGTATGAGGCGATAAGACAGCTCTCTATTTTAAAAGAGATGCCGGATGCTGATCCGGGGGAAATAAAGCAAGCAGAAGAATTAGTCGCTTACCGTCAGGAAAATATGGGCAAACCTTCTGAAATGGCACTACTTAGCCGCTTACATTGGTGGACGGTAGAGTATGGTCTGATTGGTACCTTAAAAGACCCTAAGATATATGGCGCAGGTTTGCTTTCATCAATTGGCGAAAGTGTTAGCTGCATGAAAAAGGATGTAAAAAAGTTGCCTTATACCATCGATGCAGTGAATTATCCTTATGACATTACCAAGCCACAGCCCCAACTATTTGTAACGCCGACCTTTCAGAATTTGATCGATGTTTTGGAGGAATTTGCCAATACCATGTCGTTCCGTGTTGGGGGTAACTACGGATTGCAGAAAGCGGTGGAGAGCAAAAATACCTGTACGGTGGTATATAGCTCAGGCTTGCAGGTGTCGGGTACGGTTACTGATTTTAGGAAACTGGATGATGATCAGCCGTCGTTTATTAAAATGGCCGGTCCAACCATATTATCCTACAACAGCAAAGTTCTGAAAGGCCACGGAAAGGACTATCATAAAGATGGTTTCAGCTCGCCGGTTGGCCGGTTACAGGGCATAGATACACCGTTGGAAGATATGGCTCCGGATGCATTAAAACTATTGGGAGTTGAAGCCGGTAAACATGCGCGCTTAAATTTTGCAAGTGGTATTACAGTGGATGGTACCGTAAAGAATATTCTGACTGTTGAAGGCAAGAACCTGATCATCACATTTACCGGTTGTGCCGTGAAAGATGAAAATAGTGAGACATTGTTTGATCCATCGTGGGGAGTATATGATATGGCGGTAGGTGAGAAAGTCGCTTCTGTATTCTGTGGTGCAGCAGATAAAGATGCATTTGAGGATATTGTTTATAAATCCAACACTAATACCCACCACGTAGAATACGACGCCCGGACAAAGGAGTTGCACCAGCTTTACCAGCAAGTTCGCAACCGCAGACATAAAGGGGGGGACTTCGGTTATTTAGGAAATGTTTGGATGCGCCTGCAAAAGAATCACTATGACGACTGGCTTTGTGCCCTGGAAATATTAGAAATTTTAGAACATGAAGAAGCCGAGCCTGAAGTAGCGACAGAAATAAAGACTTTTCTCGAAGACAAAGCCAAAAAGGAACCGAAGCTTAAAAAGCTGATCAATGATGGTCTTTACCTGATCAAGCACCCGGTGGAGCAGAAGTTGGTGGTTTAATAAAATTAATATCTTCGCCTTATGAATATTATTATTACAGGCGCCAGCAGTGGCGTTGGCTTTGAAGCGGTGCTTGAATTTATACTGACCACCAAACATAAAGTGGTTGCCTTAGCGCGGTCTGAAGATAAGCTGAAACGCTTGCTTGAAATTGCTAAGGGACTAAATCCTGAATGTGTTTTATATCCTGTTGCTTTTGACATAGTTCATGATGACTATCACCATCTGCAGCAATTCATAAACAGTCACCTGGATGGACAGGTAGATATACTGATCAACAATGCCGGTGTCCTGATCAATAAACCATTCACAGAATTATTGGAAACCGATTTTGTCGAGATGCTGCAAAGTAATTTTATCGGTCATGTTCGTATCACACAAAGTTTATTGCCTTATATGCCGGCAGGGTCACATATCCTGAACATAGGCAGTATGGGTGGTTTCCAGGGAAGTGCTAAATTTCCAGGACTATCCGCTTATTCAGCTAGCAAAGCAGCATTACATACTTTAACCGAGTGTCTGGCCCAGGAACTTACAGAACGACAGATAAAAGTTAATTGCCTCGCACTAGGTTCAGCACAAACCGAAATGCTGGAGAAAGCCTTTCCAGGATATGAATCACCTGTGATGGCTTTTGAGATGGGAAAATATATAGCTGATTTTGCATTAACCGGACACCGTTTTTTTAATGGGAAAATATTGCCGGTAGCGGTGACGACGCCTTAGTCGAGTTATTATCGAGTCCAATATATTTCTAATAATTCAAATGCTACTTTTCGTATTTGCTGCCTGTCTTCCCTGGTTTGCCCATTTACGCCTAACAGTTTCTCTTTGAGACTAACATAAATAGGGTGTTTTATGCTTGACAGATGGTACTTGCCCTGGTTTAGCTCGTATTCAATTTCCTTTTTCAGTGCTTCTCCGTTGAAATTTAAATTGTCAATAAAATTCAGACCCTCCCTGATAATTTCATTTGTTTGAAACCTTTCGAATTGCTTATTAAGGAATGGTAATCCATATTTGATGTAATCGTGGAAAATTTCTCTTACTACCTTGGTTGTTGTTTTTACCCGGCCGTTATGAAAATAATATGCATCCTCAATATTTAAAACTCCAGTGTTATGCCGTAAAACTTTTAAGTCTTTATGTGGATTAATTAGTCCACCGTTGTAAGAGTTTGCGAAAGCATATTCCGGATTTAATGACGAAGCGATGGAACAGGCAAAGTTTCCGTCTTTGAGGGTAAAAATAATGTGAAGGGTTTCATAGATAGTGAAATCCCCCGCACTTCTAAGCCTTTGAAATGAATAACAGCTGTTTTTGTAAAGTACAAATTGAAAGTCAGGTATTAATTCATTAGCTGTCTGAATGAGGATCTGCTTTGTCTCGCCCCTTTTCAATTCAGGTGAATTATCAGTCCTAGTTGTTAGTTCCTTTATTATATCAAACCAATTCACTTTTTTCTATTTGCGGTTTGACGTATCCTGATCCATTCCTGATTTTAATACTTTTCTTCACTTTTTATTTCTTGAAGAATAAAAATATGACTCCAAGGATAGCAGCGATCTGTCCAATCCAGAAAATGAACATCCATTTAATGGTATCCGCTTTTGCTTCACTAATCACCTTACGGACATTTGCGATGTCATCTTTAGTGGCTAATGTCTTAATAGTTGCTTCCACTGATCGTTCTGTTCGGTTATCAATGTATTTGAACATGGCCTCGGCTGTGTCGCTGCCTAATTTTTCAGATAACAGTTTATACAGCCTGGCCGTCTCTTTCGCTTCTAAGTACATAACAAATATAAGGTTTAGGATTTAATAATTTTTAATACAGGGCAGCCTTGCGCCGCCCTGTATTGCTGTGATAAGGCAGGTAGAACAGGTTTAGGTAATTGTGAAAGGTTTGGGTACTTATTTCTTCAGCCCGATCTTCAGGAACTCGTTTACCACCACTTCGGTTACGTAGCGTTTGTTGCCGTCTTTATCTACATAGCTTCTGCTGGCCAGTTTACCTTCGATGGCTATTTCGTCGCCCTTTCTTAAAATTTGTTCGGCTAGCTTAGCTTGAGCTCCCCATAATATAAGATTGTGCCATTGGGTGTCAGTTACTTTTTCGCCTTTGTCGTTTTTGTAAGTTTCATTAGTAGCAATTGCAATTTTTGCCAGTTTGCGGTCGTTCTCAAAGCTTTTTACTTCGGGATCCATGCCCAGGTTCCCTACAAGGCGTACACTGTTTTTTAACGTATTCATCGTTTTAATTTTTTAAATATTCGTATCTGAGTCAACGATACAAAGGTGAGGACGACTGAAAAACTTACCCGGTTGATAATCGCTTATAGTCGACAATTTCCATTTGTAAGCGTTTGTAAACGAATAAATAGTTGCTTATCTTTACTGCTATGAACGAAGAAAGATATTGCCTTGATTGTGGCGAAGTATTACGCGGCCGTGCCGATAAAAAGTTCTGTAATGATCAGTGCCGTAACAATTATAATAACCAGCTAAATAGCAATAGCTCAAACCTGGTGCGCAACATCAACAACATATTGCGCCGCAACCGCAGAATTCTGGAAGAATTAAACCCATCAGGAAAAACAAAAACCACCCAGAAAAAGATGACCGCCAAAGGCTACAATTTTGAATATCATACCCGAACCTATCAAACCCAAAATGGCAAAACTTATCATTTTTGTTATGAGTATGGTTATTTGCCTTTGGAAGGGGATGAAGTGTTATTGGTAAGACGCGAAGATAAATTTGATTAAATAATATCCGGATTCACTTTTACGTGCTTTTCTCTTTTGCTGACAAGCAATCCCAGGCTCATGATGATGCTGGTACCCAGTATCACTACAAACAGCAAACCGGTTTCAACACCTTTTATTTTTAATTCTTTAGGCAGATTGTAGTAAAGTAATACGCTGATCAGTCCGCGGGGAACTAAAACCAGTTCAGGCATCAGATCAATTTTAGATACCAGTTTAATGTATATAAACCTGATCAGATATATAGCCAACAGAATCGTTCCACCAATGATGAGGATGGAAATGTTTTCTAGTTGGTAAACATCCATTGAATAACCAAAGAGTATAAAAAAGAAAGTACGCATTACAAATGCACTTTCGGCTGATAGCTGGAACAACTGCTTCAACTCAAATGCATAGGTCGGATATAGGAAGAACTTACGGAACCAGGGCAGGCGAATTTGGCCAGCGTTATTCAAAAATAGCCCCAATGATAATACTACTATCAATGCGGATAAATGATAGGATTGGCCTATCGCATAAACTAATGTTATCAGCGAGATGATCAGGAAGAATTTGATATGATGTTTGATGTGTCCGATCAGGTAAAGCAGACAAACGCATGAAATGGCGGCAAACAAAAGAATAATGATCAGCTCGAAACCAAGACCGGTAAAGGCAGAGATGTCAAATTGCTGATTGCTGATGGCGAAGTTGAAAAGGATGATCGCCAAGATATCTGAAAAGGAAGATTCATAAATGATAAACTCCCGTTTAGTTTTGCTGATACCTGCTGATGAAGGTATTGCAATAGACGAGCTCACTACACAAAAAGGGATAGAGTTTACAAAGCATAGATAAAAATTCTGATGCGTAAGGTAGCTGATCATAAACGTGATTGAAGCACAGGTAAGCAACAGGGTGATTAATGCAGAAAAGAAGGTCTTTTTAATAATAGCATTCTTTTCTTTGCTGTATTTAAGTTCCAATGCGCCTTCAAACACGATCAGAATTAGCCCAAGTGTACCCAGGGCAGGCAATATCTTCGTAAAATCAAAAGTTTTGAAATTAAAGTAGTCTACCAGCTGTTTAATGAGGATTCCCAGAAATAATAACAGCAGTACAGACGGTATTTTGGTTTTCCCGGCGAGCAGATCAAACAGGTACGAAAAAATTACCAGTCCGCTTAAAATAATAAGGGTAGTGTATGTAGTCAAAATTGAATCCGGCTTTAGTTAGGAGGTCTTTTTATCTAAAAATACAAATTTACTCTGCTATTTAACCTCGGAATCGCGTAAATGTTCGGTCGACTACCATTTAACGCAACGCCTTATTTTACAAAACTATGAGAGTGCCTTCCGTGTTAGTTAACCTATATTTGCACAAAAAATACCTATGTCTGACTTATTTTCTCCCCTTAAAATAAAGAGCACCGAGTTCAGAAATCGTATCGTGGTATCACCCATGTGCGAATATTCATCAGTTGACGGCTTTGCAAATGACTGGCACCTCGTACATCTTGGCAGTCGGTCGGTAGGAGGGGCTGCATTGGTCATTACCGAGGCAGCGGCTGTTTCGCCTGAAGGGCGTATTAGTTTGGGTGACTTGGGTATATGGAAAGACGAACACATCGAAAAACTAAAGCATATCACCAATTTTATTCATGAGCACGGCGCGGTCGCCGGAGTGCAGTTAGCGCATGCAGGCCGTAAAGCCAGTCATGAAGTGCCATGGAAGGGCAACAAACAGATACCATCGGTTAATGAAAATGGCTGGAAGGCATTAGCACCAAGCCCGGTAGCATTTTCAGAAACAGAAGAAGTGCCGCTAGAGCTCGATAAGGCCGGAATAGAAAAAATAAAGGCTGATTTTAAAGCCGCTGCCGAAAGGGCACTTAAAGCAGGTTTTAAAGTGATCGAAATACATGCTGCACATGGATACCTGATTCACGAGTTTTATTCGCCTTTGAGTAATCATCGTACTGATGAATATGGCGGTTCGTTTGAAAACCGTATTCGTTTGTTGTTGGAGGTTATAGCGGCAGTAAAAGAAAGCTGGCCTGCTGAAAATCCATTGTTCGTGCGCATATCCTCAACAGACTGGACCGAGGGTGGGTGGACTGCCGATGACTCTGTTAATCTCGCTAAAAAATTGAAGGAAGCATGCGTAGATTTGGTAGATTGCTCATCGGGGGGAAATATCCTCGCAAAAATCCCTTTGAAACCTGGTTACCAGGTGCAGTTTGCGGAGCGAATTCGCAAAGAGTCCGGTATTATGACCGGTGCAGTTGGATTGATCACCCAAGCGGAGCAGGCTGATGAAATTATTAAAAATGGTGAAGCTGATATGGTATTGCTGGCGCGTGAGCTATTGCGCGATCCTTATTTCCCACTGCGTGCAGCACACAAACTTGGATACGAAATTAAATGGCCGGTGCAGTATGAAAGGGCCAAATGGTAAACTTAATATAGAATTATAACGAATTTAATTCAATCAAATACATTCACACTTTAAACAAGGAACCAACTATGAAACGCACAGCAAAAGCCCATTGGAATGGCAACTTAATGGAAGGCAAGGGGGAAATAAGCACCCAAAGCACTATTTTAAATAACACACAATATTCATTCAAAACCCGTTTTGCCGATGGTGTCGGTACTAACCCTGAAGAGTTATTGGCAGCAGCACATGCAGGTTGCTTCACTATGGCGGTTAGTGCTGCTTTAGCTCAGGCTGGTTTTACTGCAAATGATCTGAATACCGAGGCTATTCTTGACCTTGACCTGCAAGCTTTAGCAGTCAACGGCATTCACCTGGAAATTAAAGGTTCACCTATTGATGGTGTATCCGAAGAGAAATTTAAGGAAATTGCTGAAGGTGCGAAATCGGGCTGTATCATTTCAAAAGCTTTGAGTGTGCCAATTACTTTGAACGTTCAGTATATTTAATAGCAAATTGTCATTATTGAAAAAGGGAATTCCGGGTTTGGGGTTCCCTTTTTTATTTCCAAAAAATAAAATGTGACATTGGCACATATCGTTTCGTAACGTAAGTAGTATATTTATAGTCTTACATCTAAACTGCATCGTATGATATTAAAAAGAGTAAAACTTCTACTATTTTCGACGTCCCTTTTCTTACTGGCATTTCAGACAATGGCACAACCGCGGTTGCCAAAGGGATATTACTGGAAAAAGCTTTCAAACGGATTGGAAGTTGTCGTGATCGAAAACAGCAAAGTGCCGCTGGCGACGATCGAGATCGCTGTGAAAAATGGGGCGTACACCGAAGGCCCCGAGTATAGCGGTCTGTCGCATTTATTCGAGCACATGTTCTTTAAGGCGAACAGGGATTATCCCGACCAGGAGAAATTCCTTAAACGCACCCAGCAATTAGGCGCTATATGGAACGGCACCACCAATGTGGAGCGTGTAAACTACTTTTTTACGTTCGACCGTGACAGCCTGAAAGCAGGATTGAAATTTATGAATGCGGCTATCCGTTTCCCGATCTATCGGGAAGAGGATATGAAAAAGGAGCGCCCGGTAGTTGACGGCGAATTTCAACGCGCTGAAAGCGACCCAGGTTTCCAGCTTTGGTATAATGTGCAGCAGCATCTTTGGGGCGATCTGATCACCCGTAAAAACCCTATCGGTATCCACGAGGTGATCAATACAGCTACGCCGGAGAAGATGATGATCATCAAAAACAAATATTATTTCCCTAACAATAGTTTACTTACCATCTGCGGCGATGTGAAACATGAAGAAGCATTTGCAATGGCTGAAAAGATATTTGGTGATTGGGAAAGCAGTGGTTTCGATCCAATCCAAAAATACCCTATACCCCCGTTTAAGCCGCTGGACAAAAGCGATTACTTTGTAAAAGAAACTACTATTGCACAAACACCCGAGATGCAATTTGCGTGGCAGGGGCCGTCTTATTTGACAGATTCTGCTTCCACTATTTCTGCCGATGTATTTTCGACCATTTTGGGTTTAAACTCATCAAAATTGCAGCAGGCGTTGGTTGACAAAGGATTAGCGTCAGGTGTTTCTTTTAGTTATACCACCTGTAAATACGTAGGGCCTATCGATCTGTTTGTTACTCCTAATCCAAATAAGGTGAAAGAATGTTATGCAGAAATTGTCAACCAGGTAAATCAGTTTGCTAATCCGGATTACTTTACAGACGAACAGTTAAACGATGCAAAGGCTATTTTGCTGCGTACCCGCATTCATAACATGGAAAAACCATCAAGCCTGCCAAGCCAGGTAAGCTATAACTGGTGCAGTACTTCGCTGAATTATTTTACCGATAATGATGATAACTATCAGAAAGTTACCCGCGAGGATATAATGAAATATATCAAAAAATATATAGCAGGCAAACCGATGGTCGCGGGGTTGATCATTAATCCTGAATTAAATAAACAATTAAACGCCGGTTCATTCTTTGCAGCCAAATAACCTTAAACTGAATCATCATGAAAAAGAAAATATTTATACTGCTTATCGGCGTTGCTGCATTTAATCTTCAGGCGGCAAAAGCACAGCAAGCAAAACCCTACGATATGACCATCAATGGTGTAAAGGTCATTGTTCAGCCAAGCGGAAATGATATTGTTGAAATACAAACAGCCATTAAGGGCGGTGTGCGCAACTATGCTGCTGATAAAACAGGTATTGAATCGTTGGCATTAAGCGGGCTAAGCGAGTGCGGTACGATGAAGCACGATAAAAACAGTTTTAAAAATCAATTAGATAAAGTAGGAGCCGATGTATATGGTTTTAGCGGGAAAGATTATTCCATTGTGAAAATGAACTGTATTAAGGGCGACTTTGAAACCGTTTGGCCGCTTTATGCTGAAATGATGACTGTACCGGCTTTTGATGCCAAGGAATTTACCCGCGTTAAACAAGATGCTGTCAATAATTTAAAGCAAAGCGAGGGTCGCCCGGATGCAGCTATTGATAAATATGCTAACAGGGTGGCTTTTGCCGGCCGCGATTATGCAAAAGACCCCAGCGGTACAGTAGATAATATCAACAAGATCACTGCAGAAGAAGCCAAGGCTTATTATAAATCCATTTTAACCAGGTCACGTATGTTAATCGTGATCGTGGCCGATTTAGACAGAACAGTTATTGAGCAAAAAGTAAGTCAACTGTTGAACGGTATAAAACAAGGTGCACCTTTTGAATTGAAAAAAGAAGACTTCCGCACCTACAAAAACACATTTTCGGCAGAGCAGCGCGATCTGGCCACTAACTATGTAGAAGGTATCAGCGGCGGACCTGAAGCGGGAACTCCTGATTTCGATGCTTTTAATGTAGCTATGCGCATATTTGCAAACCGTCATTTTCTTGATGTTCGCACCAATAATGGGTTATCTTATGCGCCTCAGGCTTGGTTTAGTTATGGAGCGACCTCAGTTGCCAAATTCTCAGTTTCGACAACCCAGCCAAATAAGTATATTGAGGTATTCGACAGGTTGGTTGACAAGATCAAAGCTGAAGGTTTTAAATCTGATGAAGTAGCCGATATGAAGGTAACTTATCTTACCGGCTTCTATTATCGCCAGGAAACCAATGCCGCGCAGGCCGCATCACTGGCCACCAATGAGATTATATTTAATAACTGGCGTCGGTCATATTCTTTGGTCAATGATGTAAAAAAACTAACCGCCGAACAGGTGAGTGATGCCTTCCGTAAATATATCGGCAATATAGTTTGGGTATACCAGGGCGATCCTAAAAAAGTGGATCCGTTAAAATATACCAATGGCACCATTGACAAAGGCGTTGGCGGTGTAAATAACTAATCGCTAAGAAAAATTTATGATAGGAGGGGAGTTTCAGGCAGTAACGCCGGCTCCTCTTCTTTTATTGAACTAAATGTGCCAGTCGGCAGCGTGAAGAAAAATTCTGTGCCGGATCCCTGAACGCTTTCGACCCATATCTTACCGTTACATTTCTCGATCAGGTCTTTACAGAATAGCAGCCCCATTCCGGTTCCCGATTCATTGTTTGTACCGGTTCCGCTATCTACTTTGCTCTTAAACAGTTTGTTCAGCTGCTTTTCAGTCATGCCCACACCACTATCTTTGACGGATACTAAAATGAAATTATCATCCCGTTGTTGAGCGCTTACCACAATGGTATCGTCTTTACGGGAGAATTTGATAGCGTTAGTAATCAGATTACGAGTAACTATACGAATTGAGTTAGGGTCAGCTGCCACCGTAATACTTCCAGATACACCGTCCATCAGCTTGATGCCCTTTTCGGTAGCCTGTTCGGCGTAATTGCTTACTTCGTACGAAATAACATCCTTAATAGGGAAACTCTTCGCTGAACTATCGAAATTCTCCATCTGGCTATTAACCCAGAATAGCAGGGTATCTAAAAAGTCAGAGGTGTATTCCAGTTTTTTCAGCGCTTGCGGTATCATCGTCAGGAATTGATCGTGCGATATAGTATCGTCTTCCAATAAGCCAAAAAGGCCACGCAGTGTACTTAATGGAGCCCTCAGGTCATGTGCCAGAACAGAAATAAGCCTGTCTTTAAGATTGTTCAGGTCATTTAGTTTATGAGCCTGGTCATTCAGGTCTGCTTTTTGTTGTATAACCTCGGCGTTCTTATCTTCAAGTATGGTATTGATCTTTTGCTGTTTCAGCTTAGCCTTATAGTAGACGATCAGGATAGCCGCCATCCCCAGTATGATCAGGAAAAAAATAGCGCTTAATAATCCCTGCCTTTGTATTTTTTGCTGATATAGGTCATCCTGGCGCTGATGTTGTTCCGCGAGCACGCGTTGTTTTTCATTAAAAACTGATTCAAGGTTAAATGAAGTCAGCTTACGTACACTTTCGTCACTTTTCAGGCTGTCCCTTAACTCAACGTATTTTTTTTGTGCTTTGTAAGCGTCTTCAAACCTACCCAAGCCGCCAAGGGCTTCGCTCAATTGCATAGAGGCACTGGTACGATTGGCAAGACTGCCCATTTTGTTTGACAAGTCGTCAGCCATTTTAGCGTATTTATAAGCCTTTTGATAATCTTTTTGTAGGTTATAAACTATGGCATAGTCGATATAAGAGACGGCTTTATTATAATCAATTTTGTAATCGTTCGACATCTTTAACGCCTGGGCCAGATAATTTAAGGCACTGCCATATTGTTGTTTGTAAGCATAGCACAAGCCAAAATCGGCATACAAAGAGCTTAAACCATTTTTGTCATCCAGGCCTTTGGTTAGTTTTAACGACTTATTCAAGTAGGCGATAGCATCGTCATATTTTTTCTCCGCTATCATGATCTCGCCCATGTTTTCATACGCGGTGCTGATACCCTGCAGGTTTTTAGATTCCTGCCATATCTTGATGGCCCGTTTGTAGTATTCCATTGATTTGGGATACAATTCCATGCCTTGCATAATCACACCAATATTATTGTAGTCCTTTGCCGAGGAAAGTTTATCATTCAGCTTTAAATTAATGGCAAGTGATTTGAAGTAATTATCAAGGGCTAGTGACGATTTACCGATATTGTCAGACACCATCCCGATAGTGTGGTAGCTTTGAGCGATACCGCTTTCATCTTTTAATTTCTTATATATAATAAGCGCTTTCTGAAAATAATCCGAAGCCTGATTATAATCAGCGATATTGTTATACATGCGGCCAATCTCTATATAACAACCGGCAAGCCCAGCCTCATCCTTCATGGTGTCATAAAGCAATCTTGCGCCATTAAAATTTTTCTTTGCTGCAGCGTAATCCCCTTTTAAAGAGTATACCCTCGCTGTCGAAACCATACCGTCTGCGATCCCAATTTTATATTTTATTGCTAACGAACGGTTGATTGCCAGCCTGGCATAGTACAAAGTGCTGTCCGGGTTTACGTCGACAAATTCGGCCGCTAATTTGTTTACACGGTTGATGGTTATGGTATCAGTTGGGTTTTCCTTTGAAGTAGCCAATAAATTGCGCAGGCTATCGACTCTCAGATTAGCAGCGTTATATAGCCCCGAATTATAAGGAGTATAAACAGCAGCCGACACTTTTACAGCGACCGACAGAAGAATTATTATTAAAAAAGGTTTAAAATATTTGATGACCGTTAATGACATTTAATGTATACTAACCTATATAAACGTGGTATTTTAAGGTAATTAGCTTGTGTTAACCGCCTTAGATGCACTCACTTATCTCTTATACGATAGCAGACCATAAATTTGTTTTATTTTATCTTAAAAAAATCAACCATACATAGATAAGTGCTTAATTACTTAGTAGGGCTGCTAAAAAGCCCGTGGTTTAAAAAAGAAAGAGCCTGGTTTTATTGGCCAGGCTCTTTCTTGTAAATGGTGTGTTTTGGTTATAATACGTTCTTCCAGCTTACCAGTTCGCCGATTATCTTTTGTAGCTGATCGGAGGGAACGCGCTCCTGTTGCATGGTGTCGCGGTAACGGATAGTAACAGTATTGTCTTCTAAAGTCTGATGATCAACAGTAATGCAGAAAGGTGTTCCGATTGCATCCTGGCGGCGGTAACGTTTACCGATAGCATCTTTTTCTTCGTAGTATAAATTGAAATCAACCTTCAGTTTGTCCATGATCTCACGTGCTTTTTCCGGCAAACCGTCCTTTTTGGTTAGCGGGAAGATAGCTGCTTTTACAGGCGCCAGGCAAGGGTGCAGGCGTAAAACTGTGCGGTTATCCTGCTTTTCAGGTGTACTCAAGTCTTCTTCCTCATATGCATTGATGAGTGTAAGCAGGAACATACGGTCCAAACCAATAGAGGTCTCGATCACATAAGGTACGTAGTTTTGGTTGATCTCCGGATCGAAATATTGCAATTTCTTGCCTGAAAACTTCTGGTGCTGGCCTAAGTCGAAATCGGTACGGCTGTGGATACCTTCCACTTCTTTGAAACCAAATGGGAACTGGTATTCGATATCGAAAGCAGCATCGGCATAATGTGCCAGTTTGGTATGTTCGTGGAAACGATATTTGGCAGGGGCAGTACCCAAGGCCAGGTGCCATTTCAGCCGGGTTTGTTTCCAATGTTCAAACCATTCTTTTTGTGAGCCGGGACGAATAAAAAATTGCATTTCCATCTGCTCGAATTCGCGCATACGGATAATGAATTGGCGGGCTATCACTTCGTTACGGAAAGCTTTACCGATTTGCGCGATACCGAAAGGTATTTTCATCCTGCCTGATTTTTGAACGTTCAGGTAGTTGACGAATATACCCTGTGCCGTTTCTGGACGGAGATAGATCACATCGGCATCATCTGCCACAGCACCCATCTGTGTGCTGAACATCAGGTTAAACTGACGAACGTCGGTCCAGTTGGCGGTGCCGCCGATAGGATCAGTAATGTTATGCTCTATAATAAGCTCACGTAAACGGGTCAAATCGTCGCTTTTCAACGCCTTATCCATTTCAATCTGCAACTCTTCAGCCAGATCGGTTTTATTTTCGCTGTCGTATTGCGCTATCCTGTCTTCCAATAACTGGTCGGCACGGTAACGTTTTTTGGAGTCTTTATTATCGATCATCGGATCATTAAAGCCCGCTACATGCCCGCTGGCTTCCCAAATCTTTGGGTGCATAAAAATGGCCGAGTCGATCCCGACGATATTCTCGTTCATCTGCACCATGGCCTTCCACCAGTAGGTTTTGATATTGTTTTTCAGTTCGGCACCATTCTGACCGTAGTCGTACACAGCGCTCAAACCGTCGTATATTTCGCTTGACTGGAATACAAAGCCATATTCCTTTGCGTGAGATATTACATTCTTAAAAAGTTCGTCGGTTGGTATACTCATAACAGCGCAAAGATAGTTTTTAGTCTGAAAGTCGGAAAGTCCGGAAGTCGGAAAGTCAGAACGATGTTTTTTAGACAATAATAATTAGTAAATTCATACAACCAATTGGGCCTATTATGAAAAGCTTGCCGACAGTTATTCTTTTATTGTGCACCATTATCGCCACTTCACAAGACAAATCTGCCCAAAAAGACTTGAATGCTTATGGCCGTGATGGAAAGACTATAATCGCCAAGGTATTAGTCAATAATGATTCAAAGAGTAAATTATTCCTTATTAAATTGATTCAAAGGGAAGAGACCTCGAATAGCTATGTAACTACTCTTTACTTTGGCAATAAGGAAACCGGCCCATTAACAAATACACGTATTCTGTTCAAATTTAGTAAGCCTGTGATTTCGGTAATGCCACATTTTGCAACAGCGTTCAAAAGCGTGAATGGCCTTGCGGAAGATAAGAGTACTTACGCATTTAAAGCCGGCCGCCTGGAGCGCGATGCCAGCAGCGCCGTTGTTATTTACTTCACTATTAAAAGCAAGGACCGCATTGTTACCGAGGTTTCCGGAATAGACGGAATTCTTCAATAATCCTCATTTGTCATGCTGAACGAGAGTGAGGCATCTGTCGCGAGTGATATCTTAATGGCGCGCATCGGTATTATAGACTCATTTTCAAATTGTTGCAACCTTACGGATCCCATAATAGATTCTTCGCTCTCGTTCAGAATGACAAAGGGGAAATTCTCTCATGTCTCATATCTCAAATCTCAAATCTATCTTCTACATTTGAAGCATGAGCATCAGCGTTGAATCATTGACTAAAGTTTACGGCTCGCAAAAGGCTGTTGATGGTATTTCATTTAGTGCATCACCCGGCGTGCTGGGTTTTCTTGGCCCGAATGGGGCAGGGAAGTCGACTACAATGAAAATCCTGACCGGCTATATCCCACAAACATCGGGTAAGGCATCGGTATGCGGTTTTGATGTGGAAACGCAGGCAGTGGAAGTGAAGCGCAATATCGGCTACCTCCCAGAAAGTAACCCGCTTTACCCGGATATGTATGTTCGCGAATCGCTGCAATTCATTGCCAATATTCATAAAATACATCAGCCCGAAAAACGTATCGATGAGATCATTGAGCAAACCGGCTTAACTCCCGAACGTCATAAAAAAATCGGTCAGCTATCTAAAGGGTACCGCCAGCGTGTAGGTTTAGCGCAAGCCATTTTGCACGATCCGCAGGTGCTGATCCTGGACGAACCAACTTCTGGCCTCGATCCAAATCAGTTAATCGGTATCCGGCAATTGATACGTGACCTGGGGAAAACCAAAACCATCGTTCTGTCAACTCACATAATGCAGGAAGTGGAAGCTGTTTGCAGCCAGGTGATCATTATTAATAAAGGCAAAATAGTTGCTAATGATTCATTGGATAGTCTGCGCAATAAGAACGGCGGAAAATCGCTCGAGAATATTTTCATAGAGCTGACCAATATTAACTAATTGTAAACTATTCTTATATTTGGCGTTATTAACCTTATTCAAAAACATCAAGTATGAGAAAATTTTTATTATTAGCTGTGCTGGTAGTTGGCGCAGTGAGCTTCTCTTTTGCTCAGACCTCAAAATCAAGTAACTTAGGAAAATTTAGTATCGGCGTTGACCCGGGAATACCTGTAGGTAGCGTTAGCGACGTTTCTTCTTTTGCCATTGGCGGAGATCTTAAATATTCTCTTCCTGCTGCTACCAATTTTGATGTCAGCCTTTCCGCCGGCTACTCAGTTTTTATTGGTAAAACCATCGATTTCGGTGGTACATCTGTAAAAGTATCCAGTTTAAAAGCTATCCCCGTGAAAGTGGGCGGCCGTTATAATTTCAACGGAACAACCGGTTTCTTTGGTGAGGTTGGAATAGGCGCTGCCTTCATTCAGGATGGCGGAGGGACAGCATTCGTTTACGCACCCGGTATCGGTTACGCTGCTAATGGCGGCTTCGAGGTCGGTGTACGCTACGAGGGATGGTCAAAAAATGGCTCTATAGGTCAGATCGGATTACGCCTTGCTTACAGCTTTCAGTAAAAATTTAATGATCTTAAAACGAAGCCCTGTATATGCCATACAGGGCTTTTTGCTGGATAACATTTTTGTTATGTAATCATTGATGAGTTTGTTTCTCATGCCGAATATGTACTTTCGTTACCCAAAATCATTTACCTGAATGAAAAAATTAGTAATTCTGCTGCTTCTATTTAGCTTTTTTAAAGCATCTGCTCAAACTACGATCACCAACGCTTTCAGCGCCGGTTTTGAATTGGGCATACCTGCCAATAGTGTTTTCAATATCGGTACGGGTGCCTCGGCCAAGTTTGAGTTGCCTATTGCATCGCCGGTAAGTTTGAGCCTGACAGGTGGTATTACCAGCATGTTTTATAAAAGCAATTTGTTCAATTCATCGCGGACTCCCGGTGCTGCCGTATTCATTCCTTTAAAGGCAGGGGTAAGATACTTTTTCAACCGCGGTGTATATGCCGAAGGTGAGGCCGGTACTGCCATTGAAACAAATTATAATAAACAGAGCGTTTTTGCATTCTCAATAGGTCCGGGTTTTATCGCGCCGGTTGGTGAAAAAAATGGCATTGATATCAGCTTCCGTTACGAGGATTGGGCCAACCAGGTAAGACAAACGGCAATTCATATTGCCTACCGTTTCGGTTTGTAACTGACACTAACTTTTCAACTTTCCAACATTTCAACCTTCCAACACAATAACCCTTTTCCCTTTACCGAATAATATTGTAATTTCGGCAGCCATCAGCCGTATTTTATAGTGTATAGCATTTTAAAGAAAGAAATTACTTCTTACCTCAGTTCGCTGGTAGCCTATGTTACTATAGGCGTATTTTTACTGGTATTAGGTTTGTTTTTATGGGTATTTCCCGATTCGAGCATTCTGGACTATGGCTATGCCAGTTTGGACAGCCTGTTTAATACAGCTCCATACCTGTTTATGTTCCTGATACCGGCTATAACGATGCGCTCATTAGCCGAGGAACGCAAGGAAGGCACATTTGAATTGTTACTTACCCGCCCATTGACTGATGGGCAGATCGTCCTGGGTAAATTCTTCGCATGCGTGTTATTAGTACTTTTTGCCCTTATACCTACGTTGGTTTATTATTATTCGGTTTATAGCCTGGGTAACCCGCCGGGGAACGTTGATACCGGCGCTGTAATAGGTTCATATATCGGCTTATTTTTACTGGGATCGGGTTTTGCGGCGATAGGCCTGTTTGCCTCGTCTGTCAGCAAAAACCAGGTCATTGCTTTTACTATAGCCGTTTTCCTTTCTTATTTCTTTTATAGTGGATTTGATTCGTTAAGCTCATTGTTATCGCTACAAAACCTGGGCTTGCAGAATATAGGTATCACCGCGCATTATGAATCGGTAAGCAGGGGTGTGTTGGATACCCGCGATTTGGGTTATTTTGTATGCCTGAGCGCCTTTTTTATCTGGTGCACTCTGCTGGTGATCAAAATACAACGCCAAAAAACGGCTGACAGAAAAGGGTTGATCAGCGGCCTGGCTTTTATAGTTGCCGTCGCGATCATTTCATCTTTAGCCTTCACCCGTTTTGATTTTACCAAAGAAAAGAGATTCACCATATCAAAGATTAGTCGCGGCATACTGGATAGTTTACCAAAAAATGTGAAAGTGACTGTTTACCTGGAAGGTGATAATTTCCCGGCAGCTTTTAAGCGGTTGAGAAGCGCCACAAAAGATATGCTGAACGATTTGGAAGCATACAGTCACGCCAAGCTTCAGTTTGACTTTGTTGATCCGCTAAAGGGGCAGTCCAGCGATCAGCAGCAGCAAACTTTGCAGGCAATGAGCGAGAAAGGGATAGAGCCGACTAACCTGAGCGAAAAAACAGATAATGGGCTGACCCAAAAACTCATCATTCCTTATGCTGTGGTTTCATCAGGCGATAAAGAGATCCCGGTTAAGTTGCTGTTGAACCGTATCGGCTTATCTCCGGAAGAGCAATTGAACAATTCGATCCAAAATCTGGAATACGCTTTTGCTTCAGCCATCAAAAAAGTAACAACAGGCGGCAAGCCGGAAATTGGCTTTACCGAAGGCCATCATGAACTAACCGATGTGCAACTGAATGATGCCATGAAATCTCTGTCCGAAGGTTTTACCGTTGGGCGTGTGAATCTGACGACTATCCCGTTTGCTGCATTAGAAAAAGTAAAGTTGTTAGTTATACCCAAACCAGATAAACCGTTTACGGAACTTGAAAAATTTAAGCTCGACCAGTATATCATGCGTGGTGGCAGGGTGTTATGGACAATCGACCAGGTGAGCGCTGAACTGGATAGCCTTCGCGGACATGGCGGGGAGCAGCTGGCGTTTAACAAGCAATTGAACCTTGACGATCAATTGTTTGTTTACGGTGTCCGTATCAATTACGATCTGATTGCTGACATCAGCTGTTCACAAATCCCGGTGGCTACCGGTAACGTAGGCGGGCAGGCGCAGATACAAAATGTGCCATGGCTATTTTATCCGCTGATCATGCCGTTATCAAAGCACCCGATAGTAAAAAATCTGGATGCGATCCATACCGAATTTATCAGCACCATTGATACTTTGGCAATAAAAGGTGTGAATAAGACAGTGTTGTTGTCATCGTCGCCTTACAACAAAAAATTCAGTACGCCATATCTGCTTTCGCTGCAAATGCTCGAACAGGAACCTCAACCGAAGGACTTTCAAAGCAACACCAAGCCGGTTGCTGTATTACTGGAGGGTAAGTTTAAATCTGACTTTCTGAACAGGCCTGCGCCGGAAGGTTTGAATGAAAAAGTTGAATCGCTCACTGAAAGCAAACCAACCAAAATGATCGTAATCAGCGATGGCGATGTGTTCAAAAACCAGGTAGGTTCAGATGGCTCTCCATTTCCTTTAGGCTATGATCATTATACCCAACAGAGCTTTGGTAACAAAAACTTTCTGTTGAATATTGCTGACTACATGACCGACGATTCGGGCCTGATCGGTTTGCGTACCAAAGAGATACAATTACGCCTGCTAGACAGGCCGCGAATACGTAGCGAAAAACTGTACTGGCAGGTGATAAATAATGTTATCCCTTTGGCTTTTGTGTTAATATTTGCTATTTTTCAACATTATATTCGCAGGCGAAAGTATGCCCGTTAAAATTTATACTTTTGGTTGATAAACACGATTCAGATATATGAGATTTATAGTTTCAACGTCTACATTATTGAAGCAATTGCAATCGGTAAGCGGCGCGTTAAGCAATAGTACGGTTTTACCAATCCTGGAAAACTTTTTGTTCGAGATCAAGGAAGGAAACTTAACTATTTCGGCTACGGACCTGCAAACCAGCATGACCACTTCCTTAACGGTTGAGGCAAAGGAGAATGGCCGTATTGCCATCCCTTCGCGTATCTTGCTGGATACGCTGAAGTCATTACCCGAGCAACCTATCGCTTTCAATATTGACGATACTACATTTGCTATTGAGATCAACGCCGGCGACGGTAAATACAAACTGAGCGGCGAAAATGGTGAAGATTTCCCTAAGATCCCGGTGGTTGAAAATGCATCATCCGTAAATCTGCCTGCTTCGGTATTGGCAGAAGCTATCAATAAAACCATTTTTGCAGTAAGCAACGATGAATTGCGCCCCGCTATGACGGGTGTTTACTGTCAGCTATCAACTTCATCATTGACATTCGTAGCAACTGACGCACACAAGCTGGTACGTTACCGCAGAAAAGATGCAAAAGCTGCAAGCACAGCATCTTTTATTTTACCAAAAAAAGCTTTAAATTTGTTAAAATCGGCTCTTCCCTCAGAGGACATCAATGTGTCTGTTGAGTACAATAGCACGAGTGCGTTCTTTAAATTTAGCAATATCAACCTGGTGTGCCGTTTGATTGACGAGCGATATCCTGATTATGAGGCAGTTATACCGAAAAATAATCCGAATAAGCTAACGATAGACAGACAAGCATTTCTGAGCTCACTTAACCGTGTGGCCATTTATGCAAACAAAACAACCCACCAGGTAAGGCTAAAGATCAACGGAAGCGAATTGAATATTTCATCAGAAGATATTGATTTTGCGAATGAAGCACACGAACGTTTAAGCTGTCAGTATGATGGTGAGGACATTGAGATCGGTTTTAATGCAAAATTTTTGATTGAAATGCTGAAAAACCTGGCTTGTGAAGAAGTGTTGTTGGAAATGTCTACGCCAAACCGTGCGGGACTGTTATTACCGCAAAACGGTGATGAGAACGAAGATGTGCTGATGCTGGTAATGCCGGTAATGCTTAATAGTTATGCTTAAGTTGTAAACTTAAATTATAAATCCAAATCCAGAGTCCGGTGCAAAAGCCGGACTTTTTTGTTCAACCCAATAACAAAACTGAGTATAAGCAGTTATATAGCAAATGAAAATCAGGTTATCGGCATTGTTTGTAGTTGCTTTGATTTTAGGGTTAGCCGCCTGCAAAAAGAAATACGATGATGCGCCAACCTTTATACATAAAGTGGCATTGAGTGTAGTCAACGCATCTCCAGATACTGTTAATATTTACCTGAATGGCAGTCGCCTTAATACAACTTCTGCCATTTTACCCGGCTATTTTACCAGGTACGATAGCGTTCCCAGGGGCCAGCAAATTTATGAAGTAAAAAAGCCGTTCAATGTAAGCACAGGCATTGTCAAAAATTTATTTAGCATAACCATACAAGATACCAGTTTACAACAAACGCTATTTGCTACAGATGAGAAAGCCGATGACGCATTCAGAACAACTGATGTTTTCAAAACAGCCAGCGCTGCTGTTGATAGCACTTGTTTTATAAGATTTGTAAATTCATCACCAGGTTCAGGCTCGCTTGATATGACTTTTGGGAACACTACTGTGTCCAGCAACACGCCTTTCAAAGGTTATTCTGATTTTACCCTCGTGAATTTATACAAGGATGCAAGTGTTACGGGAGTGACGGCGCTTAAGATATTTAGTACTGGTTCAAGCACACCTATATATAAGGACAGTGTTAGTTTAACTTCCGGAACCAATTATACTATTTATACATTGGGTACTCCTGGTACTACGGGTTTTACTGTCGGATTTAAACCCAATTAATATAAAAATACAAATGTCTAAAAGAAATAATAAGGGATTGTTGGTTTGTCTTTCGCTCTTTGGATTGATCTTCGTTGTTGTGCCTTTTATTTCGTCATGCGGAAAAAGCACTAATTCTAATGCATCGGTATTGAAAATTCAATACCAGGTTGTAAATCTAAATCAGGGTATTGGATCAGTTGACTTGTGGATCGATTATAAAAAAGTTAATACTTCTTCTTATTTCTACCCTAATTCGTCAGGCTATTTTTATCTGCCTTCCGTTACCAACCCATTCCAGATCAGGACAGGCACATCGTTAATACCGGGTACCATTGTAACGAGTGCTAATCTTGTATCGATGAATAATGTGGTGTTGGTGCCCAATACCCGATACACCCTGATGCTGATGGGGCTTAATAGAGATACGATATATACCATTTTTACTGCCGATACCAGTTCCGCGCCTGCTCAGGGCAAGGGTAAAGTCCGTTTTGTGAACGCTTCGCCAAATAACCTTGGACAGATCACTGTAACAGCCAACGATTCCACTGCTTTTGCAGCGGTGCCATTCAAAACAATGACCAAATTTATCGAATTGACGGCTGGTGCTTACGATTTTAAAATGTACCAGACCGGTTCATCCAACGTAGTGTTCGATAAACCGAATGTCACCATACAGGACGGCAGGATATACACCCTTTACTGTTATGGTTTGGCTAATCGCACAGATAGTTTGGCCTTCGGGTCTGGTTTTATTACCAACAAGTAATCCCGGTTTTATTTATATTTTTGCCAAAATTTTAAGCCCTTGGAAATCATAAAGCACCTGATAGACTTTATCCTTCACATTGATAAACACCTGGCCGATATCATTAGCCAGTATCATGCATTAACTTACCTGATATTATTCGTGATCATATTTGCTGAGACGGGTTTTGTAGTAACGCCATTCCTGCCTGGTGATTCACTGTTGTTTGCGGCCGGTGCACTGATAGCGGGAGGAAACACGGGTTTGAATATCTATCTGCTTGCTGTTATATTAATCATCGCTGCCTTTGTTGGTAACACCATCAATTATTTAATAGGTAATTACCTGGGACCGAAGGTTTTTAAAGAAAATAACAGAATATTAAAACTGCAATATTACCTGGACACCAAAGCTTTTTTTGACAGGCATGGCGGTAAGGCGGTCATCATTAGTCGCTTTATGCCAATCATCCGTACTATTGCGCCATTTGTTGCGGGCGTGGGCAGAATGCCTTTTTTAAGATATAGCCTTTACAATATTATTGGTGGTGTATCCTGGATCGTCCTGTTCCTGTTTGCAGGCTTTTTATTGGGTAATGTGCCATTCTTTAAAGCGCACTTCTCCCTTATCGGTATAGCTATCATTTTGGTATCGATACTGCCACCAATTATTGCAGGTATCAATAATCGCCGGAAGAAGAAAGCCGCTGCATTGTGATTTGCGTTCCTGTAGGTTTATTGATTTTTAAAAACTACCAATTTCCCCTTAACCCGTTCGTTACTTCCGTTCATATCGTTACTACTTTTAAAAGTAATACCCCTGGTTTATTTTCTCTCCGAAATTTTTCCGGCCTTATAGAAAGCTGCTTCATCAACCAATCCAACTAAATTAGCATATTTGAGTGTGAAACCAATCCTAAGAAGCCTTATTAGGTGAGTGGTTGATTAGTTGAATAGATGTGTTTTTGGAGACAACTTAGTCAACTTATTCTAACTCAATCAACTTAATTAACAAATTTTAAAAAAGGCATTTGATAATATAAATTTTCGTCATATATTTGCAGTCCTTAAATAAAAACGAATAATTAGCTAAAATGGCAAATCATAAATCATCAATAAAAAGGATCAGAGCAAATGCTGCGAAGCGTCTGCGTAACAGGTACCAGGCTAAAACAACCAGAAACGCCATCAAAAAATTGAGAGGCACAGCTACTAAAACTGAGGCTACACCGCTTTTAGCAAAGGTGATCTCTATGCTTGACCGTTTAGCTAAGAAAAACGTGATCCACAAAAACAAAGCTTCGAACAATAAATCAAAGCTGACCAAATTCGTTAACGGCTTAAAATAATCTTAGGATTTAATCATACGTGAAATAGCGATGGGTGAATAACTCATCGCTATTTTTTGTTTGAATCAGAACCTGCCGGCAGGGAGATTTGCAGAATTTTAAGATTTTCAGAATTAAAAGAACTATTTATCTTAGCATTCTGTTAATTCATAAATTCAGATAATTCTGATTCAGACATAATGAAACCTTATCAAAACAAGATCAGCATCAAGGCATGGACCGACAGGCCAGCGGTATAATTTTAATTCATAACCACCCATCTGGTAGTCTGAAAACAAATCAGTTAGATATCAGCCTCACCAAAAGACTATCCGAAGTTGGCCGATTATCACACATTCAAATCTTTGATCATCTTATTATCGGAGATACCGGATATTATAGCTTTGGCGATGAAGCTTGCTGTGATTGCGGGATTTTGATTATGTAGGGTTACCTTAATCAAAATGGGGTATTAATTACAAACCTCAGTTTTATAATGATTAAGCTATATATCTTGTATTTAATACTCGGGTTTTATATGCTGTTCGAAAGTTTTTCAATTTGGGTTTTTTCAGCTTTCAACAGTGGGGGTACTTTAATTACTTATTTGGCGATGATTTCGTCAGCCATTTTATTTTCAGCAGCCTCAGCATTTTCCCTTCATCGTATTAAGTTAGCTGCAATTTTGGGCATTGCTGCCCTAATTGGTGTTTTTCCGTTCGGGGTACATTGGTTATTATACAGATACGAATTTGAATCACCGTTGACTAATGGAATAGAAAATCAAATAGCCCTATTGGCAACGGCTTTTTATATAATAGTGGTATTCTATTCAATCAAATATATAGCCAGCTACAAAACTGATAGTTTGATTAGTTTAAGACGACCACTCAAGATATTTCTAACTTATTTGCCCCCTATTTTACTATTGGTATTTATAATTTTAGGTTTTATGAATCCGTAGTAGATCATTAATTTACATAGTTACAGGAATCCGAAATTAAACATTCGAAATAAATATCTTTCGGACTTCCGGTCTTCCCGACTTCCGGACTAAATCCTATCTTTGCCGATTATCATTTTGCTATAATGAAGATCTCTTATAATTGGCTTAAACAATTTATTGATACAGATAAAACTCCTGAGCAACTATCTCAGATACTGACCGGCATCGGCCTGGAAGTGGAAAGTCTGGAAAAAGTACAGGCTATCCCGGGCGGACTGGAAGGTTTGGTAATCGGGTATGTAAAGGATACCCGTCAGCACCCGAATGCAGATAGACTTAAGATCACGCAGGTGGATGCTGGTACTGGTGCAGAATTGCAGATAGTTTGTGGCGCATCAAACGTGGCAGCCGGACAAAAAGTAGTTGTGGCCACCGTTGGCACGACCGTTTATCCCATCAAAGGTGAACCATTTAAAATCAATAAATCCAAAATACGTGGTGAAGAATCTGAAGGGATGATCTGCGCTGAGGACGAGATCGGTTTAGGCGAGTCGCATGACGGTATTATGGTGCTGGACGCAGATGCTCCTATAGGCGACCTGGCAAAAGATTATTTCAAAATAACCGATGACTACTTATACGAGATTGGTCTGACACCGAACCGTGCTGACGCAGCCTCTCATTTAGGAACTGCCCGTGATATTGCAGCGTTCATCAAAACGCATATCAATAAGCCTGATCTTTCCGCATTTAAGGTAGATAATAACAATCGGCCGATTGAGGTGGTGGTGGAGAATGCTATGGCTTGTCCTCGTTATTCAAGCCTAACTATTTCAGGGGTCGAAGTAAAAGATTCACCTAAATGGTTAAAAGAAAAGCTGAGCGTTATCGGAGTAAGGTCGATCAATAACATTGTCGATATAACCAACTATGTGCTGCATGGGCTGGGTCAGCCATTACATGCTTTTGACGCTGATGCGATAACGGGTGATAAAGTTATTGTTGGTACCCGCCCCGAAGGAACCATGTTCAAAACGCTGGATGAAGTAGACCGCAAATTATCAGCTGATGATTTGATGATCAATAACGCCGGGGCGCCGATGTGCATCGCTGGAGTATTTGGTGGTATTGGTTCTGGCGTGAAAGAAACTACTAAAAATATCTTCCTTGAAAGCGCTTACTTTAACCCGGTTTGGGTGCGCAAGACATCAAAAAGACACGGCCTGAAAACCGATGCCTCATTCCGTTTTGAGCGCGGCACTGACCCGAATATTACGGTTACGGCATTAAAGTATGCTGCATTGTTGATCAAAGAATTGGCCGGCGGAATAATATCATCAGAAATATCCGATATCTATCCGAACCCGGTTGTACCGTTTGAGGTAGATATTACTTACAAGAATGTTGACCGGCTGATCGGTAAATCGATTACGCACCAGGAGATCAAATCGATCATCAAGGCACTGGATATCGAGATCGTTAACGAATCGGAAGAAGGTTTATCCTTGAAAGTTCCCCCTTACCGCGTTGACGTGACGCGTGAAGTGGACGTGATTGAAGAGATACTGCGTATCTACGGTTATAACAATATCGAAATTCCAACGCAAATCAGGGCATCGCTAAATACTTCAATGCGCCCTGAAAAGGATGATGTTCAGAATACGATATCAGATATCCTAAGCGCAAATGGGTTTAATGAGATATTGTCGAATTCATTAACCAAATCGGCCTACTCAAGCAATTTGGATACTGCTGTAAAAATCCTAAACCCTTTAAGCAGTGATCTGGACGTGATGCGCCAAAGCATGCTGTTTTCCGGGTTGGAAGCTATTGCCTACAATCAGAACAGGCGAAATACTGACTTAAAATTATACGAATTCGGTAAGGTCTACAGCGTGAAGGATGATAAGTACACCGAGACGCAGCGCTTTGCTATATTCATAACCGGGGCAGACAAAGAAGAACAGTGGAATCAGAAACCGCAACAATTCTCGTTCTATAAGATAAAAGCAGTTGTTGATGCCCTGCTGCAGCGTTTAAATATCCGCGATTATACTGCTGAAGATGCAACCTGCAGCAAGATGGCGTTTGGCTTACAGTATATGCGTAATGGTAAACAGTTGGTGAAGTTCGGAGCGGTGAAGAAAGACTCATTGAATAAGGTTGACGTAGAAAAAGAGGTTTTTTATGCCGATTTTAATTTCGACCTGGTGCTGGCAGCTGTGAAGAAGAATAAAATTGTTTACCAGGAAGTATCCAAGTTTCCGGCGGTACGTCGCGACCTTTCTATGCTAGTAGATATGCAGGTTACTTTCGGACAGTTAAAGCAGATCGCACAAAAAACAGAACGAAAGCTGCTGAAAGAGGTTAATGTGTTTGACGTCTATCAGGGTGACAAACTGCCGTCGGGTAAAAAATCGTATGCTTTAAGTTTTACTTTACAAGACGAAGAAAAAACTTTGACAGACAAAACAATAGATAGCATAATCCAAAAATTAATTTATAATTTCGGAAAAGAAGCAGGAGCGGAGATACGGAAATAATTAGTGAGTGACCGAACTGGTGAATGACTGATTTATAAACATTCACTAATTCGCTAATTCACTAAAACACTAATTAAGTAGATGACAGTTGCCGACCAGTTAGATAAAGTAATAGCAAAAACCGAGCGCCTGATGGAGCTTTGTTCGGCATTGCAGGAGGAAAATGATCTGTTAAAACTGGAGAATCAGTCGCTTGACGCTGCTGTAAAAGTGAGTAAGGACAAGATCGGTGAGTTGGAGCAAAAGCTGAAAGTGATCAAGATGGCGAAGTCATTTTCGGAGACCAGTGAAAAAACTCTTGACATAAAGCAAAAAATTAACGAATTTGTGCAAGAAATTGATAAGTGTATTGTATTACTGAAAAAGTAGTGCAAAAAGTGAATCGCTCAAATGGGAGAAATCTCCATAAAAATAAATATTGCTGACAGAGTTTACCCCTTAAAGGTGAACATGGAAGAAGAAGAAATTATACGCAGGGCAGCTAAGCTGATCAACGACCGGATAAAAGAATACCAGGAAAATTATGCGGTCAGGGATAAACAGGATCTACTTTCGATGGCGGTATTGCATTATGCAACATCTTCATTAAAAGCGGAAAAGAAGGTGATGGTAGAAGACACGGAGGTGGCGGATAAAGTTTATCATTTAGATCATCTATTGTCTGAATTTTTCTCGAAGTAATAACGTTCTTTACACATACTGAGCAAAATAAGATTTAACCGCAGTTAAATTTTAGGTTTCACTATTAAAAACTTAACGCTTCAATATCGGCGGATCAAGAAGGTATACGTTACTTCCTCAAGCAGTATTTAACGATGGCCGGGTCCCATCCCCAGATTTGAGGTTTTTCAATACATGACACTTAAAAATTAGTTGCGGTTTTTTTATTTATATATAAACTTAAAAGATGACCATAGTATTATACATCGTTATCGGGCTATTAGCAGGTATCCCAACAGGGGTAGTTATAGGCCGGTATATGCTGAGAAAGCTCTTCAAAGACCAGGAGCAGGCAGCCCAAAACAAGGTAAAAAAGATATTGAAGGACGCCGAAAATGACGCTGAAATATTAAGAAAGAACAAATTGCTCGAGGCAAAGGAAAAATTCCTGCAAATGAAAGCCGAGCATGAGAACGAGATCAACTCGAAAAATTCAGCTATTAATCAACGTGAGAATAGTGTGAAGCAAAAAGAGCAATCCTACAACCAGCGCCTTGAAAATATATCGCGTAAGGAAACGGAATTGGATAATGTGCGTAAGAACCTGGAAAGGCAAACCGAACTTGCAGTTAAAAAGCAGGAAGAAGTGGAGCACCTTAAACAGCAGCACGTAGATCAACTGGAAACTATTGCTGGTATATCCGCCGAGGAAGCTAAAAACCAACTGGTAGACAATCTGCGTGAGGAAGCCCGTACTAAAGCCATGATGCAAATAAAAGACATTGTGGATGAGGCTAAACTAACCGCTTCCAAAGAGGCCAAAAAAATCGTTATTCAGACTATTCAGCGTACTGCTACCGAAAGCGCAATTGAGAACACCGTTTCGATTTTCAATATCGAAAATGACGAGATCAAGGGCCGTATCATCGGTCGCGAAGGTAGGAACATCCGTGCGCTGGAAGCCGCTACCGGTATAGAAATTATTGTAGACGACACGCCGGAAGCGATCATCCTTTCTGGTTTTGATCCGGTTCGCCGTGAGATTGCCCGTTTGGCCATGCACCGTTTAGTTACCGACGGCCGTATCCACCCTGCTCGCATTGAAGAAGTGGTTGCCAAAACCAAAAAGCAGATTGAAGAGGAAATTGTAGAAATAGGGGAGCGCACCGTGATCGATTTAGGCATACACGGCCTGCATCCTGAGCTGATTCGTATGGTTGGTCGTATGCGTTACCGTTCATCTTACGGGCAAAACCTGCTACAGCACTCACGTGAGGTAGCTAACTTCTGCGCTACCATGGCTGCAGAATTGGGCCTGAATGTGAAACTGGCAAAACGTGCGGGTTTATTGCATGACATTGGTAAAGTGCCTGATGATAATCCTGAGTTGCCTCACGCGATATTAGGCATGCAGCTGGCCGAGAAGTTTAAAGAGCACCCTGAAGTGTGCAACGCTATCGGCGCCCACCATGACGAAATAGAAATGACATCGATGTTGTCGCCAATCATTCAGGCCTGTGACGCTATATCAGGCGCACGTCCTGGTGCACGCCGCGAAGTGGTTGAAAGCTATATCAAACGTTTGAAAGAATTGGAAGAGCTGGCTTTGTCATACCCTGGCGTAGAGAAGACTTTTGCGATCCAGGCTGGTCGTGAACTGCGCGTAGTTGTAGAAAGCGAGAAAATCACCGATGCACAATCGGAAATCCTTGCTGCTGATATCTCTAACCGTATTCAGACTGAAATGACCTATCCCGGTCAAATCAAAGTAACTGTGATCAGGGAAACCCGTTCAGTTGCTTTTGCAAAATAAAATACGAGCATAGCCTCACCCCAAACCCCTCTCCAAAAGGAGAGGGGCTTATATTCTTTATTGTGGCAAATAATAAATCTTCAAACAAAGCTAAAGCTGTTGCCCGGCCAATTGATCGGTATTTTGACCAATATGCTGAGCATCACCAAAATCCAACCAACAAGATTATCCATTGGATATGCGTGCCGCTAATCGTATTCAGCATATTCGGTTTGGTATGGGCCATCCCTTTTCCGCACCTGAAGTTTTTGGGCTCTTATAACGGTTATTTTAACTGGGCATCATTCCTTATGGCCGCTGCTATTTACTACTATTATAAACTGTCGCCTACTATATCTTATTTTATGCTCTTTGTGCTGATGGGTTTCAGCTATGGGGTAATAAAATTGGACGATTGGCAAAAAACAGGTGGCCCGGCGTTGTGGTTAATATGCCTTGTCATATTTGTATTAGCGTGGATAGGGCAGTTTATTGGCCACAAAATAGAAGGGAAGAAGCCTTCATTTATAGATGATCTGAAATTCCTGCTTATAGGGCCGATATGGCTACTGCACTTTATCTTAAAAAAACTATCTCTCAGATATTAGGAAATCAGATGCTATTCAGCACTATGATCTCAATAGCATCGGTTACATTTTTGCATTTGTTGGCTGAAGCTTCCAATGAAAATAAAACGTCCCGGTGTTTGATGAGCTTAATGGCGTCCTTTTCTTTCGCAAAAAGATCCGCCAACGCATGGGAATAGATCAAATCGGTTCGGTGTTCATAATCCTTTGTCAGACGGCACGAGGCCAGCATTCCCTCCGTATCAACTATCTTGTTCAATCCGTTGATCAGCTTTTGCAACTCGATGCATGATAGTTTAATATATTTTACAATTTCCCGAATTGCCGGCATAAATACATCGATTTCGTATAAGTTAATTCTGCCTGCTGCTTCATGGATATTATCGGCTACATCATCAATGGCTGACGCTAGCGTATGAATATCCTTACGATTAAGAGGAGTAAAGAATACCTTATCCAATCCAAGGTAAACCTTGTGGGTAATGTCATCGCCGGTTTCTTCTAAACTGTTGATTTGTTTGAACAAAGGCTCGCGCTCCTCAACGGATTCCGTTTCCACAACAGTCGAAAGCAACTCAGACATTTCCACAATATTTTTTCCCGCCTGGTTAAAAAGGCCGTAAAATAAGGCCCGGTGCGAGAAAAAATCAAAAAACAGGTTCCGCATATTAAAATATAGATTCTAAATGCAAAATTACCTGCTGAGTATTAAGGCATCATTAATGCAGGTCAACCCAATGTTAAGTAATTGTTATTTTATAATAAAACGATGATTTATTATAATTATTTGATTGTCAATATGTTGCTTGCTATTTAACTATGGATTTAAATGATTTAATTGACAAAGATGTGTTTAGTTAGATTAAACTTAATGTTGGCATAATATTACCAAATGTTAATCATGCCTTAACATTAAGGTAATGCAGGCGATGCAACTTTGACCCGAAATTTAATTTAACCTCACCAGACATGGAAAGAAAGTTTACAAAACTTACAGGATCAATATTAATGTTGAGCCTTTTAGCAATTGGTTTTAACGCCAAAGCGCAAACCTCTTTTGCTTCAGACGTGAAGCTGAAAAAAGAGACTACAAAACAAGAATCATCTGCTACTACATTAACTGAAACAAAAGCAACAGCAAAAGCACAAGAAGACACTTCCTGGAAACCTCAAAGAAGAGTATGGGGTTATGCCTTCGGTGATTTTTATTACAATGCACATGCTGATCAAAATTTGGTTGAGGCTACAGGAGTACCTGCAGCAGGAAGCCGAGGCCCTGAGCAAAATTACAACAGCGTGCCTAAGTATAGAAATGCGTTCCAATTCCGTCGTATTTATTTAGGTTATGATTATGAAATAACCAAGAAATTCAAGGCTGAATTGTTATTGGCATCTGAGCCAAGCGCTAACACCGGCGTGAATGGTACTACTTCAATTCAAAACGGTGATAACTTGGTTGACGGCAAAATGTCTTTCTATATCAAGAACATTAACATCCGTTACAGAGATCTTTGGAATGGTACTGACTTAGTTGTGGGTGAAATGGCAACTCCTGGTTTCGCGGTTAATGAGCCTGGTACTAATGGCCCTACTTCTCTTGCAGAAAGCACCTGGGGCTATCGTTTTATCGAAAAAACAGTATCTGACGTGCACAAAAACAACTCTTATGACGTTGGTGCAGCATTACAGGGTACTTTTGATCCTAAAACCAAAAATTTCGGTTACGTGTTAATGGTTGGTAACAACACACAGGCTAGTTTATTATCAGCTACCAGCGCAAACACAGGTTTCTACAAAATATTCTACGGTGATATCTGGGGCAAATTCCTTGACAAACACTTATTGGTTGACGTTTATGCCGATTATGTAAGAACTGGTTCTGCTACTGCAACGATTGGTGGTCAAGCACACAATATGTTAAAAGGTTTCGTAGCCTATACCTCATCAAAATTATCGGTAGGTGTTGAGGCTTATACTCAAAAACTTACTAACGGTGTTACCAATACTACTTTAGCTACTCCACAGGATGCAACTGTACAGGCCCTGTCTGTTTGGGTTAAAGGTCCGATCGTTAAAGACAAATTGGGCTTCTTCGCTCGTTACGATGGATACAATCCAAACACCGATTATGTTGGTGCTGACGCTTATTCAGCAACTCCAGGTATCTATTCTTCTTATTCTCCAGTTTACAAAGAGAAATTTATTACCGGCGGTTTAGATATCACACCTACTAAAAACGTACACTTTGCTCCAAACGTTTGGTATGTTTCTTACAAAGACCAAAGAGATTCAGGTGTTGCCGGTCGTATCAAAGATGATCACAACCTGGTTTACAGAATGACTTTCTACTACGTGTTTGGTAAATAATAGCATTTAAAATAGCAAAAACGCAAACCATGAAAATAACTAAAAGTCTTAAATTAGCTGTTGTTGCATTAGCAGCATCGTCTTTGGCCCTTTCAGCTGCGGCTCAGGACAACACACTATTGGGTGCAGGAAGTACATTCGTATATCCTTTGTTCTCAAAAATATTTTCAAAATACACTGCTTCAAAAGTAAACTACCAATCAATTGGTTCAGGTGGTGGTATATTGCAGCTGACTAACAAAACTGTTGATTTTGGTGATTCTGATGCTCCTTTGAATGAGGATCAAACTAAAAAGATGAGCGCCCCTGTGCTGCACATCCCAATGACTTCAGGCGCCGTTGTTGTTACCTACAATGTACCAGGTGTTAAAGGTGGCTTGAACTTGAGCGGCAAGGATCTTGCTGATATTTTCCTGGGTAAAATTGCCAAATGGAATAGCCCTGAGATTGCTGACGCTAACAAAGGCGTAGCTCTTCCTGATCTTCCAATCGTTGTCGTTCACCGTTCAGACGGTAGCGGTACCTCGTTCATCTTTACTGATTATTTAACTAAAGTAAACACTGATTGGGCTAAAAAAGTAGGTAAAGCAAGTGCTGTTAACTGGCCAGCTGGATTAGGTGGCAAAGGTAGCGAAGGCGTTGCTGGTTTAGTAAAACAAACTCCGGGTGGTATCACTTACGTAGAGTTGGCTTATGCTAAACAAAACGGGATGGCTTTCGCTAACATCCAAAACAAAAGCGGTAAATACATCGCTCCGACTATCGAAGCCACTACTTTGGCAAGTAACGTAACTATCCCTGAGGATTCAAAAGTATCTATCACTAATACTGATAATCCTAAAGGCTATCCAATTGCAAGCTTTACCTGGGCATTGATCTACAAAGAGCAGGACTATAACGGTCGTTCAAAAGCTCGCGCTACTGAACTCTTGAAATTGTTATGGTACAACATTCACCAGGGTCAGGCAGAATGTGCTCCTTTAAACTATGCTCCGCTGTCAAAATCAGCTGTCAAAGTTGCTGAGAAAATATTAAAATCAGCTACCTACCAAGGCAAGCCAATTTTATAATCAACGGTTTTCCATTGTATTATAAAAATTGAAAATTATTTAATACTTTCAATTACCAGCCCCGGAATAGGGTGCTGGTAATTGTTTTGTAATAGCAAACCAATATTTTATGAAACCATCCTTCGCTAATGCCGACAATACCGCCGGTGCAGATATTCAGGATAGCTTCGTTCCCCAAACACAGGTTAAAGTGAAAAATTCAAGATTAGCCCTATCCGACAAGCAACTGAAATGGGAAATCTCATTTAAGAAATTGCTGATCATTATGAGTGCCGTTTTACTGGCGCTGGTGCTGGGCGTGTTGGTCACCCTCATCGTTGAGTCGTTGCCGTCCATCAAAGCGCTGGGCATTGGATATCTTTGGGGGAAAGTATGGGATCCGGTAAGCAATATCTATGGAGCTTATCCATTTTTGATAGGTACGCTGTTGACCTCGTTCATCGCGCTAATCATTTCAATACCGTTCTCGTATGCTATTGCTATTTATCTGGGCGAATACAACCCGAAAGGATGGCTTTCTGATCTGTTGAAAAATACGATCGAACTGATTGCCGCTGTACCGTCTATCATCTATGGTTTCTGGGGTTTATTTGTATTAGTTCCTCTGGTGCGTTCACTCGAGATCAAATTTCACGTGCTGCCTTATGGTATTGGTATTTTCACGTCATCGCTGATATTGGCCGTGATGATTATTCCTTACGGCGCATCACTGGGTATTACCCTTATAAGAATGGTGCCAACTCCTTTAAAGGAAGCAGCTTATGGATTGGGAGCTACACGTTTTGAAGTGATACGTAAGGTGATTATGCCTTTTACGCGTTCCGGACTTTTTGCAGGCATATTGCTGTCACTGGGTAGGGCTTTAGGTGAAACTATGGCAGTGACCATGCTTATCGGTAATACCAGTGCGATACCAACCAGCATTTTTGCGCCAGGTAACACTATGGCCAGCGTTATAGCCAATGAATTTACTGAGGCTGATCATACTGAATATTTATCCGCCCTTATCGAGCTTGGATTGGTGCTTTTCCTGGTAACTGTTGTTATCAATCTGATAGGCAAAAGAATTATTACACGCTTTACAAATAACTAAGGTATGGAAGCAAAAATAGGATTCAGAAACGTAAAGAGTTTGGCCTTTAAGGGGCTCATCATTTTTTTTGCCTTTGTCATCACAGTGCCGCTTATTATCATCTTGCTTTATATTGTGAAGCAAGGAGCAAGCCAGGTTAACTGGCATTTCTTAACGCACGTGCCTGCACCGGTTGGTGAAAAAGGCGGCGGTATTATTAACGCCCTTGTGGGTAGCTTCCTGATGGTAGTCATGTCATCAGTTATTGCAATACCTGTAGGTATGTTTGCAGGTATTTACCTAAGCGAAAACCCACGTACAAGATTGGCATATTACACAGGCTTATGCGTCGATATTTTACAAGGCGTACCATCTATTGTAGTAGGTATAGTAGCTTACTTTTGGTTGGTTAAGCCTTTGGGCACTTTCTCTGCCTTATCGGGTAGTATTGCTTTGGCTATCATGATGCTGCCGATAGTGATCAGGGCTACAGAACAAACACTGCTGATGTTACCGCCATCACTAAAAGAAGCAGCTTTATCATTAGGCGTACCATATCATCGTGTAATTTTAAAGGTGATTGTACCTTGTGGATTTGCGGGTATTTTGTCAGGGATCACGCTGTCAATAGCCCGTGTAATTGGTGAAACTGCACCATTGTTGTTTACAGCTTTTGGTAGTCCTTTTCTATCTACCTCATTGAAAAAACCGATGGAAAGTTTACCTCACTTAATATTTACCTATGCCACCAGTCCGTATGACGACTGGCACGACCTGGCCTGGGGTGCATCATTCATATTATTAGTATTTGTTTTAACATTAAACATAATCACGAAAGTGATGACAAGAAAATGGAAAGTACAATTGTAAGCGCTGAAAATATCAATGCCTATTATGGTGATAATCACGCCATAAAAAATGTAAACATTAAAATCAACAAAAACGAGGTTGTTGCAATGATGGGCCCATCGGGCTGCGGAAAAACAACCTTCCTGCGTTGTATTAACCGCATGCACGAGCTGACCCCAAACGCAAGGGCTGAAGGCGTGATGAAATTGGATGGCGACGATGTTTACAAAATGAACGTTATTTATGTTCGCTATAAGATCGGCATGGTGTTTCAACGCCCTAATCCGTTCCCGAACCTGAGCATTTATGAAAACGTGATCGCGGGTTATTTGCTGAACGGTATCAAAATGTCCAAAGCCGACAAAGATGTTATCGTAGAGAAGTCATTGACCAGCTCTGCTTTGTGGAATGAAGTTAAAGACTCCCTTCATAAAAAAGGTACTTTCCTTTCTGGTGGCCAGCAGCAGCGGTTGTGTATTGCCCGTGCTATTGCGATGCAACCGGAAGTGATCCTGTTTGATGAGCCTACTTCGGCGCTTGACCCGATATCGACATCGAGCGTTGAAAACCTGTTCCACGAATTGAAACAAAATTATACATTGATCATCGTAACGCACAACATGCAACAGGCAGCCCGTGTAAGCGATAGAACAGCATTCTTCTATTTGGGCGAGCTGGTGGAATTTGACGACACCAAGATCATGTTCACCAATCCGAAAGATCAGCGTACACAGAACTACATCACCGGAAGGTTTAGTTAATAAATTGGCTGTTAGAGGTTTTGAATTAGAAAATTAGAAATTAGCGTTTAATTATTAGAGTTTTAAAAACATGACACACATAGAAACCGAAATTGTCGCTCTAAAAAAAGAAATAGCCAACATGTGGATCCTTGTTCAGTCACAATTGAACAAAGCCCGTGAAGCTATGGTAAATTTTGATAAAGACCTAGCCCGCGAAGTATTGGTGAAAGAGAAAAGGGTTAACTCGTTTGAATTAAAGATCGATCGCGATTGCGAAAATATATTTGCTCTGTACTGTCCGGTAGCGGTCGACCTACGTTTTTTATTAGCAGCGCTGAAGATAAACACCAACCTGGAGCGTATAGGTGATATTGCTGCCGGCGTAGCCAAATATGTGATCGACTCCACAGCTGGCTTCGATAAAAAAGTATTGGAAGCTACCGACGTGATCCGTATGTACGATGAGGCTATCAACATCGTTATTGATACACGTACTGCATTTGAAAATGAAGATACGGCATTGGCAAGAAGCGTGTTCAAGCACGACGAAATGTTGGATGTTGTAAACCGCAACGCAAATACCGCCGTTGGCGAAGTGATCAAGGGTGATATTACTATGCTGAATGAAGCATTGTTTATACTTTCTATCATCCGTAAACTGGAGCGTATCGGCGATCAGTCTAAAAATATTGCCGAAGAAATTATCTTCTACGTAGAAGCTAAGATCCTGAAACATTCAGGTGCTTCGAGGCAGAAAGCGTAGTTAGTTGAAAAGGTTGTATTGGTTGTATTAGTTGAAGTGGTTACTAATTTGATTAACTAGTCCAACCAGTATAACCAATACAACTACTACAACCAACTTACAAATTCTTCCCCAACTTCTCCAAAATATCCTGCGGCACTTTTTGCAGGTCCAGTATCAGGAATCCATCCAGGCAATCAGCAAATTTTGGATCGATATTAAAGCAAATGATCTTGGCGTTAAGAGAGATGTATTGACGTAATAGCACCGGTACCTTCATATTGCGCGTTTCTACTTCAGATATAAGGTTGTCAAGTCCCTTGAAACTATCTTCACCCGCCATTAAGAGATCGGTATCGATACTTGAAAAATCAACCCTAAACTTCTTTCTCGGACGCACCCACTGTGCCAGCTCTTCGTCGAAATGGTTACGATTGATATAGTCTACAATCAGCGATTTTGAGAATTTTGAGAAACTGTTACTGATACTTACCGGACCGATAAGATAACGATAACGCGGGTTGTCGATCAGGTATTTCAATATGCCTTTCCATAGCAGGAACAATGGCAATGGTTTTTGCTGGTATTCCTTGCGAATGAATGAACGACCGAGCTCAAGGCTCTTCCTCAATACGGGGGTAAACTGTTCTTTAATCTTGAATAATTCAGCTACGTAAAAGCCTTTTTTGCCATAGCTGTAAAATATCTCATCGCCCAAACCAATTCTATAAGCGCCGACGATCCGTTTTGCATCGGTGTCCCAGATAAATAAGTGGTTATAGTAAATATCATATTCATCCAGGTCTACACTTTTGTTTGTTCCTTCACCAATCTCTCTGAAAGTGAGTTCGCGTAATCGTCCAATTTCGCGGATAATATTAGGGATAGATGATGTAGGTACAATAAATACCTCGTAATTCTTTTCGATCCAAACCCTGTAATTTTCGCGCAAAGGCTCTACTTCTTTCTCCAATATAGATGACGCTATTTCTGGCGCAATATCTTCAGGCTCCTTTCTGATCTTAAACAGGTTGCGCGGATTGAATATCTTCTTATCCTCTTCCAGGCCGGTACCTAAAGCATAAGTGCGTGCCCGCAGGAAATTAAGCAGTTTGCCCGGATTGTTACTATCCGGAATGTCCTCAACATTGATCGCTTTGCCAATGCGTAGTTTAATGGTATGGCCTTGTTTGTTAAACAGCTCAGAAGGTAGTTTGGCAGTACGTAATGCCGGGTGGATCATACTCAGCAGATTGAATAGCAGCCCATTGTTGCCATGAAAATAGATGGGCACTACCGGTACTTTTGCTTTGGCGATGATCTTACCCACAACCGGGTGCCACATACGATCGGTAACCTGCTGTTTGTCTACCTTAAAAGTCGAAACCTCGCCGGCGGGGAAAATGCCTATTGGTGTACCGTTGCCCAGCAGCTCCAAAGTGGTTTTTAACCCGCTGATGCTGGATGAATGATCAATATTTTCAAAAGGATTTACTGCGACAAAATAATCCGCGAGGTTGGGGATCTTTTTAAGCAGGAAATTGGCCATTATCTTTGAATCGGGCCGTGCCATGCACAATATCTTCAGCAATACCATGCCTTCAATGCCGCCATATGGGTGATTGGCTATGGCAATAAAGGCACCGTCTTTAGGTATGTTCTTTAGTTCCCGCTCGTCAAATTCAATATCTACGCCGCAGCCTTTTAGTATAGCGTCCACAAAATCAGGTCCCTGGTTGGGTTGTGCCTGGGCAAACAACTCATTCACCTGGTTTATTTTCATCACTTCCATCAGCAGGGCCGCCAGTCCGGGCATTTTCAACTTATCCAGTTTGGTGGCCTTTGCAAATTCTTCAGTGGTTATTATCTTCATCTAATTTTTTAAAAAGTCGCGTTGGGTTTTTATCCAATAAATATGCTAAAAATTTCTTTAATTTACGGTTGTATCAAGCTAAACCTGAATGAGATCAACCCTAAAAAATTACTTGTCCATTACTAAAAAAGAATGGAACGGAATGGTGGTATTGGTTATTTTGATTGCACTTGTTTTAGCTGCACCTTACCTTCTCCAACTTTGCCGCAAAGATACAACAATTAACCCCGCCGATTTCAATAAAGCTGTAGCTGTACTGAACAAAGCCCAAAAATCACAAGGCGATGACTCTGAGGCAAATGCCATACCGGTCTATAAGAGAGCGGCGGATGGAGTGATAATTGAATTGAATTCTGCCGATTCTGCAAAGCTTACCGAACTGAAAGGCATTGGCGTATCATTCGCACGACGAATAGTAAATTACCGTAATCGCCTGGGTGGTTTTATAAATAAAGATCAGCTTAAGGAAGTATATGGCATGGATGATGACCGTTATGCCGAAATGCAGGCTCAGGTGTCAGTTGATCCGTCTCATATTAAAAAGATACACATCAATAAAGTTGACTTCGATGGTTTGAAGCATTTCCCTTATCTCACTTTTAAACAGATGAACGCCATCGTCCAGTTTCGCGAGCAGCATGGTTATGCTTCTTTAAATGATATGCGCAACGTTGCGATATTGAATGACGAAATTTTGCGTAAAATTGAGCCTTATATCGATTTTAAATGATAGAGCAGCAGATAAAGGACGCCATACGTGACATCCACGACTTTCCCAAACCTGGTATCGTGTTTAAAGATATCACCCCGATACTGAAAGACCCTGTTCTTTGCGAAAATATAGTAGATGCTTTTATAGAAAAGCTAAAAGGAATCCGCATTGATGTGATTGCAGGAGTAGAGAGCCGTGGATTTTTATTTGGTTTGACTTTGGCCACACGCCTGGGCGTGCCTTTTATCCCGGTTCGCAAAGCCGGTAAGCTGCCCTTTACCATCAAACAAAAAGCCTATAAGCTGGAATACGGAACAGCTATCATCGAAATGCATGTTGACGCCTTTGAACGCGGTCAGTATATCCTGATCCATGACGATTTGCTGGCTACCGGCGGCACCGTAACCGCGGCAAGCGAACTCATTACCGAAATGGGTGGCGTAGTGGCTGGTTTTGCCTTTGTAGTTGGTTTAGGCTTTCTGAATGGTAAGGAACGTATCCAGCCCTGGAGTGATAATATTATTGTGCTGGCGGATTATTAAAAAAAATCCCCTCTTGAGAGGGGCGCGCAAGACTACGAGAAGGCAGGGGTGTGTTTCTACGCCCTGCTGAACAGTTTGAATGTCCTGCTGAAGAACACACCCCTGCCCCTCTCAAGAGGGGAACCATGTTGGCCTGTCCCGGGTGTACCGTCTCAAAAAAGCGGGACAGCAAGACAAGATGTCTGATTTGATTAGAATA
>Ga0207706_10000165_pt1 | contig 73590 bp, 62 predicted proteins | sample KBSC53metaG_FD_184318 | JGI IMG/M metagenome (GOLD analysis project Ga0207706, IMG submission 184318) | Corn rhizosphere microbial communities from Kellogg Biological Station, Michigan, USA - KBS C5-3 metaG (SPAdes) (version 2) | ecosystem: Host-associated > Plants > Roots > Rhizosphere > Soil ... | reverse complement strand
TGGACCGGCCCGGTGCCGCGCCCCAGGGGATGGGCGTTGGCAATCGCGGCGGCGACGTAGGTTTTCGACAACAGCACGGCCTCGGGCAGTCCGCGACCGCGCGCTAAATGACAAGCCATCGCGGTGGAGAATGCACATCCTGTGCCATGAGTTGATTTCGACTCCAGCCGGTTGGATTTGAACACTTCCTGCTCGGTCCCGTGGCGACTGGTAAAACTCAAAAGATCAATTGCCTTGTCCAGGTGACCGCCGGTGATGACCACAGCCGTCGCACCCATCTCGTGCAGCCGTGCGGCCGCCACCCGCATCTGCTCCAGGTTCGTGACCGCGAGCCCGGTCAGGGTCGCGGCCTCGTCCACATTGGGTGTAATGACTGTAGCCTGTGGCAGCAACCTCTCGACCAGAAGGCGCAGGCCAGGAGCGTCGGTCAGATCGCTTCCCGATGACGACTTAATGATGGGATCGAGAACAACGTTGCCCAGCTCTGACTTTGCCAGAAACTCGCTGACCACCCGGGCGACCTTCCCTGAGCCCAGCATGCCGATGTGAACCGCTGAAATCTCGAGGTCGGCGCTCAGTTCCTCAAGGGTCTCCGCAATCAGCTCGGGAGTGACCGCCTCAACCCGCTTCACCCCAGCCGTGGACTGGACGGTCAAAGCCGTGATACAGGCCACGCCGTAGCAGCCGTGGGCGGCGATAGTCTTCACGTCCGCCGTCACCCCTGCTCCGGAACAGGGGTCGAATCCGGCGACGGTGAGAACCACGGGTGGAGCCTGGGCCATAAGGGAAATGTAACAGTTTCAGATGTAGGCGCGAGCGTCCTCTGTAGGCGCGAGCGTCCTCGCTCGTGCGGCGGCGGACACGCCGCCCCCGGGCGCTTATGCCTTCGAACAACCCATGCCTTGACAGGCTGTCGATCATGCCTCAACGCTCCTGCCAGCCTCCGCATGAGCGGGACGCTCGCGCCCACATCGAGGCAAAACCTTGAGCCAAAATATTACCTCAGGGCAAACTGAGGTAATGTCGGTAACTCATTGAAAACAAATGCAAGGTAATAAATTCTGTCCCGTACACTTTGGACTGTATTTACTATTATATAAACATATAAGGCCATTAACTACAGCAATATGGGTAGCATCAGTCAAGATTAACAGTATGTTACGTAAGACATCTATTACTAGATAAGCATCTTGCTAGGGTTAAATCCGCATTGACAGGCGTCCGTCCCCCCGGTAGCCTTGTCGAATCCCTGGGGACGGTGGGTGCTAAGACTGGCAACGACTTAGAGATGTGGAGGTGACAATGCGAGGACATATAGCTCATATCCTGGCGACGGTTTTGATGGTCGTCAGCCTAGGGGCGGCTCAGCGACCGACCAGCTCAGAGTCCGTGAATACCGGAAATAAGGCAGTACCGGGCAAGGTAGCCCGGACCAAGCCGTATCAAATTGGGACGGCGTCGTGGTACGGAAGCTATTTTCAGGGCCGAGCCACGGCCAGCGGCGAGCCCTACGACATGTACGATCTGACTGCCGCGCACCCTACGCTACCCCTGGGTAGCTGGGTACGGGTCACGAACCTGCATAACGGGCGGGCAGTGGTGGTGCGTATCAACGATCGCGGTCCGATCGTACCGGGACGGATCATCGATCTTTCTTACAACACAGCGCGCGTGCTTCACTTCGAGTCAAAAGGCTTGCAGCGAGTGCGCCTGGACGTGGTAAAGGCGAGCAAGAAGACCACCCAGCCGCAAATGATGGCCTCCCTGCAGTACTAGCCTGCAAGCTCTAAATCCCTTACACTTCCCCTAGGATGTACGATCCGAGACAGCATCTGATCGTGGCTTTGGATGTATCGACCGCGGCCGCCGCCCAGAAGATCGTGGCGGCCCTGGGCGATTCCGCTTTGACCTACAAAGTCGGCATGCAGCTCTACACCGCCGAAGGTCCCAGAGTGGTGCGCGACCTGATCGCCTCCGGTCGCCGCGTCTTTCTCGATCTCAAATATCACGACATTCCGAACACAGTCGCGGCTGCGGTGCATCAGGCGGGCGAACTAGGGGTGGGAATGCTCACGGTGCACGCCGGCGGCGGCGGCAAGATGTTGCGCGCGGCCGTCGAAGCCGCACGCAGTGTGAGCCCAGCCCTGATGGTGCTGGGAGTCACCGTGCTCACCAGCATGGATGATCAGGACCTCGACAAAGTCGGGGTGCGCGGCCGCGTGGTGGACCAAGTCTTGCGCCTGGGGGCGTTGGCCCTCAACAGCGGCTGTCAGGGCGTGGTGGCTTCCGCGCTGGAAGCTTCTGAGTTGCGCTCGGAACTGGGCGACCACTTTCTGATTGTCACGCCGGGAGTGCGTCCGGCAGGCCAGGACCACGGCGATCAAAGCCGGGTGGTGACGCCTTCCGAGGCAATTGCCGCCGGGGCCACTTACATCGTGGTCGGCCGCCCTATCACCGCAGCGGCCAATCCCGGCGCCGAAGCCCGATCGATTTTGGAGCAGATGAGTCTGGCAGTCAGCGCTTAGCCACGGCTTTCCCTTCTTCTTCGTTGTGAGTGTAAACGCTGTTAACAATACTTACGTTGGAACCGTTTGACGAGTCGGGTAAAGTGCTGACTGTGAAACATACCGGTCGAATGGCTTTGTTGCTGGTCACAGTTGCAATTCTGGAAGCATGTTCGTTAGCGCAAGAAACTCCTCACCCTGTGCAGTCAGATGCGACAAAAGGTGAAGTCGTGCTTGCGACGCTGTCGAAACCCACCTTCTCTCCATTGGCGCGACAAGCGAATGTAGAGGGCGAGGTCATAGTGGACGTTACCGTTCGTCAGGATGGACGCACCGAGGCGACAGTAGTAAAGGGCCATCCTTTGCTCAAACAAGCTGCCCTCGACAGTGCCATGCAGTCTCGTTTCGAGTGCCGAGTGTGCAGTGCTCCTCTTTCGTACACGCTTGTGTACACGTTCAAGCGCACTTCTGAGGGCAATTGTTGCGATGGAATGGGAACGCCGGTCAAGGTGGAGCAAGAACCACAATCGTACGATGAGCGAGGCCGACCACAAACTCGTGTCACCATTTCAGCTGAGAAGATATGTCTTTGCGACCCCTCTTTCACGGTCACGAAGAAAGCGCGTTCGCTGAAGTGTCTTTACCTTTGGAAGTGCTCCACACGCGGATAGGCAGTGCTAAAACGCTGTCGCACTCATGCACCGCTCCCGAGTGTAACGGGTTCGCAGCAGCCAATGGCGCTAAAGTTTCTCGTAGAATTCGCAGGCTGAGCAGGAAATAAAAATCCCGCCGGGAACCCCGCGCTCGCGATCCTTCACCCGCTTCACGATGCGCGTAGGTTTCCCGCACTTGGGACAGTCCGTGCTCTTGGTAGTGTCCATTTCCTTCTTACGGTCTGCGGTCTTCGCAATCTTGACTGCCATTTCTTGATCTCCTTAAGGCCTTGCGGCCTAATGCCTTGTGTCTAAATTCAGTAATATTCCAGTCCCAGGTGCGTGATCAGCTCTTCGCCCTTCAAATGGCGCAGCGTGTTCTTCAGCTTCATCAGCTGAATAAACAGATCATGCTCGGGATAAAGTCCGGGAGCGCTCATGGGAGACTTAAAGTAGAAGCTCAGCCACTCCTGGATTCCCAGTCCGCGCAATTGCTTGCTGCGCTGCGCCAGGTCGAGAAACAGCACCAGATCAAGCACCAGGGGCGCGGCCAGAATCGAATCGCGGCACAGGAAATCAACTTTGATCTGCATGGGATAGCCCAGCCATCCGAAGATATCGATGTTGTCCCAGCCTTCTTTATTATCGCCGCGCGGCGGGTAGTAATTGATGCGGACCTTGTGCGTGAACTTGCCGTAAAGCTCAGGATAAAGTTCCGGCTGCAGGATGTGCTCCAGCACCGACAGCTTGGACTCCTCCTTGGTTTTGAACGACCCCGGATCTTCCAGCACCTCGCCGTCGCGATTCCCCAGAATATTGGTAGAGAACCAGCCGTTCAACCCGATCATGCGGGCCTTAAATCCGGGCGCCAGGATGGTCTTGATCAGGGTCTGTCCCGTCTTGTAATCCTTGCCGCAGATGGGCGCCGACTTCTCCCGCGACAACTCCTGCATCACGGGCAGGTCCACGGTCAGGTTGGGGGCGCCGTTGGCGAAGGGCACGCCCTCCATCAGCGAGGCGTAGGCGTAGATCATCGAGGGCGCGATCATTTCGTCATTCTGGGTCAACGCCTTCTCGAACGCCTTCAACGACTGGTGGGCCGCAGTCTGCTCAATAAATGTTTCCGTCGAGCCGCACCAGATCGTGACCAGCCGGGAGGCTCCGGAGGTCTTCTTGAACTCCCGCATGTCAGCCCGCACCTGTTCCGCCAGGTCCATCTTGTTCTTGCCCTTTTTCACATTGGGGCCGTCGAGCTTCTTGACGTAATTGTGATCGAATACCGCCGTGCGCGGCTTGATCGAGGTTAGAAACGGCTTCACCTGGTCGAGCAGGTCCCGCTCCAGCACGCCCGCCTTGGACGCGGCCGCGTACATGTTGTCGTCAAAAATATCCCAGCCGGTAAATACCAGGTCGTTGAGCCCTGCCAGCGGAACAAATTCCTTGATCTTGGGCGACAGAGCATCCGTGCGCTTGCCCAGCCGGATCGTTCCCATCTGCGTAAGCGATCCGATGGGCTTGGCAATACCCTTGCGCACGGCTTCCACACCGGCGACAAAGGTGGTGGCCACGGCCCCCATGCCGGGAATCATGATGCCCAGCGTGCCCTTGGGCGCCTGGATCTCACTGCTGGCAGACTTCGACTCCGTCCCGCTTCTTGCGTTCTTCGGCCGCGTCGGCATGTTTAGGCTGCTTCCTCTTGGCTGATGGAAATTTAAGGCGAACCGCTATGTTCTCGTATTGAGTCAGCATTTGCAACCGCACGACCAGCGAATGGTTGCGGAAGCAACGTAAACGGCAGTACCCGGAGTTCTTTTAACCACGGAGGACACCGAGGACACAGAGGTAAACCAGCTTCTTCTCTGTGTCCTCAGTGCCCTCCGTGGTTAAAGCCTTTACTTGTCCAGATCCAGGGTCTTCACCGGCAAGTCCCAGTGCGCATCCAGAATCTCAAACCTTCGCTGTTCCTCGCGTTCATACGCCGCCTGATCGGGCCAGAGCTGCTTCTTCAAGGCATCTTCCTCAAAGGGTTCGTTGGCCACGGTCGCGTTCTTGAACACGATGGTCACACGGTAGTCCCAGCGCCCGTCTTCGGTGGTGTGATAGCGGGGTTGGTCCATCCAGACCTTGAGCATGCGCCCCATTTCAACTTCCTTCTTGAGCAGCGGGTAATGGTTCTTTTTGAACAGGCGGAGAAATTCGTCCGCGTGCCCCCACTTGGTCTTGTAGTAGTACTCGACCACAAAGGGCTGGCCCGGCGCGGTGGTCGCGTTCTGCGCCACGCTGCCGGCAACGGCAATGATTGACATCACGAGTACAAGCAGAAAACGCTTCACGATTGATCTCCTCAGCGAAGGCATTGCAGATTTCAGATTGTAGATTTCAGATTGTCAGGCACAGAAATCTGCAATCTGAAATCAACAATCTGAAATTTTGCGGGTGAGCTTACTCCGTCCGCATCCGGTTCTGCCAGTGCGACCACACAAACCAGATGATGCCGGCGGCGAGCGCGATTCCAATGACCAGGTCTAGCTGGTGGAAGTATTTTCCCAGCTCGCGCCAGTGCTCGCCCAGCTTCATGCCCAGCCAGGCCAGACCGAAACACCACGGCCACGACCCCAAAAAAGTATAGATGTGGAAACGGCCGCGGGGCATGCGGGCGATTCCGGCAGGCAAGGCAATGAAGGTGCGGATGACCGGCAGCAGGCGCGCAATCAGTACCGCCAGGTATCCCCAGCGCAGAAAGAAGCGGTCAGCCCAATCGAGTTCGCGGCGGCCCATCAGGATCCAGCGGCCGTACTTCTCCACCAGCGGCCGGCCGCCGTAGTAGCCGATTTCGTAAGCCACCAGCGACCCCAGATTGCAGCCGACAGCTCCCGCGGTCGCCACCCACAGTAGTTTCATCGAACCTTCGTAAACCAGATAGCCCGCGAAGGGCATGATCAGCTCGGAAGGCAGCGGGATGCAAGCTGACTCGATGGCCATGAGCAGCGCAATCCCGCTGTAGCCCGTGGCTGCCACGACAGACTTGATGAACACAAACAGGATGGCAAGGATTTTTTCGGTCATGCCGGGAACATGATAAACGGGAATGCTGGTTTGGAATTGGGTTAGTGCCTGTCCTGAGCCAAATCGAGGGGACCCTCCCCAACCGCCCCACGGACGGCAAGGCTCAGAATGCGCCTTCCTGGGTAAAGGTGTATCCGGGAAGCGAAGCGCCGCTGGCGTTTTTGTTCACTTTTACCCGGACCGTGGCCACATCAGGCGCCGACAAGCCCGCCGGGCGCAACACCGCGTACTGGGTGAACACTTCGCTGTACATCTTGGTGACAAGGTAGTCCTTGCCATCGCTGTCGTTCCGCCACACCTGGCCGAGCTGGATGGATTTCACCGCCACGTCAAAACTCCTGCATCGCTGGAAATCTCTTTCAGGGTACCGGGACAGGCCCAGCCCGTCAATTAGGCCGGTGGTTCCGCGGCATTACGAAAGGCTAGGCAAAGAAACGTGTGGGAGGCAAAGAACGTGTGGGAACGGGCACTCCTGCCCGTCCGGGCCGTCCGCAGGACGGCTCGTCAGCAACACCACAGTTCAGTCTTTGCTAAGATTGTGCCTCGCTCTGGAGGAGTTCTCATGCCCCGCGGCATCACCCCGCGCCAACCGGCACGAACTGGACGCCACGAAGGTGCTCGCAAGGCTGCTCCCCGGGAGAAGCCAGGCGTCCTTCGGATGCCCCGGACGGGCGGGAGTGCCCGTCCCCACACGTTCCCTGCTGCCCCGAAGAAATCAGCCAGCAAGAATAGCTACATGCCGACCGCACCGGGCCGGGTCCAGGAAATTCTTCACCGGCTCAACACTCTCTATCCCGACGTGACCTGCGCCCTGCACCACCACAACGCGTGGGAACTGCTGGTGGCGACAATTCTCTCCGCTCAATCCACCGACGTTCGGGTAAACATGGTTACGCCTGAGCTGTTCAGGAAATATCCCACGGTCGAGGATTTTGCGGCCCTCACACCCGAACAGCTCCAGCCGGACGTCCGCTCTACAGGCTTCTTCCGGAACAAATCGAAGTCGGTTGTCGGAGCCGCGAAAAAGATCGTGAGCGATTTCGGCGGCCAGGTGCCCGATCAGATGGATGAGCTTCTCACTCTGCCCGGTGTAGCCCGCAAGACCGCCAACGTCGTCCTCGGCTCATGGTTCAAGCAGAACGAGGGCGTGGTCGTGGATACACACGTCCACCGTATCAGCCGCCGCCTCGAACTCACGCGCAATAACGACCCGAAAAAGATCGAGCAGGACCTGATGCGGATCATCCCGCGCGAAAAGTGGACCCTGTTCTCTCACCAGATCATCTGGCACGGCCGGAGATTATGCATCGCCCGCCGTCCCAAGTGCGCCGATTGCCCCCTCGAAAACATCTGCCACGCTGCCGACAAGACCTGGAGCACGGTCGAGATCCACAAGAACGCGAAGTAGAGAAATTGTCGAATTTTAGGATTTTCGGAATGTCGAATTGAAAGGCCAGGCGTTCCAGCGTTCTCAATTCGACAATTCGAAAATCCTGCAATCCTAAAATTCCGCAATTACCTTCCTCTGCTACACTTTTTCCATCACCGTATGCGTACTCTCATCCTGTTTGCCGTTTTCATTTCTATGAGCACTCTTGCCCTGACTCAGAAGCTTCCAGCCCCCCAGGCGATCACCGATCCCAAGCTGATCACCAGCAAGCCCAACGCGAACGTGGAACAGAATCAGCAGAGCCTTTCCATCGAACGCCTGTTCATGACGCGCTCGGTCGGGGCATCCGCCTGGTCACCGGATGGCAAGAGCGTCGCCTTCGTCTCGAACATCAGCGGCCGCAACAATATCTGGCTGGTGCCCGCCACGGGCGGCTGGCCGACACAGCTCACCGTGAGCGACCAGCGGCAGACTCAGCCGGCATGGTCGCCCGACGGCAAATGGATCGCCTATATTTCCGACTACGACGGCGATGAGCAGTGGGACATTTTCTTCGTCTCGCCAAAAAGCGGACAGGTCATCAACATTACCAACACCCGCGAGATCGCCGAAGAGAGTCCAACCTGGTCGCCCAGCGGGCGCTATCTCGCTTACACGGTAAAGCCCAAAACATCGTCGGTGTTCGAAATCGACATCTTCGACACCCTGATGCGCGACACCAAGCATCTGACCAGCGGCACGCCCAAGGACAAGATGAATGTAAATCCCATCTGGTCGGCCGACAACAAGTGGATCGCCTACACCCAGCAGCAAGCCAAAGGGACAGATTCCAATATCTTCATCGCTGAAGTCGCCACCGGTAAGAGCACGCTGCTCACGCCGCACCAGGGCGAACAGCTCTACACCGCAAACGAATTCTCCCCCGACGGCAAGCGTTTGCTGATCACCTCCAATGCCGGCAACGGTTATGACAACGTCGGACTACTCGATATCGGCACCCAAAAAATCGACTGGCTCACCCAGGACAAATGGGAAATCGAAGGCGGCAATTTTTCTCCCGACGGCAAGTCCGTCACCTGGACCGCCAACGTGGACGGCAACACCGATATCTACCTTCACGATCTGGCTTCCGGAAAGACCGCTTCCCTGCCCCTGCCTAAAGGCGTAAACGGGTTGGCGGGCGCGGAATCGGCCTTCACTCGCGATGGCTCACACCTGCTGTACTCCCACAATGGCCCGACCTCACCCAAGGATGTCTGGGTCTATTCCGTGGCCGATGGCAAGTCGCAACAGATTACCCATTCCCTGGTGGCCGGCGTCCGCTCGGAAGACATGGTCGAACCCTTCCTGGTTCACTATCCCAGCCGCGACGGCAAATGGACCATATCCGCTTTCGTGTACGTGCCTTACAACATGGCACGCAGCGGGCAGAACGCGGCCGTGGTTTATGTCCATGGCGGTCCGACTTCGCAGACTGTGAATTCATTCAGCCGCATTGTTCAGCACCTGGTCAACCAGGGATACATGGTGATCGCGCCCAACTATCGCGGTTCCACCGGCTACGGCAAGGAATTTCAGCACGCCAACCTGTTCGACATGGGTGGAGGCGATCTGCAGGATGTGCTCGCCGCCGCCGACTGGATCAAGCGGACCGGTTATCTCGATCCCAAGAAACTGGTGCTAATGGGCGGCAGCTACGGCGGTTACATGACCATGATGGGCGTTACCAAAGCGCCGGAGGTGTGGGCAGCAGGCGTTCCCATCGTGCCCTTCGTAAACTGGTTCACTGAAATCGCCAACGAAGATCCGGTGCTGCAGCAATCCGATCTCGCCACCATGGGCGACCTGGAGACCAACAAAGACCTCTTCCACGACCGCTCCCCGATTTTCTTCGTGGACCAGATCAAAGCGCCGCTGCTGCTGCTGGCAGGCGGCAACGATCCGCGCTGTCCCAAGGAAGAGGCCCAGCAGGTGGTGGATGCGGTAAAGAAACGCGGAGGTGTGGCCGAGTACAAAGTGTACGAAAACGAAGGCCACGGCTTCGCCCGGGTGGAGAACCAGATTGATGCCTACCAGCGCGTGTCACAGTTCCTGAAAGCCCACGTCCCCCCGGCAAACTGCGGCTGCTCGCTCACCGAGTGATAAAACAAATGTGGGCGCGAGCGTCCTCGCTCGTGCATCCCGGAAAGTCGCCACAGGCGCCGTGGGGACAGCCGCCCTCGGCTGTCCTGGTCGAGCAAAGCTCGACAGATTCTTAACGCGATAAACAAAGCGGAGCTTCGCTCCGCCGGACAGCCGAGGGCGGGTCCCCACGTGGCCTGTGCTGGCCTTGCACGAGCGGGACGCTCGCGCCGACATTTATTATTTCCTGGTGAACTTGGCGAAGAAATCTCCCGCGTTCCAGTGCGGCCGCTCGGTCTGCTGCGCGATCTCATAACCGGCTGCCAAATCGGCGCGGGTGCACTTGACCGTCGCGTTGAAGTCGAAGGGCTGATTCATGTCATCGCCGGGCTGGTGGTAGCGCTGGGTCTCCCAGTCGAACTGCATCTTCTTGCCATCAAGATTCGGATTTACCGTCTGCAATCCTTCTCCGATGTACAGTGCCGGCACCCCTTGCAGGATGAAGGAATACTGATCGCTGCGGATGAAATAGACTTCTTCCGGCGCCGGGTCCGGGCTCACGGTGAGGCCCATGTGCTTTGCGACATCATCGGCCACCGCGCCCAGGCTGGAGTGCTCGCCTCCCAGCGGCACAATGTCTTTGAAGTCGTAGAGGAAGGAAACTTCGTCCATGTTGATGTCGGCCACGATCTGCGCCATCGGCACCGTGGGATCGTGCGCGTAGTAATCGGAACCCAGCAGGCCCTCTTCCTCTCCGGTGACGGCAATAAAAAGCAGCGAGCGCCGCGGAGCCGTCTTCATTTCGGAAAACGCACGCGCCATTTCCAGCAATGCCGCCGTGCCCGACGCATTGTCAGCCGCCCCGTTGTATATGCTGTCCCCTTTGATCGGATCCCCGATGCCGAGGTGGTCGAGATGCGCGGTGAAGACCACGTATTCATTCTTGAGCTTGGGATCGGAACCGGGCAGAATGGCCGCCACGTTTGGGCTCTCCAACTCCGAGTAGCGGCTGACCACGTGCATGGAGACGCTGGTCGCCAGCGGAAACGCCTGGGGCTGGCTGTTCTCTGCCGTCTGCAGGGTGTCTTTCCACGATTTCGGCGCGCCCTCGAACAGTGCCGCGGCTGTGGAGGAATTTATCCGGGCATACCCTTTGATTTTCGGCTGGACGTCATTCGGAATTCCCTTGTCATCCAGCCAGCGCAGTGCCGGCCCCTTTGAAAAGCGCACGTATTCTGAAAACGGAGTGCGCTGTTCCGGCTTGCCTGCCCAGATAGTAATAAAGCCGATGGCTCCATGCTCCGCAGCCATGCGCAGTTTCTGCTCCGAGGACGAGAAATGTGCGCCGGGGGCGGACGGAAGTTTCGACGGGGCGCCATAGAGCGCCGCCACGATTTTTCCCCGGACGTCGATTCCCGCGTAATCGTCGTAGCCGAACTCGGGCGCGCTAACGCCGAAACCGACGAACACGACCTGACTCGAAACCTTGGCGTCGCTGGAAAGCGGATCGCCTCCCATCACGTAATCCTTGTCGAGAACCAGAGTCCGGACCGAGCCGTTGTGTTTGAGGGTGACCAGACTCTTGTCTTTGAGGAGTTCAATCTTGCGGAAGCGAACTCTTTGGAAATAGGTCCCGCTCACTCCCCCCGGCTTCAAACCCATTTCCTCGAATTGCGCCCGTACATAATTGGCGGCCAGCTGATAGCCGCGCGTTCCGGTGCCGCGGCCTTCCAGCAGGTCGTCGGCCAGAAAGGCCATATGCGCCCGCAGGCCCTCGGCAGTTATGCGCTGCAAAAGTTCGTCCGGCGGAAAATCAGAAGAAGCGGTCTGCCCAAACGCGATGGCAACCACCAGCATAAGATCGAGCAGCACAACAAAACGCCTTGGCGACAAACCTGCCTCCCCTGCAACAGCCGCGTGCGTCGCTACCGTTCGCAGCGCGCGATGGCTTTGATAAGGCCTGGAATCGTATATTCACCGGCTTCGATGTCAACCGGCAAGCCCAAGGCCCGAAGAGTAGACGAAGTAACCGGCCCAATGGAAGCAAAGCGCACCCGGTCAGGCTCCGGGTCCATGTGCACGCGGGCGACTCGCCCGCGGCTTTCCGCCAGCAGTGCCACGAAATTCCTGACCGTGGAAGAACTCGTAAAAGTAATCCAATCGGGACGTTGCTTCTGAGATTTCAGGGCCGCACGCAGCCGTCGCCGGGAAGACTCTGGAATTACCGTCTCGTAAGCCTCGACCACGTCCACCCGCGCTCCAAGCTTGCGCAGTTCACGCGGGATTACATCACGCGCGACTTTCGCTCGCGCCAGCAGCACGCGCTTCCCTTTCACCTTCCGCCGCAAGCTCGCTACCACTGACTCCGCCACATACTCCCTGGGCACAACGTCCACTTTCACTCCATGCTGCTCGATGGCCTGCCGGGTCGCGGGGCCGATCGCAGCGATCTTCAGATGACGCATGGGCTTTCCGCCCAGCCGGAGTCTTCGCAGCCTCTCCCACACTGCTTCGACTCCGTTCACGCTGGTCAGGATCAGCCAGTCATACTGGGAAAGATTCTTTAGTGCCTCGTCCAGCTTTTTGTAGGAGCGGGGCTTGCGGATCTCGATAAACGGAATTTCCAGGACCTCAGCACCCAGGTCGCGCAAGCCTGCGGAAAGTGCGCTGGCCTGATGGCGGGCTCGGCCTACCAGGATGCGCATCCCGGTCAGTCCGGGCGCTTTCGATTTCTTGTTTGATCTCATAACTCGACAAGAGGCCACAGCATCGCGGGCGAGTCGCCCGCGACCACACTAGAGCCGGCAGACTACACGTTCATGGCTGTTCTGGTGCCGCCGCAGCTCTGCCATAGACCTCCTGCAGAATCGCATCGCCGCCGAGACGCAGCAGCGCCTCGCCCACGGACTCACCCAACTCCATGGGATTGTCTCCCTCGCCGGATTCGCGCAGTACCTTTGTCCCATCCGGACGCGCCACCACTGCATCAAGGTACACGCGGCCATTGACGACTTCCGCCAGCGCCCCGATCGGCACCTGGCAGCCTCCACCCATCTTGTTCAGCAAGGCGCGCTCGCACGTGGTGGTAAGGCGCGCCGCATTGTCATCGAGGAAAGCAACGTGCCGCTGCACGGCTGGGTCGTCTTTGCGAATTTCGACTGCCAACGCGCCTTGACCTGCCGCCGGACACATCAACTTCGCCGGAAGCACCTGCCTTATGGATTCCCGCTTGCCCAGCCGATTCAGCCCGGCGGCGGCCAGGATCACGGCAGCGTAGTCGCCGGCCTCGAGTTTCCGCAGGCGAGTGTCCACGTTTCCCCGCAAAGGATGAATGTCGAGATCGGGCCTCAGCGCCTTCAGTTGCGCCTGCCGCCGCAGGCTGCTGGTGCCGACTCTGGCCCGGTTGGGCAATTCTTTAATGCTGTTGTATTGGCGCGAACAGAAGACATCGCGCGCATCCTCACGTGTGGTGATGGCGACGATTTCAAACCCCGCCGCGATCTCCGTGGGCAGATCTTTCAGGCTGTGCACCGCGAGATCGACCCGCTTCTCCGCCAGGGCTTCCTCGATTTCCTTGGTGAACATGCCCTTGGTGCCGACCTGGGCGAGAGCGACATCGATAATCCGGTCGCCGGTGGTCTTGATAATTTCAATCTCGACGTCATGCCCGCGTTGCTCGAGCAGGGCTTTGATGTGACTGGCCTGCCACAGGGCGAGTTGCGATCCGCGCGAACCAATGCGTAGCCGAGCCACTACTCTTTTGCTCCGGATTCTCCGCCGCCGGACTTCGCCGCTTTTTTGTCGTCTTTCCTCCGCCCCTGCAGGTCCTTCTCTGGCACGCCTTTGTCATGAAGATCGAACAACCGCCGCACGATATCAACCACGGTGGTGGCTTCCGACTCGCGCACTGCCGTCTTGAGCGTACTGATGGGCGTGTGCATGATCTTGCTGATGATGCCGCGGGTGAGGGCCTCCACGGCCAGCTCCTGTTCCGGCGAAAGCGGCCCCAGGCGGCCCCGCACCCGGTCAATCTCAGCCTGGCGAATGGTTTCCAGGTGGTCCTGCAGTGAGACGATGGTAGGCACCACGTCCAGCGTCTGTAGCCGGACATGAAAGCGCTCCACCTCGCCGGTGATGATGGCTTCGGCGCGCTCCGCTTCTTTTTTGCGGTCAGCGACGTGCGATGTGACCGCCTGCTGCAAGTCGTCAATGTCATAAACGAAGATGCCGTCCAGCCGGTTCATCTCAGGATCGACGTCGCGAGGCACGGCAATATCGATAAAAAACATGGGCCGGTTCTTGCGCCGCGCCAGAAACAGCTCTCCATGTTCCCGCCGGAAGATGGCATGGGGCGCGCCGGTCGAGGTGATCACGATGTCGGCGCGGTCGCAGGTTTCGTAGAGTTGCTCAAACAGGATGGCCTGTCCGTCAAACCGCGCCGCCAGTTGCTGGGCCCGATCGTGTGTTCGATTGGCCACAAAAATAGATTCTGCCCCGTGCGCGATCAGGTGGCGCGCCGCCAGTTCGCTCATCTTGCCCGCGCCCACGAGATAAACGTGCTTGCCCTGCAGCGATCCGAAAATCTTTTTTGCCAGTTCCACCGCCACCGAGGCAACGGAAACCGCCGACGATCCCACTGCGGTTTCCGTGCGCACCCGCTTGGCCACCGCGAACGCCCGGGTCAAAAGCAGATCAAGCTGCGAATGCACTGCGCCCACGGCACGGGCCGTGGCATAAGCCTCCTTCACCTGCCCTAGAATCTGCGGCTCCCCCACCACCATCGAGTCCAGGCTCGAGGTCACGCGAAACAGGTGGCGGACCGCATCGCTCTCGCGGTATTCATAAAGGTGAGGCTCGTAGTCGGCGGGATCCATCTGGAAGTAGTCGCGGAGAAAGCCGCGCAGGTCCACCGTGCCGTTTTTGGTTTGCGCCAGTACTTCCACCCGGTTGCAGGTGGACAGGATGATGCCTTCGTCCACGCCGGGATGCCCCGCCAGGCGCTTCAAGGCCTCGGGCAGCCGCGACTCGGGGATGGCGAAGCGCTCCCGTACCTCCACCGGCGCGGTCTTATGGTTCACCCCAATGAGTTGAAACTTCATGATTGGACGAATCCGTGAATCGCACTGTAATAATTCGCCGACCAGGCGATGACCGCCGCAATCACAGCCCCGGTAACCAGATACGCAGCGCGGCGCCCCCGCCAACCCGCATTCCAGCGGGTAAACACCATCACCATGTAAACCGCCCACATCAGCAGCGACAGAAAAATCTTGGGATCGAGAAAGTCCAGACGCCCGTAGGTGGCCTGGGCCACGATGCTGCCCGCGATCAGTCCCAGCGTCATAAACGGAAAGCCGAGCAGCAGTGAGCGATAGCCGATCTGGTCAATCACTTCGAGAGCGGGCAGACGCAACAGAATCGCAGCCGGCTTTTTCGATTTCAGGCTGCGCTCCTGCAGCAGGTAAAGCAGGCTGGCGGCAAAGCTAAGGAACAGCGCCGCATAGCCAATGAAGATCATGGCAATGTGGACGAAGAGCCATCCCCGGCGCATGCCCGGCGAAACCTCCAGAAACGGTTGCTGGGTAGTGGCTGCCACAAAAGTCAAAACAAACACCAGGGGGAAGACAACGATGCCGGGCGAGGTGGTGCGATACACCAGATACACAATCATGAATGCCGCCATCACCAGCAGCGCCAGAAGCGATTCCGAATTGTGCACCGAGGTAAGAGTCAGCTGTCCGGAAAGCAGCACCGCCTCGGTCAGGGACACAAATTGAAACACCATGCCCAGGCTCATGGCGGGAAGCGCCACCCGGTTCAGGAGTGAACTGGTGCGGGTCAGCGCCAGGAGCGCGTACAGCAGTCCCACCGCGTAGCAACATAGCGCCACTCGGAGCCACAGTATTGGCATAGTGATAGACAGCGAAGGTCATTATAGTCTGCACCGGAGCCAGGGCAGAAGAGTAAGAAGGGCACCGGGTAGCGCTGGCCTCCCGCCGGCTGTCCGGAGGGCGTCCCTTCCTCCGCTGGCGCGCACTCTCAAAGACCTTGCGGAAAGTGGCGGGCTTTGCCCGCCCATCGGGCCGGCGGGACGCCGGCGCTACACTAATGCGTTACTGCACGCCCAGCGACTCGAGTGCTTTCTCAAGGCCACCCGAACTTACAACCAGGCGGCGCCCGACAGCCAGCATGTCCTCAATTTCATCAAAGGCCTGAAACAGCCTGACCTTCACCGCGCCGTATTGCTCGGCATCGGTCAGTCCGCGCCCATGCGCTGCTGCCCAGGTTTGCAGAGATTCATCTGGCAAGAAGACGCTCACCGCGAAGGTCGTTTTGCGGTCCGAAGTAACGTCAAAGATATATTCGCTGGCCGGGGCCTCAGGAGCATTCGCCAAGGCCACGCGCTTCCCTACGAAATAGTATTGATAGACGTATCCCTGGCCACCGGTGTACGTCTTCATGCGACGCAGAGTCATAGGACAGTCGTCAGTCGTCAGAATCATCGTACCGGCTGACGACTGACGACCAACTTCACTTGCCATTTCCCGGGGACACTACCCGCCCATACTCGCTCGCCCGGGCCAGCCGGTCGAACATGCGGTAGGCGGCGGCGGAGATTTTCGCGATCGCTTCCTCGCCGTCCCGTTCCCGATGCAGGTATGTAGTCATCACACAGATCACGTAGGGGCGATTCTCGACAAAAACAACGCCCGAATCGTTTCGCACACCTTCAAGCTCGCCCGGCTTGTTGGCGATCTTCGAGCCCTCGGGCAAGTCTCGCGGGATGAAACTGTTCTTTGGAGTGCTGAGCATGACAAAGAAGTCAGCGGTCATTTCCTTGTTCAGCACTTTGCCGCGGTATAGATCTTCCAGCAAAGTCATCATCTCCGCCGGAGTCGAAATGTTCTCTCTGCCCTCGCTGGCCGCCTTCAGGTCCATCATCTTGCGGCGCAGCCGGGTATGGGCAAGGCCCAGCGAATCCATCAGGGCATTTACATTCTCCATGCCCACGCGATCGATCAGAACATTGGTTGCGCTGTTGTCGCTGACCGCAATCATCATGGTAGCGAGATCGCGCAAGGTAATCCGGGTCACGCCCGGAGTGAGTCCGCCCATAATAGTGCTGTCCGGGACCAGGTCGGTCGCCTGCACGGTGTACAAATCGGTGAGTTTCAGTTTGCCGGCTTGCGACTGGCGGTAAAGTTCCGCCAGTACGGCCACCTTGATGGAGCTGGCCTGAGGAAAAACGTCGTCGCTATGCAGCAGGAATTTCTGTCCGCTGCTCAGGTCAAGAATGGCAACGCCCAGAACGCCGTCCAGGCCGTGATCCACATCGCTGATATTCGCTTCGAGCTTCTGCCAGAGAACTTGCTGCTTGGATGGAGCAGAGCTGTTGGAAGGGTTGGAAACGTTCTGGGCCCAGACTGTTGCCAGCAACAAGAGGCAGCAAATGAAACGCATCAACCGTCGCCCTCCGGGAACCGAGTCATTATAACGAGCCCAAGGTCCGATGCCCGACGCCTGACGCCCGAGGTCTGAAGTCCGACGTCCGACGCACGCCCTCACCCTTCAATTCTCGCTTCCCGCAGCCGCTTGACCGCGGTTTCTGACGTTACGGGCGAGTAATACACTTCCTTGAACGTATATGACCTTGCCCGGCCTCCGATCACCGGCAGGATTTCAATATGCCAGTGGTAGTCGTCGTCGAGGGTCTTCCAATAGTCCAGACTCTTCGATCGAAACGAAGTATTGGGCGAAGTGTGCAGCACCAGGTGAAATTCCCGGGTCACGGTGCGGATCCTCTGCAGAGTACGGCGCAACAAGGCTGCCAGATCGATCAAGTTGGCGGGCCGGGCAAGTCCAAAGCGGCCGAACGCGGCTTCGTGGGTTCGCGGAATAATCCAGGTCTCATAGGGCACGCGAGGCGCATAAGGGCAAAACGCGACAAAGTCGCCGCGCACTTCGACGACGCGCTGGTTCTGCTGAATTTCCTGGGAAATGATGTCGCAGAAGACGCAGCGATCCTTGGTCTTGAAGTAATCACGGGCAGCGCGCAATTCATAGAGCACGCGGCGTGGAACGAATGTGGTAGCGGTGAGCTGCGAATTGGGATGCTCGAATTCCTGGCCGGCATTGACGCCGTGATTCTTGAAGATGCTGACATACTTGAAACGCGCATCGCGCTTCAAGTCCTGGATGCGTTGTGCCGCCAGCAGCAGGAACTGCTCGATCTCGGCATCACTCGCGTTCCACAATTGCCGGTCGTGGTGCACGTTCTCCACCAGCACTTCGTGCGCACCAATCGAAGACATGCGATCGTAGATGCCGTCGCCGCGGCGCGCCGGCTCGCCTTCGATCCGGTACAAGGGTGCGGGATGCACCACGGCGCGCGCCGACCAGGGGCCGCCCTCGATTCCCGGCATGTTCGAAACCAGTTGCGCCGCCACCGGCGAGTCGGGACAAAAGCGGCAGAACGCTTCCGCGCGGGGAGCAGTGTCGGGAACATCGTCCCCGGTGATGACCCACGAGCGGGTAATCGGATCCTTTCGCAATTCCATGGCTGTAAGGAAAACATCGGCGCAGATGGCGCGTCAACTGCGATTGCTGACTGAGATCCCTCGCCTTTCTTTGCGGCCTTTGCGCTGGCCTTTGCGTTCTTTGCGGTTAAGGGGTTGATCTGTCCGCAGATCAAACAAAATCTTAAACCGCGAAGTTCGCAAAGAAGAGCCGCAAAGGACGCAAAGGCGGCTGAACTCCGGGTTGTGATCGTCAGCACGGAACAGCAACCCTGCCTTTGTTATAATCCGCGCACGAAGCCCGTTGAAATGACCGAGCCGTCCACCCCGTTGATGCGGCAGTATGCCGCCATCAAGAAGGAGCATCCCAGCGCTTTGCTGTTCTTCCGCCTGGGAGATTTCTACGAACTTTTCTTCGACGACGCAGTCCTGGCCGCCAAAGAACTGCAGATCACACTGACCTCGCGCAACAAGGAAAAAGGCGTCGCCATCCCCATGTGTGGCGTGCCGCACCATGCGGCCGAGAGCTATATCTCGAAGTTGATTCGCAAAGGCTTCAAGGTCGCGATCTGCGAACAGGTGGAGGACCCGCGCCTGGCCAAGAAACTGGTGCGGAGAGAAGTCACAAGAGTAGTCACTCCGGGTACGGCGGCGGATTCTTCCCTCAGTTCCGAGGAAAACAACTTCCTCGCCGCCATTGCAAGGACGGGAGAACGCGTGGGTTTCGCCGCCCTCGACCTTTCCACCGGCGAATTTCGCGCCACCGAATTCCAGGGAGAAGACGCCGGTAAGAGAATTCAGGAAGAAATCCTGCAATTGCGACCCAAAGAAGTGCTGTACGCGTCATCTGCGCCGCTATTCGAGTTGCATCGCGAACCATGTGGGGACGGGTCTCCGACCCGTCCATGCCGCCCAACGGGCGGCTCAGGTTACGCCGAAACCCCGCTCGACGATTGGATCTTCGCTCCCGACCACTCCATCCCGCTGCTCGAAAATCATTTTGGAGTGCTGTCGCTGGAAGGGTTCGGCCTGTCAGGCAAGCCCGCAGCGGCCGCCGCGGCTGGCGCTATTCTCTATTATGTCCGCTCCACCCAGCGCGGAACTCTCAGCCATGTTGACCGCATCGGGTTCTACGAACGTCAGACCTGCCTGGTGCTGGACGCGGTCACGGTGCGCAACCTCGAACTCATCGAACCGCTCTTTGCCGGCACCGATGCCGGCATCACGCTGTTCCGCTCGATCGACGCCACCGTGACTCCGATGGGCAAGCGCCTGTTGCGCTCCTGGCTGCTGCGCCCGTCCATCGAAATCACGGAGATCAACGCTCGTCTCGATGCCGTCGAGTCTCAGGTAAAGGAAACCATCGCTCGCGAAGAACTTCGCCGCGCGCTCGACGGCATCCTCGACCTCGAACGCCTGCTCAGCCGGGTCACGCTCGAAACCGCCAACCCGCGCGACGTCCTCGCGCTCGCCGCTTCCCTGGCCAAGCTGCCGGCGGTGCGCAAAGCTCTGGAGCGCGGCGCAGGTGTGGCCGCGGCCGCCTCGGCCGCGCACGCTGTGGCATCCTCTCATCGCGAACGCCTGACCGCACTCCATTCTGCAGTTGACGATCTCACCGACCTTCGCCAGCGCATCGAGAGCACAATTATCGCGGAGCCCCCAATTTCTCTGAGCGATGGCGGCGTCATTCAACCCGGTGTCGATCCCGAACTCGATCAGCTCCGCGACCTCAGCCGCAACAGCAAACAATTCCTCGCCCAGATCGAACAGCGCGAACGCCAGCGCACCGGAATCGCCAGCCTGAAAGTAAAGTTCAACTCCGTCTTTGGCTACTATCTCGAAATCTCGAAGGCGAACTCGCACCTGGCCCCGCCCGATTACGAACGCAAGCAGACCCTGGTGAACGCCGAGCGCTTCACCACTCCTGAATTGAAGGAATACGAATCGAAGATTCTCGATGCGCAGGAAAAGATCGTCGATATCGAGCGCCGGTTGTTCACCGAATTGCGCTCGGCGATTGCCGGTGAAGCCCGCCGTATCCGCCAGACCGCGCTGGCGCTGGCCGAGGTAGATGTCCTGGCGGCGCTGGCGCAGATTGCCGCTTTGCGAAATTATTGCCGCCCGAAGTTTGACGACTCTGCCGACCTCGAGATCGTCGCCGGACGCCACCCCGTCATCGAACAGCTCGAACTAGGCAGCGGTGACCGCTTCGTGCCCAACGATCTTTTTCTGAACTCAACCAGCAACGCCATCATGGTGCTGACCGGCCCCAACATGGGCGGCAAATCCACCTATTTGCGGCAAGCCGCGCTCACCGTGATCATGGCGCAGGCAGGGTCATTTGTGCCCGCGCGTTCCGCTCGCCTGGGACTGGTGGACCGCGTGTTCACTCGCATTGGCGCCAGCGACAACCTGGCCCGCGGACGCTCCACCTTCATGATCGAGATGACGGAAACTGCCGCCATCCTGCACACAGCGACGCCACGTTCTTTAATTCTTCTTGACGAAGTGGGGCGCGGAACCGCCACCTACGATGGCCTAGCCATCGCCTGGGCCGCGGTCGAATATATTCACGCCCGCACCCGCGCCAAGACCCTTTTCGCCACTCACTATTTCGAATTGACCGAACTGGCCGATCAACTCTCCGGCGTCAAGAACTATCACGTGACGGTAAAGGAAACCGGCGGCGGAATCGTGTTTCTCCGCAAAGTCGCGCCTGGGGCCGCCGACCGCAGCTACGGGATCGAAGTGGCCAAGCTGGCGGGGCTTCCCCACGAAGTGATCGTGCGCGCACGCGAGGTGCTGGCCGAACATGAGAGCGCGGAACGCCAGCTGATGGGACATCTTTCGCCGGGTTCAACCCCACCGGCTGCGCAGCTGACTATCTTCACGCCGCTGTCACAACCAGTGCTGGACAGACTGCGCGAAGTTGATTTGAATTCTCTGACTCCGCTGGAGGCCCTGAACCTGCTGGCTCAGCTGAAAAAGCAGGTGGAATGAGGTTCATCCGACAATCTGATTTCGGGGTGAGTTTGTTAGCGGCCTTTGCGGGGGTTCTTTGCGTCCTTTGCGGTTAAGAGCTTTTACCGCAAAGGACGCAAAGAAACCGCAAAGAACGCTAAGAAAACTCCAGGTAAAGTTTTTGCTTGAATAACTACTGATAATGCCCAGACACAACGGTTCCTCCGATCTCTATCCAAGCATCGGCCAACTCCTCATCATCGGTTTCGACGGCACCGAAATGTCGTCCGGCCTGGCCGATCTGCTGAGCCGCATTCAACCCGCGGGCGTCATCCTGTTCGCGCGCAACATCACCGGCGGAGAGCAAACTTACAACCTTCTGAAAGACTGCCAGTCCTGCGTATCCACACCCCTGTTCACCGCCGTGGACATGGAGGGCGGCCGGGTCGATCGCTTCCGCAACATCAACGGCTCAAGCCCTTCTGCCGCCGATGTCTTCGCCACCGGCGACCGCAAGCTTTTTCGCAAACATGGCAGGGTCATCGGCGAATCCTGCCGGACACTGGGATTCAACACCGACTTCGCGCCGGTAGTGGACCTGGCCTTCGAGCCTTCAAAAACTGTCATGAGTTCCCGCGCTGTTTCCGCCGATCCGAAACAAGCGGTCCTTTATGCCCGGGAATTTCTTAAAGGACTGCGCGCAGCGCGAGTCATCGGCTCCGCGAAACATTTTCCCGGCCTCGGCGAGGCCAACCTCGACACTCACCAGGATCTCCCCTCGATCAATAAGCCGTGGAAGAAACTGTGGGCGGAGGACCTGTATCCCTACCGGACCTTGCGCCGTGAACTGCCCATGGTGCTGATCGGACACGCCAACTATCCCGCGATTACTCACGACGACAGCCCCGCATCGCTCTCCAGAAAGTGGATCACCGATGTCTTGCGAAAAAAGATCGGTTACGGCGGCCTGGTCGTCTCTGACGATCTGGAAATGGGAGGAGTGCTGAAAGCGGCGCCCATCGAGCAGGCCGCGGTTGAGCACGTCCGCGCCGGCGGTGACCTGTGCCTGATCTGTCACATCGAGGAATATGTCACGCGTTCCTACGAGGCCCTCATCAAGGAAGCTGAAAGCAACCGCAAGTTTGCCCAACGGGTAAGGGAGTCTGCCGCACGCGTGCTGGCCTTCAAGAAGAAATCTCCGGAGTTAAAGCGCAGAGCGCCAGCGCCCACCGCGGCGAAACTCGAGAGATTGTCCCGCCAGGTATGGGAACTCGGCGAGCAGGTCAGGCTGGCTAAGCTGGGAGCGGCGACTTCATGATCGTCGCCGGCATCATGAGCGGCACCTCGGCCGATGGCATCAACGTGGCGCTGGTAAGGCTTGCTTCATCCCAGCCCATGTGGTCGCGGGCGACTCGCCCGCGAGTTCTTGACTCATCCAATTTGACTTTCAAATTCGTAGCCCAAGCCGAGTACCCGTACCCGAAAGTCGTCCGTCGTGCGGTGCTGCAAGCCATGAATGCCGCACAAATCAGCGTAGCCGACCTCGCCCGCCTGAATTTTCTGCTGGCCGAACTCTACGCCGAGGCTGTTCTCACCACGCAACACCGTTTCCGCCTGAAAGTAGAACTCATCGGCTGCCACGGCCAGACTCTCTATCACCAGGGCGAGCCGGCGAACTTTCTGGGCCGCAAACTGGCTGTCACCTGGCAGACTGGGGAAGGCGCCGTGATTGCCGCGCGCACAGGCGTCCCCGTCGTGTCCGACTTCCGCCCGGCCGACATGGCCGCCGGCGGCAAGGGCGCGCCCCTAGTTCCCTTTCTCGACTACCTGCTCTATCGCGATCGACAAATCGGCCGCGTCGTGCAAAACATCGGCGGCATCGCAAACTTGACCGCGATCCCGGCGGGAGCGTCCGCGAAACAGGTGATTGCTTTCGACACCGGCCCGGGCAACATGGTGATCGATGCGGCCACGGAGCGCCTCTTCGGCCAGCCCTACGACCGCGATGGTCGCATCGCAGCTTCGGGCGCGGTACTCGAGCGGGTGGCGTGCGAGATGCTGCGCCGGCCATTTTTCCGCCGTCAGCCGCCCAAGACCGCCGGACGGGAAGAATTCGGGCGCGAGTTCGCGCAGCAATTCAATAAGAGTTGTGGACGGGCAAGTAAAGCAGATGTGGTCGCCACGGCCACGGCGTTGACCGCCCGCTCGATCGCCGACGCCTTGCGACGCTTCGTGCTATCGCGTCGCGGAAATTATCGGGAGTTCGTCGTCTCCGGCGGCGGCGCCAATAATCCGACACTCCTTGCCATGCTGGCCAACGAACTTCGCCCTCTGCATCTAACCATTCGCGCTTCCGACGAATTCGGATTGCCCTCCGCCGCCAAGGAAGCCGCCGCCTTCGCGCTCATGGCCTACGAAACCTGGAACCATCGGCCGGCGAATATTCCCTCCGCCACCGGAGCCAGGCGGCCGGCGATCCTGGGAAAGATCTCGTATGCGTGAGCCATTCCAAGCAATCCTGTCATCGCGAGCGAAGGTGGAGACGCGCTCGCGCGCCGAAACGAGTCGAGGGACCTGCTGTGTGTTCTTGCTGGCGAGTACGATCAAAGTTCTTGCGGTCGCCAGCCTGCTCGCCTTCACTCTCTCCTGCTCCAGCAAACCCGATCCCAACACCCTGGTGATGATCATCGAGAGCAGTCCCACCAACCTCGATCCCCGCATCGGCCTGGACGCGCAATCGGAGCGCATCGACGACCTCATCTTTGACGACCTGCTCACCCGCGGCAACAACCTTGACGTCGCTCCCGGCCTGGCCGAACGCTGGGACATTCCCGATCCGCTGACCTATATCTTTCACCTGCATCGCGGCGTCAAGTTTCATGACGGCCGCCCCCTGACCGCTCGCGACGTGAAGTGGACCTTCGACTCCCTGTTGCAGGGCAAGGTGCGCAGCGCAAAAGCAGCGGTTTACCGATTCGTGGACCGCATCGACGTGGCCGACGACTACACCGTCGTCTTCCACCTGAAAGAACCTTTCGCCACGTTGCTGTGGAACCTCTCCGACGGCGCCATGGGCATTGTTCCCTATGGCAGCGGCGATGAGGTCGGCCGCCAGCCCATCGGCTCGGGTCCCTTCCGATTCGTCAGCGCAGAGCAGGACAAAGATGTTGTGCTCGCACGTAATGACGAGTACTGGGGCGAAAAAGCACATCTCTCCAAAGTCCGTTTTATTGTCGTGCCCGATACCACCACGCGCGCGCTGGAACTGCGCAAAGGCAGCGCCGACATCGCCATCAACGCCCTGACTTCCGACATGGTCCTGACTCTGGAACGTGATCCGAATCTCGCCGTCATGCACGCCCCCGGCACCGTGCTGGCTTATCTGGCGTTCAACCTGCGCGATCCTATTCTCAAGAACGAGCGAGTCCGGCAGGCTCTCGCGTATGCGATTGACCGCCGCCCTCTGCTGGAATATCTGCAACGCGGTTTTGCCCGGCCGGCAAACAGCCTTCTGCCCCCGGAGAGCTGGGCGTACAACGGCGACGTGCCTGCCTATGACCACGATCCCGCACGCGCCCGCCAATTGCTCGAGCAGGCTGGATATCCTGAAGTAAACGGCGTCCGCTTTCATCTCACCATGAAGTCGTCCACGGAAGAGAGCACCCGGCTGATGGCGGCGGTGCTGCAGCAGCAACTGCGGCAGGTGGGAATCGCGCTCGATATTCGCACCTTCGAATTCGCGACTTTCTTTTCCGACGTGACCCACGGCCTCTTTCAGGTCTATTCCCTGCGATGGATCGGCGGCAACGAAGATCCCGATATTTTCGAGTACGTCTTCCACTCTTCAAAGTTCCCGCCCAATGGTGCCAACCGCGGATATTTCGCCGACCCGCGCGTGGACGCGCTGATTGATCAGGCCCGCCACGAACTCGACCGCAACACCCGCAAACAGCTGTACGCAGAACTCCAGCGCACCCTAGCCGACGCATTGCCGTACATAAACCTGTGGTATTTCGACAACGTTCTGGTGCACTCGAAGCGCGTTCGCAACCTCACGCTGAATCCTTCCGGCAACTACGATTTTCTGAAAACGGCAGAGCTGGATGGGAGTCGTCAGTCGTCGGTCGTCAGTCGTCAATAAATGCAGGTCGCGCCTGCTGACGACTGACGTCCGACGACTGGTCAGTGTTAACATCGAAATGCATCTCCCATCATGCACATTCTCTTCATCGGCGACATTTTTGGCCGGCCGGGGCGCAACATTGTGAAAGACCGTCTGCCCGGCCTGGTGAAAGACCATGCCATCGATCTGGTCATCGCCAATGGCGAAAATTCGGCCGGCGGCTTCGGCATCACCGGAGCGCTGGCGGAAGACCTGTTCGACCTGGGCATCGATGTCATCACCACCGGCAATCACATCTGGGACAAGCGCGAAATCATCGACTACTTTCAGAGCGCTGACGGAAACCAGCACAGCCCCGCCCGCCGCCTGCTGCGCCCGGCAAACTATGCGCCCGACCTGCCCGGATGGGGCATGTACGAAGGCCGCAAGAACGATGTGGCTTACGCGGTGATCAACCTTCAGGGACGCGTTTTCATGGCGTCGAACGATGACCCATTCCGCATCGCCGACCAGTTATTGAAAGAAATCAAGGCCAAAGTGATTTTTGTCGATGTGCACGCCGAAGCGACATCGGAAAAACTGGCGCTGGGATGGTATCTGGATGGCCGGGTCACGGCCGTCGTGGGCACACACACCCACATTCCGACCGCCGACGAGCAAGTAATGCCTGGCGGCACCGCCTACATCACTGACGTCGGCATGACCGGCCCCTACGACAGCGTCATCGGAGTGCAGAAGGAAATGATCATCGCCCGCTTCCTGAACAACATGCCCGCACGCTTCGAGGCCGCCACCGGCGACGTTCGCCTGTGCGCGGTCGTGATCGATTGCGACGAAGCAACCGGCCGCGCCAGAAGAATAGAAAGACTCATGCTGAACTGAAATAATCCGCTGTGATCCTGAGCGGAGCAATTTCTTCGCGAAGCGAAGAAGTTGCGGGGTCGAAGGGACCCTATAGCACTCCGGCTATTTCCTCAACAGCTTCTCCAGTTCCGTCCGATTCCCCGCCGGCAGATACCGCAGCGCTGCCCGCGCCAACGCGGCGTAAACCTCTCCTGCTCCAGGAATCTTCTTCAGCTCCGACAGATGCTTTCGCACCACCTGCGCATCCCCGCGCACAATTGGCCCGCTGAAGGCCTCAGCCGGACCGAGCTTCGCGTAGTTGGCCAGGGTCTGGCGCAGAATCGGCATCATCTTGCGGCGGGCTTCAGCGCTCGAAAGGCCGGCCGCGCGCGCCACCCGTTCTGCTGTTACCAGCAAGGCAATCAGCAGCGGAGAAGTGAATGCTCCCCACGCGTGATAGGCCGGCTTTCTGTTCTTCGAAATGGAAAACGATTCCGCGCCGAGGTCGCGCACAATTCTGCCGGCCGCCCGCAGGGCCGCGGAATCACCCTGCAGAGCAAAAGGCACACCCCGAAACGAAGGAACCGATCTTCGGACAAAAGTCATCAGCGGATGTACCGACGCTACGGCCGCGCCGCGGCGGCGCAGCACCTGCAGTTCGTCGCTGGCGAGAGCTCCGCTGGAGTGCAGCGCAATCCTGCCTTTCCACTCGACCAGCTTTCCAAGTTGCCGGGCAGCCAGCGCAATTTCGCGGTCAGGCACGCAGAACCAGACCAGATCGGCGTCAAAGGGCGTGCCGGGCGTGCTCCAGCGGGCATGCACCCGCCGGGCGACGGCTTGCGCTTTTCGCCGGGAGGCGGCGCTATTTCCGGAGACAATTGCGCTAAGGCGGTATCCTGCTCGCCGGAGTTCCAGCGCCAGCGCGCTGCCCAGCCTTCCCGGACCGACAATCGCGATGCGCGGTTTGACTGCCATCGCCGCAGCATAGCATCTGGCGCTTCTGGTAGCGCCGGCGTCTCGCCGGCTGTCCCGGAGGGCATCCTGCCCTCCGGCGGCGGGCGGGACGCCCGCCGGACAGCCGCCGGGACGGCGGCGCTACAAAATTCACTTCGCATTCCGGCTGCAAGCGCGCCCTGTTTTATAGTATTTCCCATGCCTAAAGCCCGTAAAAAAACCAGCAAAGCGCGCGTGCTCTCTTCGCGCGAGGTCTATCACGGACCTGCCTTTCGTGTCACCGAGGAACACGTACTCGAACCCAGCGGCGTGCGCACTCGCCGCGACATTGTCCGTCACTCCGGTTCGGTCGTGATTCTCGCGGTTGAAGACAGCCGCTCCGAGCCTCGCATCCTGCTCGAGCGCCAGTACCGTCACGCCGCCCGCCAACTTTTATGGGAACTGCCCGCAGGGCGCATCGACGAAGACGAAAATGATTTGACCGCCGCCAAGCGCGAACTCCTGGAGGAGACGGGCTACACCGCATCGCGCTGGCGCCGCATTCTGTGCTTCTACGCCAGTCCGGGCTTTCTGGCCGAGACCATGAATCTGTTTCTGGCGCGTGGCCTGCGCCCCGGCCCAGCCCAACCGGAAGCCGATGAAGTCATTCACCTTCGCATGGTGCCGCTTTCGACCGCGGTTCGCATGGTCATGCGCGGCGCGATCAAGGACGCCAAGACCATCTCCGGTGTCCTCTGGCTCAACCAGTCCCTCGCTGGTCCAAAGCCGCACTGATCGCGGCCTTTCTGTGCCGCAATCGCTTGACACCATTCCCCGCTGGCAGCACAATTGCCTCAATTGCTAGGGTACGGGCTCGCTTTGCAAGAGAACGTGCCCGAGGGGGCGTACGTGGAACGTTTGAAAGGTACGGTGAAGTGGTTTAACAACGCCAAGGGCTACGGTTTTATAGGACGTGACGATGGCAGCCCTGACGTGTTCGTGCATTACAGCGCGATCTCCTCCGAGGGCTACAAGAGCCTTCAGGAGGGCGATCAAGTTGAGTTCGAGGTTGCACAAGGACCGAAAGGCCCACAGGCCGCCAACGTCACCAAGGCTTCCTAAGTCGTAAATTGCAGCACAGGCTCTCGCGATTACTACCGTTGTCCGGGAGCCTGACTTCTGTAGGCCGGCGTCAAGCCGGATGTCGCGAGGGCCACTAGCTCTCGTCCGCGAGTATAGGCAAAATATCTCAACCACGACCCGCCTTCCCCTCCAGCCCCAACTTGTTTAATCTTTAGCGAGAATGGACAACAAAGCCATCGCCGGCATTCTCTACGAAACCGCCGACCTGCTCGAAATCGACGGCCAGGATTCCTTCCGCATCCGCTCTTACCGCAACGCCGCTGAAGCCATCGAGGCCCAGACTCAACAGATTGCCGACCTGATCGGTGAACCCAAGAAAGTGCTCGCCATTCCCGGAATCGGCAAAGGCATGCTGCTGAACCTGCAGGAAATGTTCAAGGAGGGCAAACTTTCGCTGCACGCCGAATTGCTCAAGAAATATCACCCGTCAATGCTTGAACTGCTCAAGATCCAGGGCCTGGGCCCGAAGACCATCGCTCTGATCTGGAGCGCGTACCAGGTGAGCGATGTCGATGGCCTGGCCAGGCTGGCCAAGGAGGGAAAGATTCGCGAACTCCCGCGCATGGGCGAGAAGCAGGAACAGAAACTGCTCAAGGCCATCGAGGACTATCGCCGCATCGGCGGCCGCTTTCTGCTCGACGTGGCGGAACAGCAGGCCGACAAGATCATCGAGCACCTCCGCGCTTATCCCGGGGTAGAAAAAGTAACTCCCGCGGGATCGTTGCGCCGCGGGCGCGAAACCGTCGGCGATCTCGACATCCTGGTTACAGGCAAGGCCTGCTGTTATGACGGGGCGCGCCAGGACCTCATCGACCACATCATCAAGCTTCCCGGGCTCATGGAAATCATCGCCCGCGGCGATAATAAAATCAGCTTTCGCATGCGCGGAGGCATGCAGGTGGATGTGCGCCTTCTGCCTCCGGACTCCTTCGGCGCCGCCATGCAGTACTTCACCGGTTCCAAGGCCCACAATGTGGCCCTGCGCCAGCGCGCGCTGAAGATGGGATACACCCTCAGCGAGTACAGTCTGGCCGACCTCGATACCGAAAAGCCGGTTGCGGGAAAAACCGAGGAAGAGATTTACGCCACGCTCAAGCTCGATTACATTCCACCCGAGCTGCGTGAAAATCTCGGTGAAATCGACGCCGCCGTGGCCCATACCCTGCCCGATCTGATCACCCAGGCCGACCTGCAGGGCGACGTCCACATGCACACCGTCGAAACTGACGGCCGCAATACCATCGAACAAATGGCCGCGGCCGCCGAGGAGTATGGCTACAAGTACATCGCCATCACCGACCACTCGAAGAACCTGGCATTTGCCAACGGCCTCGACGACGAGCGCGCCGTCGAACATATCCAGCGCATTCGCGCCGTGAACGACATGGTGGGCGAGCTCACAATTCTTGCCGGCATCGAAGTGGACATCCTGGCCGACGGCACCCTCGACCTCTCCGACTCCGTGCTCGAGCAGATGGACATCGTCATCGCCAGCGTGCACTCCCATTTCAATCAGAGCCCGTCCGAGATGACTGACCGCCTGCTCAAGGCGGTGGAAAATCCAAACACTTCGCTGATCGGCCACCCCACCGGACGCATGCTGCTTCGCCGCGACGCCTACGCCTTCGATATTGAGGCCGTGCTGAAAGCTGCCGCGCGAAAGAAGGTGGCCATGGAACTGAATTCCTATCCCGATCGCCTTGACCTCAACGATCGTCATCTCCGGCTGGCGAAAGAGCACGGGGTCAAGATCGTGATCAATACCGATTCCCACCACACCTCGCACCTGGACAAAATTCGCTTCGGGATACTGCAGGCCCGCCGCGCCTGGCTCACGAAGCAAGACGTACTGAACACTCTGCCGCTGTCAAAATTCGCCAAGGCTATGAAGCACGCGTGGTAAAAACCTGGCCAGCGTGGGCCCGTGTGGCCGCGGGCGGCTCGCCCGCGAAGCTGCAAGTCAAAGTCAAAAGCCGCGGGCGGGTCGCCCGCGACCACACGGGACTTCCCGCAAATAGTCGCATCGCTTCCAAAAAGGGTTGCATCTATTGGATATGGAATTTCGACAGCTGGGCCGCTCCGGCCTGAAAGTACCCGCACTCAGCTTTGGCACAGGCACGTTCGGTGGAGGAACTGAATTCTTTCGCGCCTGGGGCGCCAGTGATGTAGCCGAGGCCACTCGCCTTGTGTCCATCTGCCTGGAGGCGGGCGTCAATCTCTTCGACACTGCCGACGTTTATTCGAACGGCCTCTCTGAGGAGATTCTCGGCAAAGCCATCGAGGGACGTCGTCAGGATGTCCTGATCTCGACCAAGAGCACGTTCCGCCTGGGTACGGGGCCGAACGACGTGGGATCATCCCGTCATCATTTGATCCAGGCCTGTGAAGCCAGCCTGCGCCGCCTGGCCACCGACTACATCGATATCTACCATCTGCACGGATTCGACGCGCTCACTCCCGTCGAAGAAGTGCTGAGCACGCTCAACCACCTGGTCGAGAGCGGGAAGGTGCGCTACATCGCCTGCTCAAACTTTTCCGGCTGGCACCTGATGAAGTCTCTTGCCGTTTCCGACCGCTACGGCTGGCCCCGCTACGTAGGGCACCAAGTCTATTATTCGCTGCTGGGAAGAGAGTACGAATGGGAACTCATGCCGCTCGCGCTCGACCAGGGAGTGGGCGCGCTGGTGTGGAGCCCGCTGGGCTGGGGCCGTTTGACGGGAAAGCTCCGACGCGGACAACCCCTGCCCGCCGGGAGCCGCCTGCACCAGACCGCCGACAAGGGTCCGCAGGTAGCTGATGAGCGCTTGTACAAAGTTGTGGATGCGCTGGAGCAGGTGGCCAAAGAAACTGGAAAGAGCGTACCGCAGATCGCCCTGAACTGGCTCCTGCAGCGGCCCACGATTTCCAGCATCATCATCGGCGCCCGCAATGAAGACCAGTTGCGCCAGAACCTGGCCGCGGAAGGCTGGTCGCTCTCGGCGCCGCAAGTCGCGGCGCTCGATCGCGCCAGCGAACAGGAGCCGGTCTATCCTTACTGGCACCAATGGCAGTTCGCCGAACGCAACCCGCCCCCGGTGTCTCACTAAGCACACGTGGGGACAGCCGCCCCCGGCTGTCCGGTCGAGCAGAGCTCGACGATCTTTTGATTGACCCGAAACCGATGATAGAACGCAGAACAGCGGAGCTTTGCTCCGCCGGACAGCCGGGGGCGGCGGTCCCCGCGTAGTCCCAGGTTCTTCCCGCACGAGCGGGACGCTCGCGCCTACATTCTGATTTCAGGAGATTTCCATCGGCAGCTTCAGAAGCGTATAGAATTACCGCTGCCGGAGCCTGCCATGCCTGAAGACATCTCTCCTAACCCGTCGCCCGCTCCCGGACCGGAGCCAGGCCCAGAATCGCAATCCGCTCCGTCCGTAGATCTCGGTCCCGGTCCAGGAATCAATATTGCTGAGGAATTTGGTACCGCGAAGCGCAATCTTCCACCGGCTAAGATCGTTGCTATCGTCCTGGGCGTTGCCGCCATCCTGCTCGGCATCTACGCCTTCGTCGCGCGCGCCAAGCCCCAGGGCGGGGGCTCGGTGGACAATATCACTGCCGTCGAAATTCCGGACCAGCACATGGTCATGGTGGCGGTCAATGTTACCGTCCACAATTCCGGCGAGAAGTCGCTCTGGATCCACGACATCAAGGCCAAGATCGCCACCGACGGCGGTGAACGCAGCGATGAAGCCGCCTCCGGGGTGGACTTCGACCGTTACTTTCAGGCTTTCCCCGCGCTCAAGGAACACGCCCTGGCGCCCCTGCCGCCGGAGACGAAAATCCCGCCCGGCGGCCAGGCCCAGGGCACGATCGTGGTGACCTTTCCGGTGACACAGGAAGAGTTCGACAAGCGCAAATCTCTCAGCGTAGTCATTCAGCCCTATGATCAGCCCCTGCCCCTGGTGCTGACCAAGTAAGAATGCGCCATCGTTGCACGCGGATTTTCACGGATACGGTTCTGATCCGTGAAAATCCGCGAACATCCGTGGCCGGCTTTGCATTTACTCGTGCTTCTTCATGAACTTTCTATGCGCCAGGTGAGTAGAGGCGGTGGGTTGGATCTCGTCGTACTTCAGGCAACTGATGGAGCCATCGACTTCGAGCACCGCGAGCGCAACATCAGGCAAGCCCGCAATGCCATGCTCTCGCAGGGACTGGTGTAACTCGTCCAGACTGACGTGCTCGCGGGCCATGTGGGCGGCAATGATCTTGCCGTCGTGCACCAGCAAACTGGGCTGGCCTTGCACGAATTTACGAAAACGCCGGTTCCCGCCCGAAAGTTCGGCAATCAGGTAATTGAGCAAAAGCAGGGTGGCGGCGGCGATTACTCCGCCCAGAACCGACGTATCCGGACCGGTCATTGCGTTCTGCACGGAATTGCTGAGCAGCAGGAGCAGGACGAGGTCGAAGGGCGTCATCTGTCCCACTTCGCGCTTGCCGCTCAGCCGCATGCCCAGCAGCACGACCCCATAGATCACCGTCGTCCGCAGAGCTATGCCGACCAGAACATGACCGCCGGGGTACATGGTTCTTATTGCGACGCCGTGACCGGGGCCGGCGCCCCCTTGGGCGTGCTCAGGTATCCGGTGGCTTTCTTCTTGTCCACGCTCCAGACTACGAGTTCATAGAGCATGCGATCGCGTCCGCTATAGAACTGGATGGGCTCGCTGACGTTGCGGTCTTTCTTCTCGATGGTCCGGTCGTCTGAGGTAACGTTCAGGGTGAATTTTCCCTTTTTCATGTCGGTCTTCTTCAATTGCAGCGCCACCGTGGAAACCGGCTGGGGTTTGGCCCCCTTGATCAGGGTGAATTCGTAGTAGTTGCGGTCGCCCTTGTGTTTGAGGATTTCGAGGTCGCCGCGGGTGTTGGCAATCAGACCGCTTTGCACTCCCAGGTCGCCAATCGTGCTCTGCAGCTTGGCCTTGGTGGCTTCGAGGTCGGCCTTGGTGGAAGCCACGTCGGTCTTGACTCCGCCCACGTCGCTCTTAACCCCCGCCACTTCTCCGCTGACCGCACTGATCTGCTGCTTCTGCTGCTCCGCCAGGCGCGCTTCCGCTGCGCGCTGCTGCCGCTGCAGGTCGGCAGACCGGGTGGCCATCTCTTTCTTGGTCATGCCCAGTTGATGGGCCAGAGTCTCGTCGTCGGCTTCCGCGGACTGCATGCGCTTGCTCAAGTCGGCAATCTGCGTGCTGCTGGACGCCTGGTCCTTGCTCATCTTGTCGATGCGACCGCGCAGATCAAAGATGAAATAGAGCGACCCGGCTACATAAAGCACCGCGAGCGCCAACAGGATCCATTTTCCCGCACTACTGTCCGACGCGACGTGAACCTCGCCCTCGTCCGCCATAAAATGCCCCTCCGCTGGTTGGATTGGATTGTTGAAGCAATTGTTGAATACCGCCCGGGCAGTGTCAATTGCCAGAATGGTGCAGCCACATGACTTTAGGGCCTATGGTTCAGGGCCGATTGTCAGATTCTGTCAACCGCCCACGCTGTCGCGGATCACCGCATTGGCCGCGGGCAGAATCCCGAGATCGACATAGATGGGCCGGATCAGTTTCCGGATCGCGCGTACCTGGGTCGCAAACCAGATCGCACCGGCGAGACAACAAGCGCCGCTTAACATGACGGTGAGCGGAGCGCCCATGGCGTGGGCGCTGATTCCAGCCAGCAGGCTTCCGAACGGGGCCATGCCCACAAAGGCCATGGCATAGAAGCTCATCACCCGCCCGCGTTTGTTGTCTTCCACAATGGTTTGGATGATGGTGTTGCTGGCCGCCATCTGCTGCATCATGCCGAAACCGCAGAACAGCATCAGTAATAGCGACAGCCACAAGACCCGCGACATCCCGAACAGGATCAGACCCACGCCCAGGCAGGCGGTCGAGATGGGAATCATCCTTCCCAGTCCCAGCACGGTCTTGCGCACGGCCAGCGAAATTGCCGACACCAGCGCGCCGATGCCCACTGCGCCCATCAGAAATCCCAGGGTGTGCGGACCGCCGTGCAAAACCTTCCCGGCAAAAATCGGCATGAGCACGGTAAACGGCCACCCCATCAGGCTGACCATCGCGAACAGAAGCAAAATGGTGCGGACCGGCGCGAAGCCGGAGACGTAGGCCCAGCCTTCCTTTAACTGCCCGAGCATGGAGAGCACGGCAGGCTTCAGTGCGCCCGCCTGCAGCCGCATGGCCAAGAGCGAGGCAATCACCGCGATGTAGCTGATCCCGTCAATCAGGAAGCAAGCGCCTTCGCCAGAGACCGCGATCACTGCTCCCGCCAGCGAAGGACCAACCAGCCGGGCCAGATTCACCATCGACGAATTCAGCGCGATGGCATTTCCCAGGTCCTGTTTGTCTTCCACCATCTGCACCAGAAAGGCCTGCCGCGCCGGCATGTCAAACGCGTTAATCAGTCCCTGGAAGGCGCTGAGCCAGATGATTTCCTGAATATTGATGTGCCGGCTCAGCGTGAGCGCGGCCAGCGCCAGCGATTGCAGCATGGCCAGAAATTGGGTCACAACCAGCACCCGGCGCCGGTCCAGCCGGTCCACCCAGACCCCGGCGAATGGGGCGAACACAAACGTGGGGATCTGCCCCGAGAATCCCACGATACCGAGCAACAGGGCCGAACCCGTCAGGCGATAGACCAGCCAGCTGGTCGCCAGGCGCGTCATCCAAGTGCCGATCAGGGAAATTATCTGCCCGGTGAAGTACAGGCGGAAATTGCGCGACCGCAGGGCCCGCCAGGCATGCGAGATGCCGGGCTTGCGGACCGGAGACGGTGGTGTCGAAGAGATCTCAGCGCTCACTGAGTTCCATTGTGCCACCTGCACCCAGATGCCGGGTACCCAATGCCCGAGAGTTCATGAGTTTCCTCCGTGTACCTTGGTGCCCTTCGTGGTTATCACTTTTGGAGTCAACGCTGGATTTTGAACCCGCACACGAATGGCATCATTAATGCCACTACAAATGGCATAACAAATGGTAGTTTATGTGGTAGAATGGCGTTATGAACGCCACTCTTACCATCGACAAGGCGGGCCGCGTGGTCCTGCCAAAACCCGTACGCGACGCCTTGCAGATCAGCCCGGGCGATTCCCTGGAACTCGAAAGTTCCGAAGACCACATCGTGCTGCGCCCCTCGCCGAGTAAGGGCCGGGTGTACAAGAAACAGGGAATGTGGGTCTTCGACTCCGGTTCTGACGTTCCGCTCTCCGCCGAAGTGGCAAACCAGACCATTCGCCGGGTGCGGGCCGAGCGCCATCGCCACGTCTTGGGGAAGTTCAAGAAGTGAAGGTATTCTTTGATACCTCCGTCCTGATTGCAGCCATCCTGCTCCAGCATGAGCACCACCGGCCCAGCGCTGCCGCTTATCTCAAGGCCGACAAGAAGAACGCCTGCTGCGCTGCCCATACCCTCGCTGAGGTCTATGCCAGCCTAACCCGCATGCCGGGCGGACAGCGAATGGGCGGAGATCAGGCACTGTTCTTCCTCGATCAAATCCGGGAACGGCTGACAATCATTACTCTCGACGAAGGCGACTACTGCACTGCCATCACCTCTGCGGTGAGTCAGGGAGTCGTGGGAGGAACCATCTATGACGCGTTGCTGGCCCAGTGCGCGCTCAAAGTCAATGCCACCACCATCTACACCTGGGACCTGGATCACTTTCGCCTTCTCGGGCCAGAGGTGGCCCGGAGAGTTCGAACCCCATAGACAGCTGCCTACAGCTTCACTTTCCGAAGCCGCAACGAATTCGAAATCACGGAAACCGAACTTAGGCTCATGGCGGCCGCCGCCAGGATCGGGCTCAGCAACAGCCCAAAGAACGGATAGAGCACCCCTGCCGCGATCGGCACTCCCACCGAGTTATAGACAAACGCGAAGAACAGGTTCTGCCGGATATTGCGCATGGTCGCCTGGCTGAGCTTGCGTGCGCGCACGATGCCTGCGAGATCGCCTTTGACCAGGGTGATGCCGCCGCTCTCCATTGCGACGTCGGTACCGGTGCCCATGGCGATACCAACATCAGCCTGCGCCAGCGCGGGCGCGTCGTTAATGCCATCTCCGGCCATGGCCACGGTCCGCCCGTCATGTTGTAGTCGCTGCACCACCTCGGATTTTTTGTCGGGCAGTATTCCCGCCTCGAATTCCTCGATGCCCAGAGTCCTGGCCACCGCCTCCGCCGTGGCACGGCTGTCGCCGGTCAGCATGACCAGTCGCAGGCCCTCCGCCTTCAGATCACGCAGAGCCCCGGGCGCCGAAGCCTTGATCGAGTCCGCGATGCCGATCAGGCCGGCTGCCTGCCCCTCCACCGCAACCAGGATCACGGTTTGCCCCCCGCGCCGCAGCTCTTCGGCTTTCTGCGCCAACGCTGCTGCTGAAATTCCGCTCTCCTCCAGAAGACGTTCGTTGCCAACCAGAACCTTGCTGCCGTCCACTCGGGCACTCACTCCGCGACCGGTATGGGACTGAAATTCTCCCGCGCTCGCCAAAGCCAGTCCCCGGCTTTTGGCAGCTTCGATCACAGCAGCCCCGAGCGGGTGCTCGCTTCCCTGCTCCACGCTGGCCACCAGGCGCAAGAGTTCATTTTCATCCCGGCCAGATTCCTTCCCGCCAGGCATGGGGACAACGGAAACGACTCGCGGTTTGCCGTCGGTCAGCGTGCCGGTCTTGTCGATGACCAGAGTATCCACTTTTTCCATGATCTCGAGCGCTTCCGCATTCTTGATCAGCACGCCAGCGTGCGCGCCGCGTCCCGTCCCCACCATGATCGCAATCGGAGTGGCCAGGCCCAACGCACATGGACATGCAATGATCAGCACGGCCACCGCATTCACCAGAGCGTGCGCCAGCCGCGGCTCGGGCCCAAACAAACTCCACGCCGCGAAAGTAAGAATGGCAATCGCAATCACCGCCGGAACGAACCAGCCCGCCACGCGGTCGGCCAGACGCTGAATGGGAGCGCGGCTGCGCTGCGCCTGGCTCACCATGCGCACAATCTGGGCCAGCAGGGTTTCGCCTCCCACCCGCTCGGCGCGCATTACCAGCGATCCCGTCCCATTCACTGTCGCCCCGATCACCGGGCTGCCCGGTCCCTTGCTTACCGGAATCGACTCGCCGGTAATCATCGATTCGTCGATTCCGCTGCTGCCTTCGAGTACCTTGCCATCCACTGGAACCTTCTCTCCCGGACGAACACGCAGCCGGTCGCCCGGCACTACCTGCTCCAGCGGGATATCTTCCTCCCGCCCGTCGCGCAGTACGCGCGCCATCTTGGGCGACAAATCCAGCAATGCGCGGATGGCCGCGCCGGTGCGGCTGCGGGCGCGCAATTCCAGCACCTGCCCCAGCAGCACCAGGGTTGTGATGGCCGCCGCCGCTTCGAAATACACCGGAGGTCTTCCTCCCATCTCGCGGAACGACGCCGGAAATACTTGTGGGAACAGAGTCGCCACCAGGCTGAACAAATAAGCCACGCCCGTGCCCATCGCGATCAGCGTGAACATGTTGGTGGAGCGATTGACGATGGACGTCCAGCCCCGCTGAAAAAATGGCGCGCCGCCCCACAGCACCACCGGCGTGGCCAGCAGCAATTCGATCCAGGGCTGCCAGCCTTCCGGCAGCAGCCTTGGCACGCCCGGCAGCATGTGGCCCATCGCGATCACGAGCAGCGGAGCGGTCAGCGCCAGGCTGATCCAGAAGCGGCGCGTCATGTTGCGCAGCTCGGGATTGTCTTCTTCCTGGGCAGTGACGGTGCGCGGCTCCAATGCCATGCCGCAAATCGGGCAATTGCCCGGCCCCGGCCGCACAATTTCCGGGTGCATCGGGCAGGTGTACTCCACGTGCGTTGCCGCCACTGGCATCTCGGGCTCGAGCGCCATGCCGCAGCGCGGACAGGCCCCCGGCCTGGGCGATCGCACCTCCGGACACATGGGGCAAACGTAGGCTCCCTCGGCGGAAGTCACAGCCACAGATTTCGCCGGCGCACTTTTGGCCGGCGGCGCCGGAGCTATGCTGATCATGTGCAATCCCGCGCCGGGCGCAGGACGCGGTGCCAGGTAGTCCTCAGGATGGGCGCGAAACTTTTCCAGGCAATGGGCGCAGCAGAAGTAGTAGGTCTTCCCGACATGATCCATCTGGTGCCTGGCCGTGGAAGGTTCCACGCTCATCCCACAAACTGGATCTTTCACCGTGGTCGCGGATTTTGGGGAATTTTCCATAGGCTTCGCGAAACTCGGCCCAACCATATTAGATTCATTCGCTTATATAATCGATTGTTGTATCTTGAAACCTCGAGCCGAATGAGGCAGGACTGCACACGGACACTATCCAGGGATATTCCGTGGCGTAATGCACTGGCCGGATCCAGGAAAAGCCAAATGACGCAATTGGAAGTAGCGTACCGCTACCACACACCTCCCACGCAAGCCACCATACGGGCGCTCGACAGCATGCGCGAAGTTTACGGCGTCCGGCGGATTGCGTTCGACGAAGCGGAGCGCACGGTCCGCGTCGAGTTCGACGCTTCGCGCCTCAAGGAGCCGGTGATTGCAGCCTTGTTGCGCCGGACCGGGCTCGACTTTGGCGAACAATTGATCCTCGCCTGAATGTCCTCCAGTTCCCCCGACATAGCAGGCGCACGGCGCTGGGAAAGATGTTCGGGATGGACGTCAGGGGATGAATGTTGGAGGAAGGGCACGACGTTTGGGAAAGGCACGACTTTAGTCGTGCCGCGAGGTCGTGAGATTTAATGGCGTTTTAGAGCCTGAGGTCCGCTGTTCCACCCGACGGGGTTCTTCCCAATTACAACCCACATCTCTAACCTGGGAGGATCCGATGGGGGGAGGGCTGTGACTTGCGGAAATGCAAGGGGCGCTCAAGAAAACCTCTGGCCGAAGTTTTTTCTCTGGAGCGCCCCGTTGCGCGCCACTTCGTCTGTTGAGCGTTAAAGCATCCCCGCTGCCACTCTCAAGTGGCTGAAAACGCTCGACCCAAATCTTCCGTAATCGAGTAGGAATTGCCCCTTAGGGGGAAAGTTTTACGTTGAGCTGGGCCCGTGGCACGAACCCTGCCGAATCCTGTGGAAATCCTTCAAACCCATTGCCAGTGGCCTGTTTTACCATAATTTGTGTGGGTCGGACACTCCTGTCCGACCCACACCAGACTCCTTACCGCCCCAGCGGCGCACCCGGCAGATGCTCCGCCTTCCAGCGCATCGCCGCCGTGATTCGGGTGCGTCCGCTGGGATGATCGAAGAAAATAAATTCCTCAATCGGCCCCGGATCCATTTTTCGATATTCCCCCAGCATCAGATCGACTTCCGCCTCTCCATCCGGCTGCTGGCTGGCATTGATGCCGTACAAGTCGGCTTCGTATTCCATAGCGCGAGTGATGGTGTTATCCAGCGGAGTGGTCACGAAGGAAAAAACTGAGAGCAGCAAAACCGCCAGCGGCACAATGGCCAGGTCGGTGATTCCCCTGATTCCCCACTTTTCTGACCAACGCGCCAACCCGGCCTGGAGCCCCCAATTCAAAAACGCAAACGTGATGACGATGACGATCCCGTTGAGCACCAGTCCCTTGAACACATGGTTCAACACGTAATGTCCCATTTCGTGGCCCATGGTGGCCTCGATTCCCGCCAGCGAGCAGCGCTTCAGCAGATTGTCGTTCAGCGAAATCCGCGTGGTCCCGGCAAAGCCGCTCACGTTGGCGCTCACCCGGTTGGACTGGCGCGAGGCGTCAAATTCGTACACTTCGGTGGCGGGAATCCCGTTGGCGCGCGCCAGGCTCAGGATCGGCACTTTGAAGCGCGGGTCTTCCAGCGTGGTGTACGTGTTGAACAGGGGAGAAATAAAGACCGGCGCAATCATCACCACAAAGGCGGTGAATCCTATCACCACGGCGCTTCCCCATATCCACCAGCTCCTGCCCAGCCGCCTGACTATGCCGAACAAGAGCGCGATCAGCAGGGCGCCCAGCACCACCACCAGCGCCAGCCCGACCAACTGGTCGCGCATCCATTCCCAAAAGGTCTGATTGGAGAGGCCGTACTTGTGTTCGCGAAAATAGCCCTCATACACGGTCAGGGGAAAGACGATCACGGCAAAGAGGACGACGAACTGCAGCCAGTACAGCGCCGATTGCAGCGGTTTGAAGCGAATCAGCCGCTCCGCCAGATCGCGCATCCGCGCCGACCAGCGAAAGCGCAGCATCATCCCCATCACAACCACGGTGGAGAGAAAGTCCCACAACAGAAGCCAGTAGCCGCCTTCAAAGTAGGCGTCAGAGCGGGCGCGCTGATCGGGAGGGATCCGGGCCAGATAAGCATCCACCGCGGCTTTTACGTCAAACGGCTGCGCGGCCGCGACACTTTCTCTCCCAGCCGTCGCGCTGGCCGGAGGCGCCTGCGCGCAAGCTGATGGGGCCATCCAAGTCGAGAGCAGAACGGTGAAACCAAGAAATACCAGAACAAACACGGACAAAAGCCCTGCTCGTTGGATCCAGTGCACGCTGCCCCCGGTGGCGGAAATCACGCTCCGCGCCGGGGCATCTTATCAAGAACTCAGGCTTTCGCTATAATCGAAGTCACTGCCGGTCACACCGCATCGCGCCCTTAGCTCAGCTGGATAGAGCGTCTGGCTACGAACCAGAAGGTCGGGAGTTCGAATCTCTCAGGGCGCACCATGCCTCTCATACACTTACGCTACATTTTTGGTTTTTGGCATCAGCTGGAAAAATCCCCGGTGTGCCCTGGTGTGCACCCTCAGAGTCTTCCCTGCATAACCAAAGTCACCCCCGCCATCGAGAAACTCCCGTCCGCCGTGCTATACTGACGTTGCGTCTAATACCACGGTTGTGGTGCGGTTGCTCTGGTTTGTACCTGAATTCCCGCCTAATTTGTCTCCGTAAGTCTTCGGCGTAAATACTGGCAAATGCTGGTTGCTGCCCGCCCCAGAAGCTTCGTGTGCGCGCCGCCTTGCTTCCGCCAACAGAAAAAGAGAAAAAACATCAATGCAGAGTTTTTCAGAATTACCAATCTCCTCTTATACCCAGGAGAGATTGTCGTCCCTTAACTTTTCCATTCCAACCCCGGTGCAAGCCGCGGCCATTCCGCAGGCCCTTGCCGGCAAAGACGTGCTCGCCACCGCCCAGACCGGAACCGGCAAAACCCTGGCCTTCCTGATTCCGATCATCGAGCGCCTGCTTCAGCCTACAAGAGCGGATTCCGGAAAATCCGGGATCGCCGCCCTGGTGCTGGTTCCGACTCGTGAACTGGCCATGCAGGTGGTCGATCAGTACAACGCCTTGCGGGGCACGAAACTGTCGCCCGCGGCCCTGGTCGTCGGCGGCCTGGCGGAAGGAAACCAGCTGACTGCGCTTCGCCGGGGAGCCCGCATCGTAGTGGCCACTCCAGGCCGTCTCGAAGACTTCCTCGATCGCCGCCTGATCAGTTTCCAGAGCCTCCAGGTTCTGGTGCTGGATGAAGCCGACCGCATGCTGGACATGGGATTTCTCCCCGCGCTGCGCCGGATCGCAAGAGTTCTGCCTAAAGATCGCCAGACTCTGTGTTTCTCGGCCACGCTGGAAGCATCGGTCGCCCACCTGGTCAGCGATTACACCCGGAACCCGGTGCGTCTGGCCTTCGGCTCCACTTTGAAGCCCTCGGAGAACGTCCGCGTCCAGGCTTTCGAAGTTGATAGCGACCGCAAACAGGAGACGCTCCACCGCCTGCTTTCAAAGGAAACCGGCCGCTGCCTGATCTTTGCCCGCACCAAGCGCGGCACCGAGCGCCTGGCCCGGAACCTGAACCGCGAAGGATTTGCCGCCGCCATGATTCACGGCGACCGTTCGCAATCGCAGCGCACCGCGGCCCTGACGGGATTTCAGCAGGGACGCTACCGCATTCTGGTGGCCACCGACCTGGCCTCGCGCGGCATTCACGTGCAGGACATCGCCCACGTCATCAACTACGACCTCCCCGAGGTGGCGGAAAACTTCATCCACCGCGTGGGCCGCACCGGACGCGCCGGCGAACAGGGAGTCGCTTCGACACTCTTCGGCCGGGAACAGCGCTCCGAGCTGCACCAGTTGGAACGCACCCTGGGCATCCGCATGGAAAGAATGCAGGCCGATGACATTCCGTTAGGAAAACCGCCCCGCATCCAGGTCCACATCGATCCCGCCGAAGCCCTGGCTCGAGGGAGGATGGCCCGCCTCCCCGGGGAAATCCTGCAAGTTCAGATGGGAAGCTAACGCCGCCCACGTATGGGCGGGTGTCCTCACCTGCCCAGCGAAGCGAAGCTCCGCCAATCCCGCAAAATTAAACTGAACTTCCCCCCCGGACTCTCCGTACATAACTGGGATGGCGAAGCTCCGCCTGCTCTCGATTCTTTTCCTCGCCGCCGTTTCCATGCCGCAGGCGAAAGCGGACGAACCTCTGACCGCGGACGCCATCATGGCCCGCGTAGCCACCAACCAGGACAGCAGCGAAAAGCTGCGCAGCCAATACATCTACCAACAACATGTCCAAATCATCGCCAGAAAGACCAACGGCAAGGTCGTGCGCGAGGAGACCGCCGATTACCGAGCTGTCCCCAAACCCGACCATACCGACAAGACCCTACAGCAAGTCACCGGCCGCTACTGGCACAAGGGGAAGTACGAGGCCATCAGCGGCGAGGCTGAGCCCGAGACTGACGGCATCGACGGAGAACTGATTCACGACTTTCGCGAAGACCTCATCAACGACAAGTCCAAAGACGGTCTGGCCCGAGGCCTTTTCCCGCTCACCACGGGCCAGCAAGAAAACTACAAATTTCACCTGATGGGTCAGGAACCATTCGAGGGCCGCCCGTGCTACCACATCGCTTTTACTCCGAAGGGCGAGGATGAAACGGATTGGGCCGGCGAGGCCTACATCGACGCCCAGGAGTTTCAGCCGATGTACGTCTTCACCAAGCTGGCGCGCCGTCTGCCCTTCGGGGTGCGGACGTTCCTGGGGACAGATCTTCCCGGCGTCGGATTTGCCGTCCACTACCGCAGGCAGGAAGATGGAGTCTGGTTCCCGGTCAGCCTGGGTAGCGAATTTCGCATTCGCGCGCTCTTCTTTTTCAATCGCAACATGACCGTGTCTCTGGAAAACAAAGCCTTTGAACACACCCACGTGCAAACGAAAATCGTAGGAGCCACCCAATAAGCAGTGTGGGCCGGACACTCTTGTCCGACCCGCACAGAGGCCGGTTCCCCGTATAATTTTCCCGACACTATTTCAGGAGGCAGCGATGGCGGGTGGGGCGGACAGTTTCGGGGAGTTGAAGCAGCGCCTGCGGGCCAGTTGGATGGCCGGCGACTTTGGAGAAATTGCAAAGCTGAACGTCCGAGAAGGAGAGGGCTTCATCCAACGCATCAATCTGAAGCCTGGAATGAAGGTCCTGGACGTGGCCTGCGGCACCGGAAACCAATCCATTCCCGCCGCCCGCGCGGGGGCGGAAGTCATCGGCCTCGACCTTGCCCCCAACCTTCTGGAGCAGGCCCGCAAACGCGCCGCTGCTGAAAATCTGAAGATCGAATTCATCGAGGGTGATGCCGAGAAGCTGCCCTACGACGCTGCCCGCTTTGACGTGGTGATGTCCATGTTCGGAGCGATGTTTGCGCCGCGTCCGGAGGTTGTGGCCGCGGAACTACTCCGCGTCTGCCGCCCCGGCGGCCTGATCGCCATGGGAAACTGGACCCCGGAAGGCTTCGTTGGCCAGATGTTCCAGATCACGGCGCGGTACGCTCCGCCTCCGCCCGGCATGCTGCCGCCGTCGCTCTGGGGAGTGGAAGAAATGGTCACCGAACGTCTGGGAGGAAAAGCTCGCCTCGAAATGACCAGGCGCGAACTGCTTTTCGATTATCCTTTTGCACCGTCCGAGGCTGTCGCCTTCTTCCGCAAGTATTTCGGCCCCACCCAAACCACCTTCGCGCGCCTCGACGAGGCTGGTCAGCGCGCCCTTGCCGACGAACTCACCCAGCACTGGATTAGAAATAACCTGGGCGACGCCAATCGGACCGAAATAAAAGCGGAGTACCTCGAAGTGCACGCGGTGGTCGTTTAGCCGGTCCGAGCGTGTCACTTCCAAGCTCCGCTTGGGCGGGGATTTTCACGGGACACGACGGTTCGTCCTAAGCGGCCGTCGTGGGATCAATGGTCACACCGATTTCCGTCACCCTGGTGGCCGGAAAGCCGCTCAGGTCCGCATGCCGGCGGATGAGCTCTTCATCCTTGGCCAGATACATGCAGTACATCTTGTTGGCCGTGACGAACGACTCCAGCCACTGAATATCCGGTCCCAGCTGGCGCAGCACCTGGTTCGATTTGGCCGCACCCTGCTGCAACTGTTCCCGCTCCAGACTCCCGATTTTCGGGATCTCGCGCTCGATCATGTATTTCTTCATTGCATCCTCCATTAGGTAGTCGTCAGTCCCCGGTCGTCAGTCATGACTGTCGCCTCCGGGGGAATGGCTGAAGACAGAACGACTGACAAATGACAACCGGTAACCGGCAACTGACGATTGACGACTGCCTTCGTTATTCTCCGAGAGTAGTGACAAAAGACCCTTGCCACAAGATGGCAGATTTGCCATTATATGTATGTGATTACGCCATCTCCTTTTTGTCCTTCAGGAGAAGAAGAGCTATGACTGACGTCACAGTCCTGTTTCTCGACGGAACTTTTTCTTCTACCGCGATCGGCCCGATGGAGGTCTTCCGCCATAGCGGTTCGCTCTGGAACGTTCTCACCGGCAAGCGGGCAGATCCCGGGTTTCGCGTGACTACCGCCTCGGCGGATGGACGCGCAGTGCGTTGCGACGGGGATATCAGGATCCAGCCCTCCGCCGCGCTTGCGGATATTCGCAGGACCGACCTGATCTTCATCCCGTCCAGCGGCATCAGCCTGGACGACGTGGTCGAACGCAATGCGGCGGTGGTGCCCTGGCTGCGGCGCTGGCATAAACGCGGGGTTGCGATTGCCAGCGTGTGCTCCGGTGTGGGGCTGGTTGCAGCCACCGGTCTGCTCGACGGCAAACGCGCCACCACACACTGGGGATTGGCGGAACGCTTTCGCGAAAAATATCCCAGGGTGAAGTGGATGCCGGAGTTGATGGTAACCGAAGACCACGGCTTCTACTGCGGTGGAGGAGTAAACGCTGCGCTCGATCTGAGCCTGTACCTGGTGGAGCGATTCTGCGGCCATGAGATCGCCATGCAAAGCGCCAAGGCGCTGCTCATCGAAACCTCGCGCGCCTGGCAGGCCGGGTTCGCCATCGTCCCCTTGAAGACCGATCATTCCGACGACAGCATTTCCAGCGCCCAGGAGTGGCTGCACCAGAATTTTCACCAGACCTTCCCGCTCGAGGCGCCGGCCCGGCGGGTGGGCATGAGCCTGCGCAATTTCGTCCGGCGCTTCAAGCACGCCACGGGAGACAGCCCGCTGATCTACCTGCAGAAGCTGCGAGTCGCTGCCGCCAAGCGCCTGCTGGAGAGCGACCATCGCACCATGCAGGAAATCAGCGACGCCGTCGGCTATCAGGATCCGGCCTATTTCCGCAGCCTCTTCCAGCGCCACACCGGCGTCTCCCCCAGCGCCTACCGCAGAAGATTCGGAACCTAGTGGAAGGTGAACCGGCGCACGCGTAGAAACGGTGCCCGCGTGGGGACGGGCGCCCTCGCCCGTCCAGGCCGAGCAAGGCTCGGCAAGGTTTTGTGAAACTGTCCGGCTAGTGAGACCCTCCGTGAACATCTCGCAATCTGGACATCGCGCTCCGCCGCAGCGTACCTTGGAATTATGGCAACCTCCGAAGCCGGCCGCTTGACCGACCGGCAATTCGCGCGCATCGCCCGAGCCCTGGCCGAACCGCGGCGCTACCAGATCCTCAAGGAGATTGGGGCCTGCACCCGGTCGATGCCCTGCACCGCCCTGCTTAAGAACCACCAGGTAAGCGCCGCGACCATGTCTCACCATCTCAAGGAGCTCGAAACCGCCGGCCTGATACAGATCATCCGGGAAGGTAAATTCGCCAACCTCAGCCTGCAACGCGATGTCCTGCGCGCCTACCTGGCCCGACTCTCAAAAATCTAGCCCGCGTACCCGGGTAACCAGAGGTCCACGTCCAGAACAAATTCGCATCCTTATCGATTCGATGGTTATCTAACTGTCTAAGTTACCCAATAAGGGGACTGGAGACAGACATGAGCGAACTTACAGGCAAGGTGGCAATCGTAACCGGTGCTTCGAAGGGCATCGGCGCAGAGATCGCAAAGAGTTTAGGCGCGGCGGGGGCGGCAGTGGTAGTGAACTATGCCTCCAGCAAGGAAGGAGCTGACCGCGTGGTCGCCGAAATCACCGGCAAGGGCGGTAAAGCCATCGCCGTTCAGGGCGACGTGTCGAAGGCTGCCGACGTGCAAAGGCTTTTCAAGGAGACCAAAAAGACCTTTGGCTCATTGGACGTGCTGGTCAACAACGCCGGCGTGTACAAGTTCGAACCGCTCGAGGCGGTGACCGAGGAGGAATTTCACCGCCAGTTCAACACCAACGTTCTGGGCCTGCTGCTGGCGACGCGCGAGGCAGTCAAGTATTTCGGGACCCAGGGCGGAAGCGTGATCAACATCGGGTCGGTGGCCAGCCGGCTCACGCCGCCCACTTCATCGGTTTACTCGGCCACGAAAGGCGCGGTGGACGCGGTCACGGCCGTGCTGTCGAAAGAGCTGGGACCCAGGAAGATCCGGGTCAATTCGATTAACCCGGGCGGAGTCGAGACCGAGGGCGTCCACACCATGGGCATCATCGGCACCGATTTCCAGAAAGAAATGATCGCAGCCACCCCGCTGGGACGATTCGGCCAACCCGATGACATCGCGCCCATCGCGGTATTCCTGGCGTCAGAAAACTCAGGATGGCTGACCGGTGAAACTCTGCTCGCCTCCGGCGGCTACCGGTAAATGGCGGCGCCGCAGCTCACGTGGGACGGGCGCCCTCGCCCGTCCTGGCCGAGCCAAGCTCGGCAGGATTTCGCCGTGACCAAAGGAAGGGCTGAGCCCAATACGCTTAGATCATGCTGAGCGTGACCGTCACCCACTTACCGGTTGCAATGGTTGTGACCAGTTTGATCACGTAGCGAGGTTCTTTTGTCACCCAGAAGATGCTGTGGCTCTGGTTGGCATAGTTCCCTTTCGGTATCAACCGACACCGGCTCCACCTTCACATTCTGGCGCGTAATCCACCTCATGGCGCGCCCCCCGTTCGATGACAAGCTCCGGCATGCCGAGAGGAGTTGCCCCATCAGCCTTCACACCCATCATTTCTCACTTGGTTGCGACCCGGCTCAACGCCGCCTTGATTCCTTCCGCAACCGATGCAGAATTCCCTACCGCCCAGAAATGCATGAAGAACAGACGCGGTTCTTCCGTGAGCATGTGGCTGTGCAAGGCCGTGACCCGCACATGATTCTGCTCCAGCGCTGAAATCACGGGATTCACCTCTCCGGCGGTGAGCACGAAGTCACCCGTCGTGGCTACCCTCCCGGTATCCGCCTCCTGGAAATTAATCGACTCGGCCACGCCTTGCGCCGGCACCAGGTTCATGCCGTTCATGGACAATGCTTGCTGGCGTGGCAGGCCATAGGAAAGCACTCCACCTTTGAAGGTCCCCTTTCGCCCCAGTGTGTCTTCAACGATCTTTACCCAATCGGGGGGCGATGCGGGCTCGACCGGCACGGCCGCAGGCTTCCCCAATGGAGTCTTGGAAGCGGCCAGCGCCGCTTGCAACGAGGTCGCCAGCTGGGCTGCGGGTCCATGCCCCATGTAGTGCATGTACATGACATGAGGAGTTTCGCCCGTCAGATGATTGTGGACTGCTGTAATTTCGAATCCAGAGATGCGCAATTTCTCCATCACCGGATCGAGCTCGCTCTCCAGCAGGACAAGATCACCCATCACCGAGGCGCTGCTGTCGGTTCCCGCGAATGCAGCCCATGAACCCAGGGCCAGGCCGGGCTTGATGGCGAGTCCATCCACCACGACGTGCAAGTCAGTGCGCGGAAATCCAACTCTGTAAACGTCGCCCATTTTCTGGCCGGAGCGACCAAGTGCTTGGTCGATTTTCGCTGTGTCCAGGTTCTGGGCCGAGCCGGTGATTGGAAACACGCCGGCCGAAATCAGAATCAACAAAACTCGCCTTAGTAACATTTTCTCCGTCCTCCAGTTGAATTGCCCCATCGCAAACCTCCCCTCGCCGATCACTTTGCGGAGACCGCGCCGTACAGCGCCGCAATGAGTTGCATTCCACGTTCGAGCAACTCTTGGTCCGGCATCCCCTGTTTCGCCCAGCCGTTCAACACGGCGTCTATTCCAAAGCCCTCTTTGCGGCCGAACTTCTCGTCAAACAGATCGGCATCGTGGACAATCTGTGCGATCACCCCCGCCTTCCGGTCGCGAATTCGAAAGCTGCTTCGCAGGGTTTCAAAGGTGCAGTCTTCTCCCCGATGACCAAATCCTCTGCCGTGAAACATGTCAAACGGGACGGCGTCGCGGGGCACCTTATCCTCGGGCGCAAATATGAATCGGGCTCTTTTGTCGATGAAGCAGCGGATCAGCCATGCTGAAGCCGAGCGGTCGATACCGGGCCGCGGCCGGGTGACCCAGACTCGTCCCAGGTAGTCCTTTGGATTCAGCCTGGCGGCTTTTGCTTCATCGGAGGGAACCGATTCGGCCCGCGCCAGCATCATATCCACTCTTTTCTGCAAGGGGCTATTGAAGAAATCGACTTCGACAATTTCCCGGAAGCGTCCCCGGATCCGGCTCAGGCGAGATGAGTGTTTATGGCGCGGAATTGCAGCGAGCTTCTGCAGTTCTTCAATCAGTTCCTCATACTCTCGCGCCCGCGTTTCGGCAAAACGGGCCTTCAACTGGGATACCGACAAGTTGTCAATCGATTGCACCATCACCACCGAGGCTTCGCCGCTGTATTTGCGAATTGCGGTCGCCAGCCATTCAAACCGCTCCCGGGTTGCGGAATTATTGGGCAGCAGGTATCCCGAATTTCCCAGCGCCACAGCTCCATAACGTTGCAACTTCCGCCAGATCTCCACCCGCTGACTGGCCCGCTTTGCCGGCAAAGTGAAGGTCAGCAGCAGCCAGGCAACGCCGGTCTCCGGGGCAGATACTTTCATTTCTACTAGATGTTATATCTATAACTTATTTATCGGTCAAGCTTCATGCCTGGCGCGTTCGGGGTGCCGCCGCCCACTTGAGGACGGGCTGCCCAGGCCAAGCAGGGCTCGGCATGGGCCTAGATGTCACTGCGAAACCTACACGCGTGGAAGAGCGGCCCTTTAGCGTTGCGCAAGGCCCTCAAATAATCCTCGCCCGGGCGGACCTTGGACGGGGCAACCTCCATGGTTATGGAATGCACATCAGCGGCCAGATGCTATGATTACCCCTTCGTCCCAAGCGTTCTTACCCTCGCCTGCCGGCCCGCGTACAGAAAGGTGGACAAAGCAGTCGTCCTCTGATGAATCAATGAACCGCCGATTCTCCATCCTTACCCTGCTCCTGCTGTCTCTCGGAATTTACGTCGCCACCGCTGCTCAGCCGGCGTTGCTCGATGATGCCGACGCCTCGCACGCGCTGGTTTCCCGCGAGATGCTGCAGCGCGGCGACTGGGTGGTGATGTATCAGGATGGGATCCGCTATCTCGAAAAAGCCCCGCTGCATTACTGGATGGTGGCGGTCAGCTACAAACTTTTCGGGCAGGGCGCTTTCCAGACCCGGCTGCCGCTGGTGCTTGGGGTGGTGGGACTGGTCCTGATGGTCTATTTTTTTGCCCGCCGATTTTTCGGCGAGACCGCAGCGTTTTACTCCGGGCTGATCACTTGCACCAGCGTGGGAACCTGGCTGTTTACGCGTGTGATGGTTCCGGAAGCCATCTTTGCGCTGGAACTGACTGCCCTCTTCTACCTTTTTCTGCGCGGCTGGCAAGGCAGCCTGGACACTCGTGTCGCCTATTGGGGTGCCTCGGTCGTGATGGCGCTGGCCGCGCTTACCCTGGGTTTGATTGGGGTCTTGTTTCCTCTCGGCGTGGTTTTCTTCTTTATTCTGTTCACACGCAGTTGGGGACGCTGGCGCGAACTTCGGATTTTTTCCAGCACCCTGATTTTTCTGGTCATCGCCGTGCCCTGGCACTGGATCGCGGAAGAACGCTCGCCCGGATTTTTGTGGTCTTACTTCATCAACGAGCACTTCAAGCGCGCCCTTGGCACCCGCTACCCGCCGGACTATGAAGCCGTGCCGCTTCTCCTGTGGTGGGCTCTGCACCTGGTGTGGTTCTTTCCCTGGAGCTTTTTTATCGGCTACGCCCTGCGCGAATTTCCGCGGCCGAAGACCTGGGGACCGAAGATGGAACATGTCCAGGAGGCCCGTCTGCTGCTGTTCATCTGGGCCGGCCTGATTCTGTTTTTCTTTTCTCTGACCTCGGGATCGCGCATGGAGTACTACAGTTTCGGCGCCTGGCCGGCCATAGCCGTCCTGCTGGGGATTGGCCTGAATGACGCCGAACAGGTGCGCGATCGCTGGCTGCCCCGCCTGCAGGCGGGACTGGCCGTGATCGGGTTCGTGGCCTCGGTCTGCCTGACCTACCTGGTCCTGACTTCGCTCGACGTTTCTTCCACCGGCGGCATCTCGCACCTGTTGCAATATCACGACCTGGACACCTACCGGCTCTCGATGGCGCACATTTTCGACCTGACGCCGCAAACTTTTGCCGCGCTGCGCGGTCCGGCGGTTTTCGCCATCCTCATCTTTATTATCGGATTTGGCAGAGCGTGGCTGTTACGTCGGCGCTGGAAGAACTTCGCCGCCACGCTCACCCTGGCGTTCGCCATGGCCCTGTTTTTCTTTGCCGCCAACTGGGCTTTCAAGCGGTTCGAGCCGCGCATGTCCTCGCGTGCGCTGGCCGACGCCATCCTTCCCTACCTGCGTCCCCAGGACCAGATCGTGCAGTATGGCGATTTTAATTCGGGCTCGAGCATTCCCTTCTACACTCACCGCCACGTATGGATTTACAACGGGCGTTTTGGTACCAACCTTGAAATCGGTTCGAACTATCCCGACGTGCCGCCCACGTTTCTGGACGATAAACAGTTCCCCGCCTTCTGGAGCGGTCACGAGCGGGTATTCATTTTTGTTCCGGAAGAATTCCGCAAGGACGCGCTCTCCCGCCTGCCTCCGGATTCCAGCTATCTGCTGGCGGAGAGCGCCGGAAAATATATCTTTGTAAATCAGCCGCTGCGCCCGGACTTGCCACTGCTCGCGTCGGTGCTGAAGCGGCATCCGGTGGAGTAAGCAGGTGAGCGGCACGGAAATTCCTTCCCCAACCGGCGAAGCGACCAGTGACGAACTGTTAATGGAAGAAGCTCTGCGCTCAGCGCAGCGAGCGCTCGATGCGGGAGAGGTTCCGGTGGGCGCAGTCGTCGTGTGCGACGGCAGGATCGTTGGACGCGGCGGCAATCGCAACCTCACCGATTCCGATCCCACCGCCCACGCCGAGATCGTCGCCCTGCGAGAAGCCGGTGCCGCCCTCGGCAACCACCGTCTGGAAGGCTGCGAACTGTTTGCTACAATTGAACCGTGCGCCATGTGTGCCGGCGCGCTGGTTCATGCCCGGCTGAAACGCCTGGTGTACGGGGCCGATGACCTCAAGGCAGGCGCCATCCGGTCGGTGATGCAGGTCCTGAACCATTCCCGTCTGAACCACCGCATGGAAGTCCGCAGCGGTGTTTTGGCGGGACGTTGTGCCGAGTTGTTACAGAGTTTCTTCCGCCGGCGGCGGGAGGAGCAGTCGTCGGTCGGCAGTCCTCAGTCATTGGCAACCGACGACTCTTCTGACGACTGAAGACCGAAAATTGACGACTGCTTTCCGGAGAGGTGCGTGAGTGGTTGAAACGATCCGCCTCGAAAGCGGACATACCTTAACGGGTATCGGGGGTTCAAATCCCTCCCTCTCCGCCATATCTTCTGAAGGCCCAGTTAATAGGCCGTTTAACCTTCGACTCTGACGAATGATCCCTTAGACTGATACACAGATCAGTGATTCCCTTCCGGATCGACCAGGGATTTCATGGGGCGACTTCCGCCTTATCGCATGGTTCGCAGACCGCTCTTCCCATCGCTTGCCCTACAACGATCGAACCACAAGGGTGCTGGGGCCACTTAGGGTGAAGGGCGATCCCGCGACCGGCTTGACGGAGGTCGGCGTGATAGTGAAGACATACAGCTTGTTGGTGGCACGGCTGGTGGCGTAGAGATGATAGCTCTTGTCCCAGGCGACGCTGCTGATGAGGTCCTTGGTAAGAATATTGGAGTACCCGGTGATGGGATTGCGTCCGTTGAAGTGGAAGACCTGAAGACCCGGCACTTCCTTCATGGACTCATCGTAATGGGCCCCGCTCACCGCCAGGAGATTGCCCTGGGGGTTGATCACCATCGACTCCGGGTAGACCGCGGGTCTGAGCTTAGCGCCGTTGTAGAAAAGGTTCCCGTAGTAGTCGTTGGTATAAGAGGCAAGCACGGGCGGCAAGGAGGGGCCGCAGGGATAGTCATAGTTCTTCTGAAGGGCTACCACCATGTGGCCCGTGGGCACGTTCTGGTTGTCGGAGGCCATAGAGACGGTGGAATAATCGCCCCCATCGCCGGTAGGCGGCGGGAAAGTGATGTTGGGGTCGTCGAGGTTCATCACCCCTAATCTGTCGCGGTAAAAGGCCACGAAGCCGTTGTCACAATAAGACTCCCGGAAGGTATAGGCGTGGCCGTTATTCCCGGCAACGACAAGGGGGCTTCGGATGGCGCAGCCGCCAGTGCCGCAGAAGCTCCACGCGACCCCGTCAAACGTGAATGCGCCGGTGGTCGCATTGATCTTAAAGGACTGCAAGCCATTGCAGGCGTAATCAGACGTTCCCTGTTGGATGTACACCTCGGTGCCAGTGCGGTCGATCGTGCCCCCAAGGGTAGTGCCACACTCCCCGGCTGGGTAGAGCGCCGTGTTGATCTGCGCCACCTGCCCCCCGATCCCACCGGGGGATCTGATCGCGTAAGAATGGATGAAGTGGGTGCCCACCGTGATGAAGTGGCTTCCGGCGATGCCGATCATCAAGCCTACGGTGTTCTTGAAGGGCGAGCCTGACACCATGGTCAGCTTGCCGGTTGACGAGGTGGTGTAAACAATCACCCCTTTTGCGGTCTGGACGTAAACACGAGCGACGTTCGTGGGTGTGGCTGCGGCCGACTGGTTCGGCAGGGCTTCGGCTCCGGCGGCAGCGATGGACAAAGTGGCGGCAAGCGCAAGGCTGCGGATAGTCGTGACTGGGTGTGTGATTCCGGGAAACGCAAGTGCCGCGATGAGGACCAACACGACAGGGCTCTGAAAGTCCATAGCTGCCCCTCGATTCGCAACGGAGCTTACCAAAATCATCTAGTAGGGTTCGATACGGCAAAGACTGTAGAAATACCAGATAGCGGCAAGACTTATCTCGTGCATGTGAAGATCACGGCTCTGTGCGCAGCCTGCCGGAATGGCGCACGCGTACGTCGGGATCTGTGGCACCACTGCGATTTCCTTCTAGAAGTACGCGATCGTCGCTTTGTGCTCGTCGGTCAACGCAAGCTTCCTCATCTCAAGGATAGTTGTTTATAACTCACAATTCCTGAAGAGTTTGTGATCATCGTCACTTGGAAGGGTGATCGAGCCCACCGGGTATCGCCTTCACTAAGGAGTATTAATTCACTAGAAACGGCAAAGGATGGGCTGAAGGATTTGCTGTTCGAATTATCCTACAAGAGGTGGCGTCATGAAGACCAAGTTATATGTTGGACTGGTACTTGGCGGTGCTCTGCTGTTCGTGATTGGGAACCTGACCGCCAGCGGCGCAGGCAGTCTGAATGCGACTACTCAAGCGAATTTGTCGACCGCCATGCACGGTGAGGCGTTCGCGTATGCGAAGTATTTGCTGTATGCCAAGGAAGCGCAACGGAATGGGAATACCGAATTGGCAGATCTGTTCACACAGGCCGCTAAGACGGAACGCTTTCAGCATTTTGCAGAGGAAGCAGAGCTCGCGGGGCTAGTGGGCAGCGACGCAGATAACCTGAAGGATGCAATCAAGGGCGAGTCCTACGAAGTTGACACTATGTACCGCAAATTTGCGGAGCAAGCAAAGACAGCCGGGGATAAGGCCGCTGCGGACCGGTTCGAAGAAATTCGCCAGGACGAGATGTCCCATCGCGATGCCTTCAGTCTGGCGCTCACGAAAGTGGAAAAGAAGCCATCCGGGGGTCAGTAGGCTGAGTGGGCGCCCGTCGGTTCTCAGCGGATCATTACGGAAGGAGAAAGAATGTTAGCCTGGTTAAAGCGACTTGCTGTCTTGCTCGTATTTATTTTGGTGGCAATTCAATTCTTTCAGCCGCCCAGGACAAATCCCTCGATTGATCCGAAACGCGAACTTTCCGCAAATCGGCCGGTAGATGCCGCGGTGGGTGCAGTTTTGGAGCGTTCCTGCAACGATTGTCATTCCTATCGTAGCGTGTGGCCCTGGTATAGCCACGTCGCTCCGGTTTCGTGGTTAGTGGTTTCGGACGTAAATCGGGGGCGGAAGGCATTGAACTTCTCGGAGTGGGCGGGTTACCCGCCTGAGGTGCAGCAGAAACAGCTATCCGAGATTTGCAAGGAAGTATCAGAGGGCGAAATGCCCGGCCTTCCTTACACCCTTCTGCACCCGCGTGCCAAGGTCAGTACGACGGACGTGACCGCCATTTGTAGCTGGACCCGGGCCGCTGCGCAAAACATCCTGGCTACAACGGGAAAGGAATAACGGACGCCGCGCCAGAAGATGCGTTTCACGGCGTGTTGGAGGCGCCAGCATGCGCGGGGAACCGCAAACGATAATCCGGATTCCCTTTCTGCCCACGCCAGACGGGACCTGTCGTGCTTGATGTGTGTCTCATAATTTGATTTCCCGTGCTAGACTCAAGCGTCTACTTCGAGCAGACATCTGGAATGCGGGACGGATTCCTTCTATATGAGAAGCGTGCCTGTTGGAGCAGTAAAGTTTGTCTGCTCCTCTCGAAATGGCCATCCGCCCGTTGCGCACTGTGCCCTTCTGACTCACGGCACCCTTTGGCACCGTCATTGTACCTGCCCTTCCTCATCGTCCTGCTAATGTGGTTTCCGGGTCGTGCGGTAGCACAGATCTCTCCAGGCGCTCTTTCGCGTCCCCACCAATCTCTCAATGGCACGAGCAACTGCACCGCGTGTCATAAGTTGGGTGGCGGCCAAGCCACATTCAAGTGTGTCGATTGCCATAGCGAAATCGCATCCCGTATCGCGTCGCGAAAAGGGCTGCACGCTTCTTACAACCTGAACGCGAACTCCAGTCAGGAATGTGTAAAGTGTCACTCGGAACATAACGGCGAGGATTTTCCGCTAATCAAGTGGGACACGCGCACCTTCAGCCACCAGCAAACGGGATATCCACTGGAGGGCAAACACTCGGGGCTGGCCTGCAATCGTTGTCACACTGCTGAACATGTCTCCCAGTCCGAGCGTGGGACCATCAAAGTCAAAGATCTGAATAAAACATTCCTGGGCGTTTCCACGGGCTGCGTCACCTGTCACCAGGACCAGCACCAGGGACGGCTGGGCGAGAACTGCCTCCAGTGTCACAGCTACAACGATTGGAAGACGGTCAGCGTGGGAAAGTTTGACCACTCGAAGACGCGCTACCCGCTGACTGGGTTGCACGCACAGGTTACTTGCCAGAAGTGTCATACGCCCGGACCGGACAACAAACCTCGCTACACGGGAATCGCATTCGGCAAATGCTCCGATTGTCACTCTGATCCGCATCGCGGAAGCTTCAGCCAGGGTTGCCAGGCATGCCACAACACCGGCGGATGGAAGAAGGTGTCAACCCAGGCGGTCAGTGAGCGCTTCGATCACTCGACAACCAAATACCCGTTATTGGGCAAGCATGCCACGGTGGAATGTTCACAATGCCACGCGAACGGAAATTTCAAGAAGCCTTTGGTCTTTCAAAGGTGCATGGATTGTCACCAGCCAGACCCACACAAGGGACAGTTTGCCAAACGTGCGGGCGGTGGCGAGTGCGCCTCCTGCCACACCGTTGAAGGCTTCAAGCCTTCGACATTCACGGTAAAGGACCACGCCGCCACAGCCTATCCCCTGCAGGGCGGACATGCCGCAGTGCTCTGCTCGGGATGCCACGCTCCCAACGGGAAAGATACGCTGTTCAAGATCAAGTTCCAGCGCTGTACGGACTGCCACGCCGACAAGCATGCGGGACAGTTCGCCGCCGCTCCGTATTTCAACGGTTGTGATCGCTGCCACAATCTGCAGGGATACAAACCTTCGACATTCTCGTTGGCACAGCACAAAGAGACCAAGTTCGTTTTGACCGGCAGCCATGTGGCGGTTCCATGTGGCGATTGCCACAAAGAGAGCGATACCTTCAAGCCGAAGTCAATTCTCTACCACTGGAATGAACTCTCGTGCACCAGTTGCCATCTCGATCCGCACAAAGGGCAGTTTAGGGATCGTATGCAGCAGGTCCGCGCGGATGGTACCGCGATTGGTTGCGAAGCCTGCCATTCGACCCGATCATGGAAAGAACTTTCAGGTTTCGATCACTCCAAAACTTCCTTCCCGCTGGTTGGCGCGCATCGGGCCACCGCCTGCATGGATTGCCATAAGCCACCTAACCAGGAAACCCGTCTGATCCATGTGGACTTCAAGGCCGCTCCGTCGAAATGTGAGGAATGCCACCAGGACATCCACGGCGGACAATTTGCCCAGGGTGGAATCACGCCCTGCGCCCAGTGCCACAACAGCGGACGGTGGAAACCATCGCTGTTTGACCACGATAAACGGACCGCATTTCCCCTGCAGGGGGCGCACCAGAACGTCCGCTGCGAAGGATGCCACAAGCTGACTCGCGTCGTCGAAGGCAAACCCGTGCTCTTCTACAAGCCCACGCCCAAAGAATGCGCCACCTGTCACGGTTCGAACCTTCCGGCACAAAAATAACCGGACCCGCAAGACCTGCTCTCTTTTCGAAAAAATTACATTTACTCAGAAGTACATGGACCAGGATGGACCAGGCCGGCAAGATTAGGAGACTGCCCGAATTGGCCCTCTGAACAGACACTTATGTAACTTTTGTCACCGCACGTAGCCCTCTAACCTAATGGACAACTAATTGCACACGCACTTGCATCTTGGCATAAGACAGTTGTTTGTGGTTGGGGCGGTCGAATCCGATTTAGGCGGCATTGCGTTGGCTTCGGCGATGAGGGGATACCTGTTTGTCGCGTTGGTGTTGCTGGTCTCTGTCCTGTCCGCTTGGGGACAGTCGCAGTCCTATGCAAACACCCGTAGCCCCCACGGCCCCCTTAATATTCCCTGCCAGAATTGCCACACCCTGAGCGGATGGAAGCCGATCCGCAGCGTGCCCGAGTTCGACCATAACCAGACTCGTTATCCATTGCGGGGTATGCATCAAGGAGTGGCCTGCACCCAATGCCACGTCAAGCGTGTATTTACAAACGTGGGTAAGCAATGCGCCGACTGCCACGCCGACATCCATAAGCGCCAGTTCGGCGCAAATTGTGAGCAGTGTCACAGCGTGAAGGGCTGGCAGGTCTCCGTGCAACAGATCAACCAGCACCAGAACCGCTTCCCTCTGCTCGGGGCCCACGCGGCGCTGGACTGCACCTCCTGCCACAAAGGAGCAGCGACGGGACAATTCATCGGCCTATCTACCCAATGTTACTCCTGCCATGCCAAGGAGTATCAAACCACCACAGGTCCAAATCATGTGACAGCCGGTTTTCCTACCACCTGCGAACAGTGCCACGGCCTGAACACCTGGTCCGGCGCCAAGTTTGACCATCTGAAGATTACCGGGTTTGCGCTCACCGGAGCGCACATTCCCCTGGATTGCACCGCGTGCCACGTCGGAGGCAAGTTCGCGGGCACGCCCGCAACTTGCGTAGGCTGCCATCTTCCCGATTTCCAGAAGACGACAAACCCGAATCACGTGCAGGCGGGATTCCCGCAGACCTGCCAGAGCTGCCACACCACCGCCGCGTGGCAGCCGGCGACTTTCGATCACAACACCTTTACCAAGTTTCCCCTGACCGGCACCCACGCCACCGTGGCCTGTACCCAATGCCACGTGAACGGACAGTTTGCCGGAACTCCAACCGACTGTGCTTCCTGCCACATGAAGGATTTTCAGGGCACAACCAACCCCAATCACGCGCAGGCCGGAATCCCCACCACCTGCGCCACCTGCCACAACACGACTTCGTGGGCCAATGCCACCTTCGATCACAGCAAGACCGGCTTCCCGTTGACCGGCGTGCACGTCACCACCCCGTGCACGCAATGCCATGTAAACGGCAACTTCAACCTGACTGTGACTACGTGCGTGTCCTGCCACCTCAAGGACTATCAGGGCACAACTAACCCCAATCACGTGCAGGCCGGCCTGCCGCAAACCTGCGAGAGTTGCCACACTACCGCGTCATGGACAAACGCGACCTTCGATCACGCTAAGACCGGCTTCCCGCTCACAGGCGCGCACGTCCCGCTGCAATGTTCGCAGTGCCACATCAATGGAAATTACAACCTGACCAACACCACCTGCGTCTCGTGCCACTTGAAGGACTACCAGGGCACCACCGATCCCAACCACGTGCAGGCTGGAATGCCGCAGACTTGCGAAACCTGCCACAGCACAGCGTCCTGGGCGAATGCCACTTTCAATCACTCGACCACGGGTTTCCCGCTGACTGGCGCACACGTTCCGTTGCAATGCTCGCAGTGCCATATCAATGGAAATTACAACCTGACCGATACCACGTGCGTTTCATGCCACTTGAAGGACTACCAGGGCACCACCGATCCCAACCACGTGCAGGCTGCGCTGCCCCAGACTTGTCAGAGTTGCCACAGCACCACGTCCTGGGGAAGCGCCACTTTCAACCACGCGACTACCGGATTCGCGCTGACCGGGGCGCACGTCCCCCTGCCGTGTGCTCAGTGTCACGTAAACGGAAATTACACCCTGAGCAGCGGCGCGTGTTCGACCTGCCATATCAAGGACTACCAGACGACGACCGATCCCAATCACGTGCAGGCCGGCTTCCCGCAAACCTGCGACTCATGCCACACGACCGTTACCTGGGCGAATGCAACTTTCAATCACGCATCGACCGGATTCACGCTGACCGGGGCGCACCTGCCGCTGCAGTGTTCGCAGTGCCACGTAAACGGCAACTACAGCCTGAACAGCACGGCCTGCGCCACCTGCCATCTGAACGATTTTAACGGCACCACCAATCCCAATCACGTGCAGTCAGGATTTCCGCAGCAGTGCGACGTCTGCCATAACACGACCGCCTGGATTCCGTCCTCGTTTAACCACAACAACACTCCGTTCCCGCTGACCGGCAAGCACACCACCGTGGCCTGTGCCAGTTGTCACGTGAACAACAACTACACATCGGTACCGACCGACTGCTTCTCCTGTCACAAGACCGATTACCAGACCACCACCAATCCCAATCACACGGCGGCAGGTTTCCCGCCCACCTGCCAGACCTGCCACACCACAACCGCGTGGACGGGAGCAACCTTCAACCACACCTGGTTCCCAACCAACCACGGCAATGCGGGAGGAGTCTGTTCCGCGTGCCATACCAACGCCTCTGACTACTCGGTCTTCTCCTGCACCATTTGCCATGGCAAAACCCAGACTGACTCTAACCATCGCGGGGTGAACGGATATGTGTACAGCAGTCCGAGTTGTTACCAATGCCATCGCAACGGAAGGGCCGGGGGGTAGGGCGAACGGATTTGAAACAGACAGTACGGTGAAGTAGGAACAATGTGGGCCAGAAGACAATGCGGGTTGCTGCTCATGATGGCATCGTGGGCCGCAGCACAAGGCACGATTCCGGGCGCAGTGTCGGTGCAGGATCTGAGAGTTGTGCGCGATCCGGCCAATAACTTGCGCGTGGAAATCACCCTGAGCGCACCCAGCAATACCGCTCCCAGCGTGACTGTGGCAACCAATCCCAGCCGGCTGGTGCTTGATTTGCCCAACACATTGTCTGGGGCGAAGCAGCAGCAACTTTCGGTGAACTACAAAGGTGTTCGCCGGGTGAGGCTGGGCTTGAACAGCGCAGTCCCTCCCATCACCCGCGTAGTGGTGGAGATGGACGAGGCACATCCGTACAGTCTGCAGTCTGAGGGAAGGCGGGTCACGCTCGTCATCAGCCCCGCGCCGAACGCCATTGCGAGTTCGGGACAGGGCGCGCAAGCCGCCGGCGTATCCGGCGGCCTGGTCGGGATATTTCGCCGCCGCCCAACCCCGCCTCCGATGGAGACTGGCAATGACTCGGCCACGGGACTGCCTCCGCCACCGCCCCATTTACCGCCCATCAAGTTCCCCGAAGAGCAAGCGGGCAGTGCAGCCGGTTCAGCCGGCGCGAGCGCATCTTCACGCCCGAACGCCTCGCATCCTGATCGCGCCAGCCTGCAGGAAGGCACCGTCTTCCCGGGATTGGGATCGCCGGGTACAGGAAATGTTCCGGATGCCAAGTCATCGTCTGCGAGCGGAACCGCAAACGCTTCGGGTTCACGCCAGCCGGGCGGCGTGACCACCACACCCGGCACATTCCAGCCCAGGGTTGCCGCCGACAGCGGCTTCCCAACGGTAGTGGTTACGCCCGGTTCGACGTCGAATGGCCAAACAGCCATGCAGGAAAATACTGCACCGCCCGCGCCTCAACCGACGGCGGACGAACTGTCCCGCATCGTTCCATCGCGGCCCCGTCCGGTCAGCACCGCCGCCGTAGCGGCCGAAGCGCCACAACCGGCTCTCGAAGCCTTATCCCAAGCCACCCACCCACGTCAAACTCCCATCAGCACATCAAGGCTGGTGGTTGAACCTCCGGCGCAACCCCAAGCTGGGTCATCCACTGCAAGCACCCAGGGAAACGCCGGCGCCATCGTGGGCCCCTCATCGGAGCCGGTGGATGTGCAGACGCGAGCAGCAATTGCCACACAACCCGCGAGTCAAACCGCACAGGCGCCGCCGACCGAGCCTCCTGGGGCCCCTGACGTTGCCGAACCGGAACCCGAGCCAGGAACCGCCGCATCCGTGCCAGAGAACTCCCCTGCGGTCTCTAGCCAAAACGCTAATGACAGATCGACTCCAACTGCCGATCTTCCCTTGCTCGCGCTGCGCAACATCGATCCCAACCTGCGGACTGTTTTCAAAGTGAAATATGTTGCGGAAGGCGTCGCCTACCTGGACGGCGGCCGCAGTTCGGGTCTGACTGAAGGCATGAAGTTGGAAATCAGGGACAGCGATTTGCCCGCCCAGCAGGGGGCGACGGCCGATCCCGCTGACCCTCGCGCCGTCGCCGAACTCGAAGTAACTGCGACTGCGGAAACCTCGGCCGTAACCGATATCCATCTGCCCAAACGCCCAGTAAAGCCCGGCGACCTGGCCTACTTGTCTTCCGCGGACGCGCAGGCGCTGGTGCAGCAGCGGTCGCTGAGTGCAACGCGGAAATACCCGGCGGTTGTAACTTTCACCGAAGGAGACCCGCTTGAAGAAGAAGCTCGCGCGGAAGTGCCGAGACCGCCCCAGCCTTCCGTAAATCGCGCTCGCGGCCGCATTGGTCTCGATTACATGGGAACGGTCAGCCGCGGCAGTTCTTCCGTGACCAGTTCAGACCTCGGAATGGTGCTGCGCGCCGACATCACCCGCCTCAACGGCACCTACTGGAATATCAGCGGCTACTGGCGCGGACGGCTGAGCGCGCGTTCCTCCACCGGCCAGCAAACGCTGCAGGACCTGATCAACCGCACTTATCACCTCAGCATGACCTATGACAATCCGAACTCGGCCTGGGTGGCGGGATTCGGGCGGCTCTACCTGCCCTGGGCCAGCAGCCTCGACACGATTGACGGCGGATATTTCGGGCGGAAGCTGTCCTCCGGGATCACCGCCGGCATCTTCGCCGGTTCAACTCCCGACCCCACATCCTGGAATTACAACCCCGACCGGCGCATTGGCGGTACTTTCGTCAACTTTCAGGACGGCGACTTCGACGCTTTCCACTACACCAGCACGACCGGCTTCGGCATCAGCACCTTGAAGTGGAAGATCGACAGGCCATTTGTGTTTCTGGAAAACACTTTCTCCTACAAAAGATATTTGTCGATCTATCATTCGCTGCAGGCCGACAGTCCCGCGGGAAACCCGGCCGTTCCCGCTCCCGGTCCCGGGATCAGCCGCAGCTTTCTCACATTCCGCATCCAGCCTCATCCACGGCTGGAGATCGATTTCAATCACAATTACTTTCGTGACGTGCCTACCTTTGATCCCCAGTTGATCGGCACCGGGTTGCTGGACAAGTATCTGTTTCAGGGCTTCAGCGCGGGCGCCCGAGTTGAAGTGGTGAAACAGATTTTTGTTTACGGCAGCCTGGGGCAAAGCAACCGGTCAGGCGATGCCAAGGCCTCGCTGAACCAGATGTATGGCATCACGTTCGGCCACTTGCCGTGGCTGGGCCTGCGCGCGGACGGACACTACTCGCGATTTAACAGCTCGTTTGGAAGCGGATCGTACCGGGCGTTTTCGCTCTCGAAAAGCTTCACGGACGACATCCGGCTCGAAGTGCTGGCTGGCGATCAAACATTCAGTTCTCTGCTGACTACTGATGACCGCTCGCGCTTCGTAAATACGAATGTCGATTTCGCCATAGGGGCGCACTATTTCGCCCAGGGAGGCTTCACCATCAACCGCGGCCCGTTGAGTTACGACCAGTGGATGTTCACGCTCGGCTACCGCTTTGACACCAGGGGAAAACATCAGTAATGAGGCGGCAGAGCCAACTCGTGAAGCGGCCGGGTGGAGCGGGAATCGTCGTACTTCTGCTGGTATGCCTGGCAGTCCATCCTGCCGTCGCAGCCGGCCATGATCCGGATGACCTGCTGAACCGCACCGGCGAGCAGGTTTCGAAGTTTCTGGGCCAGTTCTCGGAGGTAAAGTGCACCGAAAAGGTCACCCAGGAAAAGTTGGGCAAAGAGGACAAGGTCGAACTCAAAGAGGAATCCACCTACGATTATCTGGTGATTCTCACCAACACTGGCGGGGAGTTAAGCCTGGACGAATCCCGCCTGGCAGTGCATGAAGCAAAGATGGACAAGAAGAACACTTCCCTGCTGGTGACCAACGGCTTTGCTACGTTGTTTCTGGTCTTTCATCCTTATTATGCCGGGAGTTTTCGTTTCACCGCTCAGGGAGACGAGTTGGTGGGCGGCCATCTCCTCAGCAAAATCTCCTTCCAGCATGTTCGCGGGACTCGTTCGATCGCGGCCCTGGCACTGCGCGGGAAGGAGTACCCGCTTGAAGTCTCGGGCACGGCGTGGGTTGATCCGCAAACAGCAGTGATCACTAAGATCGTCGCCGAAATCGGAGACTCCATGCAGGATGTCGGCCTGAAAACCCTGCGCTCGGAAGTTGAATACGCGCCGGTTCCATTTCGCGGTATGAAGGAGACCTACTGGTTTCCGTCGCAGGCCACGGTGGAAGTGGAAACACCACGCCAACATTGGCGTAACACCCATCGCTTCACCGATTACAAGAGATTCTCAGTTGATACCGAGGAACAGGTCGCAAACAAATGAGCGCTAACGCCGCCGTCGCAACCGCTACCATGCCGGCCCGCAGTGGGGAGAGGGCACACCGCATTCGCCTCGTCTGTGGCTATGTACTGGCCATCGCCGTAATCGTCGGCCTGGCCGTTTACGGCTTCGACTACTACACACTCGGTTCGGCGGACCGGCCTTTTTCGCCCAAGCACCACCTCTTGCGGCCCAGCGGCGCGATCGGGATAAAACTTGGCTTCATGGGGCTGACCATGTTTCTCGCCATTTTTGTCTATCCACTGCGCAAGAAATGGCCCTGGCTGTCCCGGCAAGGCAGCTCCAAACATTGGCTGGATATCCACGTGTTGCTCGGACTGACCGCACCGTTCATCATCGCCCTGCACTCCGCCTTCAAGTTCCGTGGATTCGCCGGCATGGCTTTCTGGATCATGGTTGCGGTCTCACTAAGCGGCGTCATCGGAAGATATCTCTATGCCCAGATTCCGCGGCGCCTGAACTCGGCGGAAATGTCGGCGAAAGAATTGCAGGATGTCCAGGCCGGGCTGGCCGAACAATTGAAGCAGCAGAGGCTGCTGCCGGAGGAGGACCTGAGATTGTTGCTGCGCCTGCCCAGCCCGGAGCGGGTGCAGGAGATGTCTATCGTCTTTGCGCTCGGATACATGATGGTGCTCGATGTCGGCCGTGCCTTCCGCATCGCCAAATTGCGCCGGCGGGCACTGGCCCTCAGCGAACGGTTCACCACGCTAGGTGGCTTCCTGCGCACCCGCCACGCTTCCCTGGAGAGAGCGGTCTCCACCGCCCGAGCCGAGGCGGCCACAGCGAAGCGCATCCTGTTTCTATCCCGCTCGCAGCAGGTATTTCACCTGTGGCATGTGGTGCATAAACCGTTCAGCTATTCTTTCGCTCTGCTGGCAATCATTCACATTGTCGTGGTCATGATGATGGGTTTCTTTTAAGGACAATCTCATAATGGATTCACTCTTCGCCTTCCTCATTGCCGCGGCCGTCACCGGGCTTTTCGTTCTCGGCTATCTGAAGAGCCTGAAGAAGAGGGAGTCGCGCGCTCGTGAGGCGGCGGCAAAGGGACAGTTGTATTCCGAAGGTCCCAAGGGCCAGCATCCGCATATCGACGCAAACTCTTGCATCGGCTGCGGGACTTGTACCTCCGTCTGCCCCGAGGGCGACGTACTCGCCATGTTGGCGGGCAAGGCCGTCATTGTGAATGGACACAAATGCATCGGTCACAGCCTCTGTGCCGAAGCCTGCCCGGTGGGTGCCATCACCATGGTGATGGCGACTCCGAGCATGGGCGCTGACATGCCCTACCTCACGCCCGAGTACGAGACCAGCATCCCAAACCTCTTTATCGTCGGCGAACTTGGCGGCCTGGCTCTGATTAAGAATGCCGTGAACCAGGGACGAGATTGTGTCGATACCATTACGAACCGGATCAAAGGAAGGCCCGCAGCTCAGACAACTCCCGGCGTGTACGACGTGTTGATAGTCGGTGCCGGGCCCGGCGGAATCAGCGCCTCTTTGCGCGCCATCGAAAACAAACTCAACTACCTCACCCTGGAGCGCGATGAGATCGGAGGAACGGTCGCCAAATTCCCGCGCCAGAAGCTTGTGATGACCAGCCCGGTCGAATTTCCCATGTATGGAAAGTTCAAGAAGACAGAACTGTCAAAGGAAAACCTTCTTGCATTTTGGGACATGGTTCTAAACCGCTCCGACTTCAATGCGGTCACCGGGGAGAAGGTAGATGACATCAGGAAGGGAGCGGACGGCATCTTCACCGTCATGACTCCTAACGCTCAATATCGCGCGCGCGCGGTGATTCTGGCCCTGGGACGAAACGGAACTCCGCGAAAACTCGGTGTGAGAGGCGAGGAACTGCCCAAGGTGATGTACCGTCTGATCGAGGCGGATCACTACATTAATAAGAGAATCCTTGTCGTAGGGGGAGGCGACAGCGCCGTTGAAGCAGCCATGGGCCTGGCCCACCAGCAGGGCAACCAGGTCACGCTTTCCTATCGAAAAGAAAGCTTCATCCGTCTCAAGGAACGCAATGCGAAACGTATCCAAGATTGTATCCACAGTGGCAAGGTCAAAGTGCTGTTTAACTCGAATCCGATAGAATTCAAGCCCGAGGCTGTCACCCTGGACGTCAACGGTTCAGTCCAGGAAATCGGCAATGATTTCGTGTGGATCTTTGCCGGTGGCGCGCCACCCCATGACTTCCTCAAGAAGATCGGCATCGAGTTCGGGATGCGCGATATGACCTTGGAGGCAAGCAAAGAATTCCAGCCTGCGGTTACGTAGGTGAAAGAGATTGGCGAAACTTGCTGGTATCAGCAAGCATGTGTCTCCTCCCACGCTCAGGCACAGTTCCACCCCCTCCCCATGCTCGAAGCCGCCGAAGACGAATCGGAACTGGCTGGAGTCATCGCGCATGAAATGGCAAATGTGCCGCGCGCCATGGTAACAAGCTGATGAAGCGGGCCACGATTGCCGGGATTTTTTATCAGGCAGCTCAGATTACGGCTATGATTTTGACTGCGGCGTTGCGGGCATTGGTACTTACTACGCATTGCAGTATGGCTTCTACGGTCTCGGATCGGCCCTCAATTTGGAGCTTCTGCGAGTAAGCCGTGATTACGAACTTGAGGCTGACCAGCTGGGCGTGCAATATGCCTGGGACACCGGTTATGATCCAGGCGGTTTCATCAGGTTCTTTGACAAAGTAGCCACACGTGAGGGATACGTGAATGGTGCGAGTTGGTTCCGGACGCATCCTCCCTTCTACGAGAGGATGGTAGACACCCGGCGAGAGATCATGTTCCTGCCTGACTAGCCGGAGATGATGGTTCAGACTTCTACTTTCGAACAGATGAAGAAGGAGTTGGCTCCAATCGCAGAGAGCGCGAAAAGGAAGAATTGAACAAGTCCAGCCTCAAGATCACGCGACAGGAAGGATGCCAACCTCCCAAGAAACTCGAGTACAAGCCGGGACAACCGATCGAGGAACAGTGCTCTGCGCCCCCGCAAACTGTGAGCGGAATCGCCCAGTAGTTACAATTCGGGGGAGACAAGGGAGTATCGGCATCGCGATGATCAGGCAGCCAAGTCCGGCAGTTGTCGATGCGGTCTTCCACATGCACGAAATCACCAAGATCTATCGCATGGGGGATGTAACGGTCGAAGCGCTTCGCGGCATCACACTCGATTTGTTACCAGGTGAATTCGTGGTGATGCTGGGTCCTTCCGGAAGCGGTAAATCCACGCTCTTGAACATCCTGGGAGGACTCGATGTGCCGACCAGCGGCGAAGTCCACTACCGAGATCACAATCTAACGGCCGCCACACGAGAAGAGCTCACCCGCTTCCGGCGTGAACACGTGGGTTTTGTCTTTCAATTCTACAATCTCATTCCCAGTCTGACGGCGTTGGAAAATACGGCGCTGGTTTCCGAGATATCCGAGAATCCGCTTGATCCTGAGGAATGCTTGCGGATGGTGGGACTTGGCGACCGATTGCATCACTTCCCGGCACAGATGTCGGGCGGCGAACAGCAGCGAGTGGCCATTGCGCGGGCAGTGGTGAAGAGGCCGGAAGTACTCCTTTGCGACGAACCCACGGGCGCCCTCGACTATGCGACCGGGAAGATCGTTCTGGAAGTTCTTGACCAGGTAAATCGGGAGCTGAAAACAATCACCGTGGTCATTACGCACAACGCGGCAATCGCGTCCATGGCGGATCGAGTGATACGCATCAGCAGTGGGATGATCGCCGAAATTCAAAAGAATGAACGGCGGGTCTCGCCAGCGGAATTGGCATGGTGAGATGCGACTGAGCGCTTTAGATCGAAAACTGTTTCGCGATCTCTGGCATATGCGTGGCCAGGTCGTGACGGTGGCCCTGATTGTAGCTTCAGGTATCGCCACTTATGTGACCATGCGTGGCGCTTACGAATCAGTTGAGCGCGCACAACAACAGCAATATGCGCGCTTCCACTTTGCCGATGTCTTTGCCCAGCTAAAGCGAGCACCCAACAGTCTGGCAACTGAGATTGAATCGATTCCAGGAGTTGCAGTAGTCCAAACCAGGGTGGTGGTTGAGGTCAACCTGGATATTCCCGGGCTGAATGAGCCCGCGGTCGGACGTTTGATCTCTATTCCTGAACGCTCAGGGCCAATGCTGAATGATCTGTTCCTGCGGCGAGGGCGATACATCGAGCCGGGGCGTCGCGACGAAGTACTGGTTAGCGAAGCCTTTTCAAGCGCCAATGGTCTTGAGGTCGGTTCTTCACTTTCAGCAGTCATCAATGGCCGCTGGGAACGTCTTCATGTCGTAGGCATCGCCTTGTCGCCCGAATACGTCTACGAGATCCGCGGCGCTGAGGTCTTTCCGGACAACAAAAGGTTCGGCGTACTTTGGATGAGCCGTGAGGCATTGGGACCATTGTTCAATATGGAGGGTGGCTTCAATGACATATCGCTCGCGCTGGCTCCAGGTGCGAATGAAGCGGAGGTTATAGGAAGGCTCGATAAGATATTGGAGTCCTACGGCGGTCTGGGAGCGTACGGCCGCGCAGATCAAATTTCGCATCGGTTTCTGACCGATGAAATAGCCCAGGACCGCATTACCGGAATATTCGTGCCCTCCATTTTCTTGGGGATTGCTGCATTTCTCATTCATGTGGTCTTGTCTCGACTGGTAAGCACACAGAGAAACAACATCGGTTTGTTGAAGGCGTTCGGCTATTCGGATGTGGCAGTTGGCCTTCATTATCTGAAACTTGCTCTGGTCGCCGTGACGGTCGGGACTTCCATCGGCTTACCTCTGGGAGTCTGGCTGGGTAGGGGCCTGGCCCGGATGTATCAGAATTTCTTCCGATTCCCCGAACTGAAGTTTGTCGCCAGCACGGATTTAATAGTCTGGAGCATCATGATTAGCGCATTGGCTGCATGCCTGGGTGCGCTCTTATCGCTTCGAACCGTTGTTGCACTGCCGCCGGCAGAAGCGATGCGCCCCGAATCTCCGCCCCAATTCAAAGAGGGGATTGCCGAACGTCTGGGATTTGCCCGGCTGCTATCCATTTCTACTCGCATGATTCTGCGAAACCTGGAACGAAGACCGTGGAAAGCCTTTCTCACGGTTGTGGGGATGTCGTTCGCAGTCGCGATTCTGATCGTGGGCTTTTACTTTTTCGACGCCATCGAATATCTGGTGCAGGTACAATTCCGGACCGCTCAGCGAGATGACGTAACAATTTCTCTGGTTGAGCCTCACGGGGAGCAAGCAAGTTACGATGTCAACCACTTGACGGGCGTGCTGCGCTCGGAGCCATTCCGAATCGTGCCCGCACGCCTTCGCTTCGGGCACCGCTCACAACGCATTGGGCTTTTGGGGCTCGAGGCCAATGCCGATCTTCGACGGGTAGTAGGACAGAATCTTGACATAGCGCGCATTCCGCCGGAAGGCGTACTACTCACCAGCAAACTCGCGCAAGGGCTTGGAGTCAGGCCGGGAGAGAACATCACCGTGGAAATTCTGGAAGGCGAGCGTCCGGTACGGCAGGTCGCCGTCAGCGCTACGGTGGATGAAATGATCGGGCTTTCAGCCTACATGGACATTTCCGCACTGAACCGCATGCTGCACGAAGGCCCGTCCATTTCGGGCGCATATCTCTCCGTGGACGCTGAGAAGTTGGGAGCCCTATATTCTCAATTGAAGCGAACGCCGGCCGTGGCGGGTGTCGCCGTGCGACAGGCCATGATCGAGAGCTTCTATCGCACGATAGCGGAGAGTCTGCGCATCTCTACAGCTGCACTGAATCTGTTTGCTTCCGTAATCGCCATCGGCATGGTCTACAATGGCGCGCGAGTTGCGCTCTCCGAACGCGGACACGAGCTAGCCTCACTGCGTGTCCTCGGCTTTAGCCAGCGTGAGATTAGTTTCATGCTGTTGGGAGAGCAGGCAACCCTCGTGTTAGCGTCGATCCCGTTTGGATTTCTCATTGGTTACGGTTTCTGCGCGGTGCTGACCACGGCAATGCAGACAGACCTGTACCGCATGCCCCTGGTGGTTAACGCAAAGACATATTTTATTGCCGCACTGATTGTGGGTCTGGCTTCTGTAGGAACCGGAGTCTTGCTCTATCGGAGACTTAGTCGTCTCGACTTGGTGGCAGTTCTAAAGACGAGAGAGTAATGTGGCACGGAATCGATTGCGTCGCAAAATTCTTATCATCGGCGTTGTGCTCGGGGTTCCCGGGCTTCTCTGGATCCTGTTGCGGCCTACACCGGTTCTCGTAGAGGTCGCGAAGGCCACGCGTGGCCCCATGCGCGTGACCATTGATGAGGATGGAGAAACGCGAGCCCATGACCGGTTTGTTATAGCGGCGCCCATTCCGGGTCGAATGCTCCGGGTTGATCTCGAAGAGGGAGATGCAGTCTCGGAAAACCAGATCGTGGCCAGGATTCAGCCTCTTCCCCTAAATCAACAGCAGCGCGAGGAGGTCCTCGGACGTATCGAGACCGCAGAGGCGGGGAAACGCCAGGCGGATGCACGAGCGGAGCACGCTCGACACGATTACGAACAAGCCAGGCGGGACCGCGACCGTGCAGAGCAACTGGGACGCGAAAGGGTTATTTCCGCGCAAGCCCTGGAAGAAGCGAGAAATGTGGAAATCACAGGTGCAGAAGAGCTACGAGCAGCCCGATTCAGCGTGGTGGCAGCTGCTGCCGAGGTGAAGGTGGCGCGCGCGGGTCTGGTTGGGATCGAAACTAAAGTCCAGGGACACAAAATAATCGATTTGCGTTCACCCGTCGCAGGGCGGGTCTTGCGAGTCATTGAGAAAAGCGAGCGCATAGTCCAGGCAGGTTCACCTGTCGTGGTACTCGGTGACCCTGGGAAGATTGAGGTCGTCACCGATGTTCTGACCACCGATGCTGTCAACATCAGACCCGGCGCAGCTGTATTTCTGGAAGCCTGGGGCGGGAATTATCCTTTGCAGGCAAAGGTGCGGTTGGTAGAGCCGTCAGGATTTACAAAAATCTCTGCTCTGGGCGTAGAGGAAAAGCGCGTTAACGTGATTGCAGACTTCATTGACCCGCCGGACGGGTTGGGAGACGGGTATCGCGTGGAGGCGCGTGTCGTGACCTGGGAAGCTTCGGAAGTCTTAAAAGTCCCAGGAAGCGCAACATTTCGCGATCGTAATGGCTGGAGCGTTTTTGTCGTGGACAGGGGACGCGCAAGTCAACGTACCGTTCAGATCGGTCATAGAAATCAAGCCGAAGCGGAGATCTTGGGTGGAATTGCCGCTGGAGAGCAAGTCATCCTCTATCCCTCGAATCAACTCCACGACGGCGATCGTGTTCGAATTCGTTTCTAAAGCCAATTATTTTCTCATCGCCCGACTGGAGGCGCTTAAAGTCTTCTGAGAAAGGCGCACGTTCGTTTGGAAATGGGCGCGGCGAAATTCGGTTCCGAGGGAATTCTCGCGCCAGTAAGTGCCTCGTCAGCAGCCGCTGCGACGCATAAGTCAGCGTTTCGCCAAGCCCGTAGAGTCCAGTCCATATGGAGTCAAGTCGTCGGCCAACTACTTAACAGGAAGCAATTCATTAATTGCGAGGACATACGTTGTCACCTTGTTGAGTTTGATGTTTGAGCGCGAAGAAACAAGAACAACCGAGCCGTCGGCGCCGCTCACTGACTTCATATTCTTCATCAGAACCCGTTTGCTCGAGATGATCGATCCGGGCGCACCCGCGTTCACACCATTGTCCTGCTGAGTCGACAACCGCTGAGATGGATTCGGTGGATCGGTGGTATCGACGGTGGGATCGACTCCGCCCCAATTCCTTCTGTCGCCCGGCGGTCCATAGGAGAGGTCCGGAGGCGCCATCGGCGCCGCCGGCGGATAATACCACGCTGTCAAATACAACTTGAATTTCGCCTCGCCATTTTTCCATTGCGCCGAATCCATCCGAATCGCAAGCCGCGACGGCGAATTGTTTGATTTCGCCACCGACTCGGTTACCTCGCCCGATATCACCGCGCTCCGCGGAAGCACTGCGCCGTTTATCAATGTAGCCATCACCAGCCGCGCTTCCACCTTTGTTCCCACGGCGGTTTTTCCCGCTTCTACAGTCTGTCGCAGGATGATCGGCAGTTCGCATTCAACACAACCATCGGCAGCGCTCGTCCCCGTATCTGCAGGCGAAGAGACTCCAGGCCCCGGTGCCTTTTGAACTTGCGGAACTTGACCTAGAAGAACAGCTGAGCCGAGAACAATGGCGCACGCCGCAGGACCTGCTGCTTTAATTTTGGGAAACATCACTCCTCCGGAAGCCAACTCGAAGGCGAGAGAACTTGCGCCCGAAAGTATACCGCGCCTATGAAATCCACGCCCGAACTGAATCGGCACCTGGGCTAGAGACCCGCAAGAATTCAACGCGCAGGCGAAAACGCTCGCGCTCCTCGTCCGTTCGGCACAATGCCCGAAGTAAGTCCCCTTGGTAAATCGGGTCTGGCGCCAGCGACGGCCTCAAATTTCACATGAGGAACAACTTGTGTCAACTATTGAGATGTCGCATGTGTGACGGAAGGAGGAGAGACCTGGCGGAACGTACACAGCGTACGCCCAGACAGCAAAGAAGTTCGGCTCTGGAGTCAGTCGGTCATCGGAGACGGCGAACAGTACCGTAATTTCCAAAGTAGATGCATAGCAAGTAAACGATTACACTAAACTCGATTCGAACCCGGAGATTCCATGCGTCCTTTTAACTTCCGTGTACTCATCCTCTTTGTGCCGATGTTCGCCCTCAATGGTCTGAACGCACAGAATTCCGAAAAGCCCGCATATTTGAATACTTCATTGCCGGCCGAGCAGCGCGCCGCCGATCTGGTCCACCGCATGACGGTGGAAGAAAAGGTCTCGCAGCTGGTGAACCAGTCGCGTGCCATTCCGCGGCTGAATGTGCCGGACTACGACTGGTGGAGCGAGGCGCTGCATGGCGTAGCGAACAACGGCGGTATCACCACATTCCCGGAGCCGGTCGGGTTGGCCGCGACGTTCGATACGGATGTCATTCACCGGATGGCTATTGCGACCAGCGTTGAGGGACGAATCAAGTACGTGGAGGGGATTAAGGACGGCCACAGCGACATCTTTCAGGGTCTCGACTTCTGGGCCCCAAACATCAACATCTTTCGCGATCCCCGCTGGGGACGCGGCCAGGAAACCTATGGGGAAGACCCATTCCTGACGGCCCGAATGGGGGTGGCGTTCGTTACGGGCATGCAGGGCGACGACCCGAAATACTATCGCGCCATTTCGACACCGAAACATTACGCGGTCCACAGCGGGCCCGAGAGCACGCGCCATAAGGCGGATGTGATGGTCAGCAAACATGATCAACTGGACACGTATCTGCCGGCATTTCGCGCAACCGTGACCGAAGCCAAGGCCGCTTCGGTGATGTGCGC
>Ga0207706_10000164_pt1 | contig 73885 bp, 70 predicted proteins | sample KBSC53metaG_FD_184318 | JGI IMG/M metagenome (GOLD analysis project Ga0207706, IMG submission 184318) | Corn rhizosphere microbial communities from Kellogg Biological Station, Michigan, USA - KBS C5-3 metaG (SPAdes) (version 2) | ecosystem: Host-associated > Plants > Roots > Rhizosphere > Soil ... | reverse complement strand
CGCTCACCTCAATCCCTCCACCACATCCCCCACCCCGATTCCCTTCGTCGCGAACCACCCTTGCCGCATCTCGATCGCATACTGCGCGACCCCGCGCGACCAATGCGTCGATTCGTCCAGCGGGCGCATGTCCTCGATGTTCAAAATCCGTCCATGCGCGTCGACGAACGCGATCGACAGCGGGATGTACGTGTTCTTCATGTAGAACGCGAGCGGCTGTGGCGCCTCGAACACGAACAGCATTCCGTGATCCTGGCGCAGGCTGAAGCGGTTCATCAAGCCGGTCGCGCGCGTCTCCGGTGTCGAGGCCACTTCCACGACGACCTTCTGGTCGCGAATGGTCAGCGTGCGGCTGGGGAGATCGGCCGACGTCGCGTTTCGCGGGATCGCGAGAACGAGCAGGAAAAGGAGCGAGGAGGCAAGGCGCATCATGGTTGGGCGATCGGCAGAGTGCGATTACGAAGGAAGCGGAAGACGCCGAAGCTCGCGACAGCGAATGCCAGCATTCCGAGCGCGAGTGCGGCCAGTGACGGCGCAAGGAGGGGGGCGATCGTTCCGGCAACGACCCCGGAAAACGCGAACTGGACGAAGCCGTGCAGCGACGATGCGAGCCCTCGCATGCGTGGGAACAGATCGAGCAGCAGCAGCGTCACGCTCGGCGCCATCAGGCTGCTGCCGAGCGTGAACAACGCCATCGGCAGCACGTGCCAGGGTATCGACGGCGGTACGAACAGCGCAACGAGAACGTTCAGCACCGCGCCCGCGAACATGCACGCATATCCGGCGGCGATCGTTCGTATCGGCGAGAGGCGCCCTGCAAGGCGACCGGAAACTGTCGCGCCGGTCATTATGCCGGCGATCATCGGCACGAACAGCCATGCGAATCCCCACGTGCTGACGCCGAGTTGCGCGAGGTAGACCGGCGCACTCGCGATGTACACGAAGAACGCAGCGAAGTTCAGCGTCGGGATGGCGGCGAGCAGCGCGAAATCGGTCCGCAGGAGCACCGTGCGGTAGTTGTTCCACAGCGTCGCGAAACCGAGCCGCTGGCGCTCGCCGCGCGGCAACGTTTCCGGAAGACGTTTCACGACCCACGCCAAAAGTCCCACGGAAAAAGCGAGCATCAGCCAGAAAATGGCTCGCCAGCCGATCAGGTTGAGCAGCGCTCCCCCGATGACCGGCGCAAGCGCCGGCGCGATGCCGAACACCAGCGTGACCTGCGACATCACGCGTTGCGCGTCGGCTCCGTGAAAGCGATCGCGAATCACCGCGCGCCCGACCACCAGCCCGGCGCCGGCCGATAGTCCCTGCAGCGTGCGGAACAGCCAGAGCGACTCGATGTTCCCGGCGATCGCGCATCCAAGCGATGCGACCGCATACACGGCGAGCCCGCCCAGGATCACCGGGCGGCGCCCCCACGCATCCGACAGCGCTCCATGCCAGAGCATCATGAACGCGTACGCGAACAGATACGCGGACAGCGTTTGCTGGACGGCAATCGCCGAGGTGTCGAACTCGGCGGCAATCGCGCCGAACGCCGGCAGGTACATGTCGATCGCGAACGGGCCGAGCATCGACAGCGATGCAAGCAGCGCCGCGAATGCCCATGATTGCCGCTGCGCAGCGCTTTCGCGGCCGGTGCTCCCGCCGATGGCCACGGCGCTCGTCAGATGCCGTCCGTGGCGCGGCCGCCTTCCAATGCCGCATCGTCGACGGCGCGGCGCGAATACTGTGGCGCGAAGAGCGTGATGAAATCGTAGACGTAGCCGCGCAGGATGACGCCGCGGCGCAGCGCGAGGCGCGTCACGGACGCTGCAAACAGGTGGCTGGCATCGAGCAGCTCGAACGCCGTGTCCTTCTCGGCGTCATACGCCATCCGCGCGATGATTCCGACGCCCATGCCAAGCTCGACATAAGTCTTGATCACGTCGGCGTCGAGCGCGCTCAGCACGACGTTGGGCTCGAGGCCCTTCGCCGCGAACGCGGCATTGATCGCCGTGCGTCCCGTGAACGCGAAATCGTAGGTGACGATCGGATGGCGCGCGAGTGCCTCCAGCGTTAACGGCCGCTGTTTCGCGAGCGCATGGCCCTTCGGCACCAGAACGCCGCGGTTCCACTGATAGCACGGCAGCGTCACGAGATCCGCATTCTCGGCCAGCGCCTCGGTGGCGATGCCGATATCCACCTCGCCGGCCGACGTTTGCGCCGCCACCTGCAGCGGATTTCCCTGGTGGAGCACGAGGCGCACCTTCGGAAACCTCGCCGCGAATTGCGAAACCACCTTGGGCAGCACATAGCGCGCCTGAGTGTGCGTGGTCGCGATGGCGAGTACGCCGGCGTCCTCGGCACGGAACTCGTCGGCGACGCGCTTGAGATTGCCGATTTCCCGCAACGCCCGCCGCGCTGTCGCAACGACGACTTCCCCCGCGGGCGTGAGTGACGTCAGGCGCTTGCCCTGGCGCACGAATACGCGCAGGCCAAGCTCGTCCTCGAGCTGCCGCACCTGCTTGCTGATGCCGGGCTGCGACGTGAAAAGCGACTCGGCTGCCTCCGAGACATTGAGGCCGTTGTCGACCACCGCGCAGAGGTACTTGAGCTGTTGCAGGTTCACGCTGTATATAACCGGGCGACCGGGAAAGGGCTCGATTATATGATCGGCGTGCCGTTCGCTCGCGATGACCCAACTGCTCAAGCTGCACCCGACCCATCCGCAGGCGCGCCTGATCCGGACCGCTGCGGCGTTGTTGCGCGCCGGCGGCGTACTTGCGTATCCGACGGACTCGAGCTATGCGCTCGGGTGCCGGATCGGTGACGGAGATGCCGCGCGGCGAATTCGTGCCCTGCGGGGCGTCGATGCCCGCCACCATCTGACGCTCGTGTGCCGCGACCTGGCGCAGGTCGGCCGCTTCGCGCGAATGGACAATGCGCAGTTCCGGATCGTCCGCCAAGGCACGCCGGGCGAATTCACGTTCCTGCTGCGAGCTACCGACGAGGTGCCGCGCCGCGTGCAGCATCCACGGCGCAGCACGATCGGCGTGCGGGTGCCCGATCATCCGACCGTCCGCGCGCTGCTCGGCGAAACCGCCGAGCCGATCCTGTCGTCGACGCTGATTCTTCCGGGTGAAGCGCAGCCGCTGAACGACGCGGACGCCATTGCGGCGCGCATCGGCCGGCAGGTCGACGTGATCCTCGACGCCGGCCCCTGTCCGGGGTTGCCGACCACGGTGATCGACCTTGCCGTGGCGCCGCCGGTGATCGTGCGCCTCGGCCTCGGCGATCCCGCGCGCCTCGGCCTCGCAGCCGGCGAGACGGGGCTTGATGAGGTACACTAGCGGTCTAAATGGATGTATCGCTGCAGATCATCGCGCTCGGGGTGCTGCCGGTGGTCTTCGCGATCACATTGCACGAAGCCGCGCACGGCTATGTCGCCCGGGCTTTCGGCGATCGCACGGCGGAACTGCACGGCCGGATCACGCTGAATCCGCTCCGGCACATCGACCCGGTCGGCACGATACTCGTTCCGGGTGCGCTGATCCTGGCGGCTGCCAAGCTCGGCGGTCCGCATTTCGTGTTCGGGTGGGCGAAGCCGGTGCCCGTGAATTTCGGCAACCTGCGCGATCCCAAGCGGGACATGCTTTGGGTGGCAGCGGCGGGCCCGGCCGTCAACTTCGCGATGGCGCTGGCGTGGGCCTTGCTGTTCCGCTTCGCGATGCCCGGCGGCGTGTTCGATAGTGCGAACATCGTCGAGATGGCGAGAATCGGAGTTTCGGTCAATCTGGTATTGATGGCGCTAAACCTTCTGCCCATACCGCCGCTCGACGGCGGCCGCATTGCCGTGAGCCTGTTGCCGATGCCCGCGGCCCACGTGTTCGCCAAGCTCGAGCCGTTCGGGCTGTTCCTGATCGTCGGCTTGCTGGCGTTCGGCGTGCTCGACAACGTCATGGAGCCGTTGCTGCGCTTCGGCGAATGGGCGCTGCAGGCGCTCGTTCCACTTTAAGCCGCCTCCCGGTCAACGCAGAGCCACCGCTTTCATGTTTGTCGATCGCGTGCTGTCAGGCATGCGGCCCACGGGTCGCATGCACATCGGCCATTACCACGGGGCACTCAAGAACTGGGTTCGCCTGCAGGAGGAGTACGAGTGCCTGTTCTTCGCAGCCGACTGGCATGCGCTGACCACGCATTTCGACGCCTCCGAGGTGATCGCGGAGAGCGTCTGGGACATGTTCGTCGATTGGCTGGCGGCAGGGATCGATCCCACGCGCGCGACGCTGTTCATCCAATCCCGCGTTCCGGAGCACGCCGAATTGACGCTCCTGCTGGGGATGATCACGCCGGTGGGCTGGCTCGAGCGCGTCCCGACCTACAAGGATCAGCAGCAGCGGCTCGCCGATCACGACCTGTCGAACTTCGGCTTTCTCGGCTACCCGGTGATGATGAGCGCGGACATCCTCGTCTACCGCGCGAACAAGGTGCCGGTGGGCGAGGATCAGGTCTCGCACATCGAGGTGACGCGCGAGCTCGCCCGGCGCTTCAATCACATCTACGGCCGCGAGCCGGGTTTCGAGGAGAAGGCGCGCGCCGCGGTGAAGAAGCTCGGCAGCAAGAAGGCGCGCCGCTACGACACGCTGCGCTCAGCGTTCCAGGAAAAGGGCGACACGCAGGCTCTCGAAGCAGCGCGCGAGCTGCTGGAGGACACGCAGAACCTGTCGCTCGGCGATCGCGAGCGGTTGTTCGGCTACCTCGAAGGTGCGCGGCGCGTGATCCTGCCCGAGCCGCAGCCGCTTCTGACCGAAACGCCGCGAGTGCCTGGATTGGACGGGCAGAAGATGTCCAAGTCCTACGGCAACGCGATCATGCTGCGCGAGGATCCGGCCTCGGTCACGGAGAAGGTCCGCACGATGCAGACGGATCCGGCGCGCGTTCGCCGAACGGATCCGGGCAATCCGGAGAAGTGCCCCGTCTGGGGCCTGCACCAGATCTACTCGAGCCAGGAGACGCGCGACTGGGTGTGGCAGGGATGCACGACCGCGGGCATCGGCTGTCTCGAGTGCAAGCAGCCGGTGATCGACGCGATCATCCGCGAGCAGCAGCCGATCCGCGAGCGCGCGCAACGCTATGTCGACGACCCGTCGCTCGTGCGCAACATCGTTGCCGACGGCTGCGAGCGCGCACGCAAGCTGGCGGAAGAAACGATGCGCGACGTTCGCGAGGCGATGGGACTTTCCTATGACTGACGGCGATGCCGCGCTCGACCTCGCGCATCCGTCGCCGGCCCCGAAGCCGCTCGCCCGCGTCTATGGCGAGCCGGTCAACGAGCTGCCGCAGGATCTCTACATACCGCCGGAGGCGCTCGAGGTCTTCCTCGAGACCTTCGAAGGGCCGCTCGACCTGCTGCTCTACCTGATCCGGCGCCAGAACATCAACGTCCTCGACATACCCATGGCGGAGCTGACGCGGCAGTACCTGGGCTACGTCGAGATGATGCGCCGCACGCAGCTCGAGCTCGCGGCCGAATACTTGCTGATGGCGGCCGTGCTCATAGAGATCAAGTCGCGGCTGTTGCTGCCGCGGCCGCCCGCGCCGCCGGGCGAGGAGCCGGAGGATCCGCGTGCCGAGCTCGTGCGCCGCCTGCTCGAATACGAGAAGATGAAGCAGGCCGCGCGCGAGCTGGAGGCGTTGCCGCTGGCCGAGCGCGACTTCACGACCGTGCGCGTGTGGCTCGACCGCCTGGCCGGCGAACGTCTTCCCGACGTCGCACCCGACGACCTTCGCAATGCGTGGGCCGCACTGATTGCGCGCGCCCGCGCCAATCGTCATCATCTGGTCACGCGCGAGCAGCTCTCGGTCCGCTCCGAGATGAGCCGGCTGCTCAAGCTGTTGCAGCCGGCGCGCTTCGTCGAGTTCACGGCGCTCTTCGCCGAGCACGCGGACGTCGCGCATCTCGTGGTCACGTTTCTCGCGCTGCTCGAGCTGTCGCGAGAACAGCTGGTGAGCGTCGCGCAGGCCGAGCCGTACGCGCCGATCTACGCGCAGCTGCGCAGCGAGGCGCCGTTCGCGCTCGCTGCCGATTCCGAATGAGTTCGTCATGAACGACATGTCCGACAGCATCGATACGGCCGAAGCGAAAGCGGTACTCGAGGCCGCGCTGCTCGTCGCCGGCGAGCCGGTGCAGCCGGCCCAGCTCGCGAAGCTGTTCGACCCCGCGTTGCCCGTAGACGCCGTCCGCGCGCTGCTCGAGGATCTCGCGCGCGACTGGGCGTCGCGGCGTGTCGAGCTCGTGCAGGTCGCGTCGGGCTGGCGCTTCCAGGGCACGCGCGCCGTACAGCCGTATCTCGATCGCCTCGCGCCCGAGAAGCCGCCGCGCTATTCGCGCGCGGTGATGGAGACGCTCGCGATCATCGCGTACCAGCAACCGGTAACCCGCGGCGACATCGAAGCGATCCGCGGAGTCGCCGTATCGACGAACGTCGTGAAGACGCTCGAGGATCGGCAATGGATCGAGGTGGTCGGACATCGCGAGACGCCGGGCCGACCGGCGCTCTACGCGACGACGAAGACCTTCCTCGACGATCTCGGCCTTGCCTCCCTGGCGGATCTTCCGCCGCTGGCCGATCTTGACTCATCCCACCTACTGGAGATGCCTGATGCCCCCACCAAGGCCGCCGAGGCGCCACACGCACTCGCGAGCCCGATCCTCGGGTCCGGTCCAACAGCCGAACCTGGCGCTGCAGCGGATCGCGGAGAGCCTGCCGCCACCGAAACACAAACGATCCACTGACGAAGTCTTCAGCGAGCCGCAGCGCCTGCACAAGGTGCTCGCGAGCTGCGGCTTCGGCTCGCGCCGCGCGATGGAGGAGATGATCCTCGCCGGGCGCATCACGGTGAACCGGATGCCTGCCGAAGTGGGGCAGAAGGTCGGTCCCGGCGACGAGGTGCGCATCAACGGCGAGCTCGTCCGCGTCCGCTTCACCGAGCCGCGGGCTCGCGTGCTCATGTATCACAAGCCCGCGGGCGAGCTTGTCACGCGCGACGACCCCGAAGGGCGTCCGACGGTGTTCGAGCGGCTGCCATCGATCGGCAACGGCAAGTGGATCAACGTCGGCCGGCTCGACTACAACACCGAGGGCCTCCTGCTGTTCACCAACTCGGGCGAGCTCGCCAACCGCCTGATGCATCCGCGCTACGAGGTCGAGCGCGAGTACGCGGTGCGGATCATGGGCCGGCTGACCGACGAGCAGGCGCAAGCGCTCGTGAGCGGCGTGCAACTCGACGACGGCCCGGCGCGCTGCGAGAAGGTCACCGATGGCGGCGGCGACGACGACGGCGCGAACCACTGGTACACCGTCGTGCTGAAGGAAGGCCGCAACCGCGAAGTGCGCCGGCTGTTCGAGGCGCTGGGTCTGATGGTGAGCCGATTGATTCGCACGCGTTACGGCATGCTCGCGATGCCGGCATCGCTCGGCCGCGGCGAGTTGACCGAGCTCGAGCCCGGCGACGTCAACGCGCTCGTCGCGTCGGCGGGGCTGCGGTCCTCCGACGGAGGCGAACAGCGTCCGGAAGGGCGCCATCCGCGCACGGATCGCGAAGGCGGCAGGCCCGATCATGCGCAAGGCGCGCGTCCCGCCAAGCACAAGGGTCATCCGCGCAGGCCGCACGGCGCGGGCAAGCCCGGGCCGGCACAGGGCGGACAGCCATCCGGCGGTCCGGGGCGGGGTGCCCCCCCTCACGCGGCGCGCGGTCAGGGATTCCCGCCCGCCACGCCGTATGCGCAGCCGCCGGGTGGCCGGCCGGGCAAGCGCGGAGCCGCGCGGCCCGGACATCCGAAGCACGAGCATCCGGCGGCGCCGGATGGGGGGCAGCGCCCCGGTACGCCGGCCGAGCGCGCGCGCCCGCCGCGCGCGCACCACAATTTCGATGAAGTGCAGCCGCAAAGCAACGCGAACGCGATGCCGTTCGGGCGCACGACGCTGAAGGTGCCGGGCGGTGCGCCGCGCGGTTTCGGCAACGACGCCGGTGCTCGTCACCGCAGCGGTCCGCGCGCGCGCCACGCAAAGTTCGGCCCGCCGAACGGCAACGGCGGCGGCGGCGCGCACGGCGCCGGTGGCAACGTGCATCGGGGCGCACCCTCCGGTGCCTTCGGGGGACCCGGGCGCGGCAAGCGGCCGCCGCATCGTCCGCGCGGCGACGGCAACGGCAGCGTTGCCCCGAAGGGCGAGGTGAACGGCAACGTGGCGCCTCCGGGCGAGCGCCCATTCAGCAGCGACGACGACGCGTAACCCGCGGAGGCTTCCTAGCGAAAGCGCGGGGCGCGCTTGGCAAAGAATGCCTCGATGCCCTCGGCGAAATCGTCGTCGGCCGCGCATTGGCCGAAGCTGTCGGCCTCCGCGCGCAACTGCTGCGACAGCGGGCGATCGAGCGATTCGCGCAGCAGCCGCTTGATGTTGCGCAGGGCGACCGCGGGTCCCGTCGCGATCGACTGCGCGAACGCGTGCACCGTCTCGTCGAGCATGGCGGCGTCGACGACACGATTGACGAGCCCGATCCGTGCGGCCTCGCGGGCGTCGAAGCGCTCGCTCAGCAGGTAGATCTCGAGCGCCTTGCGCAGTCCGACGATGCGCGGCAGCGACCACGTACCGCCGCCGTCGGGACTCAGTCCGATCTGCCGGTATGCGGAGGAGAAGTAGGCGTCGTCGCTCGCCACGACGAGATCGCACGCGCCGACCAGCGACAGGCCGAATCCCGCGACCGCGCCCTGCACGGCGCCGATCACCGCATGCGGCATCCGTTGCAGGTGCTCGATCGCCGGGTGCAGCCGGTCGACGATTCGCTGGAACTCGGTCTGGCGCCGTGCAGGAGGGATCTCCGAAAGCTGCGCGGCGAAAGTGCGCAGATCGCCTCCCGCCATGAAATGCTTGCCGGCCCCCCGCAACACGACGACGCGCACCGTCGAATCGACCGCCAGCGCGGCGGTGTGCGCGACGAGGGCGTCCATCATCGCCAGATCGAGCACGTTGAGCGCGTCGGGCCGATTCAGCGTGAGCGTCGCCACCGCGCCGTCGCGTGTCAAAAGCAGGTTTTTGCTCATGTCCGCTCTCCGTCACTTCCGTCGCGCCTGAACGGACTGCCCGATTCGAGCTCGCCGATCGAATGCGCCACATCGCTCCGCTCGCGCGCGCAGTAGTCGGCGATGGCCGACGCGAACGCACGATCGGCGATCGCATGCAGCGAGTGCGTGGCAACGGGCAGCAGCCCGCGCGCCAGCTTGTGCACGCCTTGTGCGCCGCCCTCGAAGCATTCGAGGCCGCGCTCGATGCAAAAGTCGATCGCCTGGTAATAGCACGTCTCGAAGTGCAGTCCCGGCACGTACTCGCGCGTTCCCCAGTAGCGGCCCCATAGCGTGCGCTCGTCGAACACGTCGAGCGCCGCGCACAGGCGCTTGCCGCCGCGATGGCCGAGCACCAGCAGCACACGTCCGGCCAGCGATTCGGCGATCGCGTCGAAGAAGTCGAGCGACAGATACGGCGTGGAATGGTGCGCGTGATAGGTGCGCTCGTAACACTCGAAGAAGAACGCAAGATCGGCGGAGGTGATGTCGGCGCCTGTCTTGCGAACGAATGTCACGCCGGCTTCGCGCAGCCGGCGCCGTTCCTGCCGGATCTTCTTCCGCTTGTCGTGGCTGAACGCAGCCAGGAAATCGGCGAAATCGCGGTATCCGTCGTTGCGCCAGTGGAATTGCACGCCGTCGCGCGCCAGCATGCCGGCGGCCGAGCCTTCGTGCGTCTCTTCTTCCTCGGTGAACAGCACGTGCAGCGACGAGTAGCCGCGGTCGAGCTCGGCGAGCGCGCGCTCGAGCAATGCCCGCCGCGTCGTCCTGTCCTTCGCGAGCAGCCGCGGTCCGGGCACCGGCGTGAACGGCACCGCGGCGAGGAGCTTCGGATAGTAGCGGCGCCCGTAGCGGCGATAGGCGTCCGCCCAGCCCCAGTCGAACACGTACTCGCCGTAGCTGTGCGACTTGGCGTAGAGCGGCAGCGCACCGATCAGCCGCGCGCGGTCCCAGGCGGTGAGAAAGCGTGGCTGCCAACCGGTTTCGCGCGTTGCGCATCCCGTGTCGTGCAGCGCGCTGAAATACTCGTGCGACAGCAGGGGCAATTCGCGCGCGAGACGATTCCAGTCGGACTGCGGGATGTCGGCAAGCGCGACGTCGTCGCGAATCAGCGGCGACACGGCGACCGGCGGACGCGGCGACGAGTAGGGGACAGGCGCATGCATCGGGCGATTGTCGCACTTCGACGTCTCCGTGCATCACGCGTGTCGCCCGCGAGGCGCGTGCTACCATTTTCCCCATGCGCATCGCGCTCGCGCAGCTCAACCAGAGGCTCGGCGATCTCGCAGGCAACGCCCGCACTTTGCTCGACGCGATCGCGGAGGCGAAGCGAGACGGCGCGGCGCTGGTGGTGACGCCCGAGCTTTCGCTCTGCGGCTATCCCCCGGAAGACTTGCTGCTGCGGCCGGCGTTCCTCGACGCGTGCGCCACCGAGATCATCGCGGTCGCGGCAGAAGTGCGCGGGACCACGGCGCTCATCGGTTTTCCGGAACGTCACAATGGTCAGCGCCACAATGCGGTCGCGGTGCTGCGCGACGGCCGCATCGCGGCGGTCTCTCGCAAGCATCGGTTACCCAACTACACGGTGTTCGACGAGGAGCGCTATTTCGAGCCGGGGACGGAGCCCTGCGTCTTCGACGTTGCCGGCATTCGCTGTGGCGTGATCATCTGCGAGGATTGCTGGTTCGCCGATCCGGCGCGCGAGGCGCGCGAGGCCGGCGCGCAGCTGATCGTCGTTCCCAACGGATCGCCCTATCACACGCTGCAGCAGGGCGCGCGCGTCGCCCAGGTCGAAGCCCGCGTGCGCGAAACCGGCGTGCCGTTCGTGTACGTGAACCGTGTCGGCGGCCAGGACGAGCTCGTGTTCGACGGCGCGTCGTTCGTGATGGACGCCCAGGGCAAGATCGCCCAGCAGCTACCTGCTTGGCAGGAGGCGCTCGCGATCGTGCGGTTTGACGGGGGTGCGCCGGTGCACGTGCGCGGCGGGCTCGACACCGCGCTCGAGCCGCACGTGTACCAGGCGCTGGTGATGGGCGTGCGCGACTACGTCGGCAAGAACCGCTTCCCCGGCGTGATTCTCGGGTTGTCGGGCGGAGTCGACTCCGCGCTCACGCTCGCCGTTGCGGTCGACGCGCTCGGCCCCGAGCGCGTGCGCGCGTTCATGCTGCCGTCGCCCTACAGCGCGACGATCAGCCTCGAGGACGCGCGCGAGATGGCGGGCATCGTCGGCGTCCGCTATGACGAAATCCGGATCGAGCCCATGTTCGAAGCATTTCTCGCGGCCCTTGCCGGCGAGTTCGCGGGGCTTCCGGCGGACGCGGCCGAGGAAAATATCCAGGCGCGCATTCGCGGCACGCTGCTGATGGCGCTGTCGAACAAGTTCGGGTCGATCGTGCTGACCACCGGCAACAAGTCCGAGATGGCGGTCGGTTATGCGACGCTCTACGGCGACATGGCCGGCGGATTCGCCGTGCTGAAGGACATCAGCAAGACGCTCGTCTACCGCCTTTGTCACTACCGCAACAGCCTGGGCCGGGTGATTCCCGAGCGCATCATCACGCGCCCGCCGTCCGCGGAGTTGCGCCCCAACCAGGTCGACCAGGATTCGCTGCCGCCATACGACATTCTGGACGCGATTCTCGAATGCTACGTCGAGCACGATCGCGCGCCGGCCGAGATCGTCGCACTGGGATTCCGTGCCGACGATGTCCGCAAGGTCGTGCGGCTCATCAAGATCAGCGAATACAAGCGACGCCAGGCGGCCGTCGGCATCCGGATCACGCCGCGCGGCTTCGGCAAGGATTGGCGTTATCCGATCACGTCGGCCTGGAACGAATGGGAGAGCGTCGGCAGCACCGCGCGAGAGGGGCCGTCGTGACGGCCGCTTCGTGTATCCTTTCCGCCGCGGGCCCGGCTCCCTGAGGACAGACGACGATGAAGAAGATCGAGGCGATCATCAAGCCGTTCAAGCTCGACGAAGTCCGCGAGGCGCTGTCGGAGGTCGGAGTCGCCGGACTGACCGTGACGGAGGTCAAGGGGTTCGGACGGCAGAAGGGACACACCGAACTCTACCGCGGCGCCGAGTACGTCGTCGACTTCCTGCCGAAGGTGAAAGTCGAGATGATCGTCGGCGACGCGATGGTGGAGCGCGCGATCGAAGCGATCGTCAAGGCCGCGCGCACCGGCAAGATCGGCGACGGCAAGATCTTCGTGACGGCGGTGGAGCAGGTGATCCGCATACGCACCGGTGAATCGGGCGAAGCGGCCGTCTGAAGCCGGCTCTCCGGTCATTCGCGGGAGCACGAGAACAACCGGAACAAAGGAGCGTGCAATGTCGTTCGCGAGCGAGTTCAGGGAATTTGCGGTCAAGGGCAGCGTCGTCGATCTGGCCGTCGGCGTCATCATCGGCGGGGCGTTCGGCAAGATCGTCGATTCGCTCGTCAAGGACATCATCATGCCGATCGTCGGCGCGATCTTCGGCGGCCTCGACTTCTCCAACTATTTCATCATGCTTAAGAGCCCGCCCGCGGGGTACAGCGGGCCGATGACCTACGAGGCGCTGACCAAGGCCGGCGTGCCATTGTTCGCCTATGGCAACTTCATCACCGTCGCGATCAATTTCCTGATCCTCGCGTTCATCATCTTTCTGATGGTGAAGCAGATCAACCGCCTGAAGCGCGAGACGCCCGCTGCGCCGCCCGCGCCGCCCGAAGAGGTCACGCTGCTGCGCGAGATCCGGGACGCGGTCAGGCGCTGAAAAAGGATCGGTTCGCCGCTCCCAATCGCTTGCCATCGAATTTGCCCGGAGGAACATTACCCATGAAGAGTCGGTCATTGCAGGCCGCGTTCGCAGCGGCGCTTTTCACGACATTCGCGCACGCGGCCATGGCCGACATTACGATCGGCGTCACGCTGTCGGCAACCGGGCCGGCTGCGTCGCTCGGCATTCCGGAAAAGAACACGATCGAGCTCCTGCCGGCGTCGATCGGCAGCGAGAAGATCAAGTGGATCGTCCTCGACGACGGTTCCGACACGACGCGCGCGGTGACCAATGCGCGCAAGCTCATCAGCGAGGACAAGGTCGACGTCGTGATCGGATCGACAGTGACGCCGAATTCGCTGGCGATGGTCGACGTCGTGGCCGAAGCGGAGACGCCGATGATCTCGATGGCCGCGTCGGCGCGCATCGTCGACCCGACGAACCCGAAGACGAAGTGGGTGTTCAAGGTGCCGCAGAACGATTCGCTGATGGCCGACGCGATCGCCGTGCACATGAAGGCCAACGGCGTGAAGACGCTCGGGTACATCGGCTTCAACGACGCGTACGGCGAAAGCTGGCTTGCGGAGATCAAGCGGTCGGCGCAGACGGCCGGCATCAAGGTCGTCGCCGACGAGAAGTACAACCGCAACGACGCGTCGGTGACCGGGCAGGTGCTGAAGCTCGTCGCGGCCAATCCCGACGCGATCCTGATCGGCGCGTCCGGCACGCCCGCCGCGACGCCGCAGAAGGAGCTGGTCGCGCGCCGCTACAAGGGCAAGATCTACCAGACGCATGGCGTCGCCAATCCCGATTTCCTGCGCGTGTGCGGCGCCGATTGCAACGGCACGCTGCTGCCGATCGGGCCGATGCTGGTCTACGAGCAGCTCCCCGACTCCAATCCGATCAAGAAAGTTGCGGGGGACTACATCACGAAGTACGAGGCCAAGTACGGCAAGGACTCGCGCACGACGTTCGGCGGCCACGCATGGGATCCGTTCATGCTGCTGTCGAAGGCCGTGCCCGAGGCGCTCAAGAAGGCAAAGCCGGGGACGCGGGAATTCCGTGCCGCGCTGCGCGACGCGCTGGAGACGACAACCGTCGTCGGCACGCACGGCGTCTTTGTGATGACTCCGCAGGACCACAATGGGCTCGACAACCGGGCCCGCGTGATGATTCGCATCGACAACGGCAAATGGGTGCTCGCGAAGTGACGGTGGCCGCCGTCAATGGATCTTTCGATTGCCGCGTTCCTCACGCAGGACGGGGTCACCAACGGAGCGATCTACGCGCTGCTCGCCCTCGCGCTGGTGCTCGTCTTCACCGTCACGCGGATCATCTGGATCCCGTCAGGTGAGTTCGTTGCCTACGCCACGCTGACGCTCGCCGGCCTGCAGCTCGGCAAGCCGCCGGGTACGATCGGCCTGCTGGTGGGGGTCGCGATCGTCGCCGCGGCGGTGGAGACGATCGCAACCGCCCGCAGAGGGGAATGGCGCCGCCTGCCGCGCCGGCTGGCCGCGTGGCTTGGCATACCGCTCGCCGTCGCCGCGATTGTGTGGTGGGCGGCACCGCTGGCGCTGCCGCTCGCCGTGCAGGTCGCCCTGACGCTCGCCGCCGTCACGACGCTCGGGCCACTGCTTTACCGGATCGTCTACCAGCCGATCGCCGACGCGAGCGTGCTCGTTCTGCTGATCGTATCGGTCGCGCTGCATTTCGCGCTGACCGGTCTCGGCCTGTGGTTCTTCGGCGCAGAGGGCTCGCGCACGCCGGCCTTCACCGATGCGTCGTTCCAGACAGGGCAGCTGACGTTCAGCGCCCAGGCGCTGCTCGTCGTGGCCGCGAGCGCGATCCTGATCGGCGCGTTGTACCTCTTCTTCGGCCGCATGCTGTACGGCAAGGCGCTTCGCGCCACGGCGGTCAATCGGATCGGCGCGCGACTCGTCGGCATCTCGCCGAGCTTTGCGGGCGCGCTGACGTTCGCGTTGGCTTCGCTGCTCTGCGCGTTCTGCGGCGTGCTGATCGGGCCGATCACGACCGTCTATTACGACTCCGGGTTCCTGATCAGCCTCAAGGGATTCGTCGGCGCGATCATCGGCGGCCTCGTCAGCTATCCGCTTGCGGCGGCGGGCGCGGTGCTGGTCGGCCTGCTGGAGGCGTTCTCGTCATTCTGGGCGAGCGCCTTCAAGGAAGTGATCGTGTTCACGGTGATCATTCCCGTGCTGCTGTGGCGCAGCCTGACCACCCACCACCACGAAGAGGACGAGTAGCCTTGGTGCAGCCGGCAGACGAGCGACGCCGAACTTCGCCGCTGACGCGCTTCATCGGCAACGCTCGTCTCGCGATGCTCGTTTTCGTCGTCGCGCTGCTCGCGGTCCCGATCGTCGCGCCGCCGTTCTGGGTGACGCTCGGCAACTACATCGGCCTCTACAGCATCGTCGCGCTGGGGCTCGTCCTGCTGACGGGCGTCGCGGGGCAGACGTCGTTCGGGCAGGCAGCGTTCGTCGGGCTCGGCGCATATACGACGGCGTACCTGACGACGCGCTACGGCGCATCGCCGTGGCTCACGCTGCCCGTGGGACTCGCGCTGACGCTCGTCGTCGCGCTGGGACTCGGCTTCATCACGCTGCGCATGCAAGGTCACTACCTGCCGCTCGCGACGATCGCCTGGGGAATAAGCCTGTACTTCCTGTTCGGCAATCTCGAATGGCTCGGGGGCCACACCGGCATGACGGGCATTCCGTCGCTCTCGCTCGCGGGCTTCGACCTGAAGGACGAGCGGCACTTCTACGTGCTGATCTGGGGGATCACGCTGGCCGCGCTCTGGGCGACGCGCAACCTCCTCGATTCGCGGCCGGGACGCGCGCTGCGCGCGCTGAAGGGAGGCCTCGAGATGGCCGAGGCGTTCGGCGTCAACGGCGCGCGTCTCAAGATCATCGCGTTCGTCTACGCGGCGCTGCTGGCTTGCATCTCCGGCTGGCTTTACGCGCACCTGCAGCGCTTCATCAATCCGACGCCGTTCGATCTGCGCCAGGGCATCGAGTACCTGTTCATGGCGGTCGTCGGCGGAGCGGGCAGCGTGTGGGGTGCGATCATCGGCGCGACGCTGATCACGGTGCTGAAGCAGATGCTGCAGGATGTGCTGCCCGGAATTCTCGGCCGCGCCGGCAATTTCGAGATCGTCGTGTTCGGCGTGCTGATGATCCTGTTGCTGCAGTTCGCGCGCAACGGCGTGTGGCCCTTCGTCGCGCGCCTGCTGCCGCGACGCAGGCCGGCACCCGTGCCGGACGCGCCGCCGCTGCCGACCCGCGAGCGCACGCACGACGCAACACGGCCGCTGCTCGAAGTGAAAGGCGCGCGCAAGGCATTCGGCGGCCTCGTCGCCGTCAACGACCTGACGTTCGACATCCGCAACGGCGAGATCCTGGGCCTGATCGGCCCCAACGGCGCCGGCAAGAGCACGACGTTCGCGCTGATCAGCGGCGCGCTGCCGCTCACCGCCGGCGCGATCCTGTTCCGCGGCGAGTCGATCGGCTCGCACGAGCCGTACAAGATCGCGCGGCTCGGCATCGGCAGGACGTTCCAGCACGTGCGCCTGCTGCCGCAGATGAGCGTTCTGGACAACGTGGCGCTCGGCGCGTATCTGCGCGGCACCGCCGGCGTCGCGCGGTCGGCACTGCGCCTCGATCGCGACGAAGAGGCGCGCACGCGCGCAGTGGCCGCGGCGCAGATCGCACGCGTCGGCCTCGGCGAGCACACGTTCGACGACGCCGGCAGCCTGCCGCTCGGCAAGCAGCGGATCGTGGAGATCGCGCGCGCGCTCGCCGCCGATCCGTCGCTGCTGTTGCTCGACGAACCGGCGGCGGGCCTGCGCTACCTCGAGAAGCAGGCACTCGCCGATCTGTTGCGGTCGCTGCAGCGCGAGGGGATGACGATATTGCTGGTGGAGCACGACATGGAGTTCGTCATGGGCCTGACCGACCGCCTGATCGTGATGGATTTCGGCGAGAAGCTGGCCGAGGGCCCGCCGGAAGCGATCCAGCGCGACCCGCTGGTGGTCGAGGCCTACCTCGGTGGCGTTGCGTGAGCGCAAGTCCGGCCAACGTACTCGACGTCGAGCGCTTGTCCGTCGCGTACGGCAAGGTGCTGGCCGTGCGCGACGTGTCGCTTGCGGTTGCGCCGGGATCGATCGTCACGGTGATCGGGCCGAACGGCGCCGGCAAGACGACGCTGCTCGGCGCGATCGCGGGTCTCTTGCCCGCGCACGGCGCGCTGCGCTGCTTCGGCGCGAACGCGATGGCGTGGCCTGTCGAGGAACGCGTCGCACGCGGCATCGTGCTGGTGCCCGAGAAGCGCGAGTTGTTCGCGTCGATGAGCGTCGCGGACAATCTGCTGCTCGGCGGCTTCGCGCGGCGACGCGAGCGTACGGTCGCGGCCGCGCTCGACGACGTCTACGGCAGGTTCCCGCGGCTGGCCGAGCGGCGGGCGCAACTCGCGGGCACGCTGTCCGGCGGCGAGAGGCAAATGCTCGCGCTCGGGCGCGCGCTGATGGCAGCGCCGAAGCTCCTGCTGCTCGACGAGCCGTCGCTCGGGCTCGCGCCCCTGGTCGTGCGCGACATCTTCGCGATCATCGCCACGCTGCGTGCGACCGGCGTAGCGGTGCTCCTGGTCGAGCAGAACGCGCGCGCGGCGTTGCACGTGGCCGACTACGGCTACGTGCTCGAAACGGGCGAGCTCGCACTCGAAGGACAGAGTGCCGAGCTCGCGTCGAATCCACGTGTCGCGGCGACTTATCTCGGTCAAGGCGGCAGGCCGCGCGCCGCCACGCCGTGATGTCCGGGCGATTCCTTGCGCTGCCGCGCGCCGATTCCACTTGCTTCGGCTTGAAGCTCGCGGTGCGGACCCCCATAGTCTTCGAATGGCGCGACCGCGCCGCGTGCGAACCGTTGATCGCCAAAGGAATCTCGTGAACGAAACCGGCCTTGTCGAAGTCCCCGCCAATCTGCTTGCCACTGCGCAGCAACTGCTGCTCGCGCCAGCCGATCTTGATTTCGAAAAGGTGTCGCGCGTTCTGGGGTCGATCCATGCGCACGACGTCGATTTCGCCGACTTCTATTTCCAGCACTCTTCGTTCGAGAGCTGGAGCCTGGAGGAGGGCATCGTCAAGGCGGGAACGTTCAACATCGACCGCGGCGTGGGCGTGCGCGCGGTTAGCGGCGACAAGCAGGCCTTTGCATACTCCGACGACATATCGCTGCCCGCGCTCGCGGAGGCCGCAACCGCCGTGCGCGCCATCGGCCGCCAGGGTCAATCGGCCTGCGCGCCGCTTGGCCGGCACGGTCGGACGCGGCGGCTTTATCCAGGCGCCGATCCGGTCGGAAGCCTGGGCGACGCCGAAAAAGTCGCCGTTCTCACGCGCCTCGAGCAGCGGGCGCGCGCGCTGGATCCGCGCGTTGTGCAGGTCATGGCCTCGCTTGCCGGCGAGCACGAGACGGTGCTCATCGCGCGGAGCGACGGCCTGGTCGCCGCCGATGAGCGGCCGCTCGTGCGCATTTCCATCACCGTCATCGTCGAGGAGAACGGACTCCGCGAGCAGGGCTATGCAGGCGGTGGCGCGCGCCTCGATTACGGTCATTTCACCGAGGCGGTGCTCGACGGCTTCGCGCGCCAGGCAGTCGATCAGGCGCTCATCAACCTTTCGGCGCGACCGGCGCCCGCAGGCAACATGACCGTCGTGCTCGGCAATGGCTGGCCGGGCATTCTGCTGCACGAGGCGATCGGACACGGTCTCGAGGGCGACTTCAACCGGAAGGGAACGAGCGCATTCGCCGGGCGGGTCGGCCAGCGCGTCGCCGCGCCGGGGGTGACGGTTGTCGACGACGGCACGCTCGGCGAGCGTCGCGGCTCGCTCAATCTCGACGACGAAGGCAATCCGACGCAGCGCACGGTGCTGATCGAGGACGGCGTCCTGTGCGGCTACATGCAGGACCGGTTGAACGCCGGCCTGATGAAGGCCGGACAGACGGGTAACGGCCGCCGCGAATCGTTCGCGCATCTACCGATGCCGCGGATGACGAATACGATCATGCTCCCGGGCGGGCACGATCCCGCCGAGATCATCGCCTCCGTCAAGAAGGGTCTGTATGCCGCGAACTTCGGCGGCGGTCAGGTCGACATCACGAGCGGCAAGTTCGTGTTCTCGGCCGCCGAGGCATGGATGATCGAGGACGGCAAGGTTACGCATCCCGTCAAGGGCGCGACGCTGATCGGCAACGGTCCGGATGCGCTCACGCGCGTATCGATGGTGGGCAACGATCTCGCGCTCGACGCGGGTATCGGCACGTGCGGGAAGGATGGGCAGAGCGTGCCGGTGGGCGTGGGCCAGCCGACGCTGCGCATCGACGGTCTCACCGTCGGCGGAACGACGTAGTTCGTACATCCCGGTTGAGGTCCCCATCGCACGACTACCGCAGCAACGCGGCACCGGCATGTCGAGGCAGCAGTCAGCGTGCGGCGCGCGCGACTGGGAGTGCCCGCCGTAGCGGGTGGCGCGTACGAGCGCGGCACCGGCGAGATGTCTCGAAACACGCGTGTAAACGATGTAAGCGCGCGCCAAGCTAGCGCCGGGACCCGCAGGCCGGCGTGTACGGACTGGAGCACGCGCAGCACGCTGACCGCTGCCAAACGCGAATCCGATCATCGCGGACTTCCGCGCAGAATACAGTTGATACGGATCCTAGTGCAGCGGACCGGCGATCGGCGCTTCCGTCACCGCCGGCGTCGGCGACGCGTGATGGCAGACGATGCGCCATCCGGACGGCGTGCGCATCAGCACGTTGGTCGCGACCGCGATGCCGCGCTGCGCCTCATCGCCCGCGTGTACGTGCTCGACGGCGCTTTGCATCGCAAGGCCGACCGTCTCGAGCAGCACCACCTGGTCGAGGCGAAAGACGAGCTTGCTGTCGCCGGTGAACAGTTGCTCGAAACTGTGGCGTACCGCCTCGTAGCCCACGTGCCGGATGCCGCCGGGATGGATGCAGACGATGTCCTCGTCGTCGGCCCAGGTCGCCATCATCGCGTCGATGTCGCGCGCCTCGAATGCCTGGTAGAAAGCATGCGCCGCATCCTGCGGCGACGTGTAGATCGGCGGCGTGCGAGCCGGGGCCATGGCGAAATCAGCGGGAATCGGCGGGCGGAACGGACGGCGCGGGCGCCGTCGGTGCGCGCGCCAGATTGTAGACCAACTCCGGGTGCAGTTCGCGCATGCAGCGAAAATGCCCGAGTGGACATTCGCGCTTGAAGCATGGGCTGCACGCGATCTCGATGCGCGCGATGCGCGCGCTGGCCGACAGCGGCGGCGTATAGAGCGGCGAAGACGAACCGAACAGTGCGACGAGCGGCGCGCCGACGGCCGCGGCAGCGTGCATCAGTCCCGAATCGTTGCTGACGACCAGGCTTGCCGCGGACATCAGATCGATGGCTGTGCCGAGGTCGGTGCGACCCGTGAGGTTCGTCACGCCCGTCCTCCGCCCGCCGAGCGCCGCTTCGAGCGCGGACGCTGCGGGCGCGTCATTCGGCGAGCCCATGATCCACACGGCGAAGCCATCGCGCGCAAGGCGAAGCGCTAGGTCGGCGAAGTGCTCGGCGGGCCAGCGCTTGGCCGGCCCGAACTCCGCGCCCGGACACAGGATGGCGATCGGCTGCGCGCGCGAAAGATCGAGCGCTCGCATCGCCTGTGCCAGGTTCGCGGCATTGGGCACGAGCGTCGGTGGCGCGGGGGCGGGCGCCGGCTCGCCGCGCGGCACGGCGAGCGCCGCATAGCGCGCCACGAGTTGCGGCAGTCCGTGCCGATCGAGCCGGCGGGCGTCGGTCAGCAGGCGGTAACGCGCCTCGCCGCGATAGCCGATGCGCCGCGGCACTTGTGCGAACCAGGGCACGAGCGCGGATTTCCACGTATTGGGCAGCACGTAGGCATGCGTGTAGCGCGCAGCGCGCAGCGCGACGCCGAGGGCTCGGCGCCGCTGCCACGCGAACTCGCCGTGCGCCGCCGGGCTGTCGATGATCCTGCCGATGCCGCGCATGCGCGCGTAAACGGGCCCGCACCACGGCGGCGCGATGACGTCGATCGGCGCCTCGACGCCCGCGCCGCGAATACGCGCGAAGAGAGGCTCCGACAGGATCGCGTCACCGACCCACGAGGGCGCCACGGCGACTACGCGGTCGTCCGGCGCGTGCGCGCCGGCGCGCACGGCGGGATCGTGTTGCGCGGTGCGGCTCAGTGGCCGGCTTTCGCTTCGCCTTCGAGGCGATAGCGCGTTCCGCAATACGGGCACATCGCCTCGCCTGCACCGGCGACGTCGAGATAGACGCGCGGATGCGAGCTCCAAAGCGGCATGCCGGGATGCGGGCAGTAGACGGGCAGGTCGTCCGCGTGCACGGTCACCGTCGGCGTGCTTCGTGTCTCGGCCATCACACCGCCGTCAGCCATTCGCGATGCTTCGCGCTGCGGCCGTTGACGATGTCGAAGAACATCGTCTGCAGCTTCGCGGTCACCGGCCCGCGCCGCCCTTCGCCGATCGGACGATGGTCGAACTCGCGGATCGGCGTGACCTCGGCCGCAGTGCCGGTGAAGAACGCTTCGTCCGCGATGTAGAACTCGTCGCGCGTGATCCGGCGCTCCATGACCGGGATGCCGGCTTCGCCGGCGAGCGAAATGATCGTCTCGCGCGTGATGCCGGCGAGCGCGCCCCCGGAAAGATCGGGTGTGTGCAGCTTGCCGCCGCGCACGAGGAAAACGTTCTCGCCGGATCCCTGGCAAACGTATCCCTGCGGGTCGAGCAGCATCGCCTCCTCGTAGCCGTCGTGCGTCGCTTCCTGGTTGGCGAGGATCGACACCGCGTAGTTGCACACGGCCTTCGCGCCGCACATCGTGATGTTCGGATGGTGATGCGTGTACGACGACGTCTTGACGCGGATGCCCTTCTCGAGGCCGTCGGCGCCGAGGTACGCGCCCCACGGCCACGCGGCGATCGCGACCAGCACCGGATTGGACTTCGCCGCGACACCCATCGCGACCGACCCGTAGAACGCGATCGGCCGGACGTAGCACGCCTCGAGCTTGTTGTCGCGCACGCACGCGCGCTGCGCCTCCATCAGCGTCTCGACGTCGAACGGAATCTTCATGCCGAAGATGCGCGCAGAGCGGAACAGCCGCTCGGTGTGATCGCGCAGGCGGAAGATCGCGGGCCCGGATTGCGTCATGTAGCACCGTACGCCCTCGAACACGCCCATGCCGTAGTGCAGCGTGTGCGTGAGCACGTGCGTCGTCGCGTCGCGCCACGGCACCATCTTGCCGTCGTACCAGATCCATCCGTCGCGGTCGGCCATCGACATGGCAGTCCATCCTGATCCTTGGGAAGCGGGGATTCTAGCAGGCGGATCACCGCGCCTGCCCCCCGCGCGGCGTGCCGAACACGTGTTGCCACAGCCCTGTCACGGCCTCGCGCCGCATGCGCTGCGGGCCCGGCTCGACCCGCGCATGCGGCGCACCGGTAAGCCGTATCTGGTGCTGCAGGCGACGGTATTCGCGGTACGCATCCGCTGCGTCGTGCGCCAGCACGGGCGGCAGCAGCGCGGCGTCCGCGCCCATCTGCAGCAGCGCGATGTTCCCGGCGTTGCGCGTCAGCTGCGGATGCGCGTGCGCATGCGCGAGAACGATGAACTGCACGGCGAACTCGATGTCGACCATGCCGCCTTCGTCATGCTTCAGGTCGAAGAGCGCCGTGCGGTTCACGTGTCCGGCGGCCATCCGCGCCCGCATCTCGACGACGTCGCGCGCGAGGCTCGCGCCCTCGCGCGGAAGGCGCAGCACGGCTTCACGCGTTGCCTCGAACTGCGCGCCGATCCGTGCATCGCCGGCGACGAACCGCGCGCGCGTAAGCGCCTGATGCTCCCACGTCCATGCGTGCTCCCGCTGGTAGCGCGCGAACGCGCCCATGCTCGACACCAGCAGTCCGGCGGCACCGTCGGGGCGCAGGCGGAGGTCCGTTTCGTACAGGCGACCCGCGCCGGTGGCGCTCGTAAGCCACGTATTGATCCGCTGCGCGAGCTTCGCGTACGTCTCCGCCGCTTCGGGGGAGTCGTCGTCGTAGAGGAACACGATGTCGAGGTCCGACGCGTAGCCGAGCTCCTTGCCGCCGAGCTTGCCGTATCCGACGATGGCGAAGCGCGGAGGCGCGGCGGCGGGACCGTGCAGCTGCTGCCAGCAGCGCGCAAGCGTCGCATCGAGGATCGTGTCTGCGAGCGCGGAGAGGTGGTCGGCCAGCCGTTCCACCGTCATGCGGCCGGCCAGGTCCTGTGCGAGCAGCCGGAATGTCTGCGCGTGCTGGAAGTGGCGCAGCGTGTCCATCGCGGCCTCCGCATCGCTGCCGTGCGGCGCGAGCTGACGCTCGAGTTCCGTGCACCAGGCCTCCCAATCGGGCTCGGCGAGCAGCACCCGCGCATCGAGCAGCTCGTCGAGCAGCAGCGGCCGGCGCGTCAGATAGTCGGCGGCCCACGCCGAGGCGCCCATCAGCTGGGCGAGCCGCGGCAGCAGTGGCGGATGCTCGACGAGCAGCGCCAGATACGCGCTGCGTCCGCTGACCGCTTCGAGCAGGTCGAGCAGCCGCTTCGCGACGACGTCGGGCGTCGCGAGCGCACTGCGCTGAGCGACCGACGCCGCGAGGACCTGCGGCACGAGGCGGTCGAAGCGGTCGCGCGACAGCGCCGGCAGTTGCAGGTAGCGCCGGTTATCCCGGATCCGCGCGAGCGCAGCCGCGAGATCGCCCGGATCGGCGAACCCGGCGCTCGCGAGATCGTCGACCGTGCCTGCCGCAGCCGGCTCGTTCCACGCCGCCGCCAAGCGATCGTCGGCATGGCCCTCGTCGGGTTCGCTTGCCGGCGCACCGAAAACGGCGTTGAACTGGCGCGCGATGTCCGCGCGGTGCTTCGAGAGTGACTCGTCGAATAAGGGCGCCGAAGCGAAGTCCATCGCATTCGCCAGGAGCGCGCGCTCGCCGGGATCGGCGGGCAGGCGTTGTGTCTGCCGGTCGTCGCGATATTGCAGCCGATGCTCGAGCCTGCGCAGGTACGCGTAGCCGTCCCGCAACACGCTGGCCGCATGCGGCGCGATGGCCCGGCGCTCGGCAAGGGCGTCGAGCGCTTCGAGCGTACTGCGCAGCCGCAGCGCGGGCTCGCGGCCGCCACGCACGATCTGCAGCGCCTGCACGACGAACTCGATTTCGCGAATCCCGCCGGCGCCGAGCTTGATGTCCTCCGCGTAGTCCCGCTGGCGTTCCTGCGCGCGGATCTGGCCGTGGATCGCGCGCAAGCCTTCGTAGGCGTCGTAGTCCAGGTATTTGCGATAGACGAACGGCATCACTAGCTCGGCCAGCTCGTCGTGGCGCTCGCCTGTGAGCGGCCGCGCCTTCAGCCACGCATATCGCTCCCACGCCCGGCCCTGGGTGACGAGGTAGTGCTCGAGCGCGGCGTACGAGACGGTCAGCGGTCCGCTGTCGCCATACGGCCGCAGCCGCATGTCGACGCGGAATACGTAGCCGTTGGCGTCGACGTTCGCCAGCGCGCCGATCACGCGCCGCCCGAGCAGGTCGAAGAACTCGCGGTTCGAGATGCGCCGCGCACCGTCGGTATCGCCTTCCTCCGGATAGGCGAACACGAGGTCGACGTCGGACGAGACGTTGAGCTCGCCACCGCCGAGCTTGCCCATCGCGATCACGACGAGACACTGTGGCGCGCCGGATTCCGCGCCGATCGGCATGCCGTGCGCGGCCGCGAGCGCACGCGCATGCACGTCGACGGCTGCCTGCAGCGAGCGGTCGGCGAGCAGCGTCATCGCCTGCATCACTTCGGACAGCGGCGCGCGCCCGGTCAGGTCGCGCAGCAGCACGTGCACGAACACGTGCCTGCGCAACGCGCGCAAGTTCGCCGCGAGCTTCGCGGGATCGCCGTCCGCGACGGCGGCGTCGAGCGACGCGAACGGACCCGCCCAATCGAGCGGTGCGGCGAGCGTCGCTTCGATGCCGGCCTTCAGCTCGGGATCGCAGCCGAGCGCGCTTTTCGCGTAGCGGCTGAACGCCAGCGCGCGGTCGAGGTCCATCGATTTCTGGAAGGTCGTGGAGCGGAGCGGGCGGTCGCGGCCGCGCATCACGCACGGGTGCTTCCGCTACAATCGTTCGTCAAACCGCGCCATTATGCCTGCGAGTCCTGCGACGTCGTCCCGCGTGAGCCGCGCGCTGCGGTTTCTCGCGATGTCCGTGCTCGTTGCGGCTGGCGCGTTCTTCGCGCTGCTGCTCGCCATCCGGCTCGTCGCGTTTCCGCAGATCGAAAGCCGCCGCGGCGATGTCGCCCAGTGGCTTTCGGCGCGCATCGGCCAGCCGGTCGAAATCGACGCCATCGAGACCGCCTGGGACGGCTGGAACCCCAAGCTCGAAGTGCGCGGCTTTCGCGTCCGCGACCGGCTGCACGACCAGGGCATCCTGCTCGAGCTGCCGCGTGTCGACCTGTCGGTCGCATGGACGTCGCTGCCGCTGCTCGATCTGCGGATGAAGGAGCTGGTGATCGAGGGCCCGCGCCTTTCCGTGCGGCGCGACGCCGCGGGCAAGCTGCACCTCGCTGGCATCGAGGGCGACCCCGAGACGCAGGTGCCGGACACCGCGCTTGCCGACTGGCTGATGCGGCAGCCGGAGATCGTCGTGCGCGACGCGCTCGTCGCGTGGAACGACGAATACCGGCGCGCGCCGCAACTGCTGCTCGATCACGTCGACTTTCGCCTGGAGCAGCGCTTCGGACGGCATCATGCCGGCCTGACCGGCGTGCCGCCGCCCGAGATCGCGTCCCCGCTCGAACTGCGCGTCGACGTCAGCGGGCATTCGCTCAACGACTGGTCGCGCTTGCGGGGGAGGATGTATCTGCGGCTTGACTACGCAGACATCGCCGCGTGGCGCGAATGGCTGCCATTGCCGTTCGCGGCGGACAGCGGCAGGGGTGCGTTCCGCGCGTGGGTCGATTTCGCGCAATCGCAGCCCGTTGGGGTGACCGCGGACTTCGAGCTCGACGACGCGCGCGCGACGCTGCGCGATGGACTCGCGCCGCTCGCGCTTGCGCACCTCGCGGGACGCGCGGCCTGGAAGCGCACGGCGGAGAAAACGGAGCTCGCGGCGCGCGAGGTGAGCTTCACGCTGCCGACCGGCGTTGCACATCCGCCGGCCGATTTCACGCTGACGATCGCCAACGAGGATCGCGCAGCGGGCGGCAAGCTCGGTTTCTCGGAGCTCGCGCTCGCGCCGCTCGCCGCGATTGCGCCGCAATTGCCGATCGGCGAGCCGCTTCGGCGCGAGCTCGCCGCGTACGATCCGCGCGGGACGCTGCGCAACGGCGTCTTCGAATGGGTGGGTGCAATCGAAGCGCCAGAGCGGTTTTCCGCGAAGGCCGATTTTCGCGATGCGGGAGTCGTCGCCACCGACACACATCCCGGCGCCACCGACCTCTCGGGGAGCGTCGAGGCGAGCGAGCGCGGCGGCCAGGTTCGCCTCGATAGCCGCAAGGCGACGCTCGCGCTGCCGAAGATCTTCGCCGAGCCGCTCGCGTTCGACACACTGCGCGGCAGCGTCGGCTGGAAGCGCGACGGTGAATCCACCATGGTGACGCTCACGAACGCCGCGTTCGCGAACGGCGACGCGGCCGGCACGGCGACGGGCACGTGGCGTTCGCGCGCGCACGGGCCCGGCGAGATCGACTTCAATGCGGAGCTCGCGCGCGCGAACATCGCGAGCGCGTGGCGCTACGTGCCGCTCGGCGCCGGCGTTGCCGTTCGGGATTGGCTGCATCGGGCGCTCGCCGCCGGCATGTGGAGCGATGCGAAGCTCGTGGTCGAAGGCGACCTCGCGCAATTTCCTTTCCCAGGCGGAAAGGGAGGGCGCTTCCTGTTCGCGGCTAAAGCGCAGGATGCGTCGATCGAATACGCGCACGACTGGCCGCCGATCACCGGCATCGCCGCCGACGTCCGCGTCGAGAACACGCGCCTTGCAATCGCCGCATCGTCGGCGCGCTCGCTCGGCGCGGAGATCGGCCCGATGCGTGCGGACATCGCCGACTTTCATGGCACGGCGCCGGTGCTGCACATCGCCGGGACGGCGAAGGGTGCCACCGCGCGATTCCTGGAGTTCATTGCGAGGACGCCGATCGACGCGTGGACTGAACGCGTGACGCGCGGCGCGACCGCGGACGGCGACGGGACGCTGAGCCTCGAGTTCGACCTGCCGCTGCACGATCGTGCTGCCGTCCGGATCGCCGGCCGGTACGCGTTCGCGGCCAACGCGATCCGGCTCGCCGGCCTGCCGCCGCTGTCCGCCGCAGGCGGAACGATCGAATTCACCGAGCGCTCGGTGAGCGCAGGCAACATCGCGGCCGAAGCGCTCGGCGGGCCGCTCAAGCTCGACGTCGCGAGCGAAGCTGGGCGCGTGCGCGTCAATGCCGCGGGCACAGCGGACCTCGATGCCGTGCGTCGCGAATACGCGATCCCGCTCATCGAGCGAATTACCGGGCGGACCGACTGGCAGCTCGCGTTCGACGCGCGCGATCGGCGTGCCGCGTGGACGCTCGAATCTTCGCTGCAGGGCGCCGTGATCGACCTGCCGGCGCCGCTGCGCAAGCTCGCCGCGGATAAGGTGGCGCTGCGGGTCGAGCGGCGCGATGCCACGCCAAGCGAGGATCGAATCGCGATCAGCCTCGGACAGGGCGTGCGCGGCGCGCTGCATCGGCAGCTTGACGCGGACGGCGCGCGCATCGATCGTGCGTTGATTCAGCTCGGCAAGGTGGCGAGCGAGCCTGCGGCGGCCGAGCAGCCGGGTGTATGGATTCGCGGCGACGTCGACGTGCTGAGTCTTGACGACTGGTTTGCGCTCGATGCACGCGGACGCGATGGACCGGGCGCGGGCGATGCATTCGCCGGGTTGCAATTGAACGGCGTCGACCTGACGGCGGGCACGCTCGATGCGTTCGGCCGCCGGTTCACGCGCCTTTCGACGAGCGCACGCCGGCAAGGCAACGACTGGCGGCTCACGCTCGACGGTGCCGAGCTCGCAGGCACCGCGGTCTGGCGCGGAGCGACGCCCGCGCAGCCCAACGGCCGCCTCGTCGCGCGCCTGTCGCGGCTCGCGGTGCCGCACGCGGCCGAAACGCGCGGCACATCGTCCGCCGACGCAACGGCCGGCGCCAACCACTGGCCCGAAGTGGACGTGGTGGCGGAAGCGCTGCGCTCGAAGGAGCGCGCGCTCGGCAAGCTCGAGCTCGCCGCGAGTCCCGCGGGTGACGACTGGCGGATCGACAAGCTTGCGCTCGCGAACGAGCACGGCCGCATCGACGCGAAGGGCGCGTGGCGCAACGTGGCGAGCCGCTCTCGCACGGCGCTCGACGTCACCGTCGACGTGAAGGAAGCGGGCGAGTTCCTGAGTCGCTTCGGTTGGCCGAATGCAGTGCGGGGCGCAGCGACGAAGATCGACGGCCGTCTCGAGTGGGAGGGTGCGCCGAGCGATTTCGACTATCCGTCGCTGTCCGGCGCGTTCAAGCTGCACTCGGGCGCCGGCCAGTTCACGAAGATCGATCCCGGCGTGGGGCGGCTCCTCGGGGTGCTGTCGCTGCAGATGCTGCCGCGCCGCATTTCGCTCGATTTTCGCGATGTGTTCAGCGAGGGTTTCGCCTTCGATACGATCACGGCCGACGTGAGAATGCACAATGGCGTGATGCACACCGACGATTTCCGGCTCGTCGGTCCCGCTGCCGCCGTGAACATCGCGGGCGACGCCGACATTGCCCGCGAGACGCAGTCGCTGCGCATTCGCGTTCAGCCCGCGATGTCGTCCGGTGTTTCCGTGGGAACCGCGGCGCTGTTCATCGCCAATCCGCTCATCGGCGCGGCGGTCGGCGCCGGCACACTGCTCGCGCAGAAAATGCTCAACAATCCGTTCGACCAGTTGTTCAGCTACGAGTACTCGGTGACAGGAAGCTTCGACGATCCCGTCGTGACCCGCGTCAACGCGCCTCCGGCAACCGCGCAGTCCGGCGCGCCGGTCCGCTGATCAGGAGACCTGCATGGATGCAATGCCCGCCCGGTTGCGCGTCGCGGCGATCCAGATGACGTCGGGCGCCGATGTCGCTGCAAACCTGCAGGCGGCGGAGCGCATGACGGCGGCCGCCGCGGCCGACGGCGCAAGCGTCGTCCTGTTGCCCGAGAACTTCGGCCTGATGGGTCTGCATGCGCGGGACAAGCTCGCCGCGCAGGAGCGCGACGGCGACGGTCCGCAGCAGGCGTTCCTGTCGCGGGCCGCACGCGAGCATTCGATCCACCTGATCGGCGGCAGCGTGCCCATCGCGAGCGGCGATGCGGCGCGCGCGAGGCAATCGCTGCTCGTGTACGGGCCTGACGGCGTGCGCGTCGCGCGCTACGACAAGATCCATCTCTTCCGCTTCACGCACGGCGACGAGGACTACGACGAGGCGAAGACGATCGCGGCCGGCGCCGAGCCGCGCTGGTTCACGCTGCCCTACGGGCGCGTCGGCTTGTCGATCTGCTACGACCTGCGCTTTCCGGAACTCTTCCGCGCGCAGGGCGACATGGTGCTCCTCGTCGTCCCCGCGGCGTTCACGGCGCGCACCGGCCGTGCGCACTGGGAGACGCTGCTGCGCGCGCGCGCCATCGAGAACCAGTGCTACGTGCTCGCGGCTGCGCAGACCGGAACGCACCCGGGCGGCCGCCAGACGTGGGGACACTCGATGCTCGTCGATCCGTGGGGCGAGGTCGTGGCCGTGCGGCCGGAAGGCGAGGGCAGCGTCGTCGGCGACGTCGATCCCGCGCGGCTTGCCGACGTGCGCGCGCGGCTACCTGCGCTTTCGCACCGCACGCTCGGGAGACGTTGAAGCGCGATTGGACGCACGTTCAATGCGTGGCCGCGCACCAACGATTAGAATCTCCATGCCCTGTGGGAGGCGTGCATGGCAGAAGAAGAACCGCAGCTGCGAGGTTACGTGGTGCTCGTTGTCGACGACGACGCGGACAGCCGCGATGCGGCCATCGGCCTCATCGAGACGCTCGGATGCAGCACGCTGGCCGCGGCCTCGTGCGACGAGGCGATCGCCGTCCTCGACGCGTGTGCGCACGTCGATCTCGTGTTCTCGGACGTCGTGATGCCGAAGTCGACCGGAATCACGCTCGCGAGGCTCGTTCGCGAGCGCGACCCGTCGTTGCCGGTCGTGCTCGCGACCGGTTACGCCGAAGCCGTGGAGACGGCGACCGAATGCGGCGCGATCCCGCTGATCAAGCCCTATTCGATCGCTCGTCTGGCAGCGGTGCTCGGCGACCAGTTGCTTGTGCGCGGCGCGCCGGCTTCCTGACGTCCGGAATCGCGCGCCGGCAAGGGGGCACGTCAGCGTCCGCGCAGCAACGCGATGACCGCGCCGCTGCCACCCGAATGGCGCGGCGCCTCGCAATAGGCGAGCACGTCGTCCCATTGCGCGAGCCAGCGCCGGACCTTGCCTTTCAGAATCGGCTCGCGATTCGGCGACGTGAGTCCCTTGCCATGAATGATGCGCACGCAGCGCAGTCCGCGTCCGCGCGTGTCGAGCAGGAAGTCGGCCAGGGTGTCGCGCGCCTCGTCGGTCGTCATGCCGTGCAGGTCGAGCGCGGCCTGCACGACCCAGTGGCCTCGGCGCAATTTGACGAGCACGTCGCTGCCGAGGCCGCGGCGAAGAAACGTCTGCTCTGCCTCGAGCTCCTGGCCGATGTCCCAGCTCGCGGGCGAGGGCTCCGCGCCGTATTTGGACAGCTCGAGCGCGTTGCGCTCGTCCTCGATGCGAAGGCGCGGGATCGTCGTCGGCCGCGGACGGGTGGGCGCGGCACGATTGCGCGGTGGGAGTCGCGTGACGTCCGCGAAGGTTCGAGCGATGTCGATGTCGCCGTCGGCGTGCTTGCTTGCCGAGACCTTCCGTCGCGTGGCCACGGCCGGCACCGCGTGCCTTGGTGCCTGTGTCGCGCGGGAGCGTGCTGGCGCGGTTCGCGTTTCATGCTCGCGCGCCGCGTCGACCAGTGACCGCAGGTCGGTCAGCTTTGCCACGCTTGTTCAGGCAGCGGGTGCTACCGCTGCGACGTCCGGCACCGATGCCGCATGCGGCGTGAGATTGCCCGTCGCCTCCAGATACGCTTCCGCGTCGAGCGCCGCCATGCAGCCGGTTCCGGCGGATGTCACCGCCTGCCGATACACGTGATCCGCGACGTCGCCCGCGGCGAACACGCCGGGAACGCTCGTCGCCGTCGCGTTGCCGTCGAATCCCCCCTGCACGCGAATGTAGCCGCCGGCCATGTCGAGCTGTCCCTCGAAGATCTGCGTGTTCGGCGTGTGGCCGATCGCGATGAAAACGCCGTGTGCCGGGATGTCATGGACCCCGCCGCTCGCAACGTCCCTGGCGCGGACGCCCGTCACGCCGGCGTCGTTGCCGAGCACCTCGTCGACGACGTGGTTCCACAGCACGCGCACGTTCCCCGCGTTGCCGGTCTTCGCCAGCAGGCGATCGATGAGAATCGCTTCGGCGCGCAGGCGATCGCGACGGTGGATCAGCGTCACGCTGCGCGCGATGTTCGACAGGTACAGCGCTTCCTCGACCGCGGTATTGCCGCCGCCGACGACGACAACATCCTGACCCTTGTAGAAAAACCCGTCGCACGTCGCGCATGCCGACACGCCGCGGCCCATGTGGGCCTGCTCGGACGGCAGGCCGAGATAGCGCGCGGACGCGCCGGTGGCGATGATCAACGCATCGCACGTGTAGTCGCCGTTGTCGCCGCCGAGCCGGAACGGCCGTGCGCCCAGGTCCACGGTATGGATGTGATCGAAGACGATCTCGGTGTCGAACCGCTCCGCGTGCTTCTGGAACCGCGCCATCAGTTCCGGGCCCAGGACGCCGTCGGGGTCGGCCGGCCAGTTGTCGACGTCGGTGGTCGTCATCAGCTGCCCGCCTTGTGCCAGACCGGTTATGACGACGGGATGAAGATTCGCCCGCGCGGCGTATACTGCCGCGCTGTAGCCGGCCGGGCCGGAACCGAGAATCAGAAGGCGGGCGTGCTTCGTGGGCATGGCATTCTCGTCGACACAAAACGCCTCGAGTGTAGCAAGCCGGACCGCGCGGCCTGCACTCCGGCATGCGTTGCAAATGGGGATGCGCGCAGCCGTCGCAAGCGCGTCCGGCGAACGTCGCGATTTGCGGTTGCGGCATCGTCCTCCGTATAATGCCGTGTCTCAGGTATTCACGGCAATTCCATGATTTTCAAGCAGAACAAAAACTCGCGACGGCGTGGCGCAGAACCACGGCGCGAGCTTTCGCCGCGCTTCGCACGGCTTCTGCGTGAATCATGGTGGCTGCTCGTCGTCGCGGGATTTCTCTATCTCGCGCTGATCCTTGCGACGTATTCGCGCAATGACGCGGGCTGGTCGTCGACCGGAACGGGCGCGCCAATCGCCAACCGCGGCGGCGCCGTCGGTGCGTGGTTGTCCGATCTGCTGCTCTATCTGTTCGGATTTTCGGCCTGGTGGTGGGTCGTCGGCGGCGTCGTGCTGGTTATCGCCGGCTATCGCCGGGTCGTGCACCCCGATCGCGCAACCGACCATCCGTTCGCATTCGGCCTGGCTGGGTTCGCACTGGTTCTGCTTTCGAGCGCCGCCCTGGAATCGATCCGCTTGTACCGGCTTCCGGCGACATTGCCGCAGCGGGCGGGCGGAGCGTTCGGCGAACTCGTCGGTGACGCGCTGCAGCGAAGCATCGGCTTCAACGGCGCCACGTTGCTGCTGCTTGCGTTGCTCGCGATCGGCACGTCGCTTCTGTTCGGCGTGTCATGGCTGCGCGTGATGGAACGCATAGGCGCCGGCGTCGAGGCGCTGTTCGCGGGCGCGCGTGCCCGGCGTGCGCAGGCGCTCGAACGGCGCATCGGCGATGCGCGCGCCGCGGAGCGCGAGCTTGCGATCGAGCATCTGCGCGAAGACCCGCAGATCCGCGAGCCGGTGATGGTCGTGCCGGCGGTGACCGCGGTGCAGCGGTCGGAGCGGGTGACACGCGAGAAGCAGCGGCCGCTGTTCACGGACATGCCGGATTCGCCGCTCCCGCCGCTTTCGCTGCTGGAGGATGCGCCGCCGGCGACGGAAACGGTAGGCGCGGAGACGCTCGAATTCACCTCGCGGCTGATCGAGCGCAAGCTCGCCGATTTCGGCGTGGCGGCGAAAGTGCTCGCCGCCTATCCGGGACCGGTGATCACGCGCTACGAGATCGAGCCTGCCGTCGGCGTCAAAGGCGCGCAGATCGTCAACCTCGTCAAGGACCTGGCGCGTGCGCTGTCGGTCGTGTCGATACGCGTCGTCGAGACGATTCCCGGCAAGTCGTGCATGGCCCTCGAGCTGCCCAATCCGCGGCGGCAGGTCGTGAAGCTGGTCGAGATCCTCGCGTCGACCACGTACAACGACGCGCCGGGCGTGCTGACGCTCGCCCTCGGCAAGGACATCGCCGGCAAGCCGGCGATCGCCGATCTGGGCCGCATGCCGCACCTGCTCGTGGCGGGCACGACAGGCTCGGGCAAGTCGGTGGCCGTGAACGCGATGATCCTGTCGCTGCTCTACAAGGCGGAGCCGCGGCAGGTGCGGCTCATCCTGATCGATCCGAAGATGCTGGAGCTTTCGGTGTACGAAGGCATCCCGCATCTGCTGGCGCCTGTCGTCACCGACATGAAGCTCGCGCCGAACGCGCTCAACTGGTGCGTCGGCGAGATGGAGCGCCGCTACAAGCTGATGTCGCAGCTCGGCGTGCGCAATCTCGCAGGCTACAACCAGAAGGTCGCGGATGCGAAGAAGGCGGACAAGCCGCTCGTCAATCCGTTCTCGCTCACGCCCGACGCACCGGAGCCGCTCGAGGAGATGCCGCTGATCGTCGTCGTCGTCGACGAGCTCGCGGACCTGATGATGGTGACCGGCAAGAAGATCGAGGAGCTGATCGCGCGCATCGCGCAGAAGGCGCGCGCGGCGGGCATTCACCTCGTGCTCGCGACGCAGCGGCCGTCCGTGGACGTCATCACCGGGCTCATCAAGGCCAACATTCCGTCGCGGATCGCGTTCCAGGTCGCGAGCAAGGTCGACTCGCGCACGATTCTCGACCAGATGGGGGCGGAAGCGCTGCTCGGCCAGGGCGACATGCTGTACCTGCCGCCGGGCACCGGGTATCCGCTGCGCGTGCACGGCGCGTTCGTATCCGACGCGGAGGTCCATCGTGTCGTCGAGCATTTGAAGGCGCAGGGCGAGCCGCAATACATCGAAGGCATTCTCGAAGGCGGCACGGCCGCCGACGGCGAGGAGGGCGCGGCGATCGACGGTGCCGATGCCGAGGCGGACCCGATGTACGACCAGGCGGTCGCCGTCGTGCTCAAGACGCGGCGTCCGTCGATATCGCTCGTGCAGCGGCATCTGCGCATCGGCTACAACCGCGCGGCGCGGCTGATCGAGCAGATGGAGCGCGCCGGAATGGTGTCGCCGATGCAGACGAACGGCAACCGGGAAGTCCTCGCTCCCGCAGGCAAGGAGTGAATGCGAGCCGGCCGTGGCGCACGGTGCGGCACGCCGGGTGCGCGGCGCTCGCATGCGTCGCCGTGCTCGCGAGCGCGGGTCCGGTCGAGGTCTACCGGGAAGGGCCGCGCTACTGTCCGCGCGATCGCGACCTGCACGGCGCCGCGATCACCGAATCGCAGGCGGTCGATCGCGCGCGTACGCTGCTCCCGGGCGACTTCTGCGGTCCCACGCGATTCGTGAGCGGCTGCGACGTGCTGCCCGAATACGCGAACGGATCGTGGCGAATCTATTTTCATCAGTACCAGCTGCGCGAAGGCCAGCGCGAATGGGGCGGCCTCACGCATACTTACGTCGTGCTGGACCCCGTCGGCAACTGCTACGCCAACATCCCCGGCACGGAGCCGGGCGCGCCGCGATGACGGCTCGAGCATCGTTTCCCGTGCTGCTGCGCGGCCTTGCCGCCGCCGCACTCGCGCTCGCGACGGGCACGGCCGCCGCCTCGGGCCTCGATCAGCTGCACGCGTTCCTGGAAGGCACGCGAAGCGCGCAGGGAACGTTCCGTCAGGTCGTCGTCAAGAAGGACCGCAGCGCGTCGCAGACGACGTCGGGCACGTTCGCGTTCAGACGCCCGGGCAAGTTCCGCTGGGCGTACGACAAGCCGTTCGACCAGTTGATCGTCGGCGACGGCGAGAAGGTCTGGGTCTACGATCGCGACCTGAACCAGGTGATGGTGCGCAAGCTCGACGCCGCGCTCGGCGCCACGCCGGCCGCGCTGCTGGCCGGCGACAACGCGCTCGAGAAGAACTTCACGCTCGTCGCGGCCGGCGAGGGCGAGGGCATGCAATACGTCGACGCGACACCGAAGTCGTCGGAGTCGCAGTTCACGCGCATCCGGATCGGCTTCGTCGACAACTTGCCGCGCAAGATGCTGCTGACCGATGCGTTCGGCCAGACCACGGAGCTCACGTTCGCCGACATGCGTCGCAATCCCGCGCTCGCGGCCGACCTGTTCACGTTCACGCCGCCCAAAGGCGCGGACGTCGTCGGCCAGTAGCAGCCCTCCGCCGCGGCCCATGGCCGATCTCTTCACGAGCGACGCCGGCGCCGGTCCACTGACGCCGCTCGCCGAGCGGCTGCGCCCGAAGACGATCGACGAGGTCATCGGCCAGCGCCATCTGCTTGCACCGGGCAAGCCGCTCGCCGTGGCATTCGCGTCGGGCAAGCCGCATTCGATGATCCTGTGGGGCCCGCCTGGCGTCGGCAAGACGACGCTCGCGCGGCTGATGGCCGATGCCTTCAACGCCGACTTCGTCGCGATCTCGGCGGTGCTTGCGGGCGTCAAGGACATTCGCGATGCAGTCGCGCGCGCCGAGCTTGCACGCGAGCAGTACGGCCGCGCGACGATCCTGTTCGTCGACGAAGTGCATCGCTTCAACAAGGCGCAACAGGACGCGTTCCTGCCGTACGTCGAGCGCGGCGTCCTTACGTTCGTCGGCGCCACGACCGAGAACCCGTCGTTCGAGGTGAACAGCGCGCTGCTGTCGCGTGCCGCCGTGTACGTCCTGCATCCGCTGTCGCCCGAGGAGCTCGCGCAGCTGCTCACGCGTGCCGCCGGGGTCGCGCTCCCGGGCCAGGTGATCGACGATGCGGCGCGCGATGCGCTCGTGAGCTACGCCGACGGCGACGGACGCCGGCTGCTCAACCTGGTCGAGCAGCTCGGGACGGCGACCGGTGAAGCGCAGCGCACGACGGTCGACCTGCCGTTCGTCGAGGCGACGATCGCGCGGAGCCTGCGCCGCTTCGACAAGGGCGGCGACGCTTTCTACGACCAGATCTCTGCGCTGCACAAGGCCGTGCGCGGCTCGGATCCGGATGCGTCGCTGTACTGGATGTGCCGGATGCTCGACGGCGGCGCCGATCCGCTGTACGTCGGCCGCCGGCTGCTGCGGATGGCGAGCGAGGACATCGGGCTCGCCGATCCGCGCGCGCTCACGCTCGCGCTCGACGCGGTGGCCACCTACGAGCGGCTCGGCTCGCCCGAAGGCGAGCTGGCGCTCGCGCAATGCGTGATCTATCTCGCGTGCGCGGCGAAGAGCAACGCCGTCGACACCGCCTACGGCGCCGCGCGTGCGTTCATCGCCGAGGATGGCTCGCGGGCGGTGCCGATGCGATTGCGCAACGCGCCCACGCGGCTGATGAAGAGCCTCGGCCACGGCAAAGGGTATCGCTACGCCCACGACGAAGCCGACGCCTATGCCGCGGGCGAGCGCTATCTGCCCGACGACATGCCCGACGTCATGTTCTACGAGCCGACCGCGCACGGGCTCGAGGCGCGCATCCGCGAGCGGCTCGCGCAGTTGGCGGAGCGCGATGCCGAGGCCGGCGGCAAACGCGCGCCGCCCGCCGCGGACGAGTGAACATCGACTGCTAGAATCGACCGATGCTCGACGTCAACGCATTGCGCAACGATCTTCCCGGCGTCGCAGCCGCGCTCGCGAAGCGCGGCGTTGCGCTCGACACGGCCCGCTTCGAGACGCTCGAGGGCGAGCGCAAGCGCATCCAGACCCGCACGCAGGAGCTGCAGGCGAAGCGCAACGCGCTCTCGAAGCAGGTCGGCATCGCCAAGGGGCGCGGCGAGGACGCGGCGGCGCTGCTCGGCGAAGTGGCGGGGCTCGGCGACGAGCAGAAGGATCTCGAGCGGGAGCTCGACAACGTGCAGGCGAAGCTGCGCGATTTTCTGCTGGAGCTGCCGAACGTCACGCACGCGTCGACGCCGGAAGGTCGGTCCGCCGACGACAACGTCGAGGTACGCCGGCACGGTTCGCCGCGCGCATTCGACTTCTCACCGAAGGATCACACCGACCTCGGCGAGGCGCTCGGAATGCTCGACTTCGCGACGGCGGCGAAGCTGTCGGGCGCCCGCTTCACGATGCTGCGCGGTGATCTCGCGCGGCTGCACCGCGCGCTTGCGCAGCTGATGCTCGACACGCACACGCGCGAGCACGGCTACACCGAATGCTACACGCCCTACATCGTCAATGCGGCTGCGCTCGTCGGCACGACGCAGCTGCCGAAGTTCGAGGCCGACATGTTCGCCGTCCGCAAGGGTGGGCAAGCCGACGGCGACGAAGCGGCGCTCTACCTGATCTCGACGTCGGAGATCACGCTCACGAATTCCGTGCGCGAGGAGATCCTCGCGGCGGACGCGCTACCGATCAGGCTCACCGCGCACACGCCGTGCTTTCGCTCGGAAGCGGGCAGCTATGGCAAGGACACGCGCGGGATGATCCGCCAGCACCAGTTCGACAAGGTCGAGCTCGTGCAAGTCGTGCGACCCGAGGATTCGTACCAGGCGCTGGAGGAGCTCACGCGCCACGCGGAGACCATTCTGCAGAAGCTCGAGCTGCCGTACCGTGTCGTCGCGCTGTGCACCGGCGACATCGGCTTCGCGGCCGCGAAGACCTACGATCTCGAGGTGTGGCTGCCGGGGCAGAGCGCGTACCGCGAGATTTCGTCGTGCTCGAACTGCGAGGCATTTCAGGCGCGGCGGATGCAGGCGCGCTATCGCAACGCGCAGGGCAAGCCGGAGCTCGTGCACACGCTGAACGGCTCCGGGCTGGCCGTGGGCCGCACGCTGGTCGCTGTCCTGGAAAACTACCAGCAGGCCGACGGCTCGATCGCGATTCCCGAGGCGGTGCGGGCGTACATGGGCGGGCAGGCGGCCATCCGGCACGGCGGCCGATTCGGCACGCGCGGCTTGTGACTGGGGCCGCGAGGCGAACCACGAGGGAGCCTATGTACGATCCGCGCGGGCGCGCAGACGCTCCCTAGCGAAGGTTCCCCGTATGCCCGAGCGAATAGCGCCCGGGCTGCGGCCACACGGTGAGCCCGTGCGGCTCCTTGCCGACCGGAATCTTTTCCACGGCGCCGCTTTGCGTGTCGAACACGTACACGACGTTGTCGTAGCGGCCCGATAGCCACAGTTGCTTGCCGTCGGCGCTGACGTTGCCCATGTCGGGGCTGCCACCGCCGGGAATCGGCCACGTCGCCTCGACCTTGCCGGACGCGAAGTCGATCACCGATACGCTCCCCTTGCCGTGCGCAGGGCCGTGGATCCTGTTCGAGCCGCGATTGGCGACGTACAGCTTGCGGCCGTCGCGGCTCGGGTACAGACCGTGGGTGCCTTTGCCGGTCGCAACGAATCCGACTTCCTTGAACGTCGCGCCATCGACGACGAATACGCCGTCGGCCATCATGTCCGCGACGTAGAACAGCTTGCCGTCGGGGCTCACGCGGATGTCCTGCGGCATGCCCCCCTTCGAGAGCTTCAGGTAGCCGACGACCTTGCGGTCGACGAAGTCGATTTTCGCGAGGCCCTTCGAGAACTCGCAAGTGAAGATCGCGTAGCGGCCGTCGATGGAGAAGTCGGCGTGATTGATGCCGGCGCAGTCGGGTGTCTCGAGCGACGACTGCAGCGCCATCGTGTGCGGATCGCGGAAGTCGAGGCGCTTGTACGCCTCGGCGACGATGACGGCCGAGCGCCCGTCCGGGGTGAAATACATGTTGTAGGGATCGTCGACGGCGATGGGCTTTCCCGGCTTGCCGGTCAGCGGGTCGATCGGCGTCAGGCTGCCCTTCGTCGTGTTCTCGGCATTGTTCGCAACCCATAGCGTCTTCAGGTCCCACGACGGCACGACGTGCTGCGGATTGAGGCCCACGCCGAACCGAGCCACGACCGTGCGCGTCGCCGGGTCGATCACGTACACGTCGTTCGACATTACATGCGGCACGTACACGCGCGGCAGTGCGTCGCGCACCGCGGCACTCAGATGCGCCGCGGTCGTCTCGCTGTAAAGGTTCGCGGGATCGACGACCGGCGGCATGCCGGGGACCGTCGTGATCGCCGGCGTGGCGGCCGGCGACTGGACAGCCGCGGCGGGGGGTGTGCCGGAGGGTTGTGCCAAGGCGGCGGGTCCCGCGCCAAGCGCGAGCGCAAGCGATACGACAAGCGTTTGCTTCATTCCAGGTCCGACGATATAGAAGAGAAAAGGTCTTACTTGCGCTTCACCGCGCGCGTGATCGCAGCCACGGATTCGCGCACGATCGCGTCGACGCCGAGCATCCCGAGCGCTTCGCTCGCGCGCCGCGGATCGCCGCGCACGCCATGCGCCGCGTCGGCATGCGGCGAGTCGAGCTCCGCCTTGCGCACGAGCGCCGGATCGACGGCGAGCGCTAGCGACGTGTCGGCGAGACCGGCGTGTGTGCCGATCTCGGCCGCCGTGTACCCGCGCGCCTGCAATGCTTTCGAATACGCGATTTCAGCGGCGCGATAGTAATCGACGAGCGCGTGCACGCGCACCGGTGAGCTTGACCACTCGCGATCGAGCCGTGCGGCGACTGCCTGCTCGTTGCGCTGGTATCCGCCGTGGTCGCCGAGGAAGACGATGTCGCGAAAGCCGCTGGCGCGCAAGCTGCGCGCGGCGTATTCGAGTACGCTCTCGAACGTCTTTTCGGGAATCGTCAGGGTGCCGGCAAAGCGCATGTGCGCCGACGGCGGATCGACGCTGCCTTCGGGCACGTACGCGATCACCGGCGCGACCAGCGCATTGCCGAGCGCGACGGCGATCTTGCCACCGAGCACGCGCGCGCGCACGTTGTGCTTGCCGAGCACGATGTGCGGCCCGCTCTGCTCGGTGCCGCCGATGGGAACGAGCGCCGTCGTCTTGCCCGCGCGCACGAGCGCCGCAACCTCCGTCGACGTCAGCTCGTCGATGAAGACGCTGTCCTGCGCGTGCGCCGCGGCGGCGGACGCCGCGATGAAGAAAAGAACGAGCCATGCCCGGGCGGCCATGGCGCTATGGTAGGTGATCGGACCGATCAATCGCGCGCGGCGCGCGCTTGCGAGACCTCGCGAGGAGCGCGCAGTGCGATCAGCGCAACGAAAGTCCCGCGGTGAGCCGGGGTGGCCCGGCCGCCTCGGTGCGCAGCAGAATGTCGTAGTAGCCGCGCACGCGGTCCACGAAAGCGACCGGCATGCCGCCACGCGCATAGCCGTACTTCGCGTTGACGTAGTACTCGGGCTCCGCGAGCAGTGGCAGCACCTTGCGCACGTCGCTCCACAGGTCGGGATTGAGCTTCTGCCGCTGCGCGAGGATGCGGGCGTCTTCGAGGTGGGCGATGCCGATGTTGAACGCAGCGAGCGCGAGCCAGGTGCGGTCGGGCTCGGTTATGCGCGGCGGCAGGCGCTGCTTCAGGTCGGCCAGGTATTTCGCGGCGCCGATCGCCGATTCGCGGGCGTCGAGCCGGTCCACGATGCCGAGATGACGCGCCGTTTCCTCGGTGATCTGCATCAGGCCGCGCACGCCCGTCTCGCTGGTCGCGATCGGGTCCCATTGCGACTCCTGGTAGGCGATCGCGGCGAGCAGCCGCCATTCGATCCCGCTCCTGGCTTGCGCCTCGACGAACGTCTTGCGCCACTCGGGCAGCGTCTTGCGGATCCGCTCCTGGAACACGCCGGCGTCGATGCGCTCGACCTGCAGCGGCGCGGCGAAATAGCGATCCGCCAGGCGTGCAAGCGTGCCGTCCTTGCGCAGCTTCGCGAGAAAGGCATCGAGGGAATCCCGCAGCTCGGGATAGCCGGGCGCCACCGCCCACGCGAACTCGCGGCGCGGACCGGCGGTGAAGGCGACGTCGAAATCGAGATAGATGTTGCGGGCGAGCGCGGCGTCGCTGGACGCGACGACCGCATAGCTCAGCGTGCCGTCCGCGACTTGCGCGATCAGTGCGTCGGCGGATGCGACGTCGACCGGCTGCCAGCGAACTTCCGGATGCGCGAGGCGAATGGCGGCCAGCGGCGCGTCGAGGCCGGTGTGCGCCGGATAGGCGACCGTCGCCTGCTCGAGGTCGGACCAGCGGCGCGGCTTGTAGCCGTCGACGTTGTAGATGAGAACCGGCTCGACGGCGTGATAACCGGTGCTCCAGGCCAGCGGCCGCTCGACGGGCCCCACGTCATCGGGACGCGCCGACGCCGCCTGGAACAGCCCGCCCGCGCCGAGTTGTGCGGCGCCCGTGCCAACCCGGGCGAGGAGCGCGCCGGCGCTCTCGGCGAACGTGACGTTGAGTGGAACGCCGCGCTCGTGGGCGAAGCGGGTCAAAAGGTCGTGGTCGAACCCGGAAATGCGGCCGTTCGGTCCGGCGAACCAGGTGGCCGGGCCGGGGCGGACGACGACGGTGAGTCCCGGAAGGCCTTGCGGCGGAGGCAGCGGTGCGCGTTCGCAGCCGCTGAACACGAGGAGCGCGATGCCGGTCAGGCCGAGCACCGATCGGCGGTAGAAACAGGACATACGTCGGGCCCACGCTTGATCGCGCATGACTCTCCATCGCTTCCCCCAAACCGGAAGCGCCTTCGATGTTTGCGGCGATCTTGTGGCCGCCGTACGTTGTTGGCAGCCTTGCCACGGGCTGCCGAAGCTCCACGAATGGTCGCGGACGCGGCACCGCGTCACCAGCGACCCCGGAATTATAACCCTCGACCGGCTGTGGGCAATCGACCGCCCGGCCGGCCTCGCGGGCCGCGCGTTGCGGGGTTCCGGCCGCTCGTCTGGCCCGGCTATAATGCGCGACTGCGGCAAAAAAACCGCCCCGATCAATGGCGGGTCGCCCCGCATTGCATGGTCGTGAACCTGGTCAGGTCCGGAAGGAAGCAGCCACAGCGATTCTCTGCAAGTGCCGGGGGAACGGCTCGCCACCCCCCTTTCTGGCGCGTTCCAGGAGCACCTCGTCCCGGGAGCGCGTCGCGCGGAGGGTAGTGCCCTGAGTTACCAGGTCCTGGCCCGCAAGTGGCGACCTCGCGCGTTCGGCGAGCTCGTCGGGCAGTCGCACGTCGTCGCGGCGCTCGCGAACGCGCTCGCCCAGGGGCGCCTCCATCATGCCTACCTCCTCACCGGTACGCGCGGGGTGGGGAAGACGACGCTCGCCCGGATTCTCGCCAAGAGCCTCAACTGCGAGAAGGGCGTATCGGCCACGCCCTGCGGCGAATGCGCGGCGTGCCGCGACATCGACGCCGGGCGTTTCGTCGACCTGCTCGAGCTCGACGCGGCGTCGAACACGGGCATCGACAACATGCGCGAGATCCTCGACAACGCGCGCTACGCGCCCACGGTCGGCCGGTACAAGGTGTACCTGATCGACGAGGTGCACATGCTGTCGAGGGGCGCGTTCAACTCGATGCTGAAAACGCTCGAGGAGCCGCCGGAGCATGTCAAGTTCGTCCTCGCGACGACCGACCCGCAAAAGATCCCGGTCACCGTCCTGTCGCGCTGCCTGCAGCTCAACCTGACGCCGCTGCCCCGTTCGGCCATTGCCGAGCGGCTCGCCCACATCCTGGACGCCGAGTCGATCGCGCACGACGGACCGGCGCTGCCGCTCCTGGCAGCAGCCGCCCAGGGCTCGCTGCGCGACGCGCTGTCGCTGCTCGACCAGGCGATCGCCTTCGGCGGCGGCGAAGTTCGCGAGGGCGCCGTCCGCGCGATGCTCGGCGTCGTCGATCGCGGCTACCTCTTTCGGATCGTCGACGCCCTGCTCGCGACCGATGGTCCTGCGCTGCTCGGGGAAGTCGACGGGCTGACGGCATCGGGCCAGTCATTCGGCGCCGCGCTCGATGAGCTCGCGTCGATCTTCCATCGGATCGCCGTCGTCCAGGCGGTCCCCGGTGCGCCGCCGGGCGATGATGCCGACAGGATCGCGGCATATGCCGGGCGCCTCTCGCCGGAGAGCGTCCAGCTTGCATATCAGATCTGCACGCAGGGGCGCGCGGATCTGCCGCTGGCCCCGGACGAGGCGACCGGGTTTTCGATGACGCTGCTGCGGCTGCTCGCGTTCGAGCCGGCGAGCGGCGGCGAGTCCGCGGTCGCGGGCGGGTCCGCGGCGTCCGCTGCCAGCGCGCCAACCCGTCGCTCCGACTCGCAGCCGCGCAGCCGCGAGCCATCTTCGCAACGATCCGTCGAGACGGTCGCAACCGCCGGCGAGCCGGTCGCGCCGACGGCCGAAAGAAGCCGGGTCAGAGACGATTCGACGGCGGCGACATCGGTGACCGAAGCCTCCGGCAAGGCCGTCGTCGCGATCCCCGAAAATGCGTCCGACTGGCCGGCGTTCGTTGCCGGCCTGAAGCTCACCGGCATGGCCGCGCAACTCGGCGCGCAGTCGGAGCTCAAGTCGGTTCGCGGCAACGCGCTGACGCTGGCGATACCGGTGTCGCACAAGCATCTGGCGGACAGGTCGTACGCCGACAGGCTCAAGGCGGCGCTCGATGCGGCAACCGGGCGCAAGCTGCTGCTCGCATTCGAGATCGGCGAGGGCAGTGACGGCTCGCTCGCGGCAATGGAACGGCGCCAGCGTGCGCAGGCCCAAGCGGAAGGCGAGGCCGCGTTCCGCGACGAGCCATTCGTGCGCGAGCTGGTCGAGCGCTTCCAGGCGACGGTGCGTCCGGAAACCATTGCTCCGCGCGGTGGCGCGACCCAACCCCCCAAGCAGGAACCGACATGATGAAAAACCAGTTGGCCGGGCTGATGAAGCAGGCCCAGCAGATGCAGGAGAACATGCAGCGCGCGCAGGAAGAGCTCGCGCGCACCGAGGTCGAGGGCGAATCCGGCGCGGGGCTCGTCAAGGTCGTGATGACGTGCCGGCACGACGTCAAGCGGGTGGCCATCGACGCCTCGCTGCTCGGCGAGGACAAGGACATGCTGGAAGACCTGGTCGCGGCCGCGTTCAACGACGCGCTGCGGCGCGCCGAGGCGACGGCCCAGGAAAAAATGGGCGGCCTGACCGCCGGCATGGCGCTGCCGCCGGGCTTCAAGCTGCCGTTCTGAAAGTGGTCGCATCCCCCGGATGAACGCCCGCGATCCGCGCGTGCGCGGCGAGCACGACACGCTGTCGAGCATGGACGAGCTGTCGCGCGCACTGCGCTGCCTGCCGGGCGTCGGACCGAAGGCCGCGCAGCGGATGGCACTGCACCTGCTGCAGCACGACCGCGACGGCGCGCTGCGGCTTTCGCAGGCGCTCGTGGCGGCGACGCGTGCGGTTCACCATTGCGAGCGCTGCAACACGTTCACCGAAGACACGCTCTGCGCGCTCTGCCGGTCGGGGAAGCGCGATGCGGCGCAACTGTGCGTCGTCGAGACGCCCGCCGACCTGCTGATGGTCGAGCAGACGCAGGCCTATTCGGGCCTGTATTTCGTGCTGATGGGACGGCTTTCTCCGCTGGACGGTATCGGGCCGAAGGAGATACGGCTCGAGCGGCTTTTGAAGCGCGCAACCGACGGCGTCGTCCGCGAGGTGATCCTCGCGACCAATTTCACGAACGAGGGCGAGGCCACCGCGCACTACGCGGGCGAACTGCTCGCGGCGCGCGGGCTTCGCGTCACGCGCCTCGCGCGCGGCGTGCCGGTGGGCGGCGAGCTCGAGTACGTCGACGCCGGCACGCTCGCGCAGGCGCTGCGCGAGCGGCGGGCGGTGTCGTAAAAAAAGTGGGGTCGGAGACGACTTTCGCATCGATCGCGAAAGTCGTCTCCGACCCCACTTTATTTGCCGGCTACTTCGTACCCTGATACAGCATGCTCGGCAGCCACAGGATGATCTGCGGAAAGATGATGCACAGCAGGTTGCCGATCGCCTGCAGGCCGATGAACGGCATCGCCGATTTGAAGATCATCGCCATCGTGATCTCCTTCGGCGCGACGCTCTTGAGGTAGAACAGCGAATAGCCGAACGGCGGACTCAGGAACGCCATCTGCATGTTGACCATGAAGATGACGCCGTACCAGAGCGAGACGTCGTCTGGCTTGACGCCGGCGATGCCGGCGAGGCCTCCCCAGGGGAGCGCCGTCAGGATTGGCAGGAAGATCGGCACCGTGAGAAGCATGATGCCGACCCAGTCGAGGAACATGCCGAGGATGAACAGGATCACCATCATCAGCATCAGGATCCCGTAGGGCGGCAGGCCCGTGCTGAGGATCAGGTCCGACACGAACGTCTGGCCGCCCTTGATGATGAAGAAGCCGACGAACATCGTCGCGCCGAAGAAGATCCACATCACCATCGCGGTGGCCTTGAGCGTCGCCATCGCCGCTTCGTAGAGTGCGACCCACGTGAGGCGTCGATGCAGTGCGCACACGGCGAGCGCGCCGAACGTGCCGATGCCCGCGGCCTCGACCGGCGTCGCGATGCCGACGAAGATGATGCCCAGCACGAGGATGATCAGCAGTACCGGCGTGATCGTGTTGCGCAGCAGCCTCAGCTTCTCGCGCATGTCGACGCGCTCCTCGACCGGCAGTGCGGGTCCGAGGGATGGATTAATGTAGCAGCGGATCGTCACGTAGGCGATGTACATGCCGGAGAGCATCAGGCCCGGAAAGACGGAGCCGATAAGCAGCTCGCCCAGCGACTGCTGCGCGACGACCGCGTAGACGATCGCCATCACCGATGGCGGGATCAGAATGCCGAGGGTGCCGCCGGCAAGCAGTGCGCCGCACGCGAGCTTCGGGTCATATTTGCGTCGCAGCATCGCCGGCAGCGCGATCATGCCCATCGTCACCTCGGTCGCCCCGACGACGCCGACCATCGCGGCGAGGAGCGTGCAGGCGACGACCGTCGCCGACGCGAGGCCGCCCTTGAGCGCGCCGAGCCACTTGTAGATGACGTCGAACAGCTCCTCGATGATGCCGGCCTTCTCGAGCACCGCCGCCATGAAGATGAAGAGCGGCACCGCGGAGAGCTGGTAGTCCGTCATGAACGGAAAGATCCGCGACGGCATCATGTTCAGCACGGCGCTGTTGCCGAACACGAACAGGAATATCGTCGCGAGGCTGCCCGTGCAGAATGCCATCGGCAGCCCGAGCGCCAGCAACAGCCCAAGTCCGCCGAAGAGGAGCAGCGACAGCCACTGGATCGGAATCTCGATGCCCATGCGTTACGCTCCCCGTCGCGCGACGAACAGAATGTCCTTGATGAGCTTCGAGACCCCTTGCAGCAGCAGCAGCGCGGCACCGATCGGGATCGCCAGCTTGACGGGCCAGTACTGGATGCCCCATTCGGTGAACGAGTGCTCGCCCACGTTGACCGCGTCGGCCGCGAAACGGTAGCCGGTCACGAGCATCGTGCCGATGAAGATGAAGAAAAAGACCGACGTGACGATGTCCGCGATCGCCTTGCCGCGCGGCGAGAACTTCGCGTAGATCACGTCGACGCGCACGTGCTGGTCCTCGCGGTACGCGTACGCGCCCGACAGCATGTATTGCATTCCGAACATCAGGAACATGCTCTCGTGCACCCAGTTGGTCGGAGAATTGAAGACGAAGCGCGCGAGCACTTCGTAGTAATAGACGAACACGGCGATCAGCGACCACCAGGCGACGTACTCACCGGCCTTCACGTTGATCCACTCGATCCGGTCGGTGATGCGCGAATGGAAATGGAGCGTCGGATCCTCCGCGAGTACGGGCTCGGCGACGACCGGTGGGGGTTCCGCGACCGGTCGATGAGGCACCGCCGCTTCGCGCTGGATCTGTCGGCGAACGAGGCCCGGGAGCATGACGGCGTCGCCGAGCAGCAGGATCGCGAGCACGATCGCGCCCCAGCGCGCACGGGAGTACCACTGGTCCGTCACCGCCTTGGCGACCGCGTATTCCTGCTGGCGCTGCTTCACGACCCCCTGCGCTCGCTCGTATTGCGCATTCGCTTCCGGTGTCGCGCGATCGGGCTCGGGCTTTGCGATTCTCGCTTCGTTCTGCGCCGCCTCGAGCGCGGCGAATGTTCGCGACGTGTCGTCGCGCACCTCGCGCACTTGCGCGTTGGCGTAGATGATGAACAGGAAGACCGGGATGAACACGAAGCCGAGTGCGCTGCGCAGATAGAAGCGATGGATGCCGAGGAAGCCCGCCGTGAGCCAGAACAGGTACGCGATGAAAAGCGACGGGCGCGAATGCGGCGCGACGCGCATCTGCCGGCGCACGAGATAGGTGGCGATCAGGGGAAAGACGAGCAGCCCGGCCCAATAGAGCCAGTGCGGCATGACGAAGGTCAGCGAAGGCATGACGCGCGCACCCCATACGCTGCGGCGGCCAGATCCGGCCGCCGCAGCAGTCTTAGAACGCAGGAAACCCGGCTTGCAGCAACCGGTTCAGGCTTCGATCTTGAGGCCCTTGTACATGTCGGGCGTCACGTAACCGCAGGTGTGCGATTCCATCACCTCGAGCTGCAGCTTGAAGATCTTCGCCGCGTCCTTGTCCTTGTTCGCCCACTTGAACCAGATCGGGACGGCGACGCGCTGGAACTTCGGCAGATCTTCCGCCGGCAATCGATTGATCTGGATGCCGGCCTTCTCGAACTTGTGCCATGCCTCCATGTCGGCCTTCTGGATCGCGCCGTGATGGATGTTCGAATAGACCTGGATTTCGTCGTCGAGCCAGGTCTTCATCTTCGGCGACAGCTTGTTCCAGACATCCATCCGCACGACGAAGTCCATCAGGTCGACAGGCTGGTACACCGATTCCAGTCCTGGAGGTCCGGTCCAGATGAACTTCGACACCTGCTGAAAGCCGAGGTCCCAGTTGACCGCGGGACCCGTGTAGTCGGCGGCGTCGACCGTGCCCTTCTCAAGCGCGGAGAACACCTCACCGCCCGGGAGCAGCGTCGTCTTCGCGCCGATCGCGGCGAAGCCCTCGGCGATCATCCCGCCCGGCACGCGGAGCTTCAGGTCCTTGAAGTCCTCGATCGTGCGGATCGGCTTCTTCGAATGAATGATGTTCGGGCCGTGATGGATGCGGTTCACGTAGTACATGTTCTGCTTGGCGAACAGATCCCGCGCCGCCTGCAGGCCGCCGTTGCTGTAGAAGAAGATGTCCCACTCGTGGGGATAGCGCAGCCCCATCAGGTACGACGACAGGAACGCCGTCGCGGGAAGCTTCCCGGCCCAGTACAGCGTGAACGAATTCATCGCCTCGAGCACGCCGTTGCGCACGCCGTCGAGCAATTCAAAATCGCCGACGACTTCCTTCGCCGCGAACGGCTTGATCTCGAGCTCGCCGCCGGTCTTTTCCTTGATCGTGCCGCACCAGGTCTTGAATGTCTGCAGTCCGACGCCGGCCGGCCATGACGTCTGCACCTTCCAGGTGGTCGTTTCGGCAGCGGCCGCATTGCGAATGAACGGAGCGCCGACGATGGCCGCAGTACCCGCGGCCGCGGCGCCCGCCGTCTTCAGCAGCCGGCGGCGTGCCGGCTGCTCGGGCTGCGCTGCCTGCTCGACTTGGGCAGGCTGCGCCGGCTTGATGGTGTCTTTCATAAATCCTCCAGAAATGATTGGCGTTTCGGATCCAGCCCGGCTGCCGTGACCCGTCCCGCGCACCAGTCGGCGGGCAGGGACGCGCTCCCGAACGGACGTCTCCTTGCCGCCGCCGCGGGTGGGTGAAGTATCCGAGAACTCACCGCGTGTCGCAAGCAGCACCGAAGCGACCGCTCGACGAGCGCGCCCGATGCCGCGGCTTCACGCGTCCGGGAGAACGCGAGTCGGCGTTATCGGACCGCGCCGGACGTTGCCCACCCGGATACCCCTGGAGTACCCTCGAAGCTCGCACGGGCGACAGGAGGTTGCCATGCTCGTCAAGGAAATCCTGCGGATCAAGGGTCACACGCTGTTCACGACGCCGCCCGAGCGCTCGGTGCTCGAAGCGGTCGAGGTGATGGCCGAGAACGACATCGGGTCGCTCGTCGTCATGGACCATGGCCGGCTGGCCGGCATCCTGACGTTCGCGGAGGTGTTGCGGGCGCTCGCGGATCGGCGCGGCTCGCTCGGTGACGTCGCGGTGGCCGACATCTTCGCGCGCGATCCGCTGACCGCCGCGCCGGGCCTCGACGTCATGGACCTGCGTCGCACGATGCTCGAGCGCCACGCGCGCTACGTGCCGGTGATGGACGGCACGACGCTGCTCGGCGTCGTGTCGTTCCACGACGTCGCGAAGGCGGTGCTGGAAGAGCAAAGCTTCGAGAACCGAATGCTGAAGAGCTACATCAAGGACTGGCCCGACGAGGCGTCGGCGTAATTTCCGCGTTTCCGGCAACCTGTACCCGGCGCGGCTGCAAGCGTCGCGGCGGCCGTTCATGCCTGCAGCGGAAAGATCCCGGCCGCTTGGCGAAGCGTCGCCGGCGGCCGTTCATGCCTGCAGCAGAAAGATCGCCGGCCGCTTGTCGAAGCGCGCCGGATCGTCCGTGCGCCACTGCGCGGCGGTCCGGCATTCGATCGTCTCGCTGTCGAGCGTGAGGTCGGCGGCCACACAGACGCGCGTGGCGCCGCGCAACACCGTCGCCAGCGCGCGCAGCATCGCCGCGTTGCGGTAAGGCGTCTCGATGAAAAGCTGCGTGCGCGTTTCGGCGCGCGATCGCTCTTCGAGCGTACGCAGCGCTTCGGCGCGCGCATCGGCATGGACCGGCAAGTACCCGTGGAATCCGAAGCGCTGGCCGTCCATGCCGGACGCCATCAGCGCGAGCAGCACGGCGGAAGGACCGACGAGCGGCACGACGCGCACGCCGGCGCCGTGCGTGGCCGCAACGAGCCGTGCACCCGGATCGGCTACGCCCGGACAGCCGGCATCGGACAGCACGCCGACGTCGTGTCCGGCGCGGAGCGCATCGAGCACCGTCGCCCGCGGGTCGGGCATTTTCCCGAGTTCTGTGATCGACAACTCGGCGATCGGCCGTGCGACACCGATCGTCTTCAGGAAGGCACGGGCCGCCTTCGGCGTTTCCACGACCCAGCGCTCGAGCGCGCGCGCGACGTCCAGCGTGCGTTGCGGCAGCACGGTTTCCGGCGGCACGATGCCGAGGAGATTGGGCACCAAAAACAGCCGGCCGCTCATTGTGCGTTCGACGGATCAGCCGGCGAGGACGTCGAAGCCCGCCTCGCGCAGCAGGTCCACGAGCGCGATCAGCGGCAATCCGATCAGCGCAGTCGGATCGGCGCTTTCGATCGACTCGAAGAGCGCGATGCCGAGCGCTTCGGACTTGACCGCGCCCGCGCAATCGTACGGTCGCTCCAGATGCAGGTACCGCTCGATCGCCTCGTCGGTGAGCGCGCGAAACGTGCTGCGGACGTCGACCATCCGCGATCCCGTGCGGTCGCTGGCCGCGTCCACGAGCGCGATCGCCGTGTGGAACACGATCGTGCGGCCCGACAAGCGGCGAAGCTGGCTCAGCGCGTCGGCGTGATTGCCCGGCTTGCTGACCGCGACGCCGTCCACGTCGGCAACCTGGTCGGCGCCGATCACGAGCGCATCGTGGTAGCGGCGGGCCACCGCGCGCGCCTTCGCGAGTGCAAGCCGGCTCGCCGTGCGGGCGGGCGGTTCGCCGAGCAGCGGCGACTCGTCGACGTCGGGCGCCGCGACCTCGAACGGGTGGCCGAGGCGCGCGAGCAGCTCGCGCCGGTAGCGCGACGTCGATGCGAGGACGATCGGTCCTTTCGCCTTTGTTTTTGCAGACATTTTTGACACGTTGCCGACAGGGCGGTATGATTCTACGTTTTTCGTCGGCCGGTACCTTCTCTTGCGCATATCCCATCCGGTCCGCGAGCGAACTGCGATGCCCACCCGCCAGGCGCAATCCGGGGCCAAGCTCGACGCCTTCCGTCTCGCCCGCGAGCACGGTGTGGTCGAGGGCAGCGTCGATGCGCATCGACTTTCCCGCGTGGCGGACGTCCTCGCCCATGGACCAGCCGATGTCGCGTGGCGCATCGAGGGCAGTGCGGACGCCGCCGGCCGGCCCGCGCTGGCGATCGAGATCGCCGGCAGCGTGCCGCTGACCTGCCAGCGCTGTCTCGACGATTTCGCGTGGCCGGTGGCGCAGCGAACCGAAGTCCTGCTCGCGCACGACGAGGGCGAGCTTGCAGCGCTCGACGCCGACAGCAGCGCGGAAGTGGTTCTGGCAGGCGCGCCGGTTGCGCCGCTGATGCTCGTCGAAGACGAGTTGTTGCTCGCGCTTCCGTTCGCGCCGACGCATCCCGAAGGCGCCTGCGGCGCGCATTGATTTCCGCCGGCTGCGCACGCGCGAGCCGTCGCATACAACCAGGAGAGCACGATGGCAGTTCAGCAGAACAAGAAGTCGCCCGCGAAGCGCGGTATGCACCGCGCGCACGATTTCCTCTCGAAGCCGCCGCTCGCCGTCGAGCCGGTGAGCGGGGAAGTGCACCTGCGGCATCACATCAGCCCGAGCGGCTACTATCGCGGCAAGAAGGTCGTCAGGACGAAGGCCGACGAGTGAGCGGCCCCGCCTGCAAAGGCGTTTCGGCGGCGCGCTGACGCCGCCCTGCCGGAAGGCCGGTTCCCGCGACGATGCCCGTTACCGTTGCCGTCGACGCGATGGGCGGCGATCACGGACCGCCCGTGACGGTTCCGGCCTGCCTCGCGTTTCTGGAGGCGACGCGGGGCACGCGGATCACGCTGGTCGGCATGCCGGCGCAGCTCGAGGCGCCGCTTGCCGGTGCGCGCAGTGACCTGCGCGCGCGGATCGCGATCCAGGCCGCGAGCGAAGTCGTCGACATGAGCGAGGCTCCGGCCGACGCGCTGCGCCGAAAGAAGGACTCGTCGATGCGCGTCGCGATCAACCTCGTGAAGGAGGGCGCGGCCGACGCGTGCGTTTCCGCCGGCAACACCGGCGCGCTGATGGCGATCGCCCGTTTCGTGCTGAAGACGCTGCCCGGCATCGACCGTCCCGCGATCGCATCGCAGCTGCCGACGAAGACCGGCGACACGCTGGTGCTCGATCTCGGCGCCAACGTCAACTGCACGCCCGAGCACCTCGTGCAATTCGCGGCGATGGGCAGTGCGCTCGTCTCCGCCGTGGACGGCATCGAGCGGCCGACCATCGGCCTGCTGAACATCGGCGAGGAGGACATCAAGGGCAGCGACGTCGTCAAGCAGGCGGCCGAGCTCCTGAAGGCGTCGAAGCTCAATTTCTTCGGCAACGTCGAAGGCGACGACATCTACATGGGCACCACGGACGTCGTCGTGTGCGACGGATTCGTGGGCAACGTGATGCTGAAGACGTCGGAGGGGCTCGCGCATATGCTGTCCGAATTCCTGAAGACTGAATTCCGGCGCAATCTGCTGACGCGCGCGGCCGCCGGCGTCGTCTATCCGGTGCTGGCGGCATTCAAGCGACGCATCGACCCGCGCCGCTACAACGGCGCCACGCTCGTCGGCTTGAAGGGCGTCGTCGTCAAGAGCCATGGCGGCGCGGACGCGTTCGCATTCACCAATGCGCTGCAGCGGGCGGCACTGGAAGTCCAGCATGGCGTGCTGGACAAGATCGCGCAACGGATCGCCGAGACGCCGCACGTGGCCGCGACGGACGGCGGGGCGCTCACCGCGCATGCATAGCCGCGTCGCCGGCACCGGCCGGTATTTGCCGCAACGGGTTCTTACCAACGACGCGCTCGCGCTCGAAGTCGCGACGAGCGACGAATGGATTCGTGCGCGCACCGGCATCCGGCAACGCCACATCGCCGACGAATCGGAGAAGACCTCGGACCTTGCGCTTGCCGCGTCACGCGAAGCGCTTGCCGCCGCGTCGATCGCTCCAGCGGACATCGACCTGATCATCGTGGCGACGACGACGCCGGACATGGTGTTCCCGTCGACGGCGTGCATCCTGCAGGCGAAGCTCGGCGCGCGCGGCGGTGCGGCTTTCGACGTGCAGGCGGTGTGCTCGGGCTTCGTGTATGCGCTCGCGGTCGCGGATCGCATGGTCGCGAGCGGAATGGCGCGCAACGCGCTCGTCGTGGGCGCCGAGATCTATTCGCGCATCCTCGACTGGAACGATCGCGGCACCTGCGTGCTGTTCGGCGACGGCGCGGGCGCAGTGGTGCTCGTGCCCGCGCGCGAGCCCGGGATCCTTTCGGCGCATCTGCATGCCGACGGTCGCTACAAGGACATCCTGTGCGTGCCGGGCCAGGTCGATCGTGGCGGGGTCGCCGGCACGCCGTTCGTGCACATGGACGGGCACGCCGTGTTCAAGTTCGCCGTCAAGGTGCTCGCCGAAGTCGCGCACGAGGCGGTTGCCGCGAACCGGATGACCACCGCCGACATCGACTGGCTGATCCCCCACCAGGCGAACATCCGCATCATGGACGCAACGGCGCGCAAGCTTGAGCTGCCGCCCGGCAAGGTCATTTCAACCGTCGACCTGCACGCGAACACGTCGGCGGCCTCGATACCGCTCGCCCTCGACGTCGCCGTGCGCGACGGACGCATACGCGCGGGCCAGCATTTGATGCTCGTCGGCGTCGGCGGCGGCTTCACGTGGGGATCGGTATTCGTTCGATGGTGATCGGGCGCGCCGTGCGAGCCGCAGCCACACGAAGAGCGAGGTGAGTCGATGAGCGTAGCGTTCGTTTTTCCGGGACAGGGCTCGCAGCAGGTCGGCATGATGTCGGGATTCGCCGGGCATCGTGCCGTACGGGACACGTTCGCGGAAGCGTCGGAGGCGCTTGGCGACGATTTGTGGAAGCTGGTCGACGAAGGGCCCGCCGAGGCCCTCGGGCTCACGCGCAACACGCAGCCGGCAATGTTGACGGCCGGCGTGGCCGTGTGGCGTGCGTGGCAGGCGGCGAGCGGACGTGCGCCGGCATTCATGGCCGGTCACAGTCTCGGCGAGTATTCGGCGCTCGTGGCGGCGGGTGCGCTCGCCTTCCGCGATGCCGTGCCGCTCGTGCGCTTTCGCGCCGAGGCGATGCAGGACGCGGTGGCCGCGGGCGTGGGCGCGATGGCGGCGGTGATCGGCGCGGACGACGCGGCTGTCGCGGAAGCTTGCCGGGAAGCGGCGCAAGGCGAAGTGGTCGAGCCAGTGAACTACAACGCGCCCGGACAGATCGTGATCGCCGGCAACAAATCCGCGGTCGAACGCGCGATCGCCGCTGCGAAGGCACGCGGTGCGAAGCGAGCGATGCTGCTGCCGGTCTCGGCGCCGTTCCACAGCTCGCTGCTCAAGCCGGCGGCGGCGAGGCTCGCGACGCGCCTCGCGGAAGTCGAATTCCGCGCGCCCGCTGTACCCGTCGTGCACAACGTCGACGTGCAGACGCACGCAACCGTCGACGAAATTCGCGGTGCGCTCGCGCAGCAGGCGGCGAGCCCGGTTCGCTGGACCGACACGATCCGCGCGCTCGCCGCGCGCGGCGTCACGCACGTCGTCGAATGCGGGCCGGGCAAGGTGCTCGCCGGACTCGCGCGGCGCATCGACGAATCGCTCACGGTCTTCGCGCTGACCGACGGTGCCGCGCTCGACGAAGCACGCGGCGCGCTATCAGGATGAACACAGAGGCCAGCGGCGAGCTCGCCGGTCAGGTTGCGCTCGTCACCGGGGCGACGCGCGGCATCGGCCGCGCGATCTCGCTCGCGCTCGCCGGCGCGGGCGCGACGGTCGTCGGCACGGCAACCACCGACGAGGGCGCGGCCTCGATCACCGCGTTTCTCCGCGCCGCAGGCCCACAAGGCGAAGGCGTGCGGCTCGACGTGCGCGATGCGGCCGCGACGGACGTGGTCGTGCGCGATGTCGAGGCGCGGCACGGGCCGATCGCGATACTCGTGAACAATGCCGGCGTCACGCGCGACAACCTGCTGGTGCGCATGAAGGACGACGAATGGGACGCGATCATGGACACGAACCTGAAGCCCGCGTTCCGGCTCGCGAAGCTCGTGCTGCGCGGCATGATGAAGGCGCGCCGCGGCCGCATCGTCCAGATCGGCTCGGTCGTCGGGTCGTCGGGCAATCCGGGACAGGCGAACTACGCGGCGGCGAAGGCGGCGCTCGTGGGCTTCACGAAGTCGCTCGCGCTCGAAGTGGGAAGCCGCGACATCACGGTGAATTGCGTCGCCCCGGGATTCATCGACACCGACATGACGCAGGCGCTGCCGCAGGGGCAGCGCGAAGCGCTCATCGCGCGCATCCCGCTCGGGCGCCTCGGCAGCCCCGAGGACGTCGCGAACGCCGTGCTGTTTCTCGCGGGGCCGCGCGCAGGCTACATCACGGGCGCGACGCTGCACGTCAACGGCGGCATGCTGATGCCGTAGGCGGGCGTCGCATTACCGTCACGGCGGGTTCCCTGAAGCCTCGGCTCTGGTAAAATCCGCCGGTTTCGATTCTTGACCCCTCGCAGGGGAGGAGTGCATGGAAAACGTCGAACAACGCGTCAAGAAGATCGTTGCCGAACAGCTGGGCGTGAACGAGGCGGAGATCAAGAACGAATCCTCGTTCGTCGACGACCTCGGCGCCGATTCGCTCGACACGGTGGAGCTCGTGATGGCGCTCGAGGAGGAATTCGAAACCGAGATTCCCGATGACGACGCCGAAAAGATCACGACGGTCCAGCAGGCGATCGACTACGTCGGCGCGCACCTGAAAAAATAACCGCCTCGCCCGCGTGCCGTAAGCGGCGGCCCGCGTCCTGAAAGGTGTCGCGACGTCCACGGCGTCGCGCACGGTACCCGAACCGCAGTCATATTTCGCACTCCGCCATGGCACGCCGCCGCGTCGTCGTAACGGGCCTCGGCATCGTATCGCCGGTAGGCATCGGCGTGCCGGCGGCATGGGAAGCGATCCTCGCCGGTCGCTCGGGCGTCACGCGCATCACGCGCTTCGACGCGAGCGCCTTCGCGTCGCAGATCGCCGCCGAGGTCAAGGATTTCGACGTGTCGCGCTGGCTGTCCGCGAAGGAGGCGCGCCGCTACGACACGTTCGTGCACTACGGGCTCGTCGCCACGATGGAGGCCATCCGCGATGCGGGCCTCGACGATTACGCGGGCGACAAGGATCGCTGCGGCGTCTGCATCGGTTCGGGCATCGGCGGGCTGCCGATGATCGAGGAGACGCACCGTGCGTATCTCGCGCACGGTACGCGCAAGATCTCGCCGTTCTTCATTCCCGGGACCATCATCAACATGGTCGCGGGGCTTGTATCGATTCACTACGGCTACCGCGGTCCGAACCTCGGCACCGTCAGCGCGTGCTCGACCGGCAATCACAGCCTGGGTGAGGCGGCGCGGCTGATCGAATACGGGGACGCCGACGTGATGGTGGCGGGTGGCTCCGAGGCGACCGTCTCACCGCTCGGCATCGGCGGCTTCGTCGCTGCGCGCGCGCTCTCGACGCGCAACCACGATCCGGCGACAGCGAGCCGGCCGTGGGACGTCGGCCGCGACGGTTTCGTGCTGGGCGAAGGCGCCGGCATCCTGGTGCTCGAGGAGCGCGAGCATGCGAAGGCCCGCGGCGCGCGAGTCTACTGCGAGCTCGCCGGATACGGCATGAGCGCGGACGCGCACCACATCACGGCGCCGCCCGAGGACGGCAGCGGCGCCGCGCGCAGCATGCAGAACGCGCTGCGCAACGCGGAGCTCGGGCCGGGGGACATCGATTACATCAACGCGCACGGCACGTCGACGCCGCTCGGCGACGTGGCCGAGTGCATCGCCGTCAAGCGCGCGTTCGGCGAGCACGCGCACAAGCTCGCGATCTCCTCGACCAAGTCGATGACCGGGCACCTGCTCGGTGCGGCGGCCGGCATCGAAGCGGTGTTCACGGCGCTCGCGATCCGCGACCAGGTTGCGCCGCCGACCGCGAACCTCGTGGACATCGACCCGCAGTGCGACCTCGACTTCGTACCGCGCGTCGCGCGGCCCATGCGAATCCGCGCGGCGATTTCGAACTCGTTCGGCTTCGGCGGCACCAACGCGACGATCGCTTTTCGCGAAGTGGACGCCTGACGCCATGGCGTTGATCGTCCAGAAATACGGGGGCACCTCGGTCGGCTCCGCCGATCGCATCCGCAGCGTCGCGAAGCGCGTGGCGCGCTTTCATCGCGACGGTCACCAGCTGGTCATCGTGGTGTCGGCCATGGCCGGCGAGACGAATCGCCTCCTCGGACTGACGAAGGAGCTGTCCGCGAATCCCGATCCGCGCGAGGTCGACGTCGTCGCGGCGACGGGCGAGCAGGTGACGATCGGGCTGCTTGCGATCGCGCTGCGCGAGAGCGGCATCCCGGCGCGCAGCTACACCGGCGGGCAGGTGCGCATCCTCACCGACAATGCGCACACTAAGGCGCGCATCCTCGAGATCGACGAGCAGCGCGTCCGCGAGGATCTGGCGCGCGGCAACGTCGTCGTCGTCGCGGGCTTCCAGGGCGTCGACCGGCAGGGGAACGTGACGACGCTCGGACGGGGCGGGTCGGACACGTCGGCGGTGGCGCTCGCCGCGGCGCTCAAGGCCGCGGAGTGCCAGATCTACACCGACGTCGACGGCGTGTACACGACCGACCCGCGGATCGTGCCCGAAGCGCGGCGACTCGGGCGGATCACGTTCGAGGAGATGCTCGAGCTCGCGAGCCAGGGGTCGAAAGTGCTGCAGATCCGCTCGGTGGAGTTCGCCGGCAAATATCTGGTGCGCCTGCGCGTGCTGTCGTCGTTCGACGATGCCGACGCCGCGACGACCGGCACGCTCATCACCTACGAGGAAGACGACGACATGGAACAGGCGATCATCTCCGGCATCGCGTTCAACCGGGACGAGGCGAAGGTCTCGGTGATGGGCGTCGAGGACCGGCCCGGCATCGCGTACGCGATCCTCGGCCCGATCGCTGCGGCGAACATCGACGTGGACATGATCGTCCAGAACATCGGCGCGTCGGGCCACACCGACTTCTCGTTCACCGTCAACCGCAACGAGTATCAGAAAGCGCTCGCCGTACTGACGGCCGAGCGCGAACGCAAGCACTTCGAGGCGCGCGAGATCATCGGTGACAACCGCATCGCGAAAGTGTCGGTTGTCGGCATCGGCATGCGCTCGCACGTGGGCCTCGCATCGAAGATGTTCAAGGCGCTCGCCGACGAGGGCATCAACATCCAGATGATCTCGACTTCCGAGATCAAGATTGCCGTCGTGATCGACGAGAAGTACCTGGAGCTCGCCGTGCGCGTGCTGCACAAGGCGTTCGAGCTCGAAAAGGGACCCGAGGCGGCGTGATGGCGGCAGCCGGCGCGCCCGCGGCGCCCGGCGAAGCGGGGAGGGCTGCGCTGCGCGCCGTATTCGTCGACGCGAATCCGGCGCTCGCCGCGGTGGCCGACGAACTTCTGCACGTCCCCGGCATGGCGTTCGCGATCAACCGCCAGCCCGATATCCGGCCCGATGCGCTCTCCGCACTGCTGCGGGACGCCGACGTGGCGATCGTCGATCACACCGCGCTGCCAGCGTCAGTCGCCCGCCAATGCCCGCGGCTGCGGCATGTCGTGTTCCTAGGCACCGGCGCGCGCAGCTACATGGATCCCGAGGCATTGGCGGAGTCGGGCGTAACCGTGCGCACGATCAAGGGATACGGCGATACCGCCGTGGCCGAGCACACGATCGCGCTGATGTTTGCGGCGGCACGCGGGCTCGCGCGGATGGACCGTGAAGTTCGCGCGGGGACATGGATGCGAACCGAGGGCGTGCAGCTCACCGGCAAGACGTTGGGGCTCGTCGGCTTCGGCTCGATAGCCGCGGAGGTCGCGTGCATCGCGAAGGGGATTGGCCTCGACGTCATCGCCTGGAACCGCACGCCGAAGGTCTCTCCCGGCGTGACGTTCGTGCCACTGGAGCGGCTGCTCGCGGACAGCGACGTCGTGTCGCTGCATTTGCTTCTCACCGACGAGACGCGCGGCCTGCTGTCGCGCGCACGCATCGCGGCCATGCGGCCGGGCGCGATCCTCGTCAACACGGCACGCGGCGCGCTGGTCGACGAGGCCGCGATGATCGACGCTTTGCGTTCGGGACTCCTGGGGCATGCGGCGCTCGACGTGTACGAGGTCGAGCCGCTGCCTGCCGCCCACCCGCTGACGACGCTGCCGAACGTGACGCTGTCCGCACATTCCGCGTTTCGCACGCCCGAGGCGAACCGCAATCTCATCGGCGCGGCGCGCGAGCATTGCCGGCGGATTGTCGACGAGCAGCGAGCGGGGGCGGCGTGATGGTAAAGTATCGGCGCCGTGCTATCGCTGCGATCGCGGCGTGTCGGGCACGTCGCCCGACGAGCGATCCGGAATCGCGCGCGGGCGCGAGCCGACACGGAGACGTGGCCGAGAGGTCGAAGGCACTCCCCTGCTAAGGGAGCATGCGGCCAAAAAGCTGCATCGAGGGTTCGAATCCCTCCGTCTCCGCCAATCCTGTCCTGTAGAACGCGATCCGCGCTCGCCGTGGCGTCCAGTTTCCCCCGTGGCGTCATCGGCCGTTATGCTTGATAATGGTCAATCCCGGTACGGCTTATGCCGTGCGCCGCCGAAGTCCGAAAACAGCGGCAAAGCGCGGGAGGGAGACCGATGCAGTCGAGGTTCGGATACTTGGTGGCCGCGCTCGAGGTCTGGCTCGGCGTGTTCGGAATCCTGCTCGGGCTCTACACCCTGATGTCGTTCGTCGGCCTGTCCACCGAGCGCTCGCCCGGCGTGGAGACGATTCTCGGTTTCACGATGATCGTCTGCGGCGGCGTGCTCGTCGCCGACGCGATCCGGCGTGAATTGAGCGCGCGCGCGTTCCGGAAGATGGAAGCGCTCGGCAATCCGATGGACACGCCCACCCAGGCCTGATGCCGTCGCGCAGGATTCGGGGCGCGCGCAGGTTGCGCGCAACGCGTCACACGGAAACCGAATCGGCCGGCGCAGCGGCCGGCGAGTCGAAGCGCTGGATCACGCGGGCGGGTACCCCGGCCACGATCGTGAAGCTCTCGACGTCGTGCGTCACGACGGCACCCGCGGCCACGACGCAGTTCGTTCCGATCGTTACGCCCTTGATCACGATGGCGCCGGCCTTGACGCTGCTCGACCGCCGGAACACCACGTCCGCCACGCCGCACTGCCGCGCGAGGCGCTCTTCGAGCTCCGGATTGTAGTTGTACCGGTTATGCGTCATCACGATGGAGCCGGGTCCGAGGCCCACGCCCTCCTCGAGCGTCACCTTGCCGGCGAGGTCCAGGAAGACGTATCCATTCAGGATGCAGCCGTCGCCGATCGCGAGGTTCCTGTAGCCGTCCTCGGCGCCGTGCAGGACGAGCGGCGCATGGATGCGGACGTGACGCGTGCCGATCTGCGCGCCGAACGCGCGCAGGATATCGGCATTCGTCTCGCAGTCGTACAGCAGGATCCGCGGCGGGCCGAGCACGCGGGCGCGCAGAATCAGCCAGCGCAGCCGCAACCGGCGCCAGTAGTAGGCCGCCAACTCGAGACCTCGCAGGGCGCTCCGGGAGCGCTCCCTGCAGAGGGCCGCGAAGTCCATAACGTCCTCCCTGAAGAACGTTGCTCCGCGTCGCCGACGTGCCCGCTTGCTGTGAAGCGGTACCTGTCGCGGAGCAGGGAAGTATCCGTCAGTTGCGGGCGAGGAGCAATCGCGATCGGCCGAAGGGTCGACGATCGTGGCAAGGCCGATGTTCAGCGTCCGACGGCTGTGCGCCGCGCTGCCCGCGCAAGCTAGAATGAAGCCGCCCGAACATGGAGAGGGATGACGTGGACAAGAAGGGATACTGGATCGCGCACGTCGACGTGAGCGATCCTGAAGCATACAAGCGGTATGTCGCCGCGAATGCCAAGGCTTTCCTCAAGTTCGGCGGCCGGTTCCTTGTCCGCGGTGGTCCGGGCGAGACGATGGAAGGCCGGTTCCGCGCGCGCACGGTGATCATCGAGTTCAAGGACTATGCGACGGCGCTCGCGTGCTATCGCTCGCCGGAATATGCGGAGGCTCTGGCACTGCGCAAGGGCGCGTCGATTGGCGATCTCAAGGTCGTCGATGGCTACGACGGCCAGCAACCTGCCGACGGTTGATCCGCGTCCGGCGTTCCGGCGGCGCGCATCAACCGGCGAGCCAACTGCGCGTCGCGGTTTGGATTTCGTCGAGCACATCGGCATCCGTTCGCCCGGATGCCTTCGTCACGTGAAACGAATGGTCGGCCGCTTCGAGCCAGTGCATCCTGAAGTTCGCACCGAGACGCGCGACGACGGCTTCCATCAGATCGCGCCGGCACAGCGGATCGCGCGTGCCGTTGAAGCAGAGCACCGGCACCGCGATGCGTGAGAGATGCGCGTCGCGCAGCTTCGTGGGCTCGCCCGCCGGATGCAGCGGATAGGCGAGAAGCAGCAGCCGGTCGCACGCGAATCCTTCCGCGGCGAGCATCGACGCCGCGCGCCCACCCATCGAGCGTCCGCCGATCACGAGGCGCGTGGCGCCGATTTCCGCGGCCACTTTCTTCGCGACGGTCGCGAGGCACTCGGCGAGCCGTGGCATGGGGTCGGGCCGCCGGCTGCCGCGCGCCCGATAGGGAAAGTCGAAGCGCGCGACATCGAGCCCGCAAGCGCGCAGCAGCGTCGCGAGCGCGTTCATGCCGCGGTCCGCCATGTGCCCGCCGGCGCCGTGCGCGAAGACGAACAGCGGCGCGCCGGTCACTACACTCGCCGGCTCGTAGCGAACGGTGATGCGGTACTCGCCGGCCGCGATCGCAAAGTCTTGCGCAATCATCAGGATTGCTGCTACCGCGACAGCTTGCGGTATGCGCTCAGATGCCGAATCGCTTCCTGCTTGAGTCCGGCGGCCTCGCACAGCAGCGCGAGGTTGTAATGCGCATCCCGCAGGTCGGGCGCTTCGACGAGTGCCGCGCGATACGCGTCGGCCGCCTCGGCGAGCTGCCGCGTATCCTCGAGCACGAGCGCCAGGTTGAACAGCAGCGTCGCATTGCGGCCGCACCGCATCAGGCCTTCGCGATAGACAGCCTCGGCTTCGACGAATTGCCGGCGCTGGTGCAGCAGCCGTCCGAGGTTCGTGTAGGCGCCCAGGTGCGCCGGATTCGCCGCGATCGCCTGGCGATAGAGCTCGGACGCCGCGACCGGGTTGCGCGTCTCGGCGCCAATCGCCTTCTCGAACAGCGCATCGCCGGACAACGCCGGCGGCGCTTCCGGGACGTCGAGAAACGCGAGCCGTCCCCCGGGCGACTCGACCTGGAACCGCAGCACGTACTGTCCATCCTGCGGCTGCCACTGCGCGTCGCCCTCGCGGACGACGACCCTGTCTCCGACCGCTTCGACGCGCAGCCCCGACAGCGGAACCCGCGCCGGAATCTGCGTGCGCAGCCGGCGCAGCGCGCGCAGGATTCGCGAGGTCGGCACCTTGGCCTGCACGAGCGCCTGCGCCGCGCGCAGCACGACGAGATCCTGGAACGAGAAGCGGTATTCGCGCCGCGGGCCCCGCGACGGGGACACGAATCCCGCGCCGATCAATCCGCCAACGATGGAGCGCGAAAGTCCGAGCAGCCGGGTGACGTCGCGCAGTGAGTAGCCGCCGCTCACGAATCCCCGATTGACGGCATCACGCGCGCTTGCTCACCTTGCGCCGCGGCGCCGGTTCGTCGGCCACTTTCTTGGCTGCCTTGCGCGCCGCCGGCTTGGAGTCGGCGGCGGCTTCATCCGTCGCGGCAGGCGCCTTCCCCCGTTTGGCCGTCGTCTTCGCGAGGCTCGCCTTGAGCGCTTCCATCAGGTCGATCACCTGTCCGCCGCTCTCGGGCGCGCTCGGCGACACCGCGATTTCCTGCCCTTCCAGCTTGCGCTCGATCGCCGATTCGATGCGCTTCTTCACCTCGTCTTCGTACTTCGTCGGATCGAACGTGTTCGTCGAAATCTGCGAGATCAGCTGCTTCGCAAGGCCGAGCTCGGCGTCGCGCACGGATGTCTGCGGAATGTCCACGTCGGCAATGGACCTTACCTCCGGCGCATAGAGCAGTTGCTGCATGACGAGGCCGCCTTCGACCGGTCGCAGCTGCACGATGTACTGCTTGCCCCGGGCCGCGTAGCGTCCAACCGCCGTGCGGCCGGTTTGCCGCATGCTCTCGACCAGCAGCGCATAAGGCTTCGCGCCGCCCTTGTCGGGGCCGAGGAAGTACGCTTTGTCGTAGTAGATCGGGTCGATGCTCGCAGCCGGCACGAATTCGTCGATTTCGACCGTCTGGGTCGCCTTCTCGCCGAGCGCCGTGAGCTCCTCGGGGGTGAAGGTGACGTACTGGTCCTTGGCGAATTCGTAGCCCTTCACCATGTCGGCCCGCTCGACGACGACGTCCTCCTTCAGGCAGACGTACTGCTGCCGCAGACGGGAGCCGCAGGTACGGTGCAGCAGGTTGAACGAAATGCCGGCCGACGCCTGCGTCGCCGCGAAAAGCTTGACGGGTATGGATACCATGCCGAACGATACGAGCAGCGATGCAATCGCGCGGGCGGCCATGTGGTCCCTCGGAGGTTTCGGGCGGACGTCAATGCTGACGTGCGGGGGAGCGCAGGTCAATGCCGGAGGCAGCGCGGGGCACGAGGGGACCCGCCAGGGTGACGCGACAACAACAGCAACGGCAGCTTTCGACACACGACATGGAGGCGATCCTGCGCGTCACGCGCGGCCTCGCCGCGCCGTTCGACCTTGCGACGATGCTCGGCGAGGTCGTGTCCGCGGCCAAGCAGGTGCTGGACGCCGAGCGCGGCTCCGTGTGGCTGTATGACGCGGCCGCCAACGAGCTCGTGCTCGAAGTGGCGACCGGCATCAAGCCGATTCGCGTGCCGTCGGGCAGCGGCATCGTCGGCGCCTGCGCACGCGAGCGCGTGATCATCAACGTGCCGGACTGCTATGCGGACTCCCGCTTCGACCCGAGCGTCGACAAGGCGTCCGGTTACCGCACGCGCTCCTTGCTGACGCTGCCACTGGTGGATCACGAGGATTCGCTGGTCGGCGTGATGCAGGTGCTGAACAAGCGCGCCGGGCCGTTCGACGCCTACGACGAAGCGCTGGCGACCGCGCTCGCCGCGCAGTGCGCGGTGGCGCTGCAGCGTGTGCGGATGACGGCCGCGCTGATCGAGGGCGAGCGGATGCGCCAGGCGCTCGAAATGGCGCGGGTGGTGCAGATGAGCACGCTGCCGACGACGATGCCCACGGTGCCGTCGTACGACGTCGGCGCGATGTTCGAGCCCGCCGAGCTCACCGGCGGCGATACGTACGATCTCGCGCTCGTCGACCGGCGGCTGCTCGTCGTGCTCGGCGATGCCACCGGTCACGGGATCGCCCCGGCGCTGTCGGTGACGCAGATGCACGCGATGCTGCGCATGGCGTTCCGCCTCGGCGCGGACCTCGAAACCGCGTTCGTCCAGGTCAACGATCGGCTTGCCGAAACGCTCGCTGACGATCGCTTCATCACCGCCTTCATCGGCCTTCTCGATCCTGCGACGCACGCACTCACGTTCCACAGCGGCGGCCAGGGGCCGGTGTTCGTTTACCGCGCGGCGACCGGAACGTTCGAGCGCTACAAGCCGACGAGCTTTCCGCTCGGTGCGATGCGCGTGACGTCGCTGCGGCCCGCGACGAAACTGCAATTGCTTCCGGGCGACATCCTCCTCGTCGTGTCGGATGGCGTCTACGAATACGAGAACGCAAGCGGCGAGGCGTTCGGCGAAGCGCGTGTCCAGCAGCTGATCGCGCAGGCCCACGCCGGCTCGATGGCCGATCTCGTCGTCGGCCTGATGAACAGCGTGCGCACGTTCGCATCCGCGGCGAACCAGGAAGACGACATGACCGCCGTGTTCGTCAAGCGTCTTCCCGGGAACCGCCGCACGGCGGAGTTCGAGCGCGACTTCGCGGCTATTCCCGGGCTCGTGGCATTTTCCGCCGATGCCTTCGCCGAGCTCGGCATCGACCCGGTACTCGCGCCGACCGTCGATCTGGCGCTGGAAGAATTGTTCACGAACATGGTGAAATACGGTGCCGGCAGCACGGCGCCGGTGGAGATCACGCTGGCCGCGATCGGCGGCGGCGTCGAAGTGACGCTGGTAGACCGCGACGTCGAGCCCTTCGACATCACCCGGTCGCCCGACGTGGACATCGACGCGCCGATCGAGGAGCGCGAGCCAGGCGGACTGGGGCTGCATCTGATAAGAAGACTAGCCGAATCGGTGACGTACGAGTACGCCAAGGAGCGCCGGGAGAGCCGGATATCGCTGCGGATAACGGGATCCGCGCGCATGTCCGGAAGGACTCGTTAGCAGGGGGAGAGGATGCTTGCAATCGAATATCGGCAGGATGGCGCCGTGGTCGTGGTCGGCCGGCTCGATGCGGCGCAGTCGCAAGCGGCCCAGGCGTTTCTCGACAAGGTGCAGGGGACGGTGACGCTCGATTGCAGCGGGCTCGACTACATCTCGAGCGCCGGGCTCGGCGTCCTGCTGAAGACACAGAAACGGCTCCTGGCCTCCGGCGGCAAGCTGCGGCTAGCCGGCCTGAAATCCCATCTGCGCGACATCTTCACCTACTCCGGCTTCGACCAACTGTTCGAGATCGAGTCCGCAGGTTGACAGGCCGGCTTCCCAACTTTTCGGCCGGTCGCGTGTAATTGTGGACAACGACGTCGATCAGGCGCTCGTCGCCCGCTACCGCGCGGGCGACAAGGACGCGTTCGCCGAGCTCGTGATCCGGTATCAGCGGCCGATCTACAACGCCGCGTTCTGGATCCTGCACAGTGCGGACGATGCCCGCGACGTCGCCCAGGACGTTTTCCTGAGGGTTGCCGAGCACTTCGATGAATTCGATGGGCAACACCGATTCTTCAGCTGGATCTACCGGATCGCCGTCAACGAGGCGCTCAACCTGTTGCGTCGCAACGGCCACGAGGAGTGGCTCGACGACGAGATCGACCTTCCCGGCGCCGACACCGCGAATCCCGAGGTGCTGGCCGGCGAGGCCGAGCGTTCGCGGCACATCCGGCGCGCGCTCATGTGTCTTTCGCGCAACGACCGGACCGTGCTGGTCCTTCGTCATTTTTCAGAATGCAGCTACCAGGAGATCGCGGACATCCTGGAAATCGACGAAAAGACCGTGAAGTCGCGGTTGTTCGAGGCGCGTCACCGGTTGCGTGACGCATTGAAGGATTTCCGGCCGACCTGAGTCACACGCACCATGAATCGTTCCCGGCAAATCGAACTGATGCACGCCGTTCTCGACGGCGAGGCCACGGCGGAAGAGGGGCGCGAGCTCGACGCCGTCCTCGCGAGTGACGCCCGTGCACGCGAGGAGTACGAGGAGTTGCGCCGCCTGTTCGAGGGCCTGCGCGCACTGCCCCAGCCGTTCCCGCCGGAGGGCCTGGCGGCATCCGTTTTGGCGAATATTCCGCAAAGTGCGCGGGGGAGGGACTCGGCGCGCCAACTTTTCGCGGCATCGGGTGTATTTGAGCCGAATCTCAAGAAAGCCCGGGGTCGAGGCCCCGGCAGCACGACAGGGCTTCACCGAGCTTTCCAACCGTGGGCGTTTCTGAGGGGTGACGAAATGAGCGAGCAAAACAACGGCTTTTCCGGCAAGCGCAAGGTCGTGATCGGCGGTGGCGTACTCGCCGCGGCGATCATCGTCGCGTTGGCGACGGGAATCTTCCCGCCGAGCGGTGAAGACACCGCCGGGTCGATCGTGCCGGCCGAACGGTATCGGGCGCCGCAGATCAATGCCGGGGACGTGAAGCTCGGTGGCTCGTCGACGCAATCCGGCCCGATCACGCCGACCGTCGCCACGCCAGGCGTCGCGAACGCCGGTGGCGCCGGTAACGCCGGTGGGGCGGGTAACGCGGGCGGCGCAGGCAACGCCGGTGGCGCCGGGAACGCGGGCGGCGCAGGCAACGCGGGTGGCGCCGGGAACGCGGGCGGAGCGGGCAACGCCGGTGGCGCGGGCAACGCTGGTGGAGCGGGCAACGCCGGTGGAGCGGGCAACGCCGGTGGAGCGGGCAACGCCGGTGGAGCGGGCAACGCCGGTGGAGCGGGCAACGCCGGTGGCGTGATGAACGCGGGTGGCGCCGGCAACGCGGGTGGCGCCGGCAACGCGGGCGGCGCCGGCAACGCCGGTGGTGCCGGTAACGCCGGTGGAGCGGGCAACGCCGGTGGCGTGATGAACGCGGGTGGCGCCGGCAACGCGGGTGGCGCCGGCAACGCGGGTGGTGCGGGCAACGCGGGTGGAGCCGGCAATGCAGGTGGTGCGGGCAACGCGGGCGGCGCCGGCAACGCCGGTGGTGCGGGCAACGCGGGTGGTGCCAGCAACGCCGGTGGTGCGGGCAACGCGGGCGGTGCGGGCAACGCGGGTGGCGCCGGCAATGCAGGTGGCTCGGGCAACGCGGGCGGCGCCGGCAACGCGGGTGGTGCGGGCAACGCGGGTGGCGCCGGCAATGCAGGTGGCGCGGGCAACGCGGGTGGCGCCGGCAACGCTGCAATCAACGCGGGCAGCTTCGGCAACAAGTAATTCCAAGACAACTGAGGCAGTCGAAGCGAACCGCCGGCCATCCGCCGGCGGTTTGCTTTTTGTCGCCCGCACCTCTTATGCTTCGGCAGCCCGAGGGAGGGCTTCAAGAGGCATTCGAAGAAATGCGCAGCCGCTTGTTGTGCCTGCTATTGGCGTTGTTGCCGGTTACGGCCGCCGCCGACGAAAGCCCGGTCGGAATGTCGTGGATCACCACGCCGGACCTGCGGCTCTTCTACTACGATTCGCTCGACTACCTGACGCCGCACACGGTGCGGACGTTCACGAACGCGCTCGCATGGCAGCGCCGGATGTTCCACTGGACGCCGTCCGAAGCGACGATCGTGATGCTGCAGGACCTCGGGGACTACGGCAACGCGCTCACGTACGCCGCTCCGAAGAACACGCTCGTATTCGACGTCTCGCCACTGTCGCATGCGTTCGAGACGTTCCCGGCGAGCGAGCGCATCTTCACGCTGATGAATCACGAGCTGGTCCACGTCGCGCAAGCGGATGTCGCGACGGAAGAGGACCGCAAATGGCGTCGCTTCTTTCTCGGCAAGGTCAGCCCTTATTCGCAATTCCCCGAGACGCTTCTCTACAGCTACCTGACCATCCCGCGGTTCACCGTTCCGCGCTGGCTCGCGGAGGGGCAGGCGGTGTTCGTCGAGACGTTCATGGGCGGAGGATTGGGCCGCGCGCAGGGCGGCTACGACGAGATGGTGTTCCGGGCGATGGTGCGCGACGGCGCGCATTTCTACGATCCGCTCGGCCTCGTGTCGCGCGGCGTGCAGATCGACTTCCAGGTCGGCGCGAACGCGTACCTGTACGGCACGCGGTTCTTCACGTGGCTCGCATACACGTACTCCCCCGAAAAGGCGCTCGAATGGATTCGCCGCGACGAGGGCAGCAAGCGCTACTACGCCGACCAGTTCGAGCATGTGTTCGGCTTGCCGCTCGAGCGCGCGTGGCAGGACTGGATCGCCTTCGAGCGCGAGTTCCAGACGAAAAACCTCGCAGCCGTGCGGAAGTTTCCGATCACGCCACACCGCGACCTTGCCGCACGCCCGCTCGGGTCGGTGTCCCGCACGTACTACGACGAGGCGACGGGCATTCTTTACGGCGCGTTCCGCTACCCGGGGGTGGTCGAGCACGTCGGCGCGCTCGACACGCGCACCGGCAACGTGCGCCAGCTCGCCGACATCAAGCGCGCGATGCTCTATCGCGTCGCCTCGTTCGCCTACGATCCGTCCACCGGCACCGCGTTCTGGACGAACGACAACCCGAAATACCGCGACCTGATGGCGGTCGACGTGAAGACGGGCGAACAGCGCATGCTTCTCGAAGACGTGCGCATCGGCGAGATCGTCGTCAACCCCGCCGATCGCACGCTCTTCGGCGTGCGGCACGCGAACGGATTCGCGCAGCTCGTCCGCATACCACCGCCGTACAACCTGTGGTACGAGATTCATACGTTCCCTTATGGCGTCGTCCCGTACGACCTCGACATTTCGCCCGACGGGCGCCTGCTGTCGGGATCGGTCGCGGAAGTGAACGGCGATCAGTTCCTGCGCGTGTGGGACCTGTCCAAGGTGCTGGCGGGCGATCTGCGGCCGCGCGGCGAGTTCCGGTTCGGCCAGTCGGTCCCGGAGAGCTTCACGTTCTCGCGCGACGGCCGCTACCTGTACGGCAGCAGCTACTACACGGGCGTCTCGAACATCTTTCGCTACGAGGTGGCGACGGGCGCCATGGACGCGGTGTCGAACGCGGAGACCGGATTCTTCCGCCCGGTGCCGCTCGCCGACGGCCGGCTCGTCGTTCTGAACTACACGGCCGAAGGCTTCGTGCCGGCGATCATCGAGCCGCATCCGCTCGCCGACGTCAGCGCCATCACGTTCCTGGGCAGCGAGGTCGTGAAGAAGTATCCCGCGCTCATGGGCTGGCAGGTCGCGCCGCCGAGCGCCGTCGACGACGAAAAGCTGATCACGGGCAAGGGTGCGTACCACCCGGCGAAACAGCTGGCGCTGGTGAACGGCTTCCCGACGCTGCAGGGCTACAAGGACGCGATCGGCATCGGCTATCACCTCAACTTCCTCGACCCGGTGCAATACGCGGGTCTCGGCATCACGGCCGCGTGGACGCCGAAAGGCGACATGTCGAGCGACGAGCAGGCGCATTTCGACATCGCCGGCCGCTACCTGAACGGGTGGGGCGAGCTCGCCTGGAACAAGTCCGACTTCTACGACATGTTCGGACCGACGAAGCGCAGCCGCAAGGGCGTGGCGGCAAAGGTCGGCTACGACCAGCACCTGATTTTCGACGAGCCCCGCTTCCTGACGGCGAGCTACGAACTCGACTGGTACGACAAGATCGACACGCTGCCGAATGCGCAGAACGTCGGCACCCCGTTCACGCGGCTGCTCACCGCCAAGGTGGCGCTCGTCTACTCGGACTATCGCCGCTCGCTCGGCGCCGTCGACGACGAGAAGGGCATCGGCTGGTCGATCGCGGTCAAGGGCAATCGCGTGCGCGACGAGACGCCGGCGACGCAACTCTACGGCACGTTCGATTACGGGTTTGCGCTGCCGATCCCGCATTCGTCGCTGTGGCTGCGCACGGCTGCCGGCGTGAGCAGCGGTGATCGCGACAATCCGGTCGCCAATTACTATTTCGGCGGGTTCGGCAACAACTACGTCGATGCCGGCTCGATCAAGCGCTATCGCGACATCGGCTCGATGCCGGGCTTCGAGATCGACGAGATCAGCGGTCAGCGCTTCGTGCGGCAGATGGTCGAATGGAACCTGCCGCCGATCGTATTCGAATCGGCCGGCACGCCGGCGCTCTATCTCAACTGGCTGCGTCCCGCGGTTTTCGCGTCGGCGCTGTGGACCGATCCTTCGAACGCGTCGCTGCGCAACGATTACCAGAGCCTCGGCGCGCAGGCGGACCTGCGCTTCAGCGTTTTGCACCGCTACGAGATGACGCTGTCCGTCGGCTACGCCGTCGGTTTTCGCGGCGCGAACCGCGCAGGCGACGAGCTGATGGTGTCGCTCAAGATCCTGTAGTCGCTGCTCATGATCGCGGCGAACCTGCTCCACTGGCTGGTCGGCCTGCTGCCGGTGCTGGGCTTTCTCGCCGCACTGCTCTATCTCGACGGCTACAAGCTCGTGCGCCTTCGCGTCGTGATCGCGATCGTCGCGGCGGGCACCGGCGTCGCGTACGCCTGCTATTTCGCCAATGCCTCGCTCGGTGCGATGCTCGATCTCGATTTCACGCGCTACAGCCGGTATGTCGCGCCAGTGGTCGAGGAGCTCGGCAAGGCGCTCGTCGTCGTCGTGCTGATTCGAATGCACCGGATCGGATTCCTGATCGACGCGGCGATCGCCGGCTTCGCCGTCGGCAGCGGCTTCGCGATCGTTGAGAATCTCTATTACCAGCACCTCGTTCCGGATGCCGGAATCGGCACGTGGATCGTCCGTGGCTTCGGCACGGCGGTGATGCATGGCGGCACGACCGCGATTTTCGCGATGACGAGCGTGGCGCTCGCCGAACGCGCACGCGCGCTCGGTGCCGCGGCCTTCGTGCCCGGCTTCGTGCTCGCCGTGGCGCTGCACTCCGCGTTCAACCACCTGAACGGATGGCCGCGGCTGTCGACGCTGGCGGTGATGATCGTGCTGCCGCCGCTTTTGCTGCTGATCTTCCAGCGCAGCGAGCGTGCCGTGGCGGCCTGGCTCGGCCACGGCTTCGACGCGGACACGCGGATGCTGGAGTCGATTACGTCAGGCGAATTTGCCGATTCGCCCGCGGGGCGCTACCTCGCGTCGATTCGTCACCGGTTCAAAGGCGCCGTCGTCGCGGACCTCTTGTGCTATCTGCGCCTTCACACCGAGCTCGCGCTTCGCGCCAAGGGCATCCTGATGATGCGGGAGAGCGGCTTCGAAGCCGCGGTCGACGAAGCGACATTCGACAAGTTCGCCGAAATGCGTTACCTCGAGCGCAGCGTCGGCCGCACCGGGCTCCTCGCGCTGGGGCCGCTGCTGCACGGCAGCAACCGGGACGTCTGGCAGCTCAAGATGCTGGAAGGCGAGGCGATCAGGCCCGCGGCCGGTGCGCGTCGCGCGCCAGCTGCAGGCGCTCGGTGACCACGCGCTCGAGCACCTCGGCGGAATAGGGCTTCATCAGCGCCATGGCACCGCAGTCGGTCAGCGCCTCGACGGCGCTCGAATACCCGGTGCAGAAGATCACCGGCAGCCCGGGACGCAGCTCGTTCAGCCGCTCGGCGAACTCGAGGCCGTCGATGTCCGGCATGACGACGTCGGAAAAGACCAGGTCGATGTCCGTGCCTTCCTCGATGCGCTCCAGCGCCTCGCCGGCCGAAACGACGAGCGAGACCTCGCACCCGAACGTTTCGAGCAGCCTGCCGGCAGCTTCCGCACCATCGCTGTCGTCGTCGACGACGAGCACGCGGGCGCCTTTGGTGATGGGCTGCGAACGATGAATTGAACTGACCATCGGGAATCTCCGTCGAAGATGCGCGCTGACTGTTGAAAATATACTGCTTTCTGCGCGGGATGGCGAAAATTGTACGCGGTTGCAAGAAAGCCGTTTCGCCGCCTGCCTGCCCAAAATACCCCGCTGATGGGACAATTCGAACGTTTCGCCTTCCGTCCTGCTGCGGACGGCGATGCGTCGTAATCGTTCCCAGGAGACCGCGACATGCAGGTCGTCGAGCATCCCCAGACATCCAAGGACGAGATCACGATCATCCTGGGCGCATTGTCCGCGCTGAAGCGCGGCGACGCGTCGGTTCGCCTCCCGGCCGAGTGGCACGGCGTGCTCGGCCGCGTCGCCGACGTGTTCAACGACGTCGTCGAGCGCAACCGCCGGATGGCGCTCGAGCTCGAGCGGCTGTCGCTCGTCGTCGGCAAGCACGGAAAGCTCGGCAAGCGCGGCAGCATCGGCGAGGTGACCGGCTTCTGGGCGACGTCGATCGACTCGGTGAATCGCCTGATCGACGACCTCGTGCACCCGACGAGCGAGACGGCGCGCGTGATCGGCGCGGTCGCCCAGGGCGACCTCGGACAGACGATGGCGCTCGAGGTGGACGGCGAGCCGCTGCAGGGCGAGTTCCTGCGCACCGCGAAGACGGTGAACAAGATGGTGGATCAGCTCGGCACGTTCGCCGCCGAGGTGACGCGCGTGGCGCGCGAGGTCGGCACCGAAGGCAAGCTCGGCGGGCAGGCGAAGGTCAAGGGCGTCGCAGGCACGTGGAAGGACCTGACCGACAGCGTGAATTCGATGGCGGGCAACCTCACCGGCCAGGTGCGCAACATCGCCGACGTGACGACCGCCGTGGCCACCGGCGATCTGTCGAGGAAGATCACCGTCGACGTCAAGGGCGAGTTTCTCGAGCTCAAGGACACGATCAACACGATGGTGGACCAGCTCCGCTCGTTCGCGTCCGAAGTGACGCGGGTTGCGCGGGAGGTGGGTACCGAAGGGCGCCTCGGCGGCCAGGCGCGTGTCGAAGGCGTCTCGGGAACCTGGAAGGACCTGACCGACAGCGTGAACTCGATGGCGAGCAACCTGACGGGTCAGGTGCGCAACATCGCCGACGTGACGAAGGCCGTGGCGAGCGGCGACCTGTCGAAGCAGATCACCGTCGACGTCAAGGGCGAGATACTCGAGCTCAAGAACACGATCAACACGATGGTCGACCAGCTCTCGTCATTCGCGTCCGAGGTGACGCGGGTTGCGCGCGAGGTGGGCACCGAAGGCAAGCTCGGCGGCCAGGCCGACGTGCAGGGCGTGGCCGGAACGTGGAAGGACCTGACCGAATCGGTCAATTCCATGGCGGGCAATCTCACGGCGCAGGTGCGCAACATCGCCGACGTGACGACGGCCGTGGCCAACGGCGACCTGTCGAAGAAGATCACGGTCGACGTCAAGGGCGAGATCCTCGAGCTCAAGAACACGATCAACACGATGGTCGATCAGCTGCGCTCGTTCGCGTCGGAGGTGACACGCGTGGCGCGCGAGGTGGGC
>Ga0207706_10000161_pt1 | contig 75202 bp, 77 predicted proteins | sample KBSC53metaG_FD_184318 | JGI IMG/M metagenome (GOLD analysis project Ga0207706, IMG submission 184318) | Corn rhizosphere microbial communities from Kellogg Biological Station, Michigan, USA - KBS C5-3 metaG (SPAdes) (version 2) | ecosystem: Host-associated > Plants > Roots > Rhizosphere > Soil ... | reverse complement strand
TACATCCTCTCGCCGCGCCACATCGAGGTGCAGGTGTTCGGCGACAGCCACGGCAATGTCGTCCATCTGTTCGAGCGCGACTGCTCGCTCCAGCGCCGTCACCAGAAAGTGATCGAGGAAGCGCCGGCGCCGGGCATGGACGACGAGACCCGCGCCGCCGTGTGCGGCGCTGCGGTGCGCGCGGCCCAGGCCGTGAACTACGAAGGCGCTGGGACGATCGAGTTCATCGCCGACGCGTCGGAGGGCCTTAAGCCCGACCGCATCTGGTTCATGGAAATGAACACGCGGTTGCAGGTCGAGCATCCGGTGACCGAGGAGATCACCGGACAGGATTTGGTCGAATGGCAGCTCCGCGTCGCGTCTGGCGAACCGCTCCCGCTGAAGCAGGACGAGCTGTTCATTGACGGCCACGCGATCGAAGCGCGGCTCTATGCCGAAGACCCCGCCAAGGGCTTCCTGCCGAGCGTCGGGCGTCTGGAGCATTTCGACCTTGGCGAAGATGGACGCATCGAAACGGGAGTCGAGGAAGGCGACGCGATCTCGCCCTTCTACGACCCGATGATCGCCAAGCTGATTGCGGTTGGCGACGATCGCGACGAGGCGATCGACGAGCTCGCCGCGATCCTCGACGCAGTCGAGGTCTGGCCGGTTAGGACCAACGCGGCCTTTCTGGTCAACGCGTTGCTCGAGCCGGACTTCATCGAGGCGAACATCGATACCGGCTTCATCGAAAAGCATCTCGGCGAGCTGGTGCCGGATGCCGAACTTGACGAGAGCGTTCGGCGGTCTGCCGCCGCAGTGGCGATCTTGGCCGCCGATGAAGATAGAGCCGCGCCCGCTCTTGCTGGCTTCCGGCTTAATGCGCCCTCGCGGCTGTCGGTTGCACTGAGCGGCCAGGCGGTCGAGCTCGGCGACGAGGACGAGATCGCCGATGTATCCGGTTTTGCCGACGAACATCGCGTCGTCGTCTTCCGTGAAGGCCAGGCGTTCGAGTTCGCGCTCGGATCACGCGGAACGGGAACGTCCCACGGGCTCCACGATGGCGAAATCGAAGCGCCGATGCCGGGCAAGGTCACCGCAGTTGAGGTCGCTGCCGGTGACAAAGTGGCCAAAGGCCAGCGCCTGTTGACGCTCGAAGCAATGAAGATGGAGCATTCGCTGACCGCTCCGTTCGACGGCACGGTCGCGGAGCTATCGGCCGCGCAAGGCCAGCAAGTCACCGAGGGTCAGTTGCTCCTCAGGGTCGAGGCCGAACAGCCGCAATCCTAAGTCGATCAACCAACTAAATTCGCTTCCGAAACGGCTCATTGCCGATGAAACCAAACTGACGACTTCACGTTCAAGCCGGACTGCTCCCCGCCGTTGTGGTGGGTGCGGGAGGGGGGAGACACGCTGGCGTAGCGTTTTGAGCGAGGAGTCTTCCGAATGGCAACTTATCTAGGTGATGAAAATGCCAACCTGATCGTTGGCACCGAGGGTGATGACACAATTCATGGCGAAGGCGGCAATGACGACCTTCGCGGCATGGGCGGCAACGACCGCATCGATGGCGGCCTTGGCGATGACCGCATTATCGGCGCTACCGGCGACGACCAGCTGAATGGCGAAGAAGGCAACGACTACGTCTATGGCGACGCCGGCAACGACACCATCAATGGCGGCGCGGGCGACGACCAGCTGATTGCCGGCGACGGCAACGATTATGTCACCGGCATGGACGGCAACGATCGCATCTATGGTGGAACTGGCGCCGATACGATCCACGGCAATCTCGGCGACGACATCGTTTATGGCGACGACGGCGCCGATCACATCTTTGGCGAGGATGGCAATGACATCCTCATCGCCGGCGTTGGTGACGACAATGTGCAGGGCGGCATCGGCAATGACACGCTGATTGGAGGCGATGGCATTGATACGCTCTTTGGCGGCGATGGGATCGACCGTCTCCAGGGCGGTGCCGGCCGCGACACGCTTGTCGGCGGTCTTGGTGGAGACAACTTCCAGATGGCCAGCGACGAGTTCGTCGGAACCGGGCAGACCCTGTCGACCATGGATTGGATCCGCGACTTCGACAGCACTCAGGGCGACCGGATCGACTTCCGTCTCTATGATGCCGATGTCGGCACGGCTGGAACGCAGAACTTTACGTTCCTCGGAAACGCCGCCTTTACCGGTACCGCTGGTGAGCTGCGTTACGACTTTGTCGACACCAGCACGACCCAGAATACCGTGATCTACGGCGATACCGACGGTGACGGCCTGGCCGACTTTGCGGTGCGCCTGTCGGGCCACCATGCGCTGACGGGACCGGACTTCATCCTCACCTAAGCGCAGGAACGGCGTTAAACGTCCATTTACCGGGCTCGATGTACGTTAGGCCACTTACTCCGACCGGAGACACGTGGTGGACATGTCATCGAGTCCGGAATTTCAGGACGGAACTCCCGTTCCGGTGGACCGGAGCGAGCGGCGGGTCGTCGCCATGCGCGGCTACGTCATCCTTGAAGACGGCACGCACCACCAAATCTCTTTGCTGGACCTCAGCTACGAGGGTTGCGGCGTCGAGACTGATGCCGCGCTGACGGTTGGCGACCAGGTTAAGCTTTCGGTCCTTAGCCGCGGAGCGGTCGGTGCCGAGGTGCGCTGGGTCCGCGACGGCAAGGCCGGGTTGGCCTTCATCCCGCCGGAGGAAGAAGAGCGGAAATTCTGGGAGCGGAAGGCCGAGCGAGTCGCCACCGCCGCCGAAGTCACCATGCGCCGCCGGGGCCAGACAAATTACCGGCTTTCGGTCAACGACCTGTCCGCCCACGGCTGCAAGGTCGAGCTGGTTGAACGCCCCGCCGTTGGCGAGCGCGTTTCGATCAAGTTCGACGGTCTCGAGACCCTTGATGCAGAAGTATGCTGGGTCGACGGCTTTACGGCCGGCCTGCAGTTCGACCGGCCGATGCATCCGGCCGTTTTCGAGTTGCTCGTCGAGCGTCTGAAGGGTTGAAAAGCCCGTATTAACTGCGGCATTTCACCAGTTCTTAGCCTCATCGATTTACACCGACGCCCGACTTTCAAGAGTTGGGGGAGGGTCAGTTGCGTGCAGTATTGATGGGGTGCGCCTGCGCTTGTGGGATCGGCGGCGGCTATTATGCGCTGGGCGGCGGTCATGACGCAGTGCAGATCGTCCACAAGGACCCGGCAACGGTCTATCAGGCGTTCGACAGCGCATTCAGCGAGATGGTCGACGAGGGCAATAACGGCGTCGCCGTCGAGCGGGGCCAGACCTCGACCATTACCAAGGTCGCTGGCAAGTCGCTCGACATCAAGATCGAGATCCAGGGCCAGCAGGCAGTTCGCCTGCGCTTCGGGTTCGAGCCGGCCAGGGGCGGCGACACCAAGACGACGGCCGATATCGACGTCGATGAGGCCGTGCTCCGCGAGTCGATCAAGCGGCAGCATGGCGGCAATGACGTCGCCATTCCTCCGTTACCGCAATTCGCGCTCGACCTGGCGATGCAGAAGCTGCTGACCGAGGCGGCTCTGAAGATCGAAAAGGGCGAGCCGCTCGAGACGCCGCACAGCACCTACGCCATGGCCGGTGGATCAAGTTACCCGTCCTCGAATTACGGCCAGCCCGATTGGTCGAAGAAGTACCGCGAGGAGGAAGCGATGCGCAAAGCGTCGGCGCCGATGATGGACCCCGACGCCGCAGCCCGGAATTACATGGGCAGCCACGCCTACGACCGCTAAAATCAGTCCGGGATGCGCGCGATGAAGCGCCCGCGCTGCCACAGCTCGCCCTTCCGACCGTTCAAGATTTCCTTCGCGACCTCGATCGCGAGATTGTCGTCGTCCGCTTCGATCCAAACGGCGGACGCGACCTTATCGACCCCATCGAGGCCGTAAAGCCTGTAGTCTGCCACGTTTCCAAACCCTGTATTTCCTTGTCGCCTGGGCGACGTTTCGTAGGGCTAACGACGCTTTCCTAGTTTGGTTTCACAGCCGTTTTGAATGGAACTTTGAGGTGCGTCGAGTTGTGCTTGGGAAGGGTTGAATCACCCGTATTTGGTGATGCTGACCGATGCCAAACAATCGAAGTGGAAGGGCAGCGATTGTTCGTCGAAGAGCGGTCGCTTCACCGGCCCGACGGGCTTCTGGACGCGGATTCTGACGAGCTTCGCGGGGTCAATGTCTTCACCGCACTTGGCGCAGGGCTGGCCGTCGATATCCGCGCTGTCGTCGAGGTAGGGCGCGCGGCCTTCCCAGTGACGATGGAAGGCGAGTTCGACACCGTCGCGGAGGACTCTCTTGAGGCACTCCGTGTGACAGGCGGTTTCCAGCAGCATGTAGCCCGGCGTATCAGGATCGGTGCGGATGAGGCGTAGGATCGTGCCCCACGGCACCAGGTTCCCGCAAAAGCGGCAGAGATGGCCGGTGGTGAAGTTCGGATCGCGGCTCCGCCCCATGTTTGGATGATACCCGAAACCTGCCCTTAACGGCACCGGCGTAGATCGGGGCCATGAAGAAATTGCTGATTGGGCCGGTGCTGACCGGCGTGGGCTGGGTTGCGGGGGCGCATTATGGCGCGTCGGCGCAGCAGCTCGTCCACAAGGGGCCGGACGAGACCTACCTCGGCGTCGCCCATGCGCTCGACAATATCTCGACCCAGGGCACCACTGCGTTCGAGGGCGGCAAGCCGATGCCCTACAGCCTGACCATCGAGCGTGACCCGGGCCGGCAACTGGTCGTCCACGTTTTGTTCGATGGCCGGGAGGGCGGACGGACCGAGATCGACTTCGCCGGCGAGGGCGCGGACACGCTGGTGACCGCGAAGGCCCACGGCGAGCGAGCGGTGCTGAGCCAGGCGCTGGCCGGGACCGACAAGGCGCGGCTCGCCTATGCGCCCGACTGGATGCTCAACCTGGTCGCGATGCGGCCGCTGCTGAAGCAGCTTGGCGAGCAGATCGAGAAGGGCCAGCCGGTCGCCATTGCCGGGATGAGCCAGGCCGATTGGGAATCCTCGCTGCCGCCGGACCAGCAGAAGCAGGTCGAGGATTATCGGCAATATGCCGCGAGCGCACCGACGATGGACCCCGACGCCGATGCTCGGAAATACGGACAGCCGAGCGGGGGGAATTAGGCCCGCTTGGCCGTCACGCCTTCCCGCCGTCATCGCGAGCGTAGCGTGGCGATCCAGCGGCGTCCTGAATTGCCACGTCGCTTTCGGCTCCTCGCAATTACGGCCGGGGTGCAATTACTTTGTTGAGGGCGGAGCAGGTGCCGTTGGTGCCGCCGGTGGCGCCGAGGGGGCGGTGTTCCCGGTCTGCTGGATCGCGCATTGCTGCAGCCAGCGGTCGTTGCCGGCACCGGCGACGTTGCGGCAACTGACGGTCACCTGCTGGCCGGGCCGCAATTGCCTGGCGTCCTCGACCGCTGCATCGACCAGGTCAGCGCCGAGCGGGAAATCGGGCTGCGTAGTCTTCAGGCGCATGTCGATGCTGCCGTAGCCATCGGGCACGATCCGCAGGAACTCCCCGCTAACCGTGATCTCGCGGTCGCCGAACTTCTTTTCCGCTGCCGCCGGATTCTGGGCGTAAGCACTCGCGAAATCGGTCGCGGTCGTCACCACCGCTGCTTTGTGCCGGTCGTCGTCGATGTCGATGTGGATGCCGGGCCCAGCCCAGGACAGCCCCTTCATGACCGCGAGCGTCGCCGCGATCCCCGCTGCGATGACGAGCACGGTCTTGCGATTGCGTTGCAGCTCGGCCGGCGAGCGCTCACCGGCGCGCTGGAGACGGCTCTGGCTCAAGGCGGAGTTGGTCCGCGTTCCGCAATGCGGGCAGAATTCCCGCAGCGGATCCACGTCGGCAGCGCATTGTGTGCAACGCACCTTCGCTCATCCCCCCGTCACGGCGACGCCAATCGGGCGCCTTGTGGCATAGTGCGGCAGCATCGCAAAGATGGCCGAGTGGCGCTGTGGGGCAGCGGAGACTGTGGCGAGCACGAGCGAGCACGTCTTTCAAAGGCAGCTAAGCCGCTTCGACAAAATCGTCCCTCTAAGGCCGACTAGCCCGATCCCGCGGGAACAGGTCGAGCGCCAAGCGGCACAGGATCGCCAGGCTGATGACGAGCTCCAGCGCTCCCGCGGCGGGCTGAGGGAGCCAGACGTGCACATAGCCCAGGACATTGCAGGCCAGCAGCGCGGCGCCGATCGTGAAGGCTATCCAGCGCAGGGACTCGCGCTGGGGCAGGAAGCGGACCAGCCACGGCACCAGGAACAGGTACGCTACGACCAGGTAGATGGCGGTGTCTTCCAATATTTCCCCCACTGATGAAGCCGATTCGCCGCTACTGGAGCCCGGATCAAGTCCGGGGTGAGGAAAGAGGGCTGATGACGACCGCCCCCTCTCCCGCGAGCGGAGAAAGGAGTTACTTCGCGGCTTCCAGATCGAATTCGTCTTCCTCGACCACGACCTTACGGGAGCGTGGAGGCTTCTTGGGCTTGGTCTCGACGACCTTCGGTTTCACCGACGCGCGTTCGAGGAGGGGCTTGAGGTACTGGCCGGTGGCGCTCTTCGATTCGGCGGCGACGGTTTCGGGGGTGCCTTCGACGACCACCTTGCCGCCGTTGACGCCGCCGCCCGGCCCCAGGTCGATCACCCAGTCGGCGGTCTTGATGACGTCGAGATTGTGTTCGATCACGACCACGCTGTTGCCCTGGTCGGCGAGGCGGTGGAGCACCTCCAGCAACTTGCGCACGTCCTCGAAATGCAAGCCCGTGGTGGGCTCGTCGAGGATGTAGAGCGTGCTTCCGGTGGCGCGGCGCGACAGCTCTTTCGACAGCTTGACGCGCTGCGCCTCACCGCCGCTGAGCGTGGTCGCGGGCTGGCCGACCTGGACGTAGCCGAGGCCGACTTCCTTCAGCATTTCCATCTTGTCGCGGATGCCGGGCACCGCCTTGAAGAAGTCGGCGGCGTCCTCGACCGTCATGTCGAGCACGTCGGCGATCGATTTGCCTTTGAACTTTACCTCCAGCGTCTCGCGATTGTAGCGGGCGCCATGACAGACGTCGCAGGTGACATAGACGTCGGGCAGGAAGTGCATCTCGATCTTGATGAGGCCGTCGCCCTGGCACGCCTCGCACCGCCCGCCCTTGACGTTGAATGAGAAGCGGCCGGGCTTGTAACCGCGCGCCTTCGCCTCCGGCAGGCCGGCGAACCAGTCACGGATCTGGGTGAAGGCGCCGGTGTAGGTCGCGGGGTTGGAGCGCGGCGTGCGGCCGATCGGCGACTGGTCGATGTCGATGACCTTGTCGAGCTGCTCGAGGCCGGTGACCTTCTTGTGCGGCCCGGCGGGGATGCGCGCGCCGTTAAGGGTGCGGGCGGCGGCGGCATAGAGCGTGTCGATGGTGAGCGAGGACTTGCCGCTGCCGGATACGCCGGTGACGCAGGTGAAGGTGCCGAGCGGGAATTTCACGGTCACGTCCTGAAGGTTGTTGGCAGTGGCGCCGTGGACGGTGACGAACTTGCCGCTGCCCTTGCGGCGGGTGGCCAGCAGCGGGATTTCGCGCCGGCCGGAAAGGTAATCGGCGGTGAGGCTGGTGGTGCAGGCGAGGAGCTCGTCAAGCGTACCCTGGCACACGACCTCGCCGCCGTGGACTCCGGCGCCGGGCCCCATGTCGATGACATGGTCGGCGTGGCGGATCGCGTCCTCGTCATGCTCGACGACGAGCACGGTGTTGCCGAGGCCGCGCAGACGCTTCAGCGTTTCGAGGAGGCGGTCGTTGTCCTTCTGGTGGAGCCCGATCGAGGGCTCGTCGAGGACGTAGAGGACTCCGGAGAGGCCGCTGCCGATCTGGCTGGCGAGGCGGATGCGCTGGCTTTCGCCGCCCGAGAGCGTGCCGCTGGTGCGGTCGAGGTGGAGATAGTCGAGCCCGACATTGTGGAGGAAGCCGAGGCGCTCGTTAATCTCCTTGAGGATCGCGGTGCCGATGGCGTTCTGCGTGTCGGTAAGTTTGAGGTGGAGGTTCGCGAACCACTCATGCGCATCGGCGACGCTGCGACGGGTCGAGAGCGAGATGTCCTCGCCGGCGATCTTCACCGCCAGCGCCTCGGGGCGAAGGCGGGCGCCGTGGCAAACCTCGCACGGGCGGCTGGCCTGGTAGCGCGACAATTCCTCGCGCATCCATGCAGATTCGGTCTGTGCCATGCGCCGTTCGAGATTGCTGATGACACCTTCGAACGGCTTCTTGACCTCGTAGCTGCGCTTGCCGTCGATGAAGCGGAGGGTGACGGCGCGCCCGCCCGTGCCGCGGAGGATGACCTGCTGGGCCTCCTCGGTGAGGTTCTTCCACGGCGTGTCGAGGTCGAAATCGTAAGCGCGGGCGAGGCTTGCCAGGACCTGCATGTAATAGGGGCTGGGCGGGTTGGACTTGGCCCAGGGGGCGACCGCCCCCTTCTTGAGGCTGAGGCTTTCGTTGGGGACGACGAGGTCGTCGTCGAACACCAATTTCTCGCCGAGGCCGTCGCAGGCGGGGCAGGCGCCCTGCGGCGCGTTGAAGCTGAAGAGGCGGGGCTCGATCTCGGCGATGGTGAAGCCGCTCACGGGACAGGCGAATTTCTCGGAGAAGAGAATCCGGCCGGGCGGGGCGTAGTCGAGCTTCATGCCCTTGGGCGCTGCGGCTTCGTCCTGCGGCGACGGATCGGCGGGGTCGAGATAGACGAGCCCTTCGGCGAGCTTAAGCGCGGTTTCGAAGCTGTCGGCGAGCCGCGGCTCGATGCCTTCGCGAACGACGATGCGGTCGACCACGACCTCGATGTCGTGCTTGTACTTCTTGTCGAGCGCGGGCGCTTCTTCGATCGCATAATGCTGGCCGTCGATGCGGACCCGGGTGAAGCCCGCCTTCTGCCATTCAGCGAGCTCTTTGCGGTACTCGCCCTTCCGGCCGCGGACGACGGGGGCGAGCAGGTAATGACGGCTGCCTTCGGGCAGGCTCATCACTCGGTCGACCATCTGGCTGATCTGCTGCGCCTCGATCGGGAGACCGGTCGCGGGCGAATAGGGAATCCCGACCCGCGCCCAGAGGAGGCGCATGTAATCGTAGATTTCGGTGACGGTAGCGACGGTCGAGCGGGGGTTGCGGCTGGTGGTCTTCTGCTCGATCGAAATGGCGGGCGAGAGGCCGTCGATATGCTCCACGTCCGGCTTCTGCATCATCTCGAGAAACTGGCGAGCGTAGGCCGAAAGGCTCTCGACGTAGCGGCGCTGCCCCTCGGCGTAGATGGTGTCGAAGGCGAGGCTCGACTTGCCCGAACCCGAGAGGCCGGTGATGACCGTCAGGCTCTCACGCGGGATATCGACATCGATCCCCTTGAGGTTGTGTTCGCGCGCGCCGCGGACGGAAATATGAGTCAGCATCGGAGTCGGTTCGTTCCGGTTTCGTTCTATTAGTAAAGGTGGCGATGCCGACGGTCAACGCGGCTTCAGCAATATGGGTGCTGGGCGGGGAAATGCCAGCGCTTAGCGCGAGCGTTTGGCGGCGGCAGCGCGACGGTGGCTGTCGCGGCGCTCGGTGTGCTTGACCTCGGGCAATTCGGTTGGAGGCCGGACGTCCGCCGGAGGGTCGATGCCGAGCGTAGCGCGAACCATGTCGCCGGAGACGGCCTTGCCAAACAGCCAGCCTTGTCCGTCGGAGCAACCGAGGCCGGCGAGGCGCTCCTTGGTGCCGGCGTCCTCGATCCCTTCCGCGGTGATCGGAAGGTGCAGGGCCTGGCCGAGCGACAGGATGGTGGTGACGATGGCGTCGCTCTGGGAATCCGAGAGCAGCGAGGCGACAAAGCTCTTGTCGATCTTGATCCGGTCGAACGGCAGCGACTGAAGCTGCGACAGCGACGCATAGCCGGTCCCGAAATCGTCGAGCGAGATCGTGACTCCCATGTTTTTGAGGCTCTCGACAATTGCCAGCGCCGCGTCGCGATCGTCGAGGAACGATGATTCGGTGATTTCCACCTCCAGCCGCGACGGCGGGAAGTTGGTTTCGGTGAGCAGTTTGAGAACCCGCTCGGCGAGATGGGAGTCGCGGAACTGGATCGGCGAAATGTTGACCGCGATCTTCAGATGCGCGGGCCAGTCGCGTGCTTCGCGAAACGCCTGGCCCATGACGCTGAGCGACAATTCGGAGATCAGTCCAGAAGCCTCGGCGACCGAGATGAACTCGGCCGGTTCGAGCAAGCCCTTCGAGGGCGACTGCCAGCGGGCCAGCACCTCAAACCCGATCAACTGGCCGGTACCGAGATCGATCTGCGGCTGGTAGAAGGGGACGAACTCGCCGCCGGCGACGCCGTTGCGGATTTCGTCTTCGAGCTGGGTGCGGACGAGCAATTCCTGCTCCATTTTCTGGTCGAACCAGACCTGGCAGTTCCGGCCGGCGCGCTTGGCGGCGTACATCGCAATGTCGGACCGGCGCAGGCATTCCTCGGCGGCCGTTTCAGGTTCGATGGCGGAGACTCCAACCGACGCGGAAACGTGAACCGTCGCGGTGCTGAGCACCATCGGCTCTGCAATCGCGCTGATGATCGCGCTGACGGACTGGCTGATGACCGGGTCGGGATGGCCGGAAATCAGGACTGCGAACTCGTCGCCGCCGAGACGAGCGCAGCACGAGCCGTCCGGCGAGCGGCTCCGGATGACGTCAGCGACCTTGCGCAGGACCTCGTCGCCGACGACGTGTCCGTGAACATCATTGACCTTCTTGAAGAAGTCGAGATCGAGAAGGAGAAGCTTGCCATCGGCCTTGGCTACATTCGATTGTGCAAGGACACGCATCAGCTCACGCCGGTTGGCGAGGCCGGTGACGTGGTCGATATAGGCATTGTCGTGGGCGGACTGCTGCGCAGCTTCGTTCGCGGCGAGCGCATTTTGCAGATCCTTTGACCGGCGCCACGCGAACAGGATCAGCGCGATGTTCAAGAGGAAGGCGACGACCAGGGTCCGGTCGATCCCCGTCTTCGACCCTTCGAAGGCTGCGGCGACGACGCGTTCGCCCATCGGCATGAACACGAACAGCGCCGCAAGCGCAGCACAGCTGGTGATCAGGCGGCTGCTCGCAAGCTGCCGCGTCGCGTTCAAGGCAGAGCGTGAATCCACTTCGTTTCCTCTTGGCAGATGTACATTTTCGGCGTGAAGATGGGGTTAAAGGGGGCCTTGCCTGCAGCCGGTCGATGGACTCCCGACATTGGTCGATGCGAGGTGGCTCGCCTTCTCCGGTAGGTCGACATAGCGTCATGCAAATCATTCATTTGGGGGCACAAATGACTCATCGTTCGTATCGAGGCGTTCGGCTTGCAGCGGTGCTGCTCGCCTGCACGGCAATGCAGGCTCCGCTGGCGGCGCAGAACCAGGCTATGGGCGCATCGGTGTCGGAGCCGAAGGTCGTGCATTTCGGCACTTGGGGCGTCGACATTTCGACGCGCGATACGTCGGTGAAACCGGGTGACGATTTCCAGCGCTATGCCGCCGGGCACTGGCTCGACACGAACGAGATCCCCGCGGACAAGTCGCAGAACGGCATCGGGTCGGAGCTTGCCGACCGTAATCAGGAGCAATTGCGCGCGATTGTCGTGGGCGCTCCGGCGGACAGCCAGCTCGGCGCATTCTACCAAAGCTACATGGACGAGGCGCGGCTCGAGCAGCTGGGCGATGCGCCGCTGAAGGCCGATCTCGCCAGGGTCGCGGCGATCAAGAACAAGGCCGAGTTCGCACGCTTCATGGCGAACTCACACCATGATTTCGGGTCTACGGTGTTCGCCCTTGGGCTCCTGCCCGATCCGGCCAACCCCAAGGTCAACATCGCTTTTGTCGGCAGCGGCGGGATGGGCATGCCCGACCGCGATTATTACCTGCTCGACAAATATCAGAAGCAGCGCGACGCCTATCGGGCCTACGTCCAGCGCACGTTCGAGATGATCGGCGAGCCCAATCCGGCGGCGGCTGCGGCCACGGTGATGGCGTTCGAGACCGACATCGCAAAGCTGTCGTGGCCGCAGGCGGACCTGCGCGACCTCGACAAGCTCAACAATCCGATGAGCCTGGCGCAGCTTCAGAAGTATGCGCCGCAGTTCGGCTGGAAGGCCTATCTCGACGATGCGCAGGTCATGTCGCCGCACATGCTGATCGCGGACAATACGGCGATCCAGAAGATGGCGGCGCTATATGCGAAGACGCCGCTGGCGACGCTCAAGACCTGGGAGAAGTTCAAGGTCGCGAACGACGCGTCACCGTACTTATCGAAGAAGTTCGTCGACAGCCGGTTCGAATATACCAAGACGCTGACCGGAGCGAAGGAGCTGCGGCCGCGCTGGCGCCGCGGGATCGGGGAGGTCGACGGGCGCTTGGGCGAGTTGCTCGGCAAGACCTATGTCGAGCGCTACTTCCCGGCTGAATCGAAGACCAAGATGGAAGCGCTGGTCGCTAACCTTAAGAAGGCGGCGGCGCAGCGGATCCAGGGCAATAGCTGGATGGGTGAGGCGACCAAGAAGGCGGCGCTGGCCAAGCTGTCGAAGATGGACGTGATGGTCGGCTATCCCGACAAGTTCCGAGACTATTCGAAGCTCGTGATGAAGCCCGACGATTTGTACGGGAACGTGAAGCGCAGCGCGGCCTTCGAATGGGCCTATGCGATGGAGGATCTGAACAAGCCGGTCGACCGCAAGAAGTGGGGCATGAGCCCGGCGACGGTGGATGCCTATAATGGCGGGCTAGAGAACAAGATCGTGTTCCCGGCGGGCATCCTGCAGCCGCCATTCTTCGATCCGTCGGCGGATGCTGCCGTGAACTATGGCGCGGCCGGCGCGATCATTGGCCATGAGATCATGCATGGCTTCGACGACCAGGGCCGCAAGATCGACGAGAATGGAGCGGTCCGCGATTGGTGGACCAAGGAAGACGCAACGCGCTTCAAGGCGCTGACCGACGCGCTCGGCAAGCAATATTCGAGTTATGAGGCAGCGCCCGGAATCTTCATCAACGGCGCGCTGACGATGGGCGAGAATATCGGTGACATGTCAGGGCTCGAGGTTGCCTATTCGGCGTACAAGATGTCGCTGAACGGCCAGGAAGCGCCGGTGATCGACGGCCTGACCGGCGACCAGCGCTTTTTCCTCGCCTTCGCTCAGGCCTGGCGCGGAAAACAGCGCGAAGACGCGATCAAGACACAGGTTGCATCCGATCCGCACAGCCCGCGGCGGTTCCGAATTATTGGACCATTGCGAAATCTCGATGCGTGGTATGATGCGTTTAAGATCGGGCCGGATTCGAAATTCTATATCCCGCCCGCTCAACGGGTTCGCATCTGGTAGAGTTCGCTTTAGTTTCCGGGCCTTGTGTCCGGGGAAAAGGGGGAGCCCACCACCCGTTCGGCTCCCCCTTTTTCTATCCCAGCGAATAGCTCGCGATTTCCTCGTAATGAGCGCCGTGGCGGGACAGGCGGCTTTCGACCAGCAGGAATTCACGCACGTCGAAGGGTTCGGAGGTTAGCGAGCGACGGCGATCGAGGAAGTCGGCGAGTTCGATGGTTCTACGGCCTTTCCAGCGTGCCAGCGTGATGTGCGGATGGAAGGCGCGCTGCTCGGGTTCGAGGCCGGCCTGCTGGCAGACTCGCTCGATCTTTGCGGCGAGCGTGGCGACCTGCGCCTTCGGTTCGACACCAGCCCAGAGCGCTCCCGCGGCGCGATGATCGAACGTACCGACCTTGCTGATGCGGAGCTGGAACGGCGCGGCACGAATCCTGCCGAGCGCGTCCGACAGGTCAGCCGCGACGTGGCGATCGACCTCGCCCATGAAACGCAGGGTAAGGTGCAATTGCTCGTCGTCCTGCCAGCGGAAGTCGGCGCTGTCGTCCATGGCATCGAGCAGGATGTCGCGGATGTGTTCGGGCGGGCGGATAGCGGCGAACAGGCGGTGCATCAGATTTTGTCCCGAAGCGCATCGACCCAGCCGCGCGCAATGGGGGCGAGGTCCGCGGGTAGGTCATTGATTTCCCGCTCCATGATCTGTTCGATCTCCCACGACCATCTGTGCGGCCGGTATTGCACATCGCGGACGATCAGGAGCGAGGCGAGATCGCGCCTGAAATCAGGGCGCTGTTCGAGCTCGGCGGCGGCGGTGATTTCGCCATGCGAGGTCATGCCGATCTCCTCGCGAAGCTCACGCAGGACGGCGTCGCGCGGTGGCTCGGTTTCCTTCCGGCCGCCGCCAGGAAGCCGCCAGCCTGGCGCGTAGCGAAGCTTCACCAGGATGACCTTCCCGTCGGGTGTGAACGCCAAAGCGTGAGCCCCGAACGTACGCGGGCGGCGGGCGAACCAGTTCAGGCGAAGCAGCCAATGGGCGCCCGTCGCCAGCAATCGGATCAGCGAGTTCACGAACCGGCTTATGCACTTGCCCGCTGACGGGTTCCAATTGCGCGTCGGCAATGCCACAGTCGGGACGAACGGGGGCGCTGATGAGCGAGAAGAAGCTCAGCGAAGAAGAGTATGGCGAGCTGCTCGAGCCGATGTCGGCCGAGCTGGCATCGATGGCCCGCTGGGTGGCCGAGACAGACCAACGCATCATCGTCATCTTCGAGGGCCGCGACACAGCGGGCAAGGGCGGGTCGATCGAGATGTTCTCGCGGCTGCTCAATCCGCGCCAATGCCGAGTTGTCGCTCTGCCCACGCCGGACGAGCGCGAGCGCAGCGAATGGTATTTCCAGCGCTACATCCCGCACTTTCCGGCGAAGGGTGAGATCACCCTGTTTGACCGCAGCTGGTACAATCGCGCGGGTGTCGAGCGGGTCATGGGCTATTGCACCGAGGAGCAGGCCGAGGCCTTCCTTCGCGTCGTTCCTGAGTTCGAAAAGCAGCTGACTGACGACGGCATCCTGCTGTTCAAATATTGGCTGTGCTGCGACCAGGAGACTCAGGAAGAACGCTTCCTCAAGCGGCTGAACAGCCCGGTCAAGCGCTGGAAGCTCTCGCCCGTGGATATCCAGGCGCGTGCGCGGTACGACGATTATACGCAGGCGCGCGAACGGATGCTGGCGGCGACCAACACGCCTTACGCGCCGTGGACTCTGATCGATTTCAACCAGCAGCCGCTGGGCCGGCTGACGCTTCTTCGGAACCTGCTCGACCGCATTCCGGACGTGGATTTGCCGCTGGCCAAGATCGATTGGCCCAAGCTCGAGGGAAAACCGAAGAAGGAACGCTTCGGCGTGATCGATCCCATTCCAGACTATAAGCCGCAGAAGGGGGGCAAGTGATGCGCGCGACTAGGTTGATGGTCCGGTTGACCGGCTATTATGTGGTGATCGGGGCGCTGGTGTTCCTGGCTCTGACGATATGGCCGGAGAGCCGCAATTACCTCCCGATCGGCGGCGTGCAGGAGCTGATCACCCAGCCCGCAAAGGGCCCGCTCGAAGCGAGCGACATGATCAAGGCGGCGCACGTTCAAAACCTTGGGCAGAGCCTGTTCTGGCTTATTGTCGCGATGGTCGGCGCGTTCCTCGCCTCCCTGCCGGTCAGCTGGGTCTACATGGGTGTCCGCAACGACGAGGAATATGACCAGTCGCTGATCAACACCATCATCGTCCTGCCGATGGTCGTCACCGGCATCGTCATCATCGTCCAAAACTCGCTGGCGCTGGCCTTTTCGCTGGCGGGCATTGCGGGGGCGGTGCGGTTCAGGAATTCGCTGAAAAGCTCGGGCGACGCCTTGTTCATCCTGTTGGCGGTCGCAATCGGCCTGTCGGCGGGCATCGGCGCGGTCGAGCTTGCCGCGGTCGTCACGATGGCGTTCAATTACACCATCCTCGGCCTCTGGATCACCGAATTCGGCGAGCGCGAGGGAATGAAGCGCTTCTTCTCCGATTATAATCCGGAGCACACCCCGCGCGGGTTGGTGACGCCGCTCGTCAGGAAAACCGAGGACGAACCCCCCGCGACCTAGCCGACGCAGTGTTTAAGGAGCGTCGCCGTACCGGCGTCGGTCGCGATGGCCTGGAAGAAACCATCGAGATAGGATTGCGCGCGGCCCAGCGACTTCGCGTCGAGCCCGGGCGTTGAGGTGAGTGAGGCAAGGATCTGCGGACGGGCGGCTCTCATCTGCGCCGCGACGGCCATCGCATCATTGTTGTGGATGCAATAGCCGCGGAAGAAGCGCTGTTTGACGTCGCCAATCTTAAGTTCCTCCGGCGGCGTCGCGTAGGGCGGGTCGACGAACCCAGAAAAGTCGAAATCGTAGGGGATCGGAATGACCGTGCCCGTTGCAAGGCCGCTTGCGCCGACGAGCTTTGCGTTGTGGCAGCAGTCGGAGCCCTTGGGGCCGGCCCGCATCGACCAGTCGTGATTGCCGAGCATGTGTTGGAACAGGGCATAGCGGGCGCTGTCGCGCGGACTGAGGCTCGCGACCGCGATCGTCGAGGGGGCGTGCAATTCCTTGAGCCCGTTGCGCTTGGCGGCGTCGCTGACGTCTTCGAGGAAGAAGCCGTAGCGCTGTACGGCGACCTTCCCGTCGTCATTCTTGTAGGTGACGTCGGCCAGTCGCGCGCGGAGACCGAGCGGGGTGAGTTGCTGGTACATCTTATAGGCCGAATATTCGAGCAGCAGATATTGCTGGAAGCCGACGTTGCCACGGCAATGGGTGACGAGCTTCAGCTTCTTCTGGCCCGCGAACAGTGAAGTCGTCGGCGGCGGCGCAGTGAACTCAACGCGCAGCGGCGGGAAGTCGCAAATATCACCCATGCGGCGGGTGATGCCGCGAACGGTCAAGTTGATCGGAAGCGTTTCGCTGCCAACGGTCAGGCTGCCGGGACGAGGCGTGTCCGATCGATTACGGAAGAACGCATTCATCGGGCCCTGGATGGCGATGTGGATCGTATCGTCGGAGGCGAACAGCGGCTTCGGCTGCCCGGCTGCCGCCGGTGCGGCAGCAAGGGCCAGGGTTATTCCAAGGGCGATCGTCCTCATGGCGTTGTCCTCCGGACGGTGTGCGGGGTCATCTGGTCCCCAACAATCTCAAGCCAGGTCAGCGGGCCGCCGTAGACGCGCGACATGCCGGTATCGATGCGGGCGAGTTCACCATTGTTGGTGATCTGGATGCCCTGAAGGCTCGGCGTATGGCCGATGACGAGGCGCTTGGCGCCGTAGGTAGTGAGAACCTTGGTCAGTTCTTCCTCGACGCTCGCGGGCGGCAACCGATTGGCAGCCTTCCGCGCCGCGTCAGCCTCGGGGTCCTTGAGGACGAGGCCCCGATACCAGAGCGGTCCGAGCGGATCGTTGAGCGTCGTTTCGTCCGCCGCAGCCATGGCCTTGCGGTAGCGGAGATTGACCTGTTCGAGAGGGATCGCGGCGGTTTCGGCGCTGATTCCGCCATGGACGAACAGGGTGCCGCCGACCTTGGCGATTGCCGGGTTTTTCGTGGCCCACTGACCAAGCTCCCCGCTCGGCTTCCAGGCGAGGCGGTGCTCGACCCAGCCGAGTGGCGTCGACGCGATCCAGGCGTCCTTGATCGCGGACGGGGTCAGGGCCGGGTTCCGGGCGCGATACTGCGCCTCGAGCGCCGCCTTGTTGGCTTCGTAAACGGCCTCGCGCCGGCCCGGCGATTGGGCGTCCGCGAAGGCCGTGAACTCGCCGGGCGTCGTGTAGCGTAGGTCTCCGAGCAGGTTCATGGCCTCGTGATTGCCGAGAACCACGATGACCTTGCCGCGTGAATGCGGGGCTTCCTTGGCGAGCAATTGGAGGCTGCGGATGATCTTCAGCGAGTCTGACCCACGGTCGGTGATGTCGCCGAGCTGGACGAGCGTGGTTGCTCCGCCGACCCAGTGCCCGCTTGCGTTGACCAGCCGCGCGTCGCGAGCGACGTCAAGCCAGGCCGAGAAGTCGCCGTGAAGGTCGCCGACGGCGACGATGCGGCCCGGGTCTTTCGCCTGGACGGGCGCCGCCGTGAGGAATGCGAGCGCCAGCAGCGCCGTGCGCAACACGCCACAAAGCCGGCCCGCGAAAGTGCCCCCCAGCATGACCATAATGTCGCACCAGATACTCCGAACGGCAATGGCCGCGGATTGCCGGTTTCTGAACAACCGTTCAGCCAAGGACCCTAATGTCCGGTTTCGCTTGAAGTTGCCCCTCTGTTCCACGATATTTACGCCTAGCGAACGGGCCTATTGCCCGCGCGAAGGAGACTAAATGGCCAACTGGCAAGACCCGCAAACGACCGGCGTGAATACTGCCGCGACGGTAGGCGTCCCGCGCGCCACCCGCGATGCGGGCCTCCGGTCGTACATGCTTTCCGTCTACAACTACATGGCTTCGGGCGTGCTGCTTACCGGCATCGTCGCTTTGCTTTTCGCCAAGAGCAGCCTCATCAACCTCATCATTAGTCCGGCCACCGGACAGGCGACCGGGCTGTTCTGGGTGGTCCTGTTTGCTCCGCTCGGCCTCGTTTGGTGGATGAGCGCCGGCATCAGCCGGATGTCGGTGACGACCGCACAAACCCTATTCTGGGCCTATGCGGGCCTGATCGGCGTCCAGTTTTCGAGCCTGTTCCTGGTCTACACCCAGGGCTCGATCGCCCAGGCGTTCTTCGCGACGTCAGGCGCGTTCCTCGGCCTCAGCCTCTACGGCTACACGACCAAGCGCGACCTATCGGGCCTCGGCACGTTCCTCATCATGGGCGTCGTCGGTCTGTTCGTCGCATTGCTGATCAACTTCTTCCTGCGCTCACCGGCGATGGACCTGGCGATCAGCGCGATCGGCGTGCTGATTTTCGCGGGCCTGACCGCGTACGACACGCAGAAGATCAAGAGCGTCTATTTCTCAGTCGCGGGACATGGCGAGGCGATGGCGAAGACCGCCGTCATGGGTGCGCTTCACCTCTACATCGACTTCATCAACATGTTCCTGTTCCTGCTGCGCCTCTTCGGCAACCGCCGCTAGGACTAGCAGCTAAGCTAAACGGGAAGGGTCGGAGGAAACTCCGGCCCTTTTCGTTTGTCAGTTGAAGACGCCGTAAGCGACGATGCCAGCGGCAGTGAGGAACCCGATCGCTGCGATCCAGGCGGCGAACTTGCCGCGGCCTTCGTTGTGAAGCTTGAACTCGCGCCATGCCGCGGCCGCAAAAAAGAAGAGCGCGATGACGGCAGCGGCAAGCAGCGCGCGGGCGCCGTAACCGCTGATCAGATAATAAAAGAGGGCGGCAACGATCGCTGACGCTGGGATGGTGATGATCCAGGCGATCATCACGCTGCGCGCGACGCCCCAACGTACGGCGGAGGCGCGGCGAGCGGCACCGGCGCCAATCACGCAGCCGGTGATGGTGTGAGTCGTCGACACCGGAATGCCGAACCAGGAGGCGGCGAACAGCATGATCGATCCGCCGGTCGAGGCGGAGAAGCCCTGGTGCTGGTTGAGCTTGGTGATGCGGGTGCCCATCGTCTCGATGATTCGCCAGCCGCCGGTCAGCGTGCCGAGGCCGATCGCGACATAGCAGCTGAGCGCGACCCAGTGCGGGACCTGGAAGTCACCATGAAGGTAGCCGGTCGAGTAAAGCAGCACGGTGATGATGCCCATCGTCTTCTGGGCGTCGTTAAGGCCGTGCCCGAGCGAGTAGGCGCCGGCAGACACGAGGTGCAGGCCGCGGAAAGTCCGCTCCGATCCCCGGGCGCTGGCGCGTACGCCCATCCAGCTCGTCACCAGCATGATCGCCATGGTCAGAATGAGGCCGAGCGTCGGCGAAAGAACGATGGCGATCAGGGTCTTGTTGAGGCCATTCCACTGGACGCCCGCAATGCCCGCATGAGCGACACCGGCGCCGATGAGGCCGCCAACCAAAGCGTGGCTGGATGACGAGGGAATCCCCTTGAGCCAGGTGACGACGTTCCAGAACATCGCGCCCACGAGCGCTCCGAAGACGACGGCGGGCGTGACCAGATCCTTGTCGATCAGACCCTTGCCGATCGTGTCCGCGACCTTGTGGAGTTGCGGCCATTGCAGCGCCAGGAAGTAAGCGGCGAAGTTGAAAAAGGCCGCGAAACCGACGGCCATCACGGGGCTTAGCAACCGGGTCGCAACAACGGTCGCGATGGAATTGGCAGCGTCGTGGAGGCCGTTCAGGAAGTCGAACGCAAGCGCGACGACGATCAGGCCGACGAGCAGGACGGGAGCGAGCTCGTGCATCTCGATGGCCTAAGCGTGATCGATCACGATGCCGTCGATCTCGTTCGCGACGTCCTCGAAGGCGTCGGCAATCCGTTCGAGATGCTTGTAGATTTCACGCGCGACGATGAACTTCATCGGCGCGTCGGCATGCTCGTGGAAGGCCTTCTGAAGTCCGGCGGCATGGACATCGTCGACGCCGCCTTCGAGCTTCACCATGGCCTCCGTGATTTCGTGGATCCGGCCGCCGTTGCGGCTGATGTCGCGAAGCAGCGGCATCGCTTCCGCCGTGAGACGGGCGGACTCGACCGCCATTGCGATGATCTGCTTCATCTCGGGCTCGAAGGTCTTGAGCTCATAGAGGTCGATCGCGATCGCGGCCGAGTGCATTTCGTCGATGGCGTCGTCCATCGCGGCGATCAGCGACGTGATCGAGCCGCGGTCGAAGGGCGTGAGGAACGTGCGGCGGACGTCTCTCAACACCTGCCGGGTGATATCGTCGGCATCGTGTTCCTTGCGTTCGATTTCGCCGATGTAGTCCTTCTGCGGAGTGCCGCCGTCAGCGAGCTTGTTCATCGCCTCCGCCGCGTCGACCAACGTGCCCGCGTGGGCTTCGAACATGCCGAAAAAGTCGCCCGTCCTTGGCAGCAGGCGTTGGAACCAAGCGAACATCAAAAGCCCCTGTCAGCGTCCCCCAGCCGGGATGTGACAGTTCCATGACAGGCTTTTTGCCAAGCGCAAGGGCGCTTCGAGGTGGCGATCAGCCGAGATGTTTGTGGAAGAAGGCGATCGTCCGCTTCCACGCGAGCTCGGCGGCTTCCTTGTTGTAGCGCTCCGCCGAGGTGTCGTTGTTGAAGGCGTGGTTGACGCCGTCGTAGAGCTGGAACGTTACCTTCTTCTTGTTGGCCCGTAGCGCTTCGACCCACGGGAAGGAGGTGCGATTGACGCGCTCGTCGAGGCCGGCATCGTGGATAAGCATCGCTGCCTGGACCTTGGGCGCCGCGGATGGATCGGGGGCAGGGCCGTAGTAGGGCACGGCGGCGGTGAGCTTGTTGCCAGCCGCGACGGCGAGGCGGTTCACGAACGCACCGCCCCAGCAGAAGCCGACCACGCCGATCTTGCCGCCGCGGCTCGATTTCTTGAGCTCGCTCATGAAACCGACGGCGTCGTCGACGGACTTGCCGACGTCAAGCTTCTCGATTGCGGAGCGCGCGGCGTCTTCGTTGGACGGCGTGCCGCCGCTCGGCGAGAGCATGTCCGGCGCGACCGCGCGGAAGCCCTCGACGGCGACCCGGCGCGTAACGTCGCGGATGTGATCGTTGAGGCCGCGGTTCTCGTGAATGACGATGACCGTCGCCTTGAGCGAGCGAGTCTTGGGCTCGGCGACATAGGCGCTGTAACCGCCGACGAGCTTGTCGGTGCGCGTGAAGATGCGGTGGTCGTTCTCGGCGACGATGGCGGCTGCGGCGGGCGAGGCGGCGATTGCGGAAATCAGCAGTTCGGCGGCGGCGACGCTTCCGGCGAGCTTCGCCATCTCGGCCATGAACGCGCGGCGTTCCATGCCGTCATGGGTGAAGCGGTCGTAGAGGTAGACGGCTTGCTGGCGGCGTTGTTCGTCCATCTTATCGCCTCCATTCTCCCCTCACCGGCGGGGAGGGGGTTGGGTAGGTTGAACGTTGCGAACTCGCTCCGCTCGCAGCCACCCCTAACCCTTCCCCTGGAGGGAGGGAAAGCCCTTACGCCGGCTGGGGCTGCTGCCTCGCCTGGATCTCGGCGGCGGCCTTGCTGTCGATATCCTTGGCGCGGCGGTAGGCGTCGCGGTCGGTCATGCGCTGGGCGTAATCGACGAACACCGGCCGCGGCTCGAGCAGATTGAAGGCCAGCATGAAATTGACGTTCGCGCCGACGAACAGGTCAGCGGCCGTGAAATGGTCGGCGGCGAGATATTCCTTGCCGCTCAGCGCCCGCTCGAGATTGTTGATGGCAAGATCGTAATTGCCATAGCCGAACATGCGCTGCTTCTCGAGCGTCGGCTCCCATCCTGCAGCCTTGTTGCTGAACGCTGCTTCGACCGGACCCGAGGTGAAGAAAATCCAGCGATAATAATCGGCGCGCTGATCGGTCGGCGGCGCGAGGTTCGCTTCGGGGAAGGCGTCCGCGAGATAGCAGCAGATCGCGGCGACCTCGGTCACGACCTTGCCATTGTGTCTAATCGCCGGGACTTTCCCCATCGGGTTGATCGAGATGTAGGGCTCGGACTTCATGGTCGACGCATAGTCGAGGATTTCGGTTTCATATGGCTGGCCGACCTCCTCCAGCATCCAGCGGACCGTCTGCCCCCGCGACATTGGGTTCGTGTAGAAAATGAGATCGGCCATGCGCGTTCTCCCTTTAGAACAAAGGGCGAACTACTCCCGTTTCAGCAATAGCTCAACAAGCGTTGCGGGGCTGCCGGAACGTCCGTCCCGGCAGCGCCACGCTCAGCCGCGCTCGCCCTTGGACGGAGCCGGCGCCGAGCCGCCGCGCTCCGCAGCCGACTTGTCGCGGGTCCCGCGGAATTCGCTGTCCGGAGACCAGTTCGGCCAATCGCGCGAATTGGCGAGATCGCGGCCGAGATCGTGCAGTAGCTGCGTGTCCTCGGCCATGCCGCTGAAGTCCCATTGCGGCGACCATTCGTCGCTCGGCTGGTGATAATGCTTGGTCACATATTCCTTGCCGAGCGCTTCGCCGCGCACGGTGCCGCCATTCACCAGGTCGTTACCGTCGCCGAAGCTGATGGCGGGAACTCCGACCTTGGCGAACGAGAAATGGTCGGAGCGGTAGAAGTGCCCGGCCTCCGGATGCGGGTCGGCGCTGTAGTAGCGGCCCTGCTTCTTGCCCTCCGCGATCAGCATATCGAGCAGGCCGAGCTTGGCATTGCCCGAGATGGTGAAGTTCTTCGCTCGGCCCCAGATCGCGCCGCCGTCGGTGTTGAGCACGCCGGCGGTCTTGGCGGCCGGGAAGATCGGGTTCTGGGCATAATATTCGGAGCCCAGCAGGCCTTTCTCCTCGGCGGTGACGGCGAGGAACACGACCGAACGGTCGGTGCGCGGTTCGCGAGCGAAGGCACGGGCCTGCTCGAGGATCTGCGAGATGCCCGTCGCGTTGTCGAGCGCGCCATTATAGATCTTGTCGCCGCGCTCGTCGGGCTTGCCGATGCCGAGGTGATCCCAGTGCGCCGAGTAGATGACGGTCTCGTCCGGGTATTTTTTGCCGGGGAGATAGCCGACGACGTTGTGCGACGTGATCGTCGCGACATTGGCGTTGGCGGTGGCGCTCAGCGTCGACTTGAGGTCGATCGGCTGGAATGCCTTGGTCTTCGCCGCGGCCTTCGCCTGCTCGAAATCGAGCCCGGCATTCTTGAACAGCCGGACCGCGACGTCGCGCTGGATCCAGGTTTCGAACGGCGTGTGCGATCCCGCCGGGTTCTGGCGGACGATGTCGAACTGGGTGTTGGTGTTGGAATTCTTGACCGTGTTCCAGCCGTAGGAGGCGGGGTCGGTTTCGTGAACGATCAGAACGCCGGCGGCACCGCGGCGCGCGGCTTCCTCATATTTGTAGGTCCAGCGGCCGTAATAGGTCATGGCCTTGCCGCCGAAGTCGCCTTCGCCGCCCTCGAAATCAGGGTCGTTGATGAGGACGACGATGATCTTGCCGCGGACGTCCTCGCCCTTGAAGTCGTCCCAGTTCCGTTCGGGCGCCGAGACGCCGTAGCCGGCGAAGACGATCGGCGCATTGATGATGCTGATCTGGTTGGCGCCGTTGAGCGGGGCTTTCACCGCAATCTCATTGCCTTGGGTGAGGCTCATCGAACCGCCGGGGCCCTGGATGGTGACGACCGGATCGGCGGCGAGGTCGGATTTCAGGAGCGGCACGTTCTGGAACCAGCTGCGCTGGCCGTTGACGGTATCGCCGCCGGGCTTGAGCCCGATCTGGCGCATCTGGTCGGCAATGTAGTTGATCGTCTTGGTTTCGGCGCGCGTCGCCGGGCCGCGGCCCTCGAAGTCGTTGGACGAGATATATTTGTCGACGTCGGACAGGCGCTGGGCGCTGATGCCGCTGGTCGTGGCGGCAAGGACAGGAACGGCGGTCAAGGCAATTGCGGTCGCCGCAAGGAGGCGGAAGGTCTTCATGGTCTCTCCCCAGAGAATGGATCCCCGCCAGCGTTACCGCTGGCGGGAGAAAAAGTTGCAGGGTCGGATAGTTAGCGAACCGCCGGAGCGGAAGCCCCGTCCTTCGCGGCGACGTTGGCCGGCTGCGGCTTGTCGGTGCGGTAGCGGTCGAACCAGGCGAGAATCGCACTGGCTTTGGCGGCGGCCTGGCTCGGCCGGGCGGCGATGCCGCCGTGGCTTGCACCCGGCACCTTCACCAGCATCGTCGGGATGCCGCGGGTCTGGAGCGCCGTATAATATTGCTCGGCCTCGCTGACGGGCGTTCGGTAATCGTCGCTACCGACCACGACGAGCGTTGGCGTCTTGACGTTGCCGACCAGCGAAAGCGGCGAATATTTCCAATAGCTCTGCGGGTCCTCCCACGGCCGCTCCTTGCGCCAGTAGGGCGAGAAGCTCGACGCGAAGTCGGTGGTGAGCGCGAAGCTGGCGAGATCGATCACCGGCTTTTGCGTGGCTGCGGCGCGGAAGCGGTCGGTCTTGCCGACGATCCACGCGGTGAGGACGCCGCCGCCCGAGCCGCCGGTAACGAAGAGGTTGTTCGGGTCGACGTGTCCCGTGGCGATCGCGGCATCGACCGCGCTCATCAAATCGTCATAGTCGTGGCTCGGATAATTCTTGTCGATGAAGTCGGCGAAGGCCTGGCCGTAGGAGGTCGAGCCGCGCGGATTGGCGTAGACGACGACATAGCCGGCGGCGGCATAGAGCTGGTCGTCGGTCGAGAAATTGGGACCGTAGGCCGACCACGGGCCGCCATGGATTTCGAGGATCAGCGGGTATTTCTTCGCGGCGTCGAAATCGGGCGGGGTGATCATCCAGGCGTCGATCGGGTGCTGGTCGAAGCTGGATGCAACGACGAGCTTCTGGGGCTCGCCCATGACCTTCGCTGCCAGTTGCTGGTTGAGGTGGGTGAGCTTGCGCACTGCGCCGGCGGTCGCGATGCCGACGTCCGACGGGTGCAGGTTGTCGCCGGTGGTGACGGCGATCGCGCCCGTACGCGAGACGCTGAACTCGCCGCCGCTATAGGGGCGGTCGAGGCCCGCACCGGTGAGGCCGGTCGCAACGTCGTGGACCGAGCCGTCGAGGCCGACGCGAGCGACGCGGTTGCTGCCATGCTCGTCATGCAGGACGTAAATCGAGCGGCTGTCCGCGGACCACAGCGGACCATTGACCGAGCGGTCGAGACTGCCGGTGAGCAGGCGCCGTCCCGAGCCATCGAGGTTCATGACGTAGAGCTTCGAATCCTCGTAGGATTTCGCCTCGTCGTCATAGCCAGTGTAGGCGATCAGGCGGCCGTCCGGCGAAACCACCGGCTCATTGTCCGGGCCCTTGCGGCTGGTGAGCGCGACAGGCGCTCCGCCGTCGATTGAAACTCGATAGATTTCGGACTCGTTGGTGTTGCGCTCCCAATCCTTGTTGAGGTTGGCGCTGAACACCACCGCTCGGCTGTCGGGCGTCCAGGACACTTGCGCGCCGGCGTTGGTCGGGCCGAAGGTCAGTTGGGTCGGCGCACCGCCATCTGCCGGGACCCAGAAGATCTGCTGGTAGCCGGGCTTGAAATAACCGGCGCCATCAGCGCGGTAATTGACCGCGTCGATGACCTGGAGCGGCTCGGCCCACTTGGCGCCCTCGGGCTTGTCGGGCGCCTTGCCGAGCTTGGCGCCATCGTCGGGGACGAACATCGAATAAGCGATGCGGCGGCCGTCGGGCGACCAGGCGAGACTGTCGGGCCCGTCGGGAAGGCCGGTGATGCGGGCGCTGTCGCCGCTCGCCATCCAGCGCACATAAAGCTGCGTGCCGCCGCCGTCGGCTGCGACGTAGGCGAGCTTTGAGCCATCGGGCGACCAACGCGGCGAGAAATAGGTGCCGGAACCGGCGAGGAGCGGACGCTGCTGCCCGGTGGCGACATCGACCAGCCAGATCGTGCTGCGCGCCTTGTCGGTCATGATGTCGTTCGACTTGCGGACATAAGCGATGGTGCGTCCGTCGGGACTGATTTGAGGGTCGGTCGCGACCTCGAGGCCGAACAGGTCGTTGCCGGTGAAATAGCGCGTCGGGCCGACGGCAGGCTTGGCCAGCGCTGGCGTCGACAAAGCGGTGAACGCGCAGATGAGCGCGAGCGAACGGATCGTCTTCAAAATATGTTCCCCTCCGGGTGGATGGCAGCACTGATTCAACTTTGGCCCGCAAGCAGCAAGCCGTTTGTCGACGAATGGGCGAACGGCATGTCAGCCACGCTTATGGCTGCCCTTGCAGATTTTATTGGCAAACAGCGGGTTTGATCTGCTTTTGTTCTGCTGAGTTTGAAGGCTTGAATTCGGAAGCCGCAGCCGTCGCCAGCACCTAGACGGCAGGCTTGGCAAACCTCCTGGAGGGTCATTTGAAGTGGATCGTAACGGCCGCCCTGGCCGTATTTGCATCGTCAACTCCGGCGCTTGCCGCCGATGCGACCGCCGACCGTTATCGGGCCGCGATGAAGGATTCGCGCTGGACGGGGCCGCTTCTCGCTTCGAACGCCGAGACCTTGCCTAAGGGCCACCTCTACACCGAGCCCTATTTTTTCGATTCAATATCGGGCGGGAATCACAACCCGGGGACGAGCGGCTTTTACCAATATGGCCTCACCGACAATTGGACGGTCGGGGTGCAGCCGTTCTTTTCGTGGGGCACGCAGGCGCACAATCGCGAATTTGCGATGGGCGATTTCAAATTGCTGTCGCAGGTCCGCCTCAATCATTTCACGCCCGACCGCCGAGTGCCGAGCATCGCCGTGGTGACCAATCTGGTGCTCCCGACCGGAAAGGATGATCATCTCAGCGTGTCGAAGGAGGGCCATGGAAGCGGCTCGTTCGCCCCCGAAATCGGGATCAACGTCCAGCAATATTTTCTGTTTGGCAATCGTTTGCTGCGTGGACGGATCAACGTCCTTCACCGGTTTCCGTTGAGCCACGATGTCAGCGGGCGAAGCGTCTACGGAACGGGTCCCGACTTTCGTGGGCATGCGCGACCGGGCGACAAGACCAGCCTGATCGCCGGGGCCGAGTACAGCCTGACCAGGGAATGGGTGCTGGCGCTCGATGTCGAGGCGGATTTCTGGGGCCGAACCAGTGTGAGCGGACGCGACGGCGACGGACCGCTGGTGACTGAGCGGTCACCCAGGAGCTGGAACGTCGGCTTCGCTCCCGCGGTCGAATATAATTGGAGCGACCGGGCGGGGCTCATCGCCGGTGTGTGGATCGTCCCCAAGGGGCATAATATGGCGTCGTCGGTCACTCCGGCGATCGCGATCCAGCGCTTTTGGTAAGCGTTTCAGCGGCGAACGACGCCCGCACCAAAGCTATAGACGAGGCGTCCGCCGAGCCATCCGCCCAGGGTCAGGACGAGCGCGCTGACGACGCTCATGGCAAGGCTGGCCGTGGTCACGCCGGTTCCGCCGCTTAGAGCGTCGCGGCGGAGGTAGAGCGCGACGGCATAGCCGAGCCATGCCGTGCCGACCGCAGCCATGTGCTGCAACGCATGCGGCACGACGGTCTCTTCGAGCTTTGTGAAATCGAACAGGCCGGCGCCCATGGCCACCAGGCCCATGACGAGGCCGCCGGCCATCAGGATCGCGGCGAGGTGAACGTCGGTGGTGAGCCCGGCCACCCGGGCCAGATCGGCAGCCGTCGCCGAAATCAGCAACGCAATCGGGAAATGGACGACTGCCGGATGGACCGGATGACCGAGCATCGGGGGCTCAAATCAGGCTGAAGACGCCGCCGGCGAGCAGCAGGAAGCCGACGACCGCCAGACCCGCGTGGAGCACGACGACGGCTTTGGGGGGCAATTGCTTGCGGGCGTGGAAAGAAGCGAGGAAGAAGCCGCCGAGCGCCGCCACGACCAGGATGAGGAGCGCGGTCGGGACGATCTTCGCGACGTCGGTCGAGCCGCCAAGGACAACGATCGCCGTCAGCACGAGGCCGGCCGCGCCAAGCGCAGCGTGAAGCAGCGACAGAGCCCACGGGGCCATTCGTCCGCGCAGAACGGACGCGGCCATCACCAGGCCACCAACGGCGCCGATTGCGAACAGCAGGACGGCTATTTTGAGCATATTCCTTCTCCCCTTTTCGCGGATTTTTCGGCGCAGAAAGCTACTTTGTCAACTTCATTCATTACAAAGTTGTCAAAGCCGGGAATTGCTATAGATTCGAGCGCGATGAACGACATGGCGACAAGCGAAGCGCGCCGGAGCCGAGACCGGATCCTCGAGATTCTGCTGCGGTCGGAAGAGCCGCTCGGGATTCAGGCGCTCGCGGCGATGCTGGGCATCTCCCGCAATGCGGCGCACCAGCAGATGGTCGCGCTGGAAGGCGAAGGGCTGGTCGAACGAGCGGAGACGCTCCGGACCAAAGGGCGACCGTCGCAGGGCTTTCGCCTCAGCGCCGCCGGACGGGCGACTTTCCCGCGGCAATATGCGCTGCTCGCCAGCCAGTTGCTGTTCGAGTTGTCGCGGCATCTTCCGCCCGAGCAGCTCCGGGCGACAATGGACAAGATCGGGACGGGGCTTGCGGCGACGCTACCGGCTCCAAGCGATCCGGAAGACGCGACCGCCCACATCGCGGGCCTGATGCGCGACCTTGGCTACCAGTCGCATGCGGTCGAGGGCGAAGATGGCCCCGAGATCGAGGCGCACAATTGCGTGTTCCACGACCTCGCCATCGCTAACCCTGCGATCTGCGAGGTCGATCTTGCGATCCTGCGGAGTCTTTCGGGCAAGAAGGTCGAGCATCGCCGCTGCATGGCGCTCGGCGGGCGCTCGTGCCGCTTTGCCTTCAAACCCGCTTGACGGAGCTGCCCGGCCAACTGTATTGCTTAAGTAATACAGGAGGCCATCGATGCGGTCCGCAGCGCTACTGATTTCTGTCGCTCTTCTCGCCGGGTGCAACATTCATTCGAAGAACCCGGCGGACAGCGACGGCAACGTCACCATCGACGCCGACACCAACGGCGAGGTGAACTTCAACGTCCCCTTCGTGAATGGCAAGATCAAGCTGCCCGAAGGCGCGATGAAGCACAGCAATTTCGACATCGACGGAGTGAAGCTGATGCCGGGAAGTAACGTCACCGGAGTCAGCGTCTTTGCCGGCGACAAGGGCTCGACTGTCCACATGGCCTTCCACGCACCGGCCGCACCCGATGCCGTGCGGTCCTATTTTCTCGACGAGTTCAACAAGCAGGGCGTCGGGGCCAAGCTCAGCGGCGATAGTGTGGCGGGCACGTCGAAGGACGGCACGCCGTTCACGATCAAGGTGGGCGCGGGCGGCGGCGGCTCCGACGGGACGATCGACATCCAGTCCAAGGACTGATCGCGAACGGCAGTGCGAAGAACAGCCGAAGCTGCTAACGGGCGGCGGACGGTGCCACCGCGCCAGTAGAATTTGACGAGCGTATCTGCGCGCCACCCCTCGTTTGAAGCGAAAGGCGCGTTCGATGGCTAAGATTCTCTGCGTTCTCTATGACGACCCGGCCGGCGGTTATCCTAACAGCTACCCGCGCGACGATCTGCCGCACATTGATCGCTATCCCGATGGACAGACGCTGCCGACGCCGCAGGCGATCGACTTCCAGCCGGGGACCCTGCTCGGCAGCGTTTCGGGCGAGCTTGGGTTGCGACCGTTCCTCGAAGCGCGCGGCCACGAACTGATCGTGACGTCCGACAAGGACGGCGATGACTCGGTCTTCGAGCGCGAACTGGTCGATGCCGACATCGTCATCTCCCAGCCATTCTGGCCGGCCTACATGACGACCGAGCGCTTCGCGAAGGCGAACAACCTCAAGCTGGTGATCACTGCGGGCATCGGGTCGGACCATACCGACCTCCAGTCGGCGAGCGAGCGCGGGGTGACGGTCGCGGAAGTGACCTACTGCAATTCGATCAGCGTCTCCGAGCATGTGGTGATGATGATCCTGGGGCTGGTCCGGAACTACCTGCCGTCGTGGAATGTAGTGAGGGCTGGGGGCTGGGACATCGCCGATTGCGCCGCGCGCTCTTACGACCTCGAAGGCATGCATGTCGGGACGGTTGCTGCCGGCCGCATCGGCTCGGCGGTGCTGCGGCGGCTGAAGCCGTTCGACGTCCATCTTCATTACACCGACCGGCATCGGCTGCCGGCGGAGGTGGAGCGGGAGCTTGGAGTGACGTTCCATGAGTCGGCAGCGGACATGGTGCCGCATTGCGACGTGGTCACGATCAACGCGCCGCTTCACCCGCAAACCGAGAATCTGTTCGACGCCGCAATGATCGCTCGGATGAAGCGCGGCGCGTTCCTGGTGAATACGGCGCGCGGGAAGATCGCCAATCGCGACGCCGTCGCCGCCGCGCTGGAGAGCGGGCATCTTGCCGGTTATGCCGGTGACGTCTGGTTCCCGCAGCCCGCGCCGCGCGACCACCCCTGGCGCACGATGCCGCATCATGGGATGACGCCGCACATTTCGGGTACTTCGCTGTCAGCGCAGACGCGTTATGCGGCCGGGACGCGCGAGATCCTCGAATGCTTCTTCGACGGCCGGCCGATCCGCGACGAATATCTCATCGTCCAGGGCGGCCATCTCGCCGGGGCGGGCGCCCACAGCTACAGCCCGGGCGACACGACGGACGGGTCGGAGGAAGCTGAGGAGTTCAGCGCGGTCGAGATCATCGAGATGCCGGCCGCGACTTAAGGCGCCGGGTCCTCGGTCCGAATGGTTGAACTTCGGACGTCGTCCGGCGAAGTGTGTCCGATGGCCGACTTTCCCGACGACATTTTCACCGAACCCGCCGACGTCGATCCCGACACGCTCGCGAACCTTGGGCCGCTGCGCAGACTGGCCGGTACATGGGAGTCAGCGGATGGTCATGACATCAACCCGAAGGCCGATGGCCCCGAGCATCGAGATTATGTCGAACGGATGGAGTTCCAGCCAATCGACCCGCAGGCGAACGGTCCGCAATTGTTCTACGGCCTGCGCTATCACGTTTACATCAACACGCCGGACGAGGACATCACCTTCCATGACCAGGTCGGACATTGGCTATGGGAGCCGGCGACCGGACTGGTGCTTCAGTCGCTGAGCATTCCGCGCGGACAGGCGGCCCTTGCCGCGGGCCAAGCCGCGCCCGCCGATGACCGGCTAGTGCTTACCGCCGAACGGGGCCGGACGGACTATGGGATCATTTCGACGACGTTTTTGGAACATGCGTTCACGACCGATCGCTACCGGATCGAGCTCACGTTCAATCCCGACGGCACCTTGTCTTACGTCCAGGAGACAACGCTATCAGTGCGCGGGCAGGACAAACCTTTTACCCATCGCGATACGAATAGGCTTAAGAAGATCGCAGAGCCGGAGCCCAATCCGCTGATGCGGATCCTCGCGGCGAGAGAAAAGGCGTAAATGAAAAGGGCCGGGAGCTTCCTCCCGACCCTTGTGATCACTCGGCGGCGGGCGCTTCCTCGCCGTCGGCCTTCTTCTTGGCCTTGACCGGGACCTTGTCGGCCTTCGCTTTGGCAGCCTTGGCTTTGGCCTTGCTGACCTTGGGCGGTGCCGGGACGATCTCGAAGGCCGGGGCATTGTCCTTGATCCGGACCTTGACCTCGCCGCCGTTGACCAGCTTGCCGAAGAGCAATTCCTCGGCGAGCGGCTGCTTGATCTTCTCCTGGACGAGACGGCCCATCGGGCGCGCGCCGTAGAGCTTGTCGTAGCCGCGGACCACGATCCACTCGCGCGCTTCGTCATCAAGCTCGATGTGAACGTTGCGGTCGGCAAGTTGCAGCTCGAGCTGAAGAATGAACTTGTCGACGACCCGCGCGACGACTGCCGGCGGCAGGTAGCTGAACGGAACGATCGCATCGAGGCGATTGCGGAATTCCGGCGAGAACATCTTCCTGACCGCGTCCTCCTGGGCATCCTCACGCGACGCCGCACCGAAGCCGATGCTTTCGCGGGCCATATCCGACGCTCCGGCATTGGTGGTCATGATGAGGATCGTGTTGCGGAAATCGACGGTCTTGCCGTGGTGATCGGTGAGCTTCCCGTTGTCCATCACCTGCAGGAGGATGTTGAACAGGTCGGGGTGAGCCTTCTCGATCTCGTCGAGCAGGAGCACGCTGTGTGGATGCTGGTCGACCGCGTCGGTGAGGAGGCCGCCCTGGTCATAGCCGACATAGCCCGGGGGCGCGCCGATCAGCCGGCTGACCGAGTGGCGCTCCATATATTCGGACATGTCGAACCGCTGCAGCGGGATGCCGAGGATCGACGCCAGCTGGCGCGCGACCTCGGTCTTGCCGACGCCGGTTGGCCCTGAGAACAGATAATTGCCGATGGGCTTGTCGGGATCGCGCAGGCCGGCGCGGCTGAGCTTGATTGCCGAGGCGAGCTTCTCGATCGCGAGGTCCTGGCCGAAGACGACGCGCTTCAAGTCGGCCTCGAGATGCTCGAGCACCTGCTTGTCGTCGGCGCTGACCGACTTCGGCGGGATTCGAGCCATGGTTGCGACCACCGCCTCGATTTCCTTCGGGGTGATGATTTTCTTGCGGCGGCTCGGCGGCACCAGCATCTGCATGGCGCCGACCTCGTCGATCACGTCGATCGCTTTGTCGGGCAGTTTGCGGTCGTGGATGTAGCGCGCCGACAGCTCGACCGCGCTCTTAATCGCGTCCGACGTATATTTGACGTTGTGGTGGCCTTCGAACGACGAACGTAAGCCAGCGATGATCTTGATCGTATCTTCGACCGTCGGCTCGTTCACGTCGATCTTCTGGAACCGGCGAAGCAATGCGCGGTCCTTCTCGAAGTGGTTGCGGAACTCCTTATAGGTCGTCGACCCGATGCAGCGGATCGTTCCCGAAGAGAGCGCCGGCTTGAGGAGGTTCGATGCATCCATTGCGCCCCCTGAGGTGGCGCCAGCGCCGATGACGGTGTGGATTTCGTCGATGAAGAGAATGGCGTTGGGCAGCTTTTCGAGTTCGCCGACCACCGACTTCAGTCGCTCTTCGAAATCGCCGCGGTAGCGGGTGCCGGCCAGCAAGGCGCCCATGTCGAGTGCGTAGATGGTTGCGCCTTTGAGAACTTCGGGGACATCGCCCTCGACGATCTTGCGGGCGAGACCTTCGGCGATGGCGGTCTTACCGACGCCGGGGTCGCCAACGTAGAGCGGGTTGTTCTTCGAGCGGCGGCAGAGGATCTGCACCGTTCGGTCGACTTCCGGCATGCGGCCGATCAGCGGGTCGACCTTACCGGCCTTCGCCTTTTCATTGAGGTCGACGGTGAATTGCTTGAGCGCGGATTCCTTCTTGCCGCCTTCCTTCTCGCCGCTCTTTTCCTCGGCGCCTTCGGGCGGACGGGCTTCGGCCGAGCCTTCGCCTTTCCCGACGCCGTGGCTGATGTAGGTCACCGCGTCGAGGCGGCTCATGTCCTGTTGCTGAAGGAAATAGACGGCGTAGCTCTCGCGCTCCGAGAAAAGGGCGACGAGCACGTTGGCGCCGGTCACTTCGTCGCGGCCCGAGGACTGGACGTGAAGGATCGCGCGCTGGACGACACGCTGGAAGCCGCTGGTCGGTGTCGGGTCCGTCGCGCTGTCGGCGACAAGGGCGCCGAGCTCATTGTCGAGATATTGCTTCACCGAGGAGCGAAGATCGTCGCGGCTGACGCCGCAGGCGGTCATGACCTTCGACGCGTGTTCGTCATCGATCAGTGCGATGAGGAGGTGCTCGAGGGTCGCATACTCGTGCCGGCGCTTGCTGGCCTCCCCAAGCGCGTTGTGGAGGGTCTGTTCGAGCTCGCGAGCGAAACTGGGCATGTACTTTCAACTCCGCGCCCGGGGTTTGGGGCCGGGCTTCCTAGCCAATGTCATACGCATCACCGCACCAATCAAGGGCGCGACTCAAACCATCCACGATTCATGGTTAACGCTTCTTGAAAAGCTCTTCGGCGGCAGAACGATGAGTGGCCGCGCGTTGCATGTGCGCCTCAACCCTCGCGATCTCCGCCTTCAGCGCCTCGATCCGCTCATTAAGCTCCTCGATCGACATCGGGTCGAGGTCCTGGCGGCCAAGCGCGACGAGCGGATCGTCGGGCTTGCTCGGGAACAGGTCTTCGAGGTCCATGCGTGAATCGTTGACCCACAGGGCGGCCAAGTCAATAAGCCCGGTTTCGTGGGCAGCTCGGTCCCTTCATCAATGAAAGCGGTCGTCGCGCCCCAGCCCGACGGCGCGGAAGAGCTGGCGCTGGTCGATCGCCCGGTCCCGCGGGCCGGCGAAGACGAGGTTCTGATCAAGGTCGCGGCGGCCGGGGTGAACCGACCCGATATCCTCCAGCGGCGTGGCCTCTACCCGCCGCCGCCCGGAGCGCCGGACATACTTGGCCTGGAGATAGCGGGGACGGTCATCGAGGCGGGGCCGGGCGCCGAAGAATTGGTCGGCCGCAACGTCTGCGCACTGGTCGCTGGCGGCGGCTACGCCCAATATTGCAAGGCGCCGATCGGCACCTGCCTGTTCGTTCCGGATGCGCTTTCGTTCGTCGAAGCGGCTGCGATGCCCGAGACGCTCTTCACCGTGTGGGTCAATTTGTTCGAGCGGGGCTTTGCGGTGGACGGCGAATGGGTGCTGGTCCACGGCGGCACCAGCGGGATCGGGACGATGGCGATCGCGCTCGGCCAATTGTTCGGGCTGAAGGTGATCGTCACCTGCGGCAGCGACGAAAAGTGCCGGCGGGCGCTCGACCTCGGAGCCGCGGCGGCGGTCAATTACAATACGCAGGACTTCGTCGAGGTCGCTCAGCGGCTGACGGATGACAAGGGCGTATCGGTCGTGCTCGACATGGTCGGCGGTGACTATCTGCCGAGGAATTTGAAGGCGCTCGCCGATGACGGCCGCCACGTTTCGATCGCGTTCCAGCGCGGGGCCAAGGCGGAAATCTCGATTTCCGAAGTGATGCGGCGGCGGCTGACCCTCACTGGCTCGACGCTTCGGCCACGTTCGGTCGAGTTCAAGACGATGGTAGCGGACGAGATCGCGAAGACGGTCTGGCCCTATGTGGAAGGCGGGCGACTGAAGCCGGTGGTCGACGCGGTCTTTCCGCTCGATCGAGCGGCCGAGGCGCATGCGCGGATGGAAGCGGGCGATCACGTCGGGAAGATCGTCCTTGAGATGGGGGGACTGGGAAGTGACCGAGAAGCTGATCCTTCATGAACATGCGACTTCGGGGAATTGCTACAAAGTCCGACTGACGGCGGCGATCGTCGGCGCGCACCTCGAGCGGCGCGAATATGACATCATGAAGGGCGAAACGCGGACCCAGCAATTCTTGTGGGAAGTGAACGCCAACGGCCGGATTCCGGTGCTTCAGGTCGACCATCGCTTCATCCCGGAAAGCAATGCGGCCTGCTATTACATCGCGGATGGCTCGACCCTGATCCCGACCGACGGGTTCGATCATGCCGACATGCTGCGCTGGATGTTTTGGGAGCAGTATAGTCATGAGCCCAACATCGCGACCTTGCGCTTCTGGAAGGATTGGGTCGGGCACACCAATCTCACGGAAGCCCAGAAGCTGGCGATTCCGGGCAAGCGCGAGGGCGGCGAAGCAGCGCTGAAGCTGATGGAAAAGCATCTCGACGGGCGCGACTGGTTCGTGGCCGGCCATATGACGCTCGCCGATGTCTGCCTGTTTGCTTATACCCAGTTCGCTCACGAAGCCGGGTTCGAGATGCACTTCTACCCCCGGATCCGGAATTGGCTGGAGCGGGTAAAAGGCCAGCCGAACTATATTCCCGTCAGTCTGTAGAGCGCTTGCCCTCGAACGGCGCGAGGACTACATCGCGCGGCAAGCCGGCCGCTCCGTGAGGGGCGGCCCTATTTGTTTCGAGATTCCGGAGAAGAGCCGTGGCCCAAGCCGCCCAGCCCCTGATGCCCCATGCGACCGCCGCCTGGCTGGTCGACAACAGCTCGCTGACGTTCGAGCAGATCGCCGAATTCTGCGGGCTCCATATCCTCGAAGTGCAAGCGATCGCCGACGACACGGCGGCGACCAAACTGACTGGCCGCGACCCGATCCGCGCCGGCGAGCTGACGCACGAGGAGATCGAGAAGGGTCAGGCCGACCCCGATTACCACCTCCAAATGCACCGCGCGCCCGACCAGGTCCGCCGCACCAAGGGCCCGCGCTACACTCCGGTGTCGAAGCGGCAGGACAAGCCGGACGGAATCGCCTGGATCATCAAGAACCACCCTGAAGTCAGCGATGGCCAGATCAGCAAGCTGATCGGAACGACCCGCACGACCATCGCCGCGATCCGTGAGCGGACGCACTGGAACATGGCGAACATCACGCCCAAGGATCCGGTGACACTCGGACTGACGACGCAGCGCGAGCTCGACGCCTCGGTTGCCAAGGCCGCGAAGGCGGCGGGCAAGACCGCGTTCCAGGATACGCGCTTCGAGGGCGACCGTGAGGCCCTGATCGAAGAGCTCCGCCGCGAGCGCGAGCAGCACGTCCGGGACGCCGAAGCGGCGCTGGCCGACGCGAGCGGCGAGGCTGCGAGCGACGAGATCGTCCCGGGCATTCGCGACCCGTTCAAGAACACGCCGGTCGAGTAAGCCTTCCTTGATTTGAGCCCTCGCGAGGGTCAGAAGACGGCCAATGGCCACCATTGCAGAAACCGACGTCAGCCAGTTGAGCTTCGAGGCAGCGCTTGCGCGGCTCGAGGAGATCGTGCGCACGCTCGAGAAGGGCGAGGCGCCGCTCGATAAATCGATCGAGCTCTACCAGGAGGGCGACCGCCTGAAGCGCCATTGCGAGGCGCGCCTCAAGGAAGCCCAGGTCCGGATCGAGCAGATCGCCTTCGGCAGCGACGGCAAACCGGCAGGCGTCAAGCCGTTCGATGCCGGTTGAGACCGTCGACCGGCTAGCCGGGCTGCTCGACGCGGAGGCGGGCAACGTCTCCGCGGAGGTCGACAGCTTCTTCGCCCGGCTGCTTCCGACAACCGGCGACACTCGCGAGCAATTGTTCGAAGCGATGCGTTATGCTGCGGTGGGGGGCGGCAAGAGACTACGGCCGCTCCTTACCGTTGCCGCGTCCAAGTTGTTCGCCATTTCGCGGGAGCGAGCGCTCCGCGTCGGCTGCGCGATCGAGGCGATCCACGTCTATTCGCTGATCCACGACGATCTGCCCTGCATGGACGATGCCGACCTGCGGCGTGGGCGGCCTAGCGTCCACAAGGCGTTCAATGAAGCGGTCGCGGTGCTTGCGGGCGACAGCCTCCACGCGCTGGCATTCGAGATCCTCGCCCACCCGGCCACCAACGATGACCCCTGGGTTCGGTCGGATCTGGTGCTCGAACTGGGCCGCGCGGCGGGGCCGGCGGGCATGGCCGGCGGGCAGATGATGGACCTGGTTGCGGAGGGGCAGGAGCTCGACCTCTCCGCGATCACACGGCTCCAGCAGTTGAAAACGGGTGCTCTCATCGAATATTCGATCGAGGCGGCGTGCATCATGGCCAAGCTGCAGCCCGAAGCGCGCACGCCGTACCGTGGCTACGCACGCAACATTGGGCTCGCGTTCCAGATTGCCGACGACCTGATCGACCATAGCGGCGACACCGCCGCGGCCGGCAAGCCGACGCGCAAGGACGCCCATGCCGGGAAGGCGACGTTCGTATCGCTGCTGGGTGAGGACCGCGCCCGGCAGCAGGCGAGCTTCCTCGTCGACCAGGCGATCGAGCATCTCTCGGATCATGGCGAGGAAGCGGATTTGCTGCGCGCCATCGCTCGCTTTGCTATCGAGCGGAATCACTAAGGACTGTTGGGGGGTCGCCAGTGAAAGTTGCAGTCTATCCGGGGACCTTCGACCCGATCACGCTCGGGCACCTCGACATCATCCGGCGCGGCGCTCACCTCGTCGACAAATTGGTCGTCGGAGTGACGACCAATCCGTCGAAGGAACCAATGTTCACGACCGCCGAGCGCCTCGACATGGTGAAGCGCGAGATCGCCGACATTCACGGCAATATCGAGGTCATCGAGTTCGATTCGCTGCTGATGGACTTTGCCGAGCAGCAAGGCGCGACGGCGATTCTGCGTGGCTTACGGGCCGTCGCCGACTTCGAATATGAATTCCAAATGGCGGGCATGAACCAGCAGCTGAACGACGATATCGAAACCGTCTTCCTGATGGCCGACGCGTCGTTGCAGCCGATCGCGTCAAAGCTGGTGAAGGAGATTGCGCGCTACGGCGGGTCGATCGACAAGTTCGTGACTCCTGCGGTCGCCGAGGACGTCAGGCGGCACCGCAACGGCCATTAAGGCTGGCGTCACGCAATTTCGCCCACTAGGGCCTCAGCAGAACTTCGGGGAAGGGGCTTAGAATTGTCCAAGGCTTTGTTTGTGCTTCCAATTCTCGCGTTCGCGATCGTCGCGGCGAAGCCCGTGGTCGTAACTCCCGCGTTGCCGAGCATTGCCGCTCCGGCCGAGGTCGCAGCCAATCCCGCAAATACCCTCGACCTTGAGCTCTCGAACGGCGGCAAAGTCGTCATCCAGATGCGGCCGGACCTCGCCCCCGCCCACGTCGAGCGCATCCAGACGCTCGTCCGCCAGGGCTTCTACAACGGCCTCAAATTCCACCGCGTGATCCCCGGCTTCATGGCCCAGGGCGGTGACCCCAAGGGTGACGGCACCGGCGGCTCGACGCTCCCCGACCTCAAGGCCGAGTTCACCAACATGCCCTACTTCCGCGGCACGGTCGCGGCGGCGCGTTCGGACAAGGATGATTCGGCCAACAGCCAGTTCTTCATCATGTTTGGTCCCAACATCGGCCTTGAGAAGAAGTATACGGTCTGGGGCCGGGTGACCTCCGGCATGGACGCGGTCGACAAGATCGCGGTCGGCGAACCGCCCGAGCAGCCGACGACAATTGTCCGCGCCTATCTCGGGGATGCTGCAGCGCCCGCGAAGTGACGCTAAGGCGCGCCGATGCGCGTCGACCTGTTTGATTTCAAACTTCCCAATGACCGGATCGCACTGCGGCCCGCGCGGCCGCGCGACAGCGCGCGCCTGCTGCTGGTCGAAGGCAGCGAGATTTCTGATCGCAAGGTGCTGGAGCTCCCGCATTTGCTGCAGCCTCGCGACGTCATGGTCTTCAACGACACCAAGGTCATTCCAGCGCAGCTCGAGGGCCGGCGAGGCGACGCGAGCATCGGCGCCACGCTCCACAAGCGCGAGGGACCACGTGAATGGCAGGCCTTCCTGCGCAACGCCAGGCGCGCGCGCGTCGGTGACACGATCGAATTCGGCGCGGGCGTTTCGGCGTCCGTAATGGAGAAGGCCGAGGACGGATCGGCGCTCCTCAAGTTCGACGGCGATGAGCCGGTGGAGGCGCTGCTCGAACGGGTAGGGCGCATGCCGCTGCCACCGTATATCGCGTCGAAGCGGGCGACGGACGAGCGGGATCGCGCCGACTATCAGACCATGTTTGCGCGTGAGGAGGGGGCGGTGGCTGCTCCAACCGCCGCGCTTCACTTTACAGAGCGGCTATTGGAAGCGCTCTACCACCGCGGCATTGGGCGGGAGACGCTGACGCTCCACGTCGGCGCCGGCACCTTCCTGCCGGTCAAAGCCGACGACACGGAGGCTCACGTCATGCACGCCGAGTGGGGCCGCATCGACGCCGCTACTGCCGATCGCCTCAATGCCGTCCGCGCCTCGGGCGGGCGCCTGATCGCCGTCGGAACGACGAGCCTTCGCCTCCTCGAAAGCGCGGCCGGCGACGACGGCATCATCCGTCCGTTCGAGGGCGATACCGCGATTTTCATCACGCCCGGCTATCGCTTCAAGGCGATCGACGGCCTCATCACCAACTTCCATTTGCCCAAATCGACCCTGTTCATGCTGGTCAGCGCCTTGATGGGCCTCGACGTCATGAAGTCAGCCTACGGATACGCCGTCGATGCCGGCTACCGCTTCTATTCCTATGGTGACGCCAGCCTGTTGCTGCCAGAGCGCGCCGTGTGACCCGGTTTGCCTTCTCGATCGCCGCGACCGACGGCGCTGCTCGCGCCGGCACGATCGCCATGGAGCGCGGCGAGATCCGGACGCCGGCCTTCATGCCCGTCGGCACCGCAGCCACCGTCAAGGCGATGCGGCCGGAGGAAGTGCGCTCCGCCGGCGCCGACATCATCCTCGGCAACACCTATCATTTGATGCTCCGTCCTGGGGCGGAGCGCGTGGCGAAGCTCGGCGGGCTGCACAAGTTCATGGGCTGGGAGCGGCCGATCCTGACCGACAGCGGCGGCTACCAGGTCATGTCCCTGAGCGAGCTGACCAGGGTCACTGAGGAAGGCGTTTCGTTTGCCAGCCACCTCGACGGGTCGCGCCACATGCTCTCGCCAGAGCGCTCGATCGAGGTCCAGCGGCTGCTCGACAGCGACATCATCATGCAGTTCGACCAGTTGGTTCCGACGACCTGCGCACCTGAGCAGCAGCGAGAGGCCATGGACCGCTCGATCCGTTGGGCGAAGCGCAGTCGCGCCGAATTCGATCGGGACGGCGAGCATGCGACGCGAGCCGCGATCTTCGGCATCCAGCAGGGGGCTCTCGATGAAGGACTGCGGAAGGCCTCGGCCGACGCGCTGATCGACATCGGCTTCGACGGCTATGCGGTTGGCGGCCTCGCGGTGGGCGAGGGGCAGGAGGCAATGCTCGGCTGCCTCGATTTCGCGGTCGACATGCTGCCTGCAGAGCAGCCGCGCTACCTGATGGGCGTCGGCAAGCCCGACGACATCGTCGAGGCGGTCGTGCGCGGAATCGACATGTTCGACTGCGTCCTGCCGACGCGCTCGGGCCGCACCGGGCAGGCTTTCACCGCCGACGGGCCGCTCAATCTGCGCAATGCCCGCTTCGCCGAGGACAAGGAGCCGCTTGAGCCCGACTGTCCATGCCCGGCCTGCACGCAATTCAGCCGCGCCTATGTCCACCATCTCGTGAAGTCGGGCGAAATCCTCGGCGCGATGCTAATGACGCAGCACAATCTTTGGTTCTACCAGCGGCTGATGCAGGGGCTGCGCGATGCGATCGCCGGACAGAAGCTGCAATCGTTCGCCGCCAGCTTTTTTACGAGATACCGCCGCGCCTGACCGGTTTGCCCGGGCAAAGTCGGGATGATAATTCGCGCCGTTCGCTAAAGGAGACGAAGGATGCGTCACCTGATTGGCCTGTCGTTTATCGCCGTGTCGCTTGCAGCGTCAGCCAACGCTGCACCGGCGCCTCAGGAAAGCTGGGGCAAGTCCGGTGTCACGCTCGCCCAATATCGCCAGGACGCGATCGATTGCGCGAGCCTGGGCTACTATCTCGACATTGCGGGCACCGACGACGCCAAAACGTTCGTCACGGCCTCGCGCCGGCTGGATTCGCTGCCGATGGGCGCGACGGCTGTCAGCACGACCGGCAGCGGCAGCACTGGGCCGTCGGGCGATAACAGCGTCCAAGCCATGGCCGATTTCGCGGGCGTTCAGCAGCACATCATCGACAGCGTCCATCCGGACGCGCGCTTCCGCAGCATCAAGAAGCTTCAGCTGTCGACGACCGAGCAGTGCCTGACAAAGCGCGGCTATTCGAAATTTTGGCTGACCGATGACCAGCGCCGGCGGCTCCGCAAGCTTAAGTTCGGATCGGACGAGCGGCGGGCCTATCTCCACAGCCTCGCGTCGAACTCGGTTGTGCTGCGAAAACAGGCCGCCGTCGTCCAACCCTGATCGCGACTAGATCGCGTCGTCCTTGACCGCCTCGAGATCTTCCTCGGCCGGGGTCAGCGGAACCTTGTCCTCGGTGCGAAGCTCGAAATCGCTCGCGTCGTGGCGCTCGTGCAGCTGCTCCGACGGGTCGCCCGTCATCTTGTTGACGATCCGGCCGCGCTTGACGGCCGGGCGTGCGTCGATGGCCTTCGCCCAGCGCTGGAGATGCTCATATTCCTCGGTGGCGAGGAAGATGTCGGCGCCGGGATAGCTGCGGCCAAGCGCAATCCCGCCGTACCACGGCCAGATTGCAATATCGGCGATGCTGTAATCGGGGCCGGCGATGAACTCATTTTCGGCCAGACGGCGGTTGAGAACGTCGAGCTGGCGCTTCGATTCCATCGCATAGCGGTTGATGGGATATTCCTGCTTGGTCGGTGCATAAGAGAAGAAGTGACCGAAGCCGCCGCCGAGGAACGGCGCGCTGCCCATCTGCCAGAACAGCCAGGACAGGGTCTCGGCGCGTCCGGGGCCTGACTTGGGAAGGAACTCGCCAAACTTTTCGGCGAGATGGACGAGAATGGCGCCGGACTCGAAGATGCGCACCGGCTCCTTGCCGCTGCGGTCAACTAATGCCGGAATCTTGGAGTTCGGGTTTACCTCGACGAAACCGCTACCGAACTGGTCCCCTTCGCCGATGCGGATCGGCCAGGCGTCATATTCGGCGCCCGTATGGCCCTTGGCGAGCAGCTCCTCGAACATGATCGCGACCTTCTGCCCGTTGGGCGTGGCGAGCGAATAGAGCTGGAACGGATGCCTCCCGACCGGAAGCTCCTGGTCGTGCGTGGGGCCGGCGACAGGCCGGTTGATGTTGGCGAACTGGCCCCCGCTCGGGGCTTCCCAAGTCCAGACCTCGGGGAGGATATATTCGTTATCGTCGCTCATCGCGCGTCCTTCGTTTCCCAGCCCGCGGGTGGAGCTAGGGACGCAAGGCAGCGCTTTCCAGTGTCAACAATGTTCCTGCTGGCCTCAGTCGGCGCTCACCGACAGGAAGCTCGGCAGCGGCCCGTTCCAGTCGTTGTCGATATCCTCGACGATGGTGGAACGCTCTTCGCGCTGTTTGTCAGGCTTGCGCTCTTCGCTCTTCCGCTCCGGAGCCCGCCGCTTAGGTTCGGCTTTGGCCCTCGGCTCGGGCTTCGCCTTGGCTTCTGCTTTGCGTTCCGGCGCAGCTCCAGCGCTCTCAATCTTGTGCCCGGTGAGCTTCTCGATCCGCTCGACGGCCTCGCCATCGGCTTTGGTGGCGAGGGTGATGGCAATGCCCTTCGCGCCGGCACGGCCGGTTCGGCCGATGCGGTGCACATAATCGTCCGGCTGCCACGGAACGTCAAAGTTGAGCACGTGGCTGACCCCCTTCACGTCGAGCCCGCGCGCGGCGACGTCCGAAGCGACGAGGATGTTGATCTCGTCCTTCTTGAAGCGGTCGAACTCGGCGATGCGCTCAGCCTGCTCCATGTCGCCATGGATCTGCCCCGCGGCAAAGCCGGAGCGCCGAAGGCTCGTCGTCAGCTCGCGAACCGTCGTCTTGCGGTTGCAGAAGACGATCGCATTCTTGAGCTCGTCCGCTCGGAGCAGGTCCTTCAGCGCGTCCTTCTTCTTGTCGGCGCTGACCTTCACCAGGCGTTGCTCGATATTGACGTTGGCGGTGGCCGGACGCGCTACTTCGACCTGCTTCGGATCGGTCAGGAATTTCGACGCAAGCTTCTGGATCGGCGGCGGCATCGTCGCTGAGAACAGGAGGGTCTGCCGGCTCTTCGGGAGCTTCGAACAGATCTCTTCGATGTCCGGAATGAAGCCCATGTCGAGCATGCGGTCGGCTTCGTCGATCACCAGCAGCTTGCAGTCGGTGAGCATGATCTTGCCGCGCTGGAACAGGTCCATCAGGCGGCCCGGGGTCGCAATCAGGACGTCAACGCCTTTTTCGAGCGCTTTGACCTGGTCGCCCATCTGAACACCCCCCATGAGAAGCGCCATCGAGAGCGGATGATATTTGCCGTATTTCTCGAAGTTCTCCGCGACCTGCATCGCCAGCTCGCGCGTCGGCTCCAGGATCAGCGAGCGCGGCATGCGCGCGCGACTGCGGCCCTGGTGCAGGATATCGATCATCGGCAGCACGAAGCCGGCCGTCTTGCCGGTGCCGGTTTGCGCGATCCCGATCAGGTCCTTGCCCATGAGCACGGACGGGATCGCGGCGCGCTGAATGGGCGTCGGCTCGGGATAGCCGCTGTCGTCAACGGCGCGGAGCAATTCGTCAGAAAGGCCGAGATCGGCAAAAGTCATTCAAGTTCCGGAAAAAAATCGGCGCCGAACCGGTCGGCACGCGGAGCGTGCGGCTAAGATGAAAGGGCCGAAAAAGTCAATGTTTGAACTTCGGGATCAGCACCCTGAAGTGATCGATGGTGCAGCTTCCGCCCATTCGCGACATGACCACATCGCGCCGGGAGCAAATCTGCTGGTCTCGGCCATATTGCAGGTAGACGCCGCCGTAGAAGTCGAGCGCTGGGCATTTCTCGTCGAACTTGGCGCGAACGCGACCGCCGCCAGACAGGATGAAGTCGAGCTGGTCAGTCCCCGAGAGGGATGTTCGCCGAATGGCCGCGGCTGGAATGCATTTGGGTCCCTTCTTCTCATCCCAGTCGAATTGCGGAGCGATCGGGTGGGGCTGGATCGGGATGCGCAGGACAACCTCATCTTCCTGCACGACGAGGCGCGACACGTTTGCGGTGTCAGGCTGCCAAGCGAACAGCCCCATCAGCATGGGTATGAGATTCAATATAGTCGGAGTCACTTAGCCGCCCGCCGCCACAATCCCGTTGCCGCTTCGCAGGCATGCCTTGAACAATCAATGAATTGTGCGTCGGGTTAACGGCCCAAACGGGGAGGGCGCGGCTTGCCTAATCGGCCTTAGCCCAATAGAGCGCGCGGCCAGAAGTAGCGGCTGGCCCGGAGAGAGGGGCCGTAAGCCCGGACCCCAGGAGATCAGTCACAATGGCGACTGCCGCGCCGAACCAGAATTTGCCTTTGTTCTATCAGTCGATCGAACCGCTGAACGCAAGCCAGCACGGAAACCTGAAAATCCGCCAGGTAGAAAAGTCACCGACCATCGCCCGGACCCACGCGGTTCCGGTCACCGTCGATGAGTTCGGCCTTGCCCAGCGCGACTATCCGATCGTCTTTTCGGTCGGCGAAAATCCGATTCCGATCGCGTTGATGGGGCTCAACGAGGGCGTGAACGTCTATCTCGATCCCGACGGCCGCCCGATCGACAACACGACCTACATTCCGGCTTACATCCGCCGCTATCCCTTCCTCCTCGCTCGCCTGAACCCGAGCAGCGACGAGCTGTCGCTCTGCTTTGACTCGAAGTCCGACGCGGTTGGTGAGTTTGCGGACGGCCAGCCCCTGTTCGACGGCGAATCCCCGAGCGACGCCACCAAGGCGATCCTGGAGTTCTGCGAGCAGTTCGAGACTGCCGGCCAGCGCACCGCCGCGTTCATGGAAGACCTCAAGAAATCCGGCCTGTTGATGGACGGCGAAGTGGCGATCCAGCCCGAAGGCTACCAACAGCCCTTCATCTACCGCGGCTTCCAGATGGTCGACGAAGAGAAGCTTCGCGAGCTGCGCGGCGACGAGCTGCGCAAGATGAACCAGAACGGCATGCTGCCATTGATCTATGCGCACCTCTTCTCGCTGGCCCAGATGCGTGACGTGTTCGCCCGTCAGCTGGCGCAGGGCAAGGCGCCGCAGCAGGCGCCGCAGCCGGCTCCAGCGACCGTCTAAGCCTTATTCGGCCGCCGTCGCATAGCGGCGGCCGAGCATGGCCTCACCCAGACGCACGACGAGCGTTTCCAGAAACGCGGCAAGCTCGTCGAAGCCGGGTCCCGGCTCGCGCAGCCGCGCGTCGAGATAGGCACGGCGGTCGATCTCGATCTGCAGTGCGTGGATCGAACAGCCGGGATCGGCGTGGCGCTCGATCACATGGCCGCCCGCGAAGGGGTCGTTGAGGCCGGCATCGAAGCCGCAATCGCCGGCGATGCGCAGCGCCTCGGCGCTGAGCCACGGATCGGTCGTGCGGCCGCGGCCATCGCCCAGGACGATGGGAGGAATCCCGGCAGGCGGCGGCGGCATCGAATGGCAATCCAGCAAGAGCGCGCACCCGAAGCGATCAACCAGAAGCCCAAGCAGGTCCTCGATCGCGTCGTGATAGGGGCGGTGCGCCTGGTTCAGCCGTTCCTCCAGCTGCGGCCGGGTGACCGGCCGGCGCCAAAGATAGCCGTGCTGCGGCGTGCGGGCCGGGACGATGCCAAGACCGCCTCGCGCCCGGGCGCTCAGCCGGTCGCGCCGGGCTCCGTCGATGACCGCTGGGTCCAACTCGTCTTCGGCGCGGTTGCAATCGATGGCCGCTCGCGGGGCCCTCGCAATCACGGCGCCGACGCCCCGCCCGATTGCCCGCCACGCCAGCCGGTCGACCAGGGGGTCTTCGAGACTTGCGAGGGCTGGGCGTCCACCCGAGGCCATTCCGATCAGCCAATCCGGATAATCGCGGCCCGAATGGGGCACGGACAGCAGTACCGGCAGCTCGCCGCGCGGCGCATGGACGATTGGGGGGGCGAGTGGGCTCACTTTGGGTAAGGTTAAATTCCGTGCCAAACTAGGACGAGTGTTGAGGCGCAGCAACGCATGAGCGCGACAATCGCTTCTGGCAAATCACAAAAGTTCAGCGCATAAACTGACCCATGGCGAGAATCCTTCTGGCAGAAGACGATACGTCGATGCGTGAATATCTGCAGCGAGCGCTGCAGCGTGTCGGCTACGAAGTGTCGGCTGTCGGCTGCGGCACCGAAGCGATGCCGCTGCTCGAAACTGAACAGTTCGACTTGCTGCTGACCGACATCGTCATGCCGGAAATGGACGGGATCGAGCTGGCCCAGAAGGCGAGCGCGATCGATCCCAATATCCGCGTCATGTTCATTACCGGCTTCGCTGCCGTCGCCCTCCAGGGCGGTCGCACGGCGCCGGAAGCCAAGCTCTTGTCCAAGCCGTTTCACCTCAAGGACCTAGTCCTCGAGGTCGACCGCATCTTCCAGACCGAAGATCAGCACGGCCGCCTCTAAGCGGGGTTGCGCCTCAGGCTGAGGCCACCTAGGTAGCCGCCGAGTGGGCGTGTAGCTCAGTGGTAGAGCACTGTGTTGACATCGCAGGGGTCGCAAGTTCAATCCTTGCCACGCCCACCATTTTCTTCTCATGAAAACAGCAGCTTAGCTAAGCATACTAGCTCGACCCTGCAGGGGTCGGCTGGTGCAATTGCACTCGCACGACTGTTGTGTCTGCGCGATCATTCGTCAGCGAGGCGAAGGCTTTCATGACCCGGATCGTCATGATGATCATGATCATCCTCATCAACATGAAGGACGACGATCAGCTCACGCAGCAGCCTTCAATATGTCTTCGTGCTCGAAAGCACTCGCCATGCGGTCGATCTGCGCAACCGTTAGTCCGTTTGCTGCGGCCACGCCGCGCCAATCTAGCACTGCGGCAGCTACTTCAGCGACAATCTGCTTCGCCCGTGGCAGTTTGAGTCCAAAGTATTCCGCCACGCTCACCACTGTATCGATTGAACTTGCGTCGTCGGTCTCGTCGAGGGTCAGAGCGTGATGCCGCGGCTTCACGTCCACCGGCATCGGATTCAAGTCGTAGGCTGGAGCCAATCTCCAGCCGCCTGGCTCACGCAGGTAGCCATGGTTTCTGAGATGGTCGTCGGTGTTTGAGATTAGGACATTGAAGACCATCCGACGCCAAAGCTCGGCGGCATCCTGGTCGGGAGCAACACCGTCTTGCCGCAGCAGGTCAAGAAGTTCGATGTAGCTTCGAATGTCTCCATCTGAAGCCCCAAGCGCCGTCATCGCTGAGATGAAAGGCAGGCGTTGCTGGGCTTCATCTCTGTCGAATCTACGCATGACAAAGACCGGCCGGCCATGGACCTCGTGCAGCTCTGATGGCGGAACATTTATTCCGGCTGCTCGCGCCAGTGTCATTGCCGTTGCCTCCCAACGAGGGACGGGCCAGTCGTCGGTGGGGCTAGGAAACTTGGCGATCAGCAGGTGATCGTTCTGATCCACAACCGACGCTTTCGGCCGAGCTCCTCCCAGAGAGGCGCCGGGCGCGAGAAGAAGGCGAAGGTCATTGTCGCTTTCTTTGTCGTCGATAACGCGTGTGGCTGCGGACAAGAGCGTTCCGAGACGGACAAGTGGCGGAATAGGTCGATCGCTTTGTGCTAGGAATGTGTTTGTCCCTGAATCCGCGAAGCGAAGCGATCCGAGGCGATTCTCGTCGTCGACTAAAACGAGGTAATCGACATCGAGCAAAGTTCTCGGGGATCTGTTTTCGGCCTTTGCTTGGCGACGCTCGCGGCGAAGCAATAGGTTGCGGCCCCATCGGTCGGGGGCTGGATCCTTGAAGGCATTGAAGAGTCCGGCGGCGTGGAACTGGCCAGCTGCGAGGGGCAGCGCCGGGTCGAGCGAAAAGCGGTCCTGGCGGGCAAGCCACGTCTCATCATACTCGAAACTCGATGTCTCTTTTGAGCCTTTGGATCGTGTCCAGAGGCGACCCAGCAATAAGGTTTCGCCCTGCCAGTCTAGGTAAATATCAAGATCGCGATCGGACATGCAGCTACATGCCTCGTTCGGTGTGCGTTCGGGTGGGCAAGCGACTGTTTTCAAGCGAAAGACCGACGTCGTCCGTCAGAGGATCAGCCAGTTGGTTAAGTCGGTCTGCGAGGCCAAGCACAAATAGGACGGTGGCGTAGATGCCGATAGAGACACCGGCATCTCCTCGTTCCACGCGCGTCAGCGTGTTCCGACTAATGAAAGCTCGCTGAGCGACCACCGTCATGGGTAAGCGACGTCGTTTGCGCGCTACTCCAATGTCTGCACCCAGCTTCTTCAGGGCTCTTCTGACTGAGAGGGGCAGAGCTGCTTGCGATTGAGATGTTTTCATGTTGCACCAAAAACCGTGCGTTATCTCCGATTATGCACATGTTATAGTGCAGCCATGAGCAAACCGCAAGAGGCAGTGACTACTTATCGCTCTAAAAATGGTGCACTATGAAGCCTAATGCACTGTTTATGGTGCACTCGTTGGGAAATGCAGCGCCCCAAGAGGTCCCTGTAAACCTTCGATGTGGCGGTTTGCACCTACAGTGTTCGACTGGTTCAATATGAACTCGAACCGTTGTCGAAACGCGTTTTCGTTGGGCAAATCGAGCTTATCGCTTACGCAGAACTACGAAAAATCAACAGGTTAGCTGGGGCTGCTCGTGTTGACATCGCAGGGGTCGCAAGTTCAATCCTTGCCACGCCCACCATTTTCCCCCTTTTAAATGAAGGATGTCGCCTTGGTGGGCTCCTTTGCTCCACAAAGGTCGATTGGTTCAGTTGAACCCGTGTCCCGTGTCGCTCATGAGTTCTCCCTCGACTTCTCGAGCAGTGCCACCACCTGCGGTGCTCGCGTGAGGGTGGCATCTAAGCGTTGGCGCCAATGCGGACCTCGAGACATCGCCTCCTCGTACGCATCAACCAGATCGGAAGGGCGATCTTCGGACAGGATCGACATCAAGATCTCAGCTTGCATCAAGTCTTTATATGCCTTGAGGGACTCGGGTCCGTCGCGCCTTCGATCAGCAACTATAAGCTTGTGGATTGCAAATTTCTCAGGTCGCGGAGCTTTGACTAGTATGCCGTCCCTGTAGACTGCAGCGACATCGAGAGGATTAGAGATCAGGTAGTCCAGATAGTGCAGGGCTCGTGCACTTACACCTAGCCGCGGAAGATCTTGTAACCCTTCATCGTCGCGAAAAGATGGGGTGAGGAACTCGACAAGGGTCGTTCCGTCTGCCTGTCTCCAACGCCAGGTTTTTTCATTTTCGAGGCTAGGGACCGGATCGAACCGGCAGCTTTCAAGTAGCTGGGGGATCTCAAGCGCGGGGAACTCACCGGAATCACGTTGACCTCCAAAACTCGCGAGATCGATATCGCTCGTCCTGGCCGTTTCATCAGCTGCCAGCCGTAGCCCAAGTTCGCCTTCGTAAAGGAGAAATGCGACTGTCCCGACGAGAACACCGCCCGCGCGGAAAGCACCCGATTTCGCTAAATTGGCGACGAGACTGCCAGTGGTGGCATCCAGCCCAAGAAAACGCTCGCTTCGAAGCAAACGGACTAACCGAGCGCGCGCGCGCGCACGTTCGGCCCTTTGTTTTTTGAGCATTTGATGATTTTCGATGCGGGCGCGGAGTTCGTCGGTGTCTTCGCCGAGATATTGTTCCTTCGTGTCCTTCCCTACGCGATATCGATCATACCAATATGCCCGCGAGCCTCGTGTGCGTCGCGTTGGCGTGCCCCGAATGTCGCTCACCGTGTCATCTAAGAGAAGAGACACCAGATCATGGTAAGCGGCAGCGGCCGTGTGACTATGACGTTTAAAATGCACTTTAAGCTCTTGCCACACACCAAATAGTTTGTGTGGCAAGCTCCGTCAATGAAAACTTGCCACACATTAAAATTGCTGCGTGGCAAGCCACGTTAAACTCCGCCGTGCATCCTTCATGAAGGAGGGCGCCGACCGACGGTATCGGCGCAATGCGCCTGCGGCATCGATGCCATAACGGCTTCCAATTTCTCTGAGTTCGCGTTGCGCGGCAAATAGGCGTGGCAAACAGGGAGACCTTGCCATGATCCGAACCCTTCCAGTAGCGCAGTCGCTGCGCCGTGCTTTTTGCCTCTCCGTGATGCTCGCCGCGGCTGGCCCGGCCTTCGCTGCGTCGACACCGACCACCGCCGCCGAGCACGCCGCCGGCGTGCTTCGCGCTCCGAGCAGCCATTCGGTCGACGACACCGTAACCCGCATCAAGATCGCCGTCGAAGCCAAGGGCATCAAATATTTTGTCGCCATCGATCAGCAGCAGCTGGGCGCGGCTGCGAACCTTCCGATCCGCAAATCGACGCTGGTCCTGTTCGGTAACCCGCCGCTCGGTGTCCAGTTCATCCAGGCTAACCCCTATGCCGGGCTCGACTGGCCGGTGCGGATGCTCGTCCGGGAAACCGCCGATGGCTCGACCGAGATCGCCTACACCGACTTCGCGTTCATCGCTCAGCGCTACGGCATCAGCGGCAAGGACGACCAGCTGAAGATGGCGAGCGAAGTCGCCGCGACGATCGCTGACGAAGCCGGTAAGTAAGCAACGTGCAGGGGCTCGCGATACTGACGATTGCGGCGGCATGTGCCGCGCTGATGGGCTTTGCCGTCCAGCGCGGCGCGACCTGCATGGTCGCTGCGGTCGATGAGGTCGTGAGCAAGCGCTCAGCCAACCGTCTGATCGCGATGCTTGAAGCCTCGGCGATTGTTGCCAGCGGAATCATCCTCGCGCGCTTTACGGGCCATCTCGCCATGCAGCCTGCGACCTACCAGCTCACTGCCTGGACGCTCCTCGGCGGCGCGATCATGGGCCTCGGCGCCTTTGTCGCGCGCGCCTGCGTGTTCGGGGCGGTGGCCCGCATCGGCTCGGGCGAGTGGGCTTATCTGCTCGTGCCTGTCGGGTTCCTGCTTGGCTGCATTGCCGCGCGCCCATTGCTCGCCGTCGCGCCGCCAATGAAGGTCGCGCCTCATTCGCTCCTGCTCGACCAGGCCGCGCTGGTCGCCGCGCCGCTGCTGGTTCTCGCCAGCTGGCGGCTGTGGCGGACCTTCACTGCCGCGCGCGAGAATAGATTGAACGATTATGTCTGGTCGCCACACGTAGCCACCGGAGTGATTGGTTTGACCTTCGTGATCATGTTCCTCACCGTCGGCGCCTGGGCCTACACGCAGCTGCTCGCCGAAGCCTCGCGCGGGATGGCAATGATGGTGGGCTCGCGGACGATGCTGCTCGTCGCTTTGTTCGGCGGCGCCGTCCTCGGCGGCTGGACCGCCGGCAAGCTCAAGTTCGTGCGGCCGAGTTGGAGCGCGATCGGCCGCTGTCTCGCCGGCGGCGTACTGCTCGGCTTCGGCGGAATGCTCGTGCCGGGAAACAATGATGGGCTGATCCTCGTCGGCCTGCCACTGCTCCAGCCTTATGCCTGGGCTGCGCTCGCCAGCATGATCCTGGCCATCTATCTTGCGTTCCAGATCGAGCGCCGCATGCAGGGCGTGGCGGGCAAGCCCAAGCTGGCGTAAGAGGAAGGCGAGGGGACGGGGCCCACAGAATGGAAATGCAGCAGGTCCGCTATTTTCTGGCCGTCGCGCGGACGCTCAACTTCACGCGCGCCGCGGAGGAGTGCAACGTCACTCAGCCGGCCCTGACCCGCGCCATCAAGCAGCTCGAGGACGAGCTGGGCGGGGAGCTGATCCGCCGCGAGGGCCGCAACAGCCACCTTTCCGACCTCGGCAACCGCATGCGGCCGCTGCTCCAGCAATGCTACGACAGCGCGCTGACTGCCAAATCGCTCGCGACCAAGATCAAGAAGGGCGAGGTGTCGTGCCTCGCGATCGCCGTTTCGCAGACCCTCGATCTCGACCTGCTCACCGGCGCGCTGGGTGAGGTGAAGCGTGCCTTCCCCAACATCCAGCTTCGGCTTCGTCGTGGGACTGGCAGCGAGATTTGCGAGATGCTGAAAAACGGCGATGTCGAACTCGCCGTCGGCGGTCCGCTTGGTGAGGAATGGGACCGGCTCGACGCCTGGCCGATGTTTACCGAGTCGTTCGATTTTGTGGTCGGCGCGGATGACGATTTGGCCCAGCGCGATCACCCCGATCTCGACGTCGAGCTGGTCCGCGAGTCGCGCCTTTTACACTATGCGGGTACCGATCCCGCCGAGCTTCATCGTGACGATCTCGCCGCCCGCGGCTTCCATTACGACCTGGCCCATGAAGTCGACTCGGTTTGCGACCTGGAAGCATTGCTGGTTGCGAAGTTCGGGCTCGCGATCATGCCGGCGAGCGCGATGAAGTCGCCGCGCGTGCGGCACCTGCCTTGCTCCGCGCTGGACCTCAAGCGGACGGTTGCAATCTACAGCGTGGCGGGGCGGCCGCGCTCACGCGAGGCCAGCGCTCTGCTGAACCTTCTGCGCTCCACGGACTGGGATGCGTCGGTCGAGGAGTTGGTCGACGCCGCGTAACAGATCAGCGATCTCCATCCGGCGGCGGTAATCGGGATCGACATGGGCTGATGAAATCCGTCCGTCCTGACCAACGATGAAGACGCCCGGGATGGGCAGGATCCAGCCCGTTCCCTGATAGAGCGGAATGTCCCAGCCGGCGCCGGCGATCATTTGCGACATGCGCGTCGGCACCCATACGGCCATATTGATCGAAAGGGCGTAGCCGGCGCCGACATCGGTCAGGATCGGAAAGCGGGCGTCAACGGCACCACGCATCTGGCGAGTAAAACGGCGGGTCTCGGCGCAGATCCCGACGACTCGCGCTGGCGATAATCTGTCCTCGACCTCGGCAACCGCGCCAATGTTGAGCCGGCAATAAGGGCACCAGTGTCCCCTGTGAAAGACGAGGACGGCGGGGCCAGACTCCAGCAGGCTATCCAAGGTGACAAGCCTTCCGTCCTGGTCGGGCATGGTGAAGCCGGGCATCATGTCGCCGACCTGCGGGGCCGTGCCGCCGGCCCTCGCTGCTTCCAGGCGCCCGACAAACGAGTCGACCTCTGCGCAAAATGCTGGCGCTTCGTTGCGAACGACCTCCGCGATTGCCTTCAGGCGCTCGGCAAGCGTGGCGCTCCGTCGCGTACGTGCGATTTCACAGACCTCGTCGAGCCGAACCGCGAGAGGATGGGCCATGGCGCACCATATCATGTTTCGCAGGCGGAACTAAGCGATACCCCTGACACAACGCAGCAGCTCGTCGATGTCCATCCGCTGACGATAATCGGGGTCGATATGGCGTCCGGCGATCGTGCCATCCTGCCGGACGACGAACACCGACGGGATCGGCAGCACCCAGTCCGTGCCGCCTTGATAGACGGGGATGTCCCACCCGGCCTCCGAGATCATTCCGGCAAGCTTGGTGTCGACCCACACCGCTAAGCCCAGCGACATGGTGTAGGCGGCGTCCATGTCGGTCAGTACCGGGAAGCGCGCGCCGGTCTGGTCGCGCAGCATGCGCGTGTAGCGCTGGGTTTCGGTCGAGATGGCGACAATTTGCGCCGGACGAAGTTGCTCCTCGATTTCGGCCAGCCCGATCATGCTCAAGCGGCAAAAGGGGCACCAATGTCCCCGATGAAAGGCGATGACGGCCGGTCCGCGTTCGAGAATCGCGTCGAGTGCGACGAGCCGGCCCTCGTGATCGGGCAGCACGAACTCCGGCATCTTGTCGCCGATCTTGGGCGTGTCCGCACCGGCCTGGACGTGCTTCAGGCGGCTTGCGAATTCATCGATCGCGTCGGCGTACCACGGCTTATGCGTGCGTGCGGCGTCCGCAACCACGCGCAGCCGGTCACGCAACGACAAGTCGCTCGATCTTACTTCGAGGAACGCGGACTCGATCGGCGAGATCGGCTGGTTGGTCATTGAGCTTACCCTACCACAAGCGGGGCAAAATCCGCGAAGCGTCATGCACGCGATGCTGCCGTGTGAACCATCTCGCCGCCGCAGGCCTCGTGCAAGATGAAGCCTTCCAGAGGGTCGAACTTCCCGCGCCAGGGGGCCTGCTCGAGCGTGACCATGGTGTCGCGATAGCCGGCCTCGCGGCGCTGGCGAATGCCTTCGGGACTGAAGTCGATGTCCTTTGAATGGTCCTCATAAGCAAGGGCGGGAGCGAGCAGGCGGATGACGTGCATTGTCGTCGTGCAGCCGTAGCTTCTCATTTGCGAGACGATCTTATCCTTGGCCGAGCAATCCGGGACCATGGCGCCAAGCTCGGCGATGACGTGCCGGAGCCGGTGAAGCTGACGCTGGCGGGCGATGTGGGTGTTCGACCGGCTCGAATATTGCAGGTCCTTCTGGCGGTTCATCACTTCCCAGATCGAGCGCGGCTCGGGTCCGTGCGGGTTCCAGATGTGAACCGCGAAGACCAGGCTGTTGCGGCGTGGATTGTCGTCGAACACCACCTCGACCGGCGTGTTCGAAAGGATGCCGCCGTCCCAGTACAGCTCGCCGTCGATGCGAACCGCGGGGAAAGCGGGCGGAAGAGCGCCCGACGCCATGATGTGACGGACGTCGATTTCCATGTCGCGGCTGTCGAAATAGACCATCTCGCTATTGCTGACGCGCGACGCTCCGACCGTCAGGCGAACCTCACCCGAATTGAGCTGGTCGAAGTCGATCAGGTCCTCGAGCGTATCGTTGAGGGGCCGCGTCGAATAGAAGCCGGCCGCGTCCGGGCCGAGCGGGATGTGCGGGTTGAGGAAGGCGGCGGGCTGCGGCTGGAAAAAGGCCGGGACGCCGCTCGTCATGGCGACAGCGTTCCGCGCCGTAGCAGCGAGCCACGCCGGCATGTGGCTACCGAACGCCGGGGCGTTCTCGACGCGCTTCCAGAACTCGCACAGCCGGTCGAGACGCTCTCCCTTTGGTGAGCCGGCGATAATCCCGGCGTTGATCGCGCCGATCGAGGTGCCGACGATCCAGTCGGGCTCAACGCCAGCCTCCGACAGGGCCTCGTAGACACCGACCTGGTAAGCTCCAAGGGCGCCTCCGCCCTGCAGCACGAGGACACTCTGGCCGAGCGCCTTCATTTCCTTCTGGAGTTCGCTGTTCATTGGATTGCGCCTTTCAAAGGGGCTGCGGCCGGCGCAGGCAGCGCCTGGACCGGACCGGTTATGAGCCGCGCGCTTCGCGCGAAGGTAAGGTAGTTCCACGCCCAGCTGAGCATGACCGAAAGCCGGCTGCGGAAACCGACAAGAAACCAGACGTGCGCGACACACCAGACGAGCCAGGCGGCGAAGCCGGACAGGCGGATGCGACCGAAGTCGGCGACGGCGCGGCTGCGCCCGATGGTCGCTAGGTTGCCATAATCGCGGTAGCGGAACGGGTCTCGCGTGCGGCCGAGGATCCGGTCGGCGACGTAGCGTCCCTGCTGCTTAGCGACGGGCGCGATTCCGGGAAGCGCCTTCCCATGACCGTCGCCACAGGCAGCAGTGTCGCCGATCACAAAGATCTCAGGATGATTGGGGACATTCAGCTCTGGCGTGACCTTCACTCGGCCGAGGCGATCGGCTGCGGCACCCAGCCATTCGGCAGCGGGTGACGCCTGGACGCCGGCCGCCCAAACGATCGTATGCGCGGCGATTTGGTCGTTACCGACGCACACTTTGTTGGCGGCGATTTCGGTCACGGCTGCACCCAGGTGAACTTCGACGCCAAGTTGTTCGAGCGATTGCAGGGTTCGTTGCTGCAGGCCCTTGGGAAACGCCGGGAGAAGCGCGAGACCGGCCTCGACCAAAATGACGCGCGAGCAATGCGGCGTGATCGAGCGGAAGTCGCGGGAGACGGATTTGCGGGCAAGCTCGGCAATTGCTCCCGCCATCTCCACGCCCGTCGGGCCGCCGCCGACGACGACGAATGTCAGGAGCGCGTCGCGCCTCAGCTTGTCGGTTTCGGTCTCGGCGCGTTCAAGCGCGAGCAGGACCCGGCGGCGGACGTCGGTCGCGTCTTCGATCGTCTTGATGCCCGGCGCATGCCGCGACCAATCGTCGCGACCGAAATAGGAATGCCGGGCGCCCGTCGCGACGACGAGCCAATCGTACTCGACCACTGCTCCGCCTTGGAGTCGAACCACCTTCTCGGCCGCAATGACCGCGCAGACGCTGTCGAGCAGCACGCGCACGTTGCGGGCATTGGCCAGGATCGAGCGTATGGGCGCGGCGATATCGGCTGGCGACAGCGCGGCAGTCGCAACTTGATACAGCAAAGGTTGGAACAGGTGATGGTTGCGGCGGTCGATAACCGTCACGTCTACGCGTTGATGCGCGAGGCGCTTGGCGGCCTCAAGGCCGCCGAAGCCAGCGCCGACGATCACGATCTTGGGACGAACAGACCTCATCAGAGCGCGACGACATCGTCCATCGCGGGCCCGGCGAGCGCGCGCGCATAATAGACGCGCGGCTTGCCATTACGACGGACGCGCGTGCGCTTTGTCATCCACAAGGTGGCGGCGACAAGGTGTGGGCAAAGAGTCTGGGGTTGCTGAAGCTGGGTCATTGGGCGGTCCATCCTCCATCCATGCTGATTGCAGTGCCGGTGATCGACGCGCCGGCCGGGGAACTGAGGAACAGAGCGAGCTCGCCAAGCTCTTCCACGGTGGCGAAGCGCTTGCTTGGTTGGGCGGCGAGGAGGACGTTGGTAATGACGTCCTCGCGGCTGATGCCGCGCGCCTTGGCGGTGTCGTCGATCTGCTTCTCGACGAGCGGCGTCCAGACGTAACCGGGGCAAATCGCGTTGACCGTGATGCCGTCGCGCGCGGTTTCGAGGCCGACGGTCTTGGTCAGACCGAGCACGCCATGCTTGGCGGCAACGTAGGCGCTTTTGAAAGGCGAGGCGACGAGCGAGTGCGCCGACGCGACGTTGATGATCCGTCCGAAGCCGGCCTTGCGCATATGCGGAACAGCGGTCCGGATCGTGTGGAACGATGCTGACAGGTTGAGAGCGAGGATTGCGTCCCATTTCTCAGGTGGGAAGCTCTCGATCGGCGAGACGTGCTGGATCCCGGCATTGTTCACCAAAATGTCGAGGCGACCGAAACGCTCGATCGTGTTCTCGACGAGGCCGACGCATGCAGCCGGATCCATGAGGTTCGCACCGTCGTAGACCGCGCGCTTACCGAGGCCCGCGCACTCGCTGCAGAGCTCGTCGATTACGCGCTGGTCGGCGATGCCGTTGATGATGACGTCGGAACCCGCGGCAGCGAAGGCTCGCGCAATACCGAGTCCGATGCCGCTCGTTGATCCGGTCACGATCGCGACTCGTCCCTCAAGCGACTTGTGCTCGGCAATCATCGACGCTGGCGTCGGCATATCCATCGATATTCTCCCTGTTTTCGAGGGCGATTTTGTCGATGTGCGCGAAGTTCCTGAAATGCCGTTTGTGCATGGACTTCATGCCGACATCCGATTGGGCCGGCGAAGCACACATCCGTAATTTCCAGATCACGCCACGAGGCCGGCCCAGGTCCGGTTGAGCCGGGAAGAAATGGATCCCGCCACCGCCTGCCGACTTCGGGGCGACAAGTTCATAACAACAGGACGACCGATCATGATGAAGACCATATTCAAAGGCGCCCCGCTGGCGCTCGCTTTCGCCTTCGCGACGCCGGCCTTTGCCGGGACCTGCCCGACCCCGGGATCGATGGACCTCAAGAATGCTCCGACGATGCCCAAGGGCGTGACCGACACCGTGATCGGTGCGATCCAGCTTGGCGGCGAGATCAATGTCGAGGGCCGCCAGCTGCGCACGCGTCGCCTGGTCGTCCAGCCCGGCGGTGTGGTTCCGCTGCACAGCCACAAGGATCGTCCGGCTCTGATCTACACGGTCAGCGGTTCGATCACCGAATATAGCAGCGCCTGCGGCGCCCCGATCCTCCACCAGGCTGGCGACATCAGCCGCGAGGCCGATGGCCTCAGCCACTATTGGATCAACCACGGCAAGGTGCCGGCTGTCCTCCTCAGCTCAGACGTGTTCCACGGCTGATTGATTTTCCCTCCGGCCCATCCCGCTCCCCCGCAGTCGGGCCGGTAAACCCGTGGCGCCCCGCTTTTGCCCCTCCGCGGGGCGCCACATCCTCTTTCTGGGGCTTCAGGAGAGAAAACATGAACAAGCTCAATGCGCTTGCCGCCGCTACCGTCCTCGCGTCGTTGACGGCTGCTGCCGCCAATGCTGGCCCGGTCGCCCCGCAGCCCGGCAAGGACAAGTGCTACGGCATTTCGCTCGCGGGCAAGAACGACTGCAAGGCCGGCGCCGGAACGACCTGCGCGGGCACCTCGCACAAGGCTTACCAGGGAGACGCCTGGAAGTATGTCGCCAGGGGCACTTGCGCGTCGATCAAGACGCCCAAGGGCAACGGCTCGCTGACCCCGATCGCGCGCTAAGCACCATGACTCCCGCCGCAGGAGTCGGCTTCAAAGCCGAGCATTTTGAAGAGGCGCTCGCCGCGCCTGCGGCGGGGCTGTGGTTCGAAGTCCACGCGGAAAATTACATGGTCGACGGCGGTCCCCGCCTCGCCATGCTTGAGGCGGTTCGGAGCGAGCGCCCCCTCTCGCTCCACGGCGTCGGCCTATCCCTTGCCGGCGCCGAACCGCCCGATGCCGATCACGTTACCGCCCTCAAGAAGCTCGTCGACCGGTTCGAGCCGGAGCTCGTTTCCGAGCATCTCGCCTGGTCGCGGCTCGACGGGCGCTGCTTCCCCGACCTGCTGCCTGTCCCGCGCACCAATGAAGTATTGCGTCGGCTCGCCGACAATATCGGCCGGGTCCAGGACGCGCTCGGTCGTCAGATCCTGATCGAAAATCCGTCGCACTATCTTGCGCTTCGCGATCATCAGTGGAGCGAGACCAGCTTTCTTGCCGAACTCGCGCGCCGATCCGGTTGCCGCCTGCTGATCGACGTCAACAACGTCGCCGTCGGCTCGCACAATATCGGTTACGACGCCGCCGAATGGCTCGGCGCGATTCCCGCAGGTCTGGTCGGCGAGATTCATCTGGCGGGGCATAGCCTCGACGATGAAGGCAGCTTGCTGATCGACAGTCACGACCAGCCGATCACCAATGACGTCTGGGCCCTCTATGACGCATTCATCGCAAGAGTCGGTGCCAGGCCGACCCTGATCGAGCGCGATGGCAATTTGCCGCCCTTCGCTGAGCTGCTCGCCGAGCGTGAACGGGCGCAGGCCGCGCTGGATGGAAGCCTGGCCCTTGCTGCTTGAGTTCCAGCAAGACTTCGCGGCTGCAATCGGCGAGCCGGCGGCAGGCGCCATGAGCGTCTATCGCAACACTGTGCTCAGCGGTTGCGTCGATGCGCTTCGCGCCAACTACCAAGTCGTCGAACAGATTCTGGGCAGCGAAATGTTCGAGGCGGTCGCCGTTGAATTCGCCGCCCAATGCCCCCCGCGACGGCCGGTGCTTGCTCTTTATGGATCGCGGTTTCCGGACTGGCTCGAAGGCCAATCCTGGTTCCGCGAGTTGCCGTACCTATCGCAGGTCGCGCGCATCGAACGCCTTCATGTCGAATCGCTCTTCGCGGCTGACGTAATTCCCGCCGACATGAGCGCCCTGAAGGACGTCGAAGACTGGCGAGCGATCAGTTTGCCTCTGCATTCGGCAGCCCGCTTCGCCTGGCTCACTACGCCAGCCCTCAGCATCTGGTTCGCGCATCGGGAAACGCCGGTCGGCGAGCTGGATTTCGAGTGGCAGGCCGAGGGCGTGCTTATCACCAGGCCCCATCTTATTGTTCAGGCCACCCGCCTTTGCCGCGCCGGCCACCGCTTCCTCACCGGAATCCGCCTTGGCGAGAGCGTCGGCGCCGCCGCCATCGCGACCGCCAGCGTCTATCCCGATGCCGACATCGGTTCGCTGTTCGCTTCCCTCGTCAATGCTGGCGTCTTCGCAGCGACATCCCACAGGAGCTAATCATGACCACCACGACTGCCCCTGCCACGACCCCCTCGACAAACTGGCGCGCGCCTTTCGAATTGCTGGCCAAGATCGCCGCCAAGCTATTGCCGCTCGACCTGCTGCTGCTCGTTCAACGACTTGGCATCGCCGCTGTCTTCTTCATGTCCGGACGCACCAAGATCGTGGAGGGCAGCTGGCTGACGATCGACGACAGCGCGTTCGAGCTGTTCCGCACGGACTACCATTTGCCGTTCATTCCGCCGGTCCCGGCAACCTACGCGGCGACCACTGCGGAACATCTGTTCCCGATCCTGCTGACGCTTGGCCTCTTCACCCGGGTCTCGGCGGGCGGCTTGCTGGTAATGACCACGGTGATCGAGGTCTTCGTCTATCCCGACGCATGGCCGACGCATTTGAGCTGGGCCGGCCTGCTTTTGCCCCTGATCGCGCTCGGTGGCGGCAAGCTGTCGCTCGATCGCCTGTTCAAGATCCCTTGAAGTTCCTCTTCGTCCTCGCCCACCCGGAGCCGGCCAGCTTCACCTCGGCTCTGGCGCACCACGGCATCGACACCCTTCGCAAGGCCGGCCACATTGTCGATGTGGCCGACCTTTACGCGATGGGGTTCGACCCAGTCAGCGATCGCCGCAACTTTATCGGGCAAGCGGATTCGGGCCGCTACGACCAGCAGGTCGAGGAGCGCCACGCCTCCGCTGCATCGGGCTTTTCGCCCGATCTGCAGCGAGAAATGGACCGGCTGGCCGAATGTGATGTTCTGGTCCTCCAGTTCCCGATCTGGTGGCTGGGCATGCCGGCGATCATGAAGGGCTGGATCGATCGTGTCTTCGCGATTGGCCGGACCTACGGCGGCGGCCGCTGGTTCGATCGCGGCATGATGCGAGGCAAACGGGCCATGCTCGCCGTCACCATTGGCGGGACCGAAGCGGCCTATTCGGCCGACGGAATTTATGGGCCGGTTGCCGACGTACTGCGTCCGCTCAATCACGGCATCCTGGCGTTCTGCGGGTTCGAGGTGGTTGAGCCCTTCATCGTATTTGCGCCTGGTCGCCGGGGCGAAGCCGAACGCCACGCCATGCTGGCCGACTATGCCGGCCGCTTGCTCAATATTGGCTCAGCGCCAGTGCTGCCGACGGTCCGGTCTCACGATTACGAGCACTTCGTTCTGAAACGTTCCGGCATCGCAGACATGCGGGACCGGCATTGGCGGGCCGCTAGCCTCTCGTGAGAAAAGATGCCTGCAACAAAGCAGGTGTCGAAATGACCTACAGGCAGTCGTTTCAGATGATCTTCGAGATGAAGGAGTTCGCGACCTTCACCGCCGCCGAGCAGCGCTACATTCGCCGCTCGCTCGACGTTGCCTCGATCGGCGCGACCGCCGGTGACCGCTGGTCCCGCCACGATGGTGAGCGCGCCAGCATCGAAGCCCAGGCGCGCCTGTACCGGGGGACGCTGAGCGCCATGCGCGAGACGGTTCCCGACGACATCGAATTGAAGGCTGCTTCCAACTTCGTCACTCAGCTGGTCATGATTTCCGGATCTGATCTTGGCGAAGGAAAGCTGGCGTCCTTTGCCGCCTATCGTTTCCTTTATGAGCGTCTGCTTGGCGGCGCCGTTCGGCCCTGGCTGGCCAGTGCATTCATGGCCGCCGCCGCCCTGCCGCATGTCCATCCGACGCTTCGCAGGACCCTGCTTCGCTCCATCGGCGAGGACGACGTCCTCGCCGCCGGCTGGTCGGCCCGCGATACCGTCTTCACTCCAGAGTGGGTGGACAAGGTTCCGGTCACGGTTTTCTGATCGGGCGACTGCCGCTCGCCAGCACCGCATCGACTGTGTCCCGCAAGGAGTCCGCCATTAGCGCGCCAGCGCCGAGCGGTGCGCTCATGAAGGCGCCATCGAAGACAAGCGCGAGCTGAGAGCCGACGCGCTCCGGGTCTCTCATCTTCAGCCGTTTGGCCAGCCCGGTGAAGCGCGCTCGCATCCGATCCTTGTGCCCGGTCGCGATCTTCCGGGCGGGATGCCTGGGGTCGGTCAGCTCCGCGACCACGTTGAGCTGGGGGCAGCCGCGATATCCCGGCCGCCGAAGCCGAACGTCCATCCAGTCGAGATAAGCGTCGAGCTCGCCAGCGGCGTCGTCATCATGCTGGGCCGCAATCGCATCCCACTGCCGCCAGAAGTCCGCATCTTCACTCTCGAGAAACGCCGCGACCAACGCATCCTTGCTGCCGAAGTGACGGTACAGGCTCGTCTTGGCGATGCCCGATTCCGCGACCACCAGGTCGACCCCGACGGCGTGGACTCCGTTGCGGTAAAATAGCTTCGACGCCGTCGCCAGGATCCGGTCGCGAAGCTCGGATGGCTTCGCCTCGCGGAGCGCCGGACCATGCCTTTTCGTCATCAATCACCTCAACTCGACGCGATTGACGATGCTACAGATCTGTAGCATTGGCAAGAAACAAACAGGTCTGTATCGTTTGGAGATTCAAGATGGCACGCAACCGTCTCGATATTCATTTCCAGCAGGAGCTAGCCGCATGACGTTCGCCGATCTTCACGTTCCCGGAAATCCTTTGATTCTGTTCAACGCGTGGGATGCCGGCAGCGCGCAGGCGATTGCCCGCGGCGGCGCCCAGGCGATCGCGACCAGCAGCGCCTCGGTGGCCGAGGCCAACGGCCTGACCGATGGCGAGGAAGTCGCGATGGAATATGCGATTGCGAATGCGACGCGGATCATCGCGTCCGTCGACCTGCCGGTCACGATCGACTTCGAGGGTGGGTACGCCGACGATCCGCAATCGGTTGAGCGCAATGCCGCCTTGCTGGCGGCGACCGGCGCGATCGGCTGCAATTTCGAAGACCAGGTCGTTGGAACGGACCGGCTCTACTCGGTCGAGGATCAGGCTGCGCGCCTTGCGGCCGTCCGCCGGGCCGTCGGACCGGACGTTTTCATCAACGCGCGGACCGATGTGTTCATGAAGACGCCGATGGATGCGCACGACGAGCCGCTGGTCGATGAGGTGCTCAAACGGGCGCGCGCCTACGCGGACGCTGGTGCGAACGGGTTCTTCGTCCCGCTGCTCGCCGATCTGAAGCTGCTCGAACGGATGTGCGCGAACTCGCCGCTGCCGGTGAACTTCATGACCTTCCCCGGATGCCCGTCGAACGCTGCCGTCGCAGCGACTGGAATTGCGCGGATCAGCTACGGGCCGTTCCCGTACCGCGACCTTATGAAGCAGCTGGAGGAAGAAGCGGCGGCTTTATTGCGCTAACGCCGCTTATCGAGCTCTTGTACGATGAGATCGGCCGCCTGATCGGCCGACATTGCCATCGTGTCGATATGGATCTCCGGGCTCTCCGGCGTCTCGTAGGGGCTGTCGATGCCGGTGAAGTTCTGGAGTTCGCCGGCGCGCGCCTTTGCGTAGAGGCCTTTCACGTCGCGTTTCTCCGCGTCCTCCAGCGGAGTGTCGACAAAGACTTCGATAAATTCGCCATCGGGAAGCATCTTGCGCACCATCTCGCGCTCGGCGCGGAAGGGGGAGATGAAGGCGGTCAGAACAATGAGGCCGGCGTCCGTCATCAGCCGTGCAACCTCGCCGACGCGCCGGATATTCTCGATGCGATCGGCCTCGGTGAAACCGAGGTCGCGGTTGAGTCCGTGACGGACATTGTCGCCATCGAGGAGGAAGGTGTGACGTCCGCGCGCCACGAGCCGCTTCTCGACGAGGTTCGCGATGGTCGACTTGCCCGCGCCGGAGAGGCCGGTGAACCACAGCACCGCGGGGCGCTGGCCCTTCAGCTGGGCATGGGTTTCGCGGCTGACGTCGAGATGCTGGCGATGGATGTTGAGCGAGCGTCGGAGCGCGAAATGGATCATCCCGCACGCCACGGTGGCGTTGGTCAGCTTGTCGATCAGGATGAAGCCACCAAGCTCGCGGCTGTCGTCATAGGCTTCGAAAACGATGTCGCGATCGGTTGCGATCTCGGCGACGCCGATGCCGTTGAGACCGAGTGTCTGGGCGGCGAGATGCTCGAGCGTGTTGACGTTGATTTCGTATTTCGGGTGCTGGACGGTCGCGGTGACGGTCTGCGTCCCAAGCTTCATCCAATAGCCGCGACCCGGGAGAAGCTCGTCCTCCGCCATCCAGACGATGGTCGCCTCAAACTGGTCGGCAGCTTGCGGTGGATCGCCGGCGGCGACAATCACGTCACCGCGCGAACAATCGACCTCGTCAGCCAGCGTGATCGTCACGGACTGGCCGGCAACAGCTTTCTTTAGGTCGCCATCGGCGGTCACGATCCGGTCGATCCGGGTGAGCCGGCCGGAGGGAAGCACGCGGATTTCCGCGTTCGGCGAAATAGTCCCCGAGGCGATCTGGCCGGCAAAGCCGCGGAAGTTCTGAGTGGGCCGATTGACCCACTGCACGGGCAGCCTGAACGGCCTGGACACGTCAGCGTCCGCGTCAAGGGGGACGGTATCGAGATGATCAAGCAGCGCCGGCCCTGAATACCAGGGCATGGTTTTGCTGGTGCGAACGACATTGTCGCCGTTGAGGCCTGAGACCGGGATTGCGTGCCAGTCCCCGATGCCAATCTGTTCTGCGAAGGACCGATAGTCGGCGACGACGGCATCGAACGCGCTCCGGTCGTAATCGACGAGATCCATCTTGGTGACCGTAAGCACCACGTGGCGGATGCCCATCAGCTTCGCGAGATAGGAATGGCGGCGGGTCTGGGTGAGAACGCCCTTGCGCGCATCGACCAGGAGTAAGGCGGCATCCGCCGTCGAGGCGCCTGTCACCATGTTACGGGTATATTGTTCGTGGCCCGGTGTGTCGGCGACGATGAACTTGCGCTTTTCACTCGCAAAGAAGCGGTAGGCGACGTCGATCGTGATGCCCTGCTCGCGCTCGGCGGAAAGGCCGTCGACGAGCAAGGCGTAGTCGATCTTCTGGCCCTGCGTGCCGTGGCGGCGGCTGTCCGATTCCAACGCTGCGAGCTGGTCGTCGAAGATCTGCTTGGTCTCGTAGAGGAGCCGGCCGATCAGCGTCGACTTGCCGTCGTCGACGCTGCCGCAGGTGATGAAGCGCAGCAGCTCCTTGTACTGCTGCTCGGCGAGCCAGGCATGGATGTCGGCAGGAGCGTTCAAAAATAGCCCTCCTGCTTCTTCTTCTCCATGCTGGCGGCGCCCGCATCGCGATCGATGGCGCGCCCTTGTCGCTCCGATGTCGTTGAGGCGAGCATCTCGGCGACAATGTCCTCGACGGTAACGGCGTCACTCTCAATTGCGCCGGACAGTGGATAGCAGCCGAGTGTTCGGAAGCGGACCTTGCGGCTGACGACGGTCTCGCCGGCTTCGAGCCGCATGCGCCCGTCATCGACCATCAAGATCAGGCCATCGCGCTCAATCGTCGGCCGCTCGGCAGCGAAATAGAGCGGCACGATCTCAATCTGCTCGCGAAGCACGTATTGCCAGACGTCGAGCTCGGTCCAGTTGGACAGAGGGAAGACGCGCATGCTTTCGCCGCGGTTCTTGCGGACGTTGTAGAGCGACCAGAGTTCGGGACGCTGGCGCTTCGGGTCCCAGCGATGATTGCGGTCGCGGAAGCTGAAGATACGCTCCTTGGCCCGGCTCTTTTCCTCGTCGCGGCGAGCCCCGCCGAACGCAGCGTCGAACGCATATTTATCGAGCGCCTGCTTCAGCCCTTCGGTCTTCCACATGTCGGTGTGGAGCGGGCCGTGATCGAACGGATTGATGCCGCGTTCGATCGCTTCGGGATTCTTGTAAACGAGCAGCTCGACGCCCGGTTCGGCCGCGACCTTGTCGCGCAGCGCATACATGTCGCGAAACTTCCAGGTCGTGTCGACGTGGAGCAAGGGGAAGGGCAGGGGCGCCGGGAAGAAAGCCTTCTTCGCCAGGTGCAGCATCACCGCGCTGTCCTTGCCGATCGAATAGAGCATCACCGGCTTTACCGCCTCGGCGACCGTCTCCCGCATGATGTGGATGCTCTCGGCCTCGAGCCGGTCGAGATGGGTCAGCTGCTGCATCAGAGCCAAGCGTTAGCGTGGGAGCGGCGCAATTGGAAAGCGCCGAGCAATCAGCTCACGGGTTTCACCCGGCTTCCGTCCTTCGACGCGCCGTATGGCGACTTCCAGTCGAGTTCCGTCACAGGCGCCTTCGGGTCGTCGCCGGCTTCCCGCACCGCGGGCAAAATCGAGGTGGCGATGAAGTTGTTGAGGTAACGCCCGCCGCGTCGGTTCGAGAAATTGCCGCCCATGGCAGCGACGACAAGATCGAGCTCGGGAATGACGAACACGACCTGACCGCCGGCGCCGCGCATGGAATAGCCGAGCACCTTACGGCCCTTGTAGGGATAATATTCCACCCACCACAGGTAACCGTAGTAGACGTTGCGCAGGTGATAGAGGGGGCTGACGGCAGCCTTTGCGTAGCTGGCGTCGAGGATGCGTTTCCCGTTCCAGGTGCCGCCATTCAGCATCAGCTGGCCGAACTTCATGAAATCGCGAGCGCGGATCGAGACGCTTCCGCCGCCATAGGGCCGGCCATTGGTGTCGAGCGGCCAGGAATAGTTCGTGATCTGCATGGGCCTGGCGACGAGCCGGTCGAAGGCCCTCAGCGGCGATTGGTGGGTCGCTTCTTCAAGCATCGCCAGCGCGAGGTGCGGCTGCATGCTACAATAGACGCTGTTGGTGCCCGGATCCGTCGCCATCGGGACCGACATGAAATAATCGATCACGTTCGGCGGCTGCAGCTCGTCGTTGATCTTGTCTTCGTTGCCGGGCGCGTTGTCGTCGGTGTCGTCGCAATAATGACCCGAAGACATGGTCAGCAGGTTTTCGAGGGTCATGGCGCGCTTGCGCGGCTCCAGCCCCGCCGGGAACGTGCCGTGGTTCATCACCTGGTAGACCTTGCTGTCGAGGCGGAGCGGGGCGCTGGCGTGCATTGCGGCGCCGATCGTTACGCCCGACAGGCTCTTCGCGGCCGACCGCAGGGTGTGGAGCCGGTCGCGTGAGAAGCCGTGGAAATATTCCTCGAGGACGAGGCGGCCGTGCCGGGCGACCAGAATGGCGTGGATCTCGGGCGCGTCGGCTTCTTCCATGTTCATGTCGATGAAGGATTGAACGAGGCGTTCCATCGCCGGCCGGTCGATGTGCTCCGCGCCGAGGGTCGAGGTTGGCCAGCCATCGCTCAGCGCGGGCGGAGGTTCGTACTCGTACGGCTCGCCCGGCCTGGAACGCGGATAGACGAGGCTGGAATCCTTATCCCGGTGGAAGTCGTAGCTGCCGCCGCGGCCGGGGAAGGTGAGGGTGAAGCCTTCCATGGCGGGAACGATGTGACCCTCCGCGACTGTCGTCGGCGGCGCGTTGCCGCGTCCGGTGATCAGGCGGACGGTCTCGCCGTCGCGGGTCAGTCCGCGGACGCTCCGCTGGTTGCCGAGATCGAATTCGGGATTGCGCAGGATCGCCGAATAGGACCCGTCCGCAGCGTGCTTAGCGAAGATGTAGAAAGAGAATTCCTCGTCGCCGGGATCGACCGTCCCGGACCACCGCCCGGCGCCGGCCGGCTTCAGGATCACGGGGGACTCAGCGCGCCCCCACGACAATGCGGTGGCTGGGCGGATCCAGTGGCCATAGATCGCGCCGTCCCTGTCGAGGCTGCCCGTGAAGGCTCCCTCGTCGCCGGCAAGTTGGAATGCGATTTTCGACCCGGTCCTCGTTACAGCGACATATCTGCCGGCGATCTCCGCGCGCATGCCCCCAGGCCTCTGAGTGATGATCAGCGGCCCGCGCACCTCCGGCACGAACCACTTCTTGGCGGCCCACAGGCCGTCGAGGTTGGCGAGTGGGTCCGGCGCGGTCGCCTGAGCGGTCGCGATCGCCGCTGACAGGAGGAGCAGGGGCGCAAGACGGCTCAAGCGGAGCATGACACTCTCCCTTAAAGGGGACGCGGGCGCCCTATTGTCGTTCAGCCTAACGGCTGTTGTCTTGGATAAAATTAGTGGAAGTCGCGCCGGTAATGGCCCGGGCTGGCTCCGAACGCCGCCCGGAATTCCAAGTTCATGTGGGATTGATCGCAATAGCCGAAGTCGGAAGCGATCATGGCCAGCGGCTCCCTGCCGTCACGAAGAGCAAGGCTGAGCGAGACCAGGCGCCGCAAGCGCTGGAATGAGCCCAGCGACATGCCGGACTTGGCTCGAAATGCCTGGGCGACATGAACGGGATGTCGGTCGGCGATGTCGGCAAGCTCGCGCAGCGTCCAGCGGCGGCGCGGCTCGTCGCAGATCGCTTCGACCACCTTTCGCGTCCAATCGCCATGATCGGTGGATACGTCCTTAATCAGCCCGAGCTCGGCCTGGATTTCGGCGGCAAGCGAGGCGAGGGCCAACTCCTCGGTGGACTGGACCGCAAGCTCGAACGCCAGGCGGTCAGCAGCCAAGCGGAGGGGCGTCGAGCAATTGCCTTCGACGTCCTCGATGCTTTTATCGCCGGCCGGGAAGTGGAGGTTGACGCACATGGCGCCGCGCGGCCCGAACCTATCGTGATGCGTTTCGCCTGCCCGGTAGGTGAACACGGCGCCACTGTGCCGCTCCACGTAATCGCGGCTCTGGACCTCGCCGAACCCGCCGTTGATGACGATGCAGAGATAATCGTTGGCGTGGCGGTGCGGCGGTATCTCGTCGCCGGCGCGGTGCGAGGTAAGCGTCAAATGCTGGCCGCAGGCGGTCGTGGCCGCGACCATATCGAAGGTGACGCCAAAAGCGAGCGTTCGCGGCTCGTCGCCCATGGGCGCAAGCTTACTGACGCCGCGGAGGCGTCACAAGAAGCTTAGAGGCAAGCCTCGAGATAGGGCTGGTCGAAACCGAACTGCTTGGCCTTGTCGAGCGTATAGGGGCGCAGGCCCATCGAGCGATATTCGCCGAGGATCTTTCCGTCCGCGGTCTCGTCAAGATACTCGAATTTGAACAGCTCCTGGGTAACGATGACCTCGCCCTCCATGCCGATCACCTCGGTGACGTTGGTGGTGCGGCGCGAACCGTCGCGGAGGCGCTTCACCTGGACGATGAGGTCGACCGAGTCCGCAATCTGGCGCGAGATCGCTTCCTTCGGGATCTTGATGTCTCCCATCATGACCATGTTCTCCATACGCGCGAGGCATTCACGCGGGGAGTTGGAGTGAAGCGTGGCCATCGAGCCGTCGTGGCCCGTGTTCATGGCCGCCAGGAGGTCGAAACACTCCTGGCCGCGAATTTCGCCGAGGATGATGCGGTCAGGACGCATACGCAGGGCGTTGATGACGAGGTCGCGAATGGTAATCGCGCCCTGGCCTTCGAGGTTCGCCGGGCGGGTTTCGAGCGGCAGCCAGTGCGGCTGCTGAAGCCGAAGCTCGGCCGCGTCTTCGATGGTGATCACGCGCTCACCCGGATCGATCATCTTCGACAAAGCGTTGAGCATCGTCGTCTTACCGGAACCGGTACCGCCTGAGATGATGACGTTCATGCGGGCCGCGCCGGCGATCTTCAGAACCGTCGCCATCTTCTCCGACATCGAGCCGAAGCCCTTCATCATGTCGAGCGTGATCGGCTTTTCGGAGAACTTACGAATCGAGATGGCGGTGCCGCGCAGCGACAGCGGCGGAACGATGACGTTGACGCGGCTGCCGTCCTGGAGACGGGCGTCGCAGAGCGGGGTCGTCTGGTCGATGCGGCGGCCGACCTTGTTCACGATACGCTGAGCGATCTGGAAAAGATGCTCTTCGTCGCGGAACTGGATCGACGCGATTTCGAGCTTACCCTTGCGCTCGACGTAGGTCTGGTCGGGACCGTTGACCATGATGTCGCTGATCGCCGGGTCGGCGAGCAGCTCTTCGAGCGGCCCGAGGCCGAGAAGCTCGTCAACCAGCACCTTCTCGAGAGCGAACTGCTCGCGGCGGTTCAGGTTGATCTTCAGTTCGGTCAGAACTTCCGAGATGATCGGGCGGAATTCTTCGGCGAGCTCGTCCTTGGAGAGAGTGGCGGCCGCTTCCGGGTCGACGCGCTCGAGGAGGCGCGGAAGCACCTGCTCCTTGATCCGGTGGACCGAGGCTTCGAAGCCTTCCGACTTGCTGCTGCCGGCTTCACCACTGGCGTTCTGGCGAGCGGTGAGTTTGTCCATCGCGCCAAGGGGCGCGGAACCGCCGTGCTCCGAAGCCGGAGCGTCGGTCGGGGCATTCAGGTCTTCCAGCGGCGGGAACTGGTCGCCGCCGTCATGCTGTTCCGGAAGTGCCTGCGCCTTGCCCGGGCCACCCTTCATGGGCTTGGCGACGCCGAAACTCGGACGTCCGCCGCTCATGCCACTACGCTTGCCGAATGCGCTCATTCCACCCGTTCCACTTGCGGTTTCCGCGAGAATGGGTGGTGAATACGGCCTAAACTTTTAGAAAAGCCTAACTGCGTTAATCGCGCCGTATCGGAGAGGATTAACCAGCGCTCTCCGCAAGGACGGTGAGGCCCCGCTCGCCGACCTCGGCAAAACCGCCGGTAACCGCGATTTTCTCCGGCTGGCCGTTAGCTGCGCGGTAAACCACGACTTCGCCGTCACGGAGCGTTGTCATGTAGGGCGCGTGGCCGGCCATGATGCCGGATTCCCCCTCGGTGCCGGGAACAACGACCATGTAGACGTCGTCCGACATCACCAGCCGGTCCGGAGTTACGAGCTCGAAGTGCAGGTCGGCCATTAATTCTTGCTTTCAATTGCAGCGTCGAAGGCTTGTCGCGCCTTCTCGAACTTGTCGCGGCAGCCGGTGTTGCAGAAGCCGACGACCTTGCCCTGGTAAAGCGTCAGGCTGTCGGCGCTGACCGGGTCACCCGACCAGGGACAGACGTCGTTGACGCAATCTTCGAGGCGAAGCTCGTCGGCCAGGGCTCAGGCCTCCTGCGCCAGCTTCTCGGCTTTAGCGACCGCCTCGTCGATGCCGCCGACCATGTAGAAGGCTGCCTCAGGGAGATGGTCATATTCGCCGCTCACGACCGCCTTGAACGAGCGGACCGTGTCCTCGACCTGCACGAACTTGCCGGGGATGCCGGTGAAGACTTCGGCGACGTGGAACGGCTGCGACAGGAAGCGCTGGATCTTGCGCGCGCGACTGACGGTGAGCTTATCCTCTTCCGACAGTTCATCCATGCCAAGAATGGCGATGATGTCCTGCAGGCTCTTGTACTTCTGCAGCGTCGCCTGGACCGCGCGGGCGGTCTCATAATGCTCCTGGCCGACGACGGCCGGAGAGAGAACTCGGCTGACCGAGTCGAGCGGATCGACGGCCGGGTAAATGCCCAGCTCGGAGATCGCGCGGCTCAGTGTCGTCGTCGCGTCGAGGTGAGCGAACGAGGTCGCCGGCGCCGGGTCGGTCAAGTCGTCGGCGGGCACGTAAATGGCCTGCACCGAGGTGATCGATCCCTTGTTGGTCGAGGTGATGCGCTCCTGCAGCGCGCCCATGTCGGTCGACAGGGTCGGCTGGTAGCCCACGGCCGAAGGAATACGGCCGAGCAGCGCCGACACTTCCGAACCCGCCTGGGTGAAGCGGAAGATGTTGTCGACGAAGAAGAGCACGTCCTGGCCCTCCTGGTCGCGGAAGTACTCGGCCTGCGTGAGGCCGGACAGGGCGACCCGGGCGCGGGCTCCCGGCGGCTCGTTCATCTGGCCGAATACGAGCGCCACCTTCGAGCCTTCCGGCGTCGGGTTGCCGTCGGCGTCCTTGGCAATGACGCCCGCATCGAGGAACTCGTGATAAAGGTCGTTGCCCTCGCGGGTGCGCTCGCCAACGCCGGCGAACACGCTGACGCCGCCGTGGCCTTTGGCGATGTTGTTGATCAGCTCCTGGATGAGCACGGTCTTGCCGACGCCGGCGCCACCGAACAGGCCGATCTTGCCGCCCTTGGCGTAAGGGGCGAGGAGGTCGATGACCTTGATGCCGGTGACGAGGATCGCGGCTTCTGTCGACTGGTCGACGAAGGCAGGGGCGTCCGCGTGGATCGAGGCCGAGAGATCGCTGCCGATCGGGCCGCGCTCGTCGATCGGCTCACCGATGACGTTCATGATGCGGCCAAGCGTCTTCGGGCCGACGGGGACGCGGATCTGCGAACCGGTGGCGTTGACGACCTGGCCGCGGGTGAGGCCGTCGGTCGAGTCCATGGCGATGGTGCGCACGACGTCCTCGCCAAGGTGCTGCGCGACTTCGAGAACGAGGCGATTGCCGCCGTTGTCGGTCTCGAGAGCCGAGAGGATCGGCGGAAGCTCGCCTTCGAAGGCGACGTCGACGACGGCGCCGATGACCTGGCTGACGCGGCCGGTCAGGTTGCTCGGCGACGTAGCGGTCGCGGAGGCTGCGCTGCCGGTCGGCGCGGCTTTCTTGCGGGTCTTCGTCTCGGGGGCGGCGGTTGCCATCTCTTGTCTTCCTTGCCTTCGGTTTCGTTACAGCGCTTCGGCGCCGGAAATGATTTCGACGAGCTCAGTGGTGATCGCGGCCTGGCGCTGGCGATTGTACTGGATCGACAGGCGGTTGATCATGTCACCGGCGTTGCGGGTTGCATTGTCCATGGCGGTCATCTGCGAGCCGTAGAAGCCGGCGTGATTCTCAAGCAGAGCGCGATAGATCTGCACTGCGACGTTGCGCGGGATGAGGTCGTTGAGGATGTCTTCCTCGTCCGGCTCGTATTCGACGGCGGCGAGCGAGGGCGTGCCCTTTTCCTCGGACGTGCTCGGCGGGACGGGGATGATCTGGTCGACGGTCGGTTCCTGGACCAGCGTCGATCGGAAGTTCGCATACGCCAGATGCACGATGTCGATCCCATCGGTCACGTAGCGGTCGATGATGTCCTTCGCGATCGCCTGCGCGTCGGCGTAGGACGGGTTCTTGATCCCGCTCGTGTCGAACTGCGCGATGATGCCCTTCGGGTAAAGGCGCTGGAGCACCGGGCGGCCCTTGCGGCCGACGATGTAGAACAACACCGTCTTGCCCTGCGAGGTGAGATCGTCGGCCTTCTTGCGCGCCGCACGAACGACGTTCGTGTTGAACGCACCGGCGAGGCCGCGGTCGCTAGTTGCGACGATGATCAGGTGCGTGTCGTCCTTGCCGGTTCCGACGAGCAGCTTCGGACTTTGCGGGCCCGGCGTGATCTTGGCGGCGAGCGAGGAGACGACCTCGGTCATGCGCGTCGAATAGGGCCGCGCGGCGACCGCATTCTGCTGGGCACGGCGAAGCTTCGACGCCGCGACCATGTTGAGCGCCTTGGTGATCTTCTGCGTCGACTTCACCGAGCCGATGCGGATCTTGAGGGCCTTGAGTGAGGCCATTTAGGCGAACTGCTTCCCGAAGGCGCCGAGCGCGTCCTTGAGCGCCGCTCCGGTCTCGTCGTCGAGCGCCTTGGTGTCGCGGATCTTGGCGAGGATCTCCGGCTTCTCGGCGCGGAGGTAGCTCAGCATGGCCGCCTCGTAGCGAACGACGTCCTTCGTATCGACGGTGTCGAGGAAGCCTTGTGTACCGGCGAAGATCGAAGCGACCTGCTCCTCGACCGGCATCGGCGCGAACTGCGCCTGCTTCAGCAGCTCGGTGAGGCGAGCGCCGCGGGCGAGGAGCTTCTGCGTCGAGGCATCGAGGTCCGAGCCGAACTGCGCGAAGGCGGCCATTTCGCGGTACTGGGCGAGTTCCAGCTTGATCGAGCCGGCGACCTTCTTCATCGCCTTGGTCTGGGCGGCGGAGCCAACCCGGCTGACCGAGAGACCGACGTTAATCGCCGGCCGGATGCCCTGATAGAACAAGTCGGTCTCGAGGAAGATCTGGCCGTCGGTGATCGAAATCACATTGGTCGGGATGTAGGCCGACACGTCGCCCGCCTGGGTCTCGATGACGGGAAGCGCGGTCAGCGATCCGGCGCCATGATCCTCGTTCATCTTCGCGGCACGCTCGAGCAGGCGGCTGTGGAGATAGAAGACGTCGCCCGGATAGGCTTCGCGGCCCGGCGGACGGCGCAGCAGGAGCGACATCTGGCGATAGGCGACGGCCTGCTTCGACAGATCGTCGTAAACGATGACGGCGTGCATGCCGTTGTCGCGGAAATATTCGCCCATCGCGCAGCCGGTGTAGGGCGCGAGGAACTGCAGCGGGGCCGGCTCCGAAGCGGTCGCGGCGACGACGATGGAATATTCCATCGCGCCATTCTCTTCGAGCGCGCGGACGATCTGCGCCACGGTCGAGCGCTTCTGGCCGACGGCGACGTAGATGCAATAGAGCTTCTGGCTCTCGTCCTTGCCCTTGTTCGCGGCCTTCTGGTTGATGAAGGTATCGAGCGCGACGGCGGTCTTGCCGGTCTGACGGTCGCCGATGATCAGCTCGCGCTGGCCGCGGCCGATCGGTACCAGCGCGTCGAGCGCCTT
>Ga0207706_10000158_pt1 | contig 75298 bp, 63 predicted proteins | sample KBSC53metaG_FD_184318 | JGI IMG/M metagenome (GOLD analysis project Ga0207706, IMG submission 184318) | Corn rhizosphere microbial communities from Kellogg Biological Station, Michigan, USA - KBS C5-3 metaG (SPAdes) (version 2) | ecosystem: Host-associated > Plants > Roots > Rhizosphere > Soil ... | reverse complement strand
ACGCCCCGGAGGTCGCTCTCCGAGAGGACATCGGGCTTCAGCGCGTCGTCCGGTATCACGGCAGCGCGGAGCGGCATCGCGCAGAGCAGGAGTGCACAACAGAGCATCCGCGATGACCGCAGGACGCGTTCGCATATCGGCATCATGTTCCCGTCGATGTCGTAAGGCGGGCTTTGTAGCGGAACCGGCGGCCGCATGCGGAGCCCGGCGGCCGCTGCGTCGCGCCTATTCTAGAACAACACTCGCGCGCGCCCGGATCACGCGCCCAGGAGGCGCGAGATCGCAGCCGGAAACGCCGTCTCCGGGCGCAGCAGGCGCGCCCATTCCGCAACGACGCGTGCCTGTGTCCGGAAGCGGGGATCCTCGATTGCCTGCTCCACCGCGGCGCGCACGCGGCGCGGCCGCGCACGGTCGGCACGCAGCAGCGTTCCCGCACCGACGCGCTCGACGTAGCCCATGTTGAGGAACTGGTCGAGATTGCTTGCAATGCCGACGACGGGCACCCCGTGCGCAAGCGCCTGCAACGTTGCCGGGCTGCCGCCGTTGCAGACGACGGCGCAGGACTGCGCAGCGACGCGACCACCCGGCAGGAATTCGGCGACGAACACGCCCGCCGCGCTTCGCAACTGCGGCACGCGCGCGGCGGTGGCGACGACGATCGGACGCCCGAGCGGACGAAGGGCGTCGACAATCATCGGCAGCGCGTCCGCGGCCCCCGAACTGCCGAGCGACACGTAGATCGGCGGCGAGCCTGCCGTCGCCTCGGCCCACCATGGCGGCAGATCGACGGCCGGCGACCAAGCGACCGGTCCGATATGCGAATGCGTTGCCGACGCGCCGGGGGTCGGAATCAGCTGGGGAAGGTCCGCATACAGCGTCGCATCGCCGTCGCAGTAGACTTCGCGTACGTCGCTGCGCAACGGCTTCAGTCCATGCGCGCTGCGGACGCGGTTCATAGGCCGCGCGTGGGCGGCGAAGGCGAGCGGACGCAACATCCGGAAGACGCGGTCGCCCATCGCCGCAGGAATCCAGCGCGCGGCTCGCAATCCGGGCATCCGGAAATCCGGCCTTGCACATGGGCTCCAATAGGCGTTCGTCACGTTGACGTAGGGAATTTTCGCAAGGCGCGCGCTCACGGATAGCGAGAGCCGGAAATCGCCAACGACCGCATCCGGACGTACTTCCGCGAGCAATCGCAAATCGTCGCGAATGCTGCCGGCCAGCTCGTTCTCCGTGTACAGCGGTCGGCCGCGCGCCAGGCGCGCCGCGAATGTCGCCGGGGAGAGTGAACGAAGCGGTCGCGCGCTCAGGCCGGCCCGCCGCACGAGGTTCGCATAGTCGTCCGGGCAGGCGATCTCGACGTCGTCGCCAGGCAGCGTACCGGCAAGGAAGATCGGGCGACCTACATGGGCGAGGGTGACCGCTTCCGCGACGAACAGTATCCTGCGCCGGGTCATCCGGGGTAATCCGGGTGCGGACCGGCGACCGTTCCGCTGGACGTGCCCGAGGGCCGTACAGCACTTGACGCATATGCAATCCCGAAATTGCCAACCTTGCAAGAAGCGCCGGAACGGTGCATTTCATGCGAGCGGGCAGATCGAAAGGCGTCGTCGTGCGACGACAGTATCGTGACGCGCGATTCGATGAGAGAATCTCGTCCGCTACGCATACTTCGTCCCGGTTGCAGGGCGGCCGCAAAGCCTTTCAAGTGCGACGCACGGTGTGTGGCGAATGGCCCCCGCAAATTTTTTGCGAATCCCGAGGCCATTCATATCAAATTGGATGGAGCGATGATGCCGACACTCGCGATGCCCCCTGGGCATATGGAAGCATAAGATGGCGCGGCGCGGTAGCGAAGCGGTTCAGGTTTCGCAATACGACCGGAATTCCACTTCGAGCACATTCGGCAATACGATCGTCGCCGTTCCGCAGCACGTTCCGCTCAAGTCGTTGTGCGTCGAAGAATCGGACACGTTTCAACCGCAGGCCGCCCCGAGCCAACGGCTGTTCAAGATTCGGCTCGCCGACAGTCATGGGCATCGCGAGGCGGCGGGTTTGCTCGTGCGGCGCCGGTATGCGTGGCGCGGCTACCAAGTCGGAAGTGGAGAGCGCGTGCAGCCGAATCGCATCACGTTCTCGGCGTGCACGCTCGACGATATCGTCGCGACCATATCGGTCGGCCTCGATTCCGCAACCGGCCTGTTCGTCGATCAACTCTACCGTGCGGAAGTCGACGAGTTTCGCGCGAGCGAACGCAAGGTCTGTGAATTCACCAAGCTCGCGATCGAGGCGAGCGTGCGATCCAAGCCGGTGCTCGCAGCGCTGTTCCATATCGCGTACATCCATGCCCGACGCATCAACCGCTGCAGGGATCTGTTCGTTGAAGTCAACCCGCGGCACGTCGTGTTTTACAAGCAGATGCTGGGCTTCGTCGATTGCGGACCCGAGCGGCTCGATTCGCGCGTCGGTGCTTGCGCGGTCCTGTTGCGGCTCGACCTCGCCTATGCAGAGCGCGAAATCGTCAAGCTTGGTGGCCGTACCGAGCTTGCACGCACGCAGCGATCGCTCTACCCGTATTTTTTCGCGCCGAGCGAGGAGAACCAGGTCGAGCGGCGGCTCCGTGCGGTGGGCTGATCAGAAGCTGTAGCGCACTTCCGTATAGACGCGATCGCGGTTGTCGAATTGGCCGAACAGGCCGAGCGGCGGCCCGTCGAAGATGTCCACGCCGGCGATCAGCGTCCAGTTCGGCTGGAAGCCCCAGATCAACCGGGGGCGCACCATCCAGTCGTTGCGATTGAGGCTCGCGATATAGAGCACCTCGACCTCGAGCCGGCTCGCGAGCTTGTGGTTGACGAGCAGGCTGTATCCGGGCTCGTTGCGCTTGTAGACGAGGTCGGGATCGTGATCGAAGAACGTGCGGTTGAATAGCTGCACGTTGAATCGCGTGTCCTGCTGCAGCGTGAAATCGAGTCCGCCGACGAGGTCGAGCGTGTTCTGGCGCACGACGCCGTCGTCGTCGTCGAGACTGACGGTACTGTAGCTGCGACCGCGCGTATACACGGCCTCGGCCTTGAACACTACCGGACCGAAGTCCTTCGCCAGCGTGCCGCCCAACTGGTCGATGCGGTCGTGACGCGCCTGGTAGACGAACGCCGGTTGCGGCGTCGTGACGATCTCGCGGTAGAACGTGGGCTGCGCGTCACGGCTACCGTAGTAGAAGCCCGACATGTCGAAGCCGTCGCGCAGCAGCGAGAATCGCACCCCGATGTTGGTGTTCGAAAGCTTGCGCTTGGGAAACTGCTCGTTGTCGAACAGCGTCGCGAAGCCGGGCGGCGGGGACGGCACCGCGGGGAAGAACTCGGCGCCGGGCTTGCCGATCTCGTCGTAGCTCGGAACGGGAATCCAGACCAGCTCCGCGTGGAAATCGTCCTTGAAGTATTCGGCGCGCGCGGCCCATTGCGGAATGCGCAGCACCTCGAAATCCGGAAGGATGAATTCCCGCAGGTCCTTCGCAGAAACCACGTCCGCGAAGAACAGCCCCACCATCTCGCCCCAGACGACGTGCTGGCGGCCGAGACGGAAATCCCAGTCGCCCGCGCCGAAATCGAGGTAGTTCTCGCGGACGAGGAAGTTCACCCGCTGGTCGCTTTTGACGTCCGACGGATAGAAATTCGTGGCGTCGTACACGAAGTCGTAGTCGAGCCTTGCGCCGATTTTGTACTTGATGCTATCCGTGAGAGCGCCCTGGCCGTCGAGCTCGGCGCGTACGAGCATCTTCGACCAGTGATCCGGCTCGCCGTACGTGTACGCGAGCTCGCCCCTGACGAAGCCGCGCCACGCAATGGTGGGTCCAGGCGATTCCCTTTTTGCCGACGCGTCGTCGCCGAACAGCGCGTCGCGCGATTGCGCATGCGCCGCCTGGGACGCCGCTGCGAGGCAACAGGCCGCGGCAGCGAGCGCAAGGCGACCGCGTAAATCCGACCAGCGAATTGCAAAAACTGTCATCCCCGGCTCTCGCGATGGGTTCGTGGCGTCATCAGGCGACTTGGCGGCGGTACGCATTGTATTCACGTTCGGCGTCGCGTGCCGGCGGCCGATCGGATCCGCTGACAATCCCCGAGTTTCCCGCACCTCCTCGCCTCGCGACGTTCATCGGATGGACGCCGGGCGTTGCGAAACCATCGGCTATGATTGCCGGCCCGAATTGCGGCGATCGTCCGCCCCGGACGCATGCGAGTCGCGTTTGGCACGAAGCCTGCTAGATCGCCGGCTTGTCCCGACATTCGGGACGTAGCACTCCTGTATGATCGTCATTTCGAATTCCCGACACGCGGAGGATGCATGGATCAACTCGTGAAACGGGTCAGTGGCGCCGGAATTCGACGCGCCGGCCTGCTGTTCGGGGTCATCGCCATGGTTGCACTCGCAGGCTGCGCGACCGACAAATTGCCGCCCGTGCCGGCCACCGGACCGAGTGTCGACTACAACTACCACATCGGTGTCTCCGACACCGTCAACGTCATCGTCTGGCGCAATCCGGAACTCTCGATGAGCGTGCCCGTGCGGCCCGACGGCAACATCACGACGCCGTTGATCGACGATCTGCCGGCCTGGGGCAAGACGCCGACGCAGCTCGCGCGTGACATCGAGCAGGCGCTCGTCAAGTACATTCGCGATCCGGTCGTCACGGTCATCGTCACCGGCTTCACCGGACCCGCGAACGAGCAGATACGCGTGATCGGCGAGGCCGCGAAGCCGCAGGCGCTCGCGTACCGCAAGGACATGACGGTGCTCGACGTGATGATCCAGGTCGGGGGGCTCACCGATTTCGCCGACGGCAACGCCGCGCGCATCTTCCGCGTGTCCGAGGGCGGCAAGCTCTACAGCGTGCGTCTGCGCGACCTCGTCAAGCGCGGCGACATCACCGCCAACGCCGACATCCGGCCGGGCGACATCCTGATCATTCCGCAAAGCTGGTTCTGACGGAGCGGCTCTCTTCCCGCCCGCCGGCGCGACACCCTAGGAAAGCCAAAGCACCATGCAGGAAGTCTTCCAGCAGATCATCGGCCTGTTGCGGGGCATCTGGCACCGCCGCTGGATTGGCCTCGCCACCGCGTGGATCGCCGCGATCGTAGGCGTCGCGCTGGTCTACCGGATACCCGAGCGCTACGAGGCCACCGCGCGCGTCTACGTCGACACCGAATCGCTGCTGCGGCCGCTGCTCGCGGGGCTCGCGATCCAGCCGAACCTCGACCAGCAGGTTTCGCTGATGAGCCGCACGCTGATCAGCCGGCCCAATGTCGAGCGGCTGATCCGCATGGCCGACCTCGACCTGCGCGCGCCGTCGAACGCCGAGCGCGAGGAGCTGATCGACACGATCACGAAGTCGATCAAGCTCGAAGGCAACGTCGCCGCAAACCTGTATGTCATCAGCTATCGCGACCAGAACCCCAACCAGGCGCGCAAGGTCGTGCAATCGCTGCTCACGATCTTCGTCGAGTCGAGCCTCGGCGACAAGCGGCAGGACACGCAGACGGCCGTCAAGTTTCTCGACGACCAGATCAAGAACTACGAGCAGAACCTGCAGGCGGCCGAGAACCGCATCAAGGACTTCAAGCTCAAGTACATGGGGGTCGCCTCCAACAGCCAGGGGCAGGACTATTTCGGGCGCGTCGCCGGCCTGAACATGGCGATCGAGAACGCGAAGGTCGATCTGCAGGCGGCGGAGCAGGCGCGCGACGCGTACAAGAAGCAGCTGACCGGCGAGGAGCCGGTGTTCCTGCCGGGGCCCATCGAGTCCGCGGGCGAGGCGGTTCCCGAGCTGGATGCGCGCATCGACGCGCTCAAGCGCGATCTCGACACGCTGCTGCGCAAGTACACCGACCAGCACCCCGACGTCGTCGCCACCAAGCGCCTGCTCGACCAGCTCGAAACGGAGCGCAAGCAGGCGCTCGAGGAACGCCGCAAGGCGATGGCCGGACGCAAGGGGCCGTCGGCGATCGACCAGAGTCCCGTGTTCCAGCAGATGAAGATCTCGCTCGCCGACGCCGAAGCCGCGGTCGCTTCCGCGCGCGCCAAGCTCGGGGGCCTCGAGGCGCAGCAGCGCGTGCTGAAGTCGCAGGCTCAGCTCGTGCCGCAGGTCGAGGCCGAGTTCACGCAGCTCAATCGTGACTACGATGTGCAGAAGGCGACGTATCAGAGCCTGCTCGCGCGCCGCGAATCCGCGACGATGGGCAAGGACGTGCAGGACACGAGCGGCGCGCAATTCCGCGTGATCGACCCGCCGCGCGTGTCGCCGCAACCGGTCGCGCCGAATCGCCTGGGCCTGCTCGGCATCGCGTTCGCACTGTCGCTCGCGGCAGGCCTCATCGCGAGCCTTGTCGCGAGCCAGATCGCGCCGATCTTCCACGAGGCTCGCACGCTGCGCGACGTGGCCAAGCGGCCGATCCTCGGCATGGTGTCGATGCTGCCAAGCGAAGCGCTGCAGCGTGCCCGGCGCCGGAAGTCGTGGCTGTTCGCCGGAGGGCTCGGCGGCTTGATCGCCGCATTCAGCGCGGTGTTCGCCGTCGTGCTGCTGATCGGCCGCGCGGCGTGAGGGGAGGGTCCATGATCGCGCAGGGCCGCCCCAAGCGTGAATTAGCCCCGAAGCGCGCAGCGCGGAGGGTATGCCAATGAGCAGCCTCATCGAACAGGCCGCCAAGCGGCTGGAGGAACTCCGCCGCGCGGGGGTCGAGACGCCCGAAGGCGCCGCTGTACCGGGCGAGGGTCAGCAGGGCTCGCTGTCGACGCCCGAGGCGATGATCCTGGCGCTCGAGGCGCGCGGTCATTCGCAGGCGCTCGCGCCGCGTCCGCGCGACGAGCGCAGGGAGGCGCCGGTGCGGCGCGAGGCGCGTCCCGCCGCCGAGCCCGACCCGTCGCGGCGCATCGAGATCGATTTCGCCCGGCTGAAGGCGCGCGGCTTCGTGACGCCGAACGATGGATCGTCGCAGATCGCCGAGGAATTCCGCGTCATCAAGCGGCCGATCATCCGCAACGCGATCGGGTCGTCGGCCGTCCGCAACGGCAACCTCGTCATGGTCACGAGCGCGCTGCCCGGCGAAGGCAAGACGTTCACGTCGCTCAATCTCGCGCTGTCGATCGCGACCGAGATCGACAGCACGGTGCTGCTTGTCGACGGCGACGTCGCGCATCCGTCGATTCCGGAGATCCTCGCCGCGCCGCACGGCCCCGGCCTGCTCGACCTGCTGACGCGCGACGATCTCGATTTCGCCGACGCGCTGCTCAAGACCAACGTCGACAAGCTGTCGCTGCTGCCGGCCGGATCGCGGCACCGGCGCTCGACCGAGCTTCTCGCGAGCGCGCAGATGGCAGCGCTGCTGCGCGAGACCGCATCCCGCTACTCCGACCGGATCGTCATCTTCGATTCGCCGCCGCTGCTTGCCACGACGGAAGCGCGCGTGCTCGCTGCCAACATGGGGCAGATCGTGATGGTGGTGGCCGCCGACGCGACGTCCCAGCACGCGGTCACGCAGGCGCTCGCCACGGTCGAAAGCTGCGAGGTCGTGCTGATGGTACTGAACAAGGCCAAGCGAACCGACGTCGGCACCTACTATGGTTATTACTCGAGCGACGGGGCGGGCTAGCGCGGCAGGCGCGGGCAGCCGGTCGCCGCGCGCGCGCGTTTCCTTTGCAGCGGGCGCGTATCGAAGGCCGATGATCATGCTGGCGGGCGTTCTCGCCGCCGGCGCCCCGCTCGCGCAGGCGCAGACGTGGAAGATCACGCCGGCGGTTTCCTGGGAATCGACGTTTACCGACAACGTCAACCTCGCGTCTTCGGACCGCAAGGAATCCGACTGGATCAACCAGATCTCGCCGACGTTGCAGTTCTCATGGGTCAGCGCGCACACGCGCGCCGCCGGGCGCATCGGGCTGCCCGTGCTGCTCTACGTGAATCGTTCGGAGAGCAACGAGGTGCGGCCGGAGGTGGCGGTCACGGCGACGTGGGAGGCGATCGAGCGGTTTTTCTTCATCGACGCGGCGATCAACGTCTCGCAACAGTTTCTCTCGCCGTTCGGCGCCACGCCGAACAATCTCGGCAACGTCACCAACAATCGCTACACGGCGCGGAACTACACGATCAGTCCGTACATCCGCGGCCGCACGGGCGAAAACGTCGAATACGAGTTGCGCGACACCATGAACTGGTCGAATGCCAGCCAGATCGAGACCCAGGGCGTCGGCCAGACAGGCAACTCGAACGAGATTCGCGGCTTCGTCGGGCGCAACGCGCGGCCGACCGGATGGTCGTTCGAATACAACCGCACGGACGTCAAATTCACGAACCAGAACTCGGAAATCACCGAGATCGCCCGCGCCCGCGCCCTGTACGGGCCCGACCCGACGCTGCAGTTCTCGCTGATCGGCGGCTACGAGAACAACCGGTTCGCGTTCACGGAGGAGAAGGGCGCCGTCTATGGCGGCGGGATCTCGTGGCATCCCTCGGAACGGACGCAACTCGACGCGACGCTCGAGCACCGTTTCTTCGGCGCCGGCTACAACGTCACGTTCAACCATCGCTGGCCGCTGTCCGCCTTTTCGATCCATGCCTCGCGTGACACGACCAGCTTTCCGCAGCAGCTCGCGAGCCTGCCAGCCGGGGCGAACGTCAGCACGCTGCTGAACTCGATCTTTGCCTCGCGCATCCCCGATCCCGTGGAGCGCCAGGGCGTCGTAGACGACATCATCCGCAACCGCGCGCTGCCCGGAACGCTGTCGACGCCTGTCGTGCTTTTCACCGAGCAGATCTCGCTGCTCGAGCAGTTTTCGGCGACGTACGGCATTCTCGGCGCGCGCAACGGCATTTTCTTCACGGCCTATCGGTCGAAGGACGAACCGATCGGAAACCGCGGCGATGTCGTCCCGCCGTCGGTGCTGCAGGACATCAACCGCAACAACACGCAAGTCGGCGCGAGCGTCGCCTGGACGCATCAGCTGATGCCCACGGTGACGCTCGGCACCGACGTCAACTGGTCGCGCACGACGTCCAACGAGTCGACCTCCGTCGTCACGCGCGATTTCACGGTCAACGGCCTGCTATCGGCGGCGCTTTCCGCGCTGACGACCGCGTACGGCGGAATCCGCTATCAGGACCAGAATCCGAACACGGGCCCCGGTTACAAGGAGTTCGCGGTGTTCGTCGGCCTCACGCACCGGTTCAACTGATGTACGAAACTTACTACGGGCTGTCCGGCAAGCCGTTCCAGCTCAATCCCGACCCGTCGTTCTTCTTCGGCAGCCGCGGCCACAAGCGCGCGTTCGCGTACCTGCAATACGGCGTCTACCAGAGCGAAGGCTTCATCGTCATCACGGGCGAGGTCGGCGCCGGCAAGACGACGATCGTGCGCAACCTGTTCGAGCAGCTCGATCGCAGCCAGCTCGTGGCGGCGCAGCTCGTCAGCACGCACCTCGACGCCGACGACATGCTGCGCGCGGTGTCGACCGCATTCGGGCTCCCCACGCGCGCCGTCGACAAGGCGACGCTGCTCGCGTCGCTGGAAGCTTTCCTGTGCCAGCTCGCGATCGAGCGCAAGCGAGCGCTCCTCGTCGTCGACGAGGCGCAGAACCTGTCGCCGCGCGCCGTCGAAGAGCTGCGAATGCTGTCGAACTTCCAGTTCCAGGACCAGGCGCTGCTGCAGAGCTTCCTGATCGGCCAGCCGGAGCTCCGCGCGATGATGCAGAGCCCGCAAATGCAGCAGCTGCGGCAGCGGGTCATCGCCTCCTACCATCTCGGCCCGATGGACAAGCAGGAGACGCAGGGGTACGTCGAGCACCGGCTCGCGCACGTCGGCTGGAAGGGCGACCCGAAATTCGGCGCCGACGCGCTCGACCTGATCCACACGATCAGCGGCGGCATTCCGCGCCGGATCAACCTGATGTGCAACCGGCTGATGCTCGCCGGGTTTCTGGGCGAGAAGCACGCGTTCAACGCGGCCGACGTGCAGGCGATCGCGCGCGAGATCCGCGAGGAGCTGGGTCCCGAGGCCGCGTCGCTCGCCGCAGTGCCGAGCGCGGCGCGCGACGCACCGGTGGGCGCCGCGCCCGCGCGCGCGCCGGACGCGGTCTTTCTCGAGCACGTACGCGACATCGAGGATCGGATGGATCGCCTCGAAAAGACCGTCGGCACCGCCGTCGACCTGCTGCACCGCCTGCTGCACCCCGAGCGCCCGACGACGAAGCCGGGCACGCCGGCGAAACGCTGATGGGCGAAATACTCCGGCCGCTCGGTCCGCTCGCATGCGTGGTCGGCGCGCGCCCGAACTACATGAAGATGGCGCCGCTCGTCCGCGCATTCGGCGCGCGCCGCAGCCTTCCCGGCGCGGTGCTGATCCATACGGGCCAGCATTACGACCTGGCGATGAACGAGCGCCTGTTCGCCGACCTCGGCATGCCCGCGCCCGATCTCAATCTCGAGGTCGGCTCCGGCACTCACGCCGTGCAGACGGCCGAGGTGATGCGGCGCTTCGAGCCCGTGGTCGACGAGCTCAAGCCGAGCTGCGTCGTCGTCGTGGGCGATGTCAACTCGACGCTCGCGGTCAGCCTCGTCGCGAGCAAGAAAGGCACGCCGGTCGTGCACGTCGAGGCGGGGCTGCGCAGCTTCGATCGCGGCATGCCCGAGGAGATCAACCGCGTGCTGACGGACCAGATCGCGGACGTTCTCTATACGACCGAGCGCGACGCGGCGGCCAATCTCGCGCGCGAGGGCATCGACGCGACGCGCGTGCGCTTCGTCGGCAACGTGATGATCGACTCGCTGCGCGCGCATTTGCCGCGGGCCGTGGCGCCTGCCGACACGCTTGCGCACGCCGGCGTCGATGCGGGCCCCTACCTGCAGGCGGGCGGGTTCGGCGTGGTGACGCTGCACCGGCCGTCGAACGTCGACCATCCGGACGCGCTGGGCGAAGCGCTCGCGCTGCTGCGCGACGTGGCCGGCCGCGTGCCGCTGATCTGGCCGGTGCATCCGCGCACGCGCGCGAACATCGAGCGGTTCGGCTTCGCCTCCCTGCTCGAAGGCGCACCGATCGCGCTCTTGCCGCCGCAAGGCTACCTCGAGATGCTCGGCCTGCTCGCCGGTGCGCGCGTCGTGCTCACCGACTCCGGCGGCATCCAGGAGGAGACGACGGCGCTCGCCGTCCCTTGCCTGACGATGCGCGAGAACACCGAGCGTCCGATCACGGTTTCGCAGGGCACGAACACGCTCGTCGGCCGTGATCGCACCCGCGCTGCCGCGTGCATGGACGAGATCCTGCAAAACGGCGGCAAGCGCGGCCGCGTGCCCGAGTTGTGGGACGGCGACGCTGCGGGGCGCATTGCCGCCGATCTCGAGCAATGGCTCGCGCGCCGGCAGGCCGCGCTCGAGCCGCGTCGGTCATGACGGCTCCCGGGCTGCCTTCGCACGAATACCGCGGCCTGGCGCAGGCCGGCGCCGACACGCGCGTCGGCGCGGCGCCCGCGGTCACGGGTGCGGGCGCGACGACGATCGTCAACGCGATGACGATCGACGTCGAGGACTACTTCCAGGTCTCGGCGTTCACGCCGCACGTCGATCGCGCGGCCTGGGACACGACGGAATGCCGCGTCGAGCGCAACGTCCATCGGATCCTCGGCCTGCTCGCCGACGCGGGTGCGAGCGCGACGTTCTTCACGCTCGGGTGGATCGCCGAGCGCTATCCGCGGCTCGTGCAGCGGATTGCGGGTGCGGGACACGAGGTCGCGAGCCACGGCTTCGCGCATTTCCGCGCGAGCGAGCAGACGCCCGCCGAGTTCCTGGCCGACATCCGGCTCGCGAAGGCGGTGCTCGAAGACGTCGCCGGCTGCGAGGTTCGCGGCTATCGCGCGCCGAGCTTCTCGATCGGCGACAAGAACGCCTGGGCGCACGACGCGATCGCGGAAGCAGGTTATCGCTACAGCTCCAGCATCTATCCGATCCGGCACGATCACTACGGCGTGCCGGATGCGCCGCGCTTCGCGTACGAAGTGCGGCCGGGACTGCTCGAGGTGCCGGTGGCGACGGTGCGCCTGCTGGGCACCAACTTTCCCGCAGGCGGTGGCGGCTATTTCCGCCTGCTGCCGTATCGGATGTCGCGCTGGTCACTGCGGACGATCAACGCGCGCGACCGCCAGCCCGCCATGTTCTATTTCCATCCGTGGGAGCTCGATCCCGAGCAGCCGCGCGTGCCGGGCGCGGGCGCGAAGACACGCTTCCGCCACTACGTGAACCTGGAGCGGACAGCGCCGCGCCTCGCGCGCCTGTTCCGCGACTTTCGCTGGAGCCGCGCGGACACCGTATTCCTGCCCGGCGGCGCATGATGAGCGGCATTGCCACGGCCACGGTCGAGTGGACGCCGTCGCTTGCCGCGCCGCTGCGTGTGCGCGCGTTCGAGGCGGGTGATGCCGCGCGCTGGGATCGATTCGTCGAGCAATCCCCGGATGCGACATTCTTCCACCGCTCTGCCTGGCGCGGCATCGTCGAGGACGTTCTGCGTCATCGCTGCCACTTTCTGCTCGCGGAGCGGGGCGACGCGGTGTGCGGCGTGCTCCCGCTTGCCGAGACGAAGAGCCGGCTGTTCGGCCACGCGCTCGTGTCGCTGCCGTTCTGCGTCTACGGCGGTCCCGCGGCCGACGACGCCGAGGCCGCATCCGCGCTCGTGCAGGCGGCGGTCGACCTTGCGCAATCGCTGCGTGTCTCGCATCTCGAGCTGCGCAACCGGGCGCCGCGCTGCGCCGGCTGGCCAAGGCAGGAGCTCTACGTCACGTTTCGCAAGCCGATCCTGCCCGACGCCGCCGAAAACCTGAAAGCGATTCCGCGCAAGCAGCGCGCGATGGTGCGCAAGGGCATCGCCCACGGCCTGCGCGGCGAGATCGATAGTGGCGTCGACCGGTTTTTCGAGCTCTATGCCGACAACGTCCACCGCCACGGGACGCCGCCGCTTTCGAAGCGCTATTTCGCGCGCCTGCGCGAAGCGTTCGGAGCGGACTGCGAGGTGCTGACCGTCGCCGATGCGCAGGGGCGGCCGGTCAGCGGCGTGCTGTCGTTCTACTTCCGCGACGAGGTGTTGCCGTACTACGCGGGCGACACCGCCGCCGCGCGCGACCTGGCGGCCAACGACTTCAAGTATTGGGAGCTCATGCGGCGCGCGTCCGAGCGCGGCGTCAAGGTATTCGACTACGGCCGCAGCAAGCGCGGCACCGGCTCGTTCGATTTCAAGAAGAACTGGGGATTCGAGCCGTCGCCGCTCGCGTACGAATACAAGCTGCTCACGCGTGACAGCGTGCCGCAGAACAATCCGCTGAACCCGCGCTACCGCGCGTTCATCGCGATGTGGCGGCACATGCCGCGGCGCGCCGTGAACCTGATCGGGCCGCACATCGTGCGGCACCTTGGATGAAGCGCGACGCGCTGCCGATCGCGCTGCCCGCGGCTCGCCCGACGGACGAGGCTGCGGCGCGCTGGCGCTACGCGCTCGTGCTGCTCGGCGTCACGCTTGCCTGGATCTTCGCGTGGTACTTCGACACCGCGAAGGCGATGGCGGGCATCTGGGCGCGGTCGGAAACGTTCGCGCACGGCTTCATCGTTGCGCCGATTTCGCTGTGGCTGATCTGGCGGATGCGCGCGACGCTGCGCACGCTTTCACCCCGGCCGTCGTGGGTCGCCGTGCCTGCGCTGGCCGTCGCCGGCTTCGCGTGGCTGCTGGGCGACGTCGGTGCCGTGAACGCCGTTTCGCAAGCCAGCTTCGTGACGCTCGTCGTGCTGGCGGTTCCGGCGATCCTCGGCATCGAGGTCGCGCGGGCCATGACGTTTCCGCTGCTGTTCCTGTTCTTCTGCGTGCCGTTCGGCGAATTCCTGTTACCGGTGCTGATGGAGCGCACCGCCGACTTCACGGTGCTCGCGGTGCGGGCGAGCGGCGTCCCCGTCTATCGCGAAGGGCTGCACTTCGTGATCCCGAGCGGCCGCTGGTCGATCATCGAGGCCTGCAGCGGCATCCGCTACCTGATCGCGTCGCTGATGGCCGGGACGCTGTTCGCGTATCTCAGCTATCGCTCGACGAGCCGGCGGATCGCCTTCATCGGCGTCGCAATCGCGTTGCCGATCGTCGCGAACTGGCTGCGCGCCTATATCATCGTCATGCTGGGGCACCTGTCGGACAACCGGATTGCGGCCGGCGTCGACCACCTGATCTACGGCTGGGCGTTCTTCGGCCTCGTGATGCTGCTCATGTTCTGGGTTGGCGCGAAATGGCGCGAGGAACCCGCTGCGGTGGGGAGCGCAGCCGCAATTGCTCCGGGATCGTCGTCGGCTGTCGACCCGGCCGTGCCCGGCGATGCGTTCGCGCGCGGTGCGATGGCGACGGGCTGGCCGGTCTTCGCCGCGGTGCTCGTCGTAACCGCGCTGTGGCCCCTTGCGCGTATCGCCGCCGACATGCGGACGGCACACGCGGCCGTGTCGCTCGGCACGATCGAAGTTCCCGGTTGGACGACCGAGACCGCTCCCGAGGGCGCCTGGGCGCCGCATTTCGAGAATCCTTCAGCGGTGCGCCACGTCGTCCTGCGCAAGGATGGCACCGCCGTCGGCATATACATCGCCTATTACCGCGGCCAGGATTTTGACCGCAAGCTCGTGAGCTCGAACAACGTGCTCGTCCGCAGCTCGGACACCTCGTGGACGAGGCTCGCCGAGGCGTCCGCCAGCGTCGCCATCGACGGCGCGACGCGCACGATCGTGTCGGCGCGCATCCGCGGCGACGCCGATCGCGTGTTGCGCGCATGGAAGTGGTACTGGATCGACGGAAACCTGACGGCGAACGACGCGTGGGCGAAGGCCGCGATCGCGTGGTCGAAGCTCACCGGCCACGGCGACGATTCGGCGCTCGTCGTCGTGTACACCACCGACGGCGAGGCGGCGGCGGCCACGCTGCAGTCGTTCGTGCACGACGCGTGGCCGTCGATTTCGGCGATACTGACGAGCGCGAGGCAATCCAAATGAGTGCGGTCGATTCCCGCCCGCTGATCGCGCACGTCGTCTACCGCTTCGACATCGGCGGGCTCGAGAACGGCGTCGTCAACCTGCTGAACCGCCTGCCGCGCGAGCGCTGGCGGCACGCGGTCGTGGCGCTCACCGAGGCTACGTCGTTCCGCGCGCGCGTGCAGCGCGACGATGTGCGCTTCGTCGAGTTGCACAAAGGGCCGGGTCACGGCATCGGGCTGCTGCCGCGGCTGACGCGCATCCTGCGAGAGCTCGCGCCGGACGTCGTGCACACGCGCAACCTGGCGGCGCTCGAAGCGAGCCCGGCGGCGTGGCTCGCCGGCGTGCCGGTTCGCGTGCACGGCGAGCACGGCCGCGACGTCGGCGATCTCGACGGGTCCTCGCGCAAGTATCGTCTCGTTCGCCGCGCCTACCGACCCTTCGTCAGCCACTACGTCAGCGTGTCGCGCGATCTCGAGCGCTATCTCGTCGACGCGGTCGGCGTGGCACCCGCGCGCGTGACGCGCATCGTCAATGGCGTCGATACCGACATGTTCCGTCCGGCAAATGGCGGGCAACGCCCCGACGGCTGTCCGTTCACCGGCAGCGATCATTGGCTGATCGGCACGGTGGGCCGCCTGCAGGCGGTCAAGCACCAGGTGCTGCTCGCGCACGCGTTCGTCCGCATGCTCGAGCTCGCACCCGACTTGCGCGATCGGCTGCGGCTCGTGATCGTCGGCGACGGTCCGCTGCTGCCGGAAATCCGCGCGGTGCTGGCGGCGGGCAGTGCGCAGGACCTCGCGTGGCTGCCGGGCGCGCGCAACGACGTGCCGGGCATCCTGCGCGCGCTCGACGTCTTCGTGCTGCCGTCGCTCGCCGAAGGCATCTCGAACACGATCCTCGAGGCGATGGCGAGCGGGCTGCCGGTCGTTGCCACCGAAGTCGGCGGCAATGCCGAGTTGGTCGCGCACGGCGAGACGGGAACGATCGTGCCCACCGACGATGCGGGCGCGCTGGCAGAGGCCTTGCTTGCGTACGCGCGCGATGCGGACGCCGCGCGCGCGGCCGGGCGGGCGGCGCGCGCACGCGCGGATCGTCTGTTCAGCCTCGACGCGATGGTGGCGCAGTATGCTGCGCTGTACGAGCGGCTGCTGCAGGGACGGAAGAGCCGCGCGGCTGCTGGCTCGCCGCTGCACGCCACCACGGGAAGTCACTGACATGTGCGGAATCACCGGCGTGTTCGATACGCGCGGGCGGCGCGACGTCGACCGATCGACGCTTGTCCGCATGAACGAGTCGCAGCATCATCGCGGCCCCGACGAGGTCGGGATGCACGTCGAGCCGGGCGTCGGCCTCGGCCACCGGCGGCTGTCGATCATCGATCTCGCGACCGGCCAGCAGCCGCTGTACAACGCGGACGGGAGCGTCTGCATCGTCTACAACGGCGAGGTCTACAACTACCAGGACCTGATCGCCGAGCTTTCGGCGCTCGGGTACGTCTTCCGCACGCGCAGCGACACCGAAGCAATCGTGCACGCGTGGGAAGCGTGGGGCGAGGATTGCGTGCGGCGCCTGCGCGGCATGTTCGCGTTCGCGATCCACGATCGCAACCGCGAGACGCTCTTCCTCGCGCGCGACCGGCTCGGCGTGAAGCCGCTCTATTACGCGCTCACGGACGACGGCACGCTGCTCTTCGGCTCGGAGCTCAAGTCGCTGCTTGCGCATGGCAGCCTGCGGCGCGACGTCGATCCGCACGCCGTCGAGGAATATTTCGCGCTCGGCTATGTCGCCGAGCCGCGGACGATCTTCCACGGCGCGTGCAAGCTGCCGCCCGCGCACACGCTCGCCGTGCGGCGGGGCGAGCCGCTGCCGAAGCCTCGTGCCTATTGGGACGTGCGTTTCACCGGCGCCCATCCGATGTCGGCGGACGAAGCGCGCGACGAGCTGCTGCACCGGCTGTCCGAATCGGTTCGCTTGCGGATGATCGCCGAGGTTCCGCTCGGCGCATTCCTGTCGGGCGGCGTCGATTCGAGCGCCGTCGTCGCGGCCATGGCGGGCCTGTCGGCCACGCCGGTCAACACGTGCTCGATCGCGTTCGCCGATCCGGCGTTCGATGAGTCGCGCTACGCCGCCGAAGTGGCGCAGCGCTACGGCACGAATCATCACGTCGACCGCGTCGAAAGCGACGACTTCGACCTGATCGACACGCTGGCGCGCGTCTATGACGAGCCGTATGCGGACAGCTCGGCGATTCCGACGTACCGCGTCTGCCAGCTCGCACGCCGCCACGTCACGGTCGCGCTGTCGGGCGACGGCGGCGACGAGAGCTTCGGCGGCTACCGCCGCTACCGGCTGCACCTCGCCGAGGAGCGGCTGCGCGCCGCGATGCCGCTCGCGCTGCGGCGGCCGGTGTTCGGCCTGCTCGGCCGCGCGTATCCGAAGCTCGACTGGGCGCCGCGCGTGTTCCGCGCCAAGACGACACTCGAGTCGCTTGCGCGCGATTCCGTCGAGGCTTACTTCCACAGCGTGTCGTTCCTGCGCGAGCCATTGCGGCGGCAGCTCTACAGCGCGTCGTTCCAGGCCGAGCTCGGCGGTTACCGCGCGCTCTCGGTCTTCGAGCGCCACGCGCGCGCCGCGGACACCGACGACCCGCTCGCGCTGATCCAGTACCTCGACATCAAGACCTACCTGGTCGGCGACATCAACACGAAGGTCGACCGCGCGAGCATGGCGCATTCGCTCGAGGTGCGCGAGCCGCTGATGGACCACGAGCTGGTCGAATGGCTGGCGTCGCTGCCGTCCGAGCTCAAGATCCGCGACGGCGAGTCGAAGTTTCTGCTCAAGAAGGCGATGGAGACGCGCATTCCGGACGACGTCATCTATCGTCCGAAGATGGGGTTCGCCGTGCCGCTCGCGCGCTGGTTCCGCGGACCGCTGCGCGAGCGTGTTCGCGCGGCGCTCGACAGCGGCGGCGAGCTCGCCGGCTGCGGGATGTTCAATCCGGCCACGCTGGCGCGCATCGGCGACGAGCACCTGTCGGGCGTGCGCGATCACGGCACGCCGATCTGGACGCTGCTGATGTTCGAGGCGTTCCTGCGCAACGTCATGACGGGCACGGCGCAATCCGCGCCGCTCACGAAGGCAGCCTGAGCGCGGCGATGCGCATCGTGCACGTACTCGATCATTCGCTGCCGCTGCACAGCGGCTACGCGTTCCGCACGGCGGCGATCCTGCGCGAGCAGCGCGCGCTCGGATACGAGACGTTTCACCTGACGACGCCGCGCCATCGTGCCGCGGCGACGGGTGCCTGGACGCCGCGCGACGCGTCTGCGGCGAGCGAGACGGCCGAGGGCCTGAGCTTCGTTCGCACGCCCTTCACGGCCGGGTGGCGGTCGCGCGTGCCCGGCGCAGGGCCGTACCTCGACGAGATGCACGCGACCACGGTCCGGCTTGCGCAGCTCGTCGACCGCGTGCGTCCTGATGTCCTGCACGCGCACTCGCCGGTGCTGACTGCGATTCCCGCGCTGAGAGTCGGCCGCGGCGCCGGCGTCCCGGTCGTCTACGAAGTGCGCGCTTCGTGGGAGGATGCGGCAGTCGACCACGGGACCACTCACGCCCGCAGCTTGCGCTATGTCGCGACGCGCGCAGTCGAAACTTTCGCGCTCAGGCGCGCGGCACACGTGACGACGATCTGCGAGGGCCTTGCGCGCGAGATCGCGGCCCGCGGCATCCCGTCCCAGCGAATCACCGTGATTCCGAACGCGGTCGACACGAGCGCGTTTGCATTCGATGCGGTTCCGGACCGTGGCCTTGCGCGCCAACTCGACCTGCAGGACGCAGTGGTTCTTGGTTTCATAGGGTCGTTTTACGGCTACGAAGGCCTCGAGCTCCTCGTCGAAGCCTTCGCGAAGTTCGCGATGCGGCGCTCGAACGTGCATCTGCTGTTTGTCGGTGGAGGGCCGCGCGAGGACGCGCTCAAGGCGCGCGTGACCGAACTCGGGTTCGACGATCGCGTTCGATTCGTGGGGCGCGTCGCGCACGACGACGTTCACCGGTACTACAGCATCATCGATCTCCTTGTGTATCCGCGGTTGCGGAATCGGCTGACGGAGCTCGTGACTCCGCTCAAGCCGCTCGAGGCCATGGCGCAAGGCCGGCTCCTGGTCGCATCGGATGTTGGCGGCCAGCGCGAGCTCGTACGCGACGGCGAAACCGGATTCCTCTTCCGCGCCGGCAGCGTCGATAGCCTGGTCGACAGGATCGATTACGTTCTAACATCTCTCGAGCGCCTCGCGCACGTGCGCGCGCAGGCGCGGCGCTTCGTGGAGACCGAGCGCACGTGGAAGGCGAGCGTCGCCCGGTACTGCACGGTTTACGACGATGTGCTGCGCGCCAGTGCCGCGTCGGTCCGACCGAACGCCACGGCGATTCGCTGATCGACGGGCGCCCGGCGATGTGGAAACGGTTCCAGGACATGCTTCGGTGTCCGCAGTGCGCGGGACGCTTGCGGATTGCAGTGTTCGCCGAGCGGGATGTCTCCCTCGAGAGCAAGCATGCGGAACAGGCGCGCGCGTGCGGCATTGCGGACGCTCGATTCTCGACCTACGTAGACGCTGGCGTTCTAATGTGTCCCGCCTGCGCCGCGCACTATCCGATCTTCGAAGGGCTCCCCGTGTTATTGCCCTACACGACGGCACTGCACGACGAATTTCGACGTCGCTTTTCGCGCGAGCTCGCCGCGTTTCCGGACTTGCGGTTTCCGAGCCGGGAGCCGGCGGAAGGCGAGCGCTTCGTCCAGAGCTCGTTTTCGACCGAGTGGCGATCGCATGAGTTTGACGACGTGATTTGGGAGATGGATTACGCCGATCACGAGCGGATTTTCCTGCTGGAGCTCGGTGGCTGCCGGCCGCGAGGGCCCCGCGACACGTTTCTGGACGCTGGGTGCGGTATCGGCGTCACGACCGCGCTTGCGCAGAAGAACTTCGGCGTGGATGCCGTCGGCGTCGACCTGAGCCTCGCGGCGCTGCGCGCGACGGCGCACAACCGTGATAATCCGTTTCTGCACTTCGTCCAGGCATCGGTGTTCTATCTGCCCTTTGCGGCCGAGGCGTTCGGCGTCATCTATTCGCGGGGCGTTCTCCACCATACGTATTCGACCGAAAAAGCCTTCCATTCGCTCGCAGCCCATTGCAGTCCCGGAGGATCGATGTTTTTGTGGGTTTACGGGCCGCGGTCGACCAACGACAACGTGATGCGGCGCGGGCTGTTCGTCGCCGAGCATGCTGTGCGCGGGCTTTTGCGCGGGCGAGACGACGGCGTGCTCGCCAAAGCCATACTCACACCGCTCGCCTGCGCATACATTGCATTCAACCGTACGCGCAGGCTGCGCGACCGGACGATCCAGCCGCACAACTTCCGGCGCGCGATGCACGCGGCCCGTGACCGTTTCACGCCGCAATTCGCGCATCGCCATGACCGTGAGGAGGTTTACACCTGGTTCGAGGCTGCGGGATTCATCGATGTCGAGGAGGTCGACTGGCGTGTCATGCCGTCGGCGGAACGCGATAACTACCGGCGCAATACCGGCGCTCGCGGGCGCAAAGTGCGGCTCGATGCGGTCCCCGTCGACAGGTCTGCGATCGGCGCGGTCAGCGCGCTCGCCGGAACCGCCTGAACTGACTCCCCGTATGTGTGGCATCCACGGCCTGTACAGCTTCGACGGCAGCGCGCCTTCGCGCGCCACGCTTTCGACGATGGGCGACCTGACGCGGCATCGCGGCCCGGACGATTTCGGCGCTCACATCGACGGCCCGTGCGGCATCGCCATGCGCCGCCTGTCGATCATCGACCTCGCCGGCGGCCACCAGCCGCTGACCAACGAGGATGGCACGCTGTGGCTCGTCGCCAACGGCGAGATCTACAACTATCGCGAGCTGTCGCACGAGCTCGCGGCGCAGGGTCATCGCCTTCGCACGGCTTCCGACTGCGAGACGCTGCTGCATCTGTACGAGCAGCATGGCGACGACTTCCTCGCCCGCGTGAACGGCATGTTCGCGTTCGCGCTGTGGGACGCAAGGCGGCGCCGCCTGCTCATCGGCCGCGATCGCCTCGGCATCAAGCCGCTCTACGTGTGGAACGACGGCAAGCGGCTCGTGTTCGCGAGCGAAGCGAAGGCGATCCTGGGCGTCCCGGGCATTCCCACGGAACTCGATCGCGAGGCGCTGGCGTCATACCTGGCGCTCGGGTACGTGCCGGCCCCGCAATCGATCTTCCGCGGCATTCGCAAGCTGCCACCCGCGACGCTTCTGATCGTCGAGAACGGGCAGGCGCGCGAGCGCCGCTACTGGCGGTTGCCGAGCCAGGTTGACGACGGCGTCGACGAGGCGACGTGGATCGCGCGGGTGCGTCATCGCCTCGAGGAGGCCGTGCGGCTGCAGATGGTGAGCGACGTGCCGATCGGCGCGTTTCTCTCGGGCGGCATCGATTCGAGCGCGGTGGTCGCCTTCATGTCGGCGCACAGCGATCGACCGGTCAAGACCTACGCGATCGGGTTCGACGGCGGCGGCGCGGAGAGCTTCTACAACGAGCTCCCGTATGCACGGCAGATCGCGGAGCGGTTTCACACCGATCACCACGAGATCCTCGTGCGCCCGGACATCGTGTCGCTGCTGCCGCGCCTTTTGTGGCACCTCGACGAGCCGATCGCGGATTCCGCGTTCGTCACGACGTACCTCGTGTCGGAGTTCGCGCGGCGCGACGTGACGGTGATCCTGTCGGGCGTCGGCGGCGACGAGCTCTTCGCCGGCTACCGCCGCTATCTGGGCAATCACTACAGCAGGCGCTTCGAGCATCTGCCCGCGGGCATGCGCCGCATCATGACGGCGCTGGGCGCGCGACTCCCCAGCGACCGGCACTCGCCGATGCTCAACACGATGCGCCTCGCGAAAGGGTTCCTCGCGAGCGCGGCGCTGCCGCTCGAGGAGCGCTACCGCTCGTACGTCGAGGTATTCGACGACGAGGCGGCGGCGGAGATGCTCCGCGCGCCGATGGCGGCCAACGGACACGCGCTCGCGGCTGCCTTCGCCGAGGCGCAAAGCGGCGACGATCTCAACCGTATGCTGGCGGTCGACGTCGCGACGCAGCTCCCCGACGATCTTCTGATGCTGACGGACAAGATGAGCATGGCGGTGTCGCTCGAGTGCCGCGTGCCGCTGCTCGACCACGAGCTGTGCGAGCTCGCGGCGGCGATCCCCGAGCGCATCAAGCTGCGCGGCGGGCGCCTCAAGCACGTGCTGAAGGAGGCGCTCGGCGACGTGCTTCCGCGCGGCATCCTCGAGCGGAAGAAGCGCGGCTTCGGCACGCCAATGGGAGCGTGGTTCAAGGGCGCGCTCGCGCCGCTCGTCCGGCAGATGCTTTCACCCGAGGCGATCGAGCGGCGCGGGCTGTTCGATCCGCGTGCGGTGTCCGAGCTGATCGCCGCGCACGACGCGAACCGCGTCGACGGCACCGACCGCCTGCTCGCGCTGCTCAATTTCGAGATCTGGGCCCGCCTCTATCTCGAAGGCCGCGCACCCGAGGACGTCGTCGACGAGATCAAGGTGGCCGCGGCATGAGGATTCTCTACGTCTGCCACCGCTTTCCGTTCCCGCCGAAGCGCGGCGGCAAGATCCGGCCGTTCAACATGATCCGTCACCTGCACGCGGCGCACGAGGTGACGGTTGCCTCGCTCGCCCGCTCGGCGGCGGAAGCGAGGGAGGGCGAGGGGATCGCGCCGTTCTGTGCGCGCTACGAAATGGCGGTCGTGAACGATGGCGTGCAGGCCGCGCGCATGGTTGCGCGCCTGCCGACGCCGGTTCCGTCGTCGTTCGGCTATTTCCATTCGGGGCAGCTCGCGCGCAAGGTGCGGCGGCTGCTGGCGGCGCAGCCGTTCGATCTCGTCTTCGTGCACTGCTCGTCGGTTGCGCACTATGTCGAGCATGTGACGGACATCCCGAAGATCCTCGACTTCGGCGACATGGACTCGCAGAAATGGCTTGAGTACGCGAACTACAAGCCGTTTCCGCTGAATCTCGGCTACCGGTTGGAAGGGATCAAGCTGGTCGCGGAAGAGAAGCGGCTCGCGCGCGCGTTCGACTTGTGCACGGCGACGACACGGGCGGAATGGCAGACGCTGGAAGACTACCGAACCGGGTGCGCGACGGACTGGTTTCCGAACGGCGTCGACAGCGAGTTCTTCGCGCCGACCGGCGAATCCTGCGATCCGGAGACAATCGCGTTCGTCGGGCGGATGGATTACTACCCGAACCAGGAATGCATGCTGGAATTCTGCGCGCGCACGCTGCCGCGGCTGCAAGCGCAGCGTCCGGGCGTGAAGCTTTCGATCGTCGGCGCCGACCCTTCGCCCGCCATCCGGAAGCTGGCGGCGCTCCCCGGAGTCACCGTGACCGGCTCCGTTCCCGACGTGCGGCCGTACGTCCGGCGCGCGGCGGTGATGGTTGCGCCGCTGAACATCGCGCGCGGCACGCAGAACAAGATCCTCGAAGCGATGGCGATGGGCGTGCCCGTCGTGGCGAGCCGCGTCGCCGCCGCGGGTGTCGACGGGGTGCCTGGCGAGCACCTGCTGGTCGGATCGTCGCCGGACGAGTATGCCGCGGCCATAAAGCGCCTCCTGGACGATGCGAGCGCTCGCGCACGCCTCGCCGCCGCCGGCCGCGACCGCATGCTGTCGCACCACGCCTGGCATCGCTCGATGCAGCGGCTCGACGGCATCATCGATTCGGTGTTTTCGCGCAAATCCGCGTCGGCGCGCGCCGCGGGCACGCGCAAGGGTGCGCTCGCGGCGGCGCTGCCGGCGCGCAGCCCTCAGTCGCGCACCTGACCGCGAGCGCCGCACCATGAACCTCAGCATCTTCGGATTGGGCTACGTCGGTGCAGTGTCGCTCGCGTGCCTCGCGCGCGACGGCCATCACGTCATCGGCGTCGACATCGACCGCAGCAAGCTCGACGCGATCGCGGCCGGGCGCACGCCCGTCGTCGAGGAGGGAATGGTCGACCTCGTCAAGTCGGTCGCGGCGAGCGGTCGCGTTCACGTCACGACGGACGTGAGCGAGGCCATCGGCGCGAGCGAGCTGTCGCTGATCTGTGTCGGCACGCCGTCCGCCGCGAACGGCAGCCAGGATTTGTCCGCCATCCTGCGCCTTGCCCGCGACATCGGCGCGGCGATCGCGCACAAGCGCGAGCCGCACGTGCTCGTATTCCGCTCGACGCTGGCACCGGGGACGGTCGAGGACGTCATCCGCCCGATCGTCGAGCGCGAATCGGGCAAGCACGACGGCGAGGATTTCCATCTGTGCTTCCAGCCGGAATTCCTGCGCGAGGGCAGCTCGATCCGCGATTACGACAAGCCGCCGTTCACCGTCGTCGGCGCCGGTCATGCGTATCCGGTGGACAAGCTGCGCGCGCTGTTCGGACATCTGCCGTGCCCGTTCCACGTGTCGTCGATCCGCGCGGCGGAGATGATGAAGCTCGCGTGCAACAATTTCCACGCGCTGAAGATCACGTTCGCCAACGAGACGGCGCGGCTGTGCGAAGCGCTGCGCGTCGATCCGTTCGAGGTCATGCAGCTGTTCTGCGAGGACACGCACCTCAACATCTCGAAGGCCTACCTGCGGCCCGGCTATGCGTTCGGCGGCTCCTGCCTGCCGAAGGACCTGCGCGCCACGATGCACATGGCGAAGCAGCGCGACGTCGACCTGCCGATGCTCGGCGGCATCCTCGGCTCGAACCGCCTTCACGTCGACCGCGCGGGCGACAAGGTGCTCGCGACCGGCAAGCGGCGCGTGGGCATCGTCGGCCTGTCGTTCAAGGCGGGCACCGACGATCTGCGCGAAAGCCCGATGGTGACGCTCGCCGAGCACTTGATCGGCAAGGGCCTGTCGTTGCTCGTCTACGACCCCGACGTGCAACTCTCCCGCCTGCTCGGCGCCAACAAGCGCTACATCGAGCAGCACCTGCCGCACATCGGCAACCTGCTGCGCGCCGACTTGCCCGCAGTCGTCGAGGCGTCCGACGTTCTGGTCGTCGGCGCGGCGGATGCGGCGACGCTCGAGCGGCTGCGCAGCCTCGTCCGCGGCGACCAGACGCTGCTCGACCTGGTCCGGATTCGCGACGCTGCTGCGTGGCCCTGCGCCGTGGAAGGGTTGTGCTGGTAGCGCCGCAGCCGGTGGCCGCCGGGCGCGCGGAGAAAACGGCGTCGACGGCGACGCCGCGAAGGCCTATCAGGCTGCTCACGCTTTCGACGCTGTTCCCAAACTCGCACAAGCCGAGGCACGGCATCTTCGTCGCGAATCGCCTGCGGCGCCTGTGCGATACGGGCCGCGTCGATGCGACGGTGATCGCCGCCTTGCCTCGCTTCCCCGGCAGGTATCGCGAATTCGCGGATGTGCCGCGCGAAGAGGACGTCGCCGGATTCCACGTGCGCCACCCGCGCTATCTCCACGTTCCGATGCTGGGCATGCGCCTGCAGCCGCGTGCGCTCGCGCGCGCATTGCTCGGTCAAATCGAGCGCTGCGGCCTGTCGAGCAAAGCGTTCGACGTCGTCGATGCGCACTATCTTTACCCGGATGGCGTGGCGGCCGCGGAGGTGGCCGAGGCGTTGCGGTTGCCGCTGGTGCTCTCGGCCCGCGGCAGCGACGTGAACCTGATTGCCAGCATTGCGTTCGCGCGCCGGCGCATGCTCGACGCTGCGCGGCGCGCCGAAGCGGTGATCGCGGTGTCGGCCGCGCTGGCGGCACGGATGGTCGCGATCGGCATCGACGAGCGGCGCATCCACGTGCTGCGCAACGGCGTCGACACCGCGGTGTTCGCGCCGTTCCCGCGTGTAGACGCGAGGCGCAGGCTTGGTTTCGACGAGCGTGGGCCGCTGGTGCTCGCCGTCGGCAATCTCGTCCCCGAGAAGGGATTCGATCTGCTGCTGCGCGCGATCGCCGACATGCCGGAGGTGCGCCTGGTCATCGTCGGCGAAGGGCCGCTCCGCACACCGCTGCAGGCGACGGCGAGACGCATCGCGCCGAAGCGCGTCGCGTTTCGCGACGACGTCGCGCAGTCCGAGCTGCGCTTCCACTATGCCGCGGCCGACGTGCTCGCATTGCCTTCGCTGCGCGAAGGCTGGCCGAACGTCGTGCTCGAAGCGATCGCGTGCGGAACCCCGGTGGTGGCAGCGGCAGTGGGCGGTGTTCCCGAAATGCTGTCGCCGCCGGCACCCGGCAGGATCGTGCCCGAACGCAGCGAGGACGCATGGCGCAAGTCGCTGCGGGACGTGCTCGCGGCCGGATACGACGTGGAGCAGGTTCGCCGGCACGCGCTGGCGTTCGGCTGGGACGACGTCGTCGAGCGCCAGTGCGCGCTGTACGAAGCGGTCGCCGCCGCGTGACTCAGTGCAGCGGCTCCGACTCCGGATGGGCGGGCGCGACCGCTGTACCCGTGTCGCGGATCCGCATCGCCAGCAACCGAGCGGCGAAGCGCCATCCCGTCTTGTCCCACGGCGTGAAGCGCGGCAGCTCGTACCGGTCCATGCCGGGTCGTGCCGTGCAGGGCGCCGTGCTGACGGCGCACCGGAAGCCCGCTTCCTTGACCATCGCCACATGCGCGCGGCCGTAGTCGCGTCCCGGCTGTCCGTTCGGATACGCGAACTGCGCGACCGGCTCGCGCAGAATGTCGATCAGCCGCTCGCGGCTCTGGTGAATCTGCGCGCGCGCAGCCGCGTCGTCGAGGTTCGCGAGAATCGGATGGTCGACGGTGTGCGCGCCGATCGTCACTCCGGACGCGCGCAGGCGCCGGATGCCGTCCTCGTCCAGCATGGGTCCGCGGCCGGGACGAACATCCAGCCGATGCTCGAGCTCCGCCACGGCCGCATGCCGCTCGTCGAACTCCAGGTACTTCGCGTTGTCGAGGATCGCATGCGCAGCGGCGACCCTGGCCCCGACGGTGGAGAGATCGAACGGCTCCACGCCAAGCGACGGAAAGGGCGCCGAAGTGCAGCGGGTGAGCTTGCACGCCTCGATCACGCGGTCGTTGAACATCCATCTGCCGTCGAGAAAGCCGGTGGAGACGAAGACGGTTGCCGGAACACGATGGGCGGCGAGAATCGGCGCGGCGACGTCGAGATTGTCGCGGTAGCCGTCGTCGAACGTGACCGCCAGCGCGCCGCGCGGCAGCGCATTCGCTTCGAGTCGCGTCACCGCTTCGTCGAGCGGGAGGACGGTGAAGGTCCCGGCGAGAATCGACACGATGCCATCGAACTCGGACGCAGTGAGATCACCCGGCCGGAACGGATCGCGCTCGGCGAGCACGCGATGGAAGAGCAGGATGCTGAGGCCGGGCCGGCGATCGGCTGCGCGCAAGGACCACCGCCGGATCCGCTCGAGGCGCGTTCGCCAGTAAGCTTCGGATCGCGGTTTCGCGATCGAGTCGTGCGCGGCTTTCCCGGGCGCCATCGCGATCACTCGGAAACGGGTGTGCGAGATCCGCGACGGCGGATTGTCTCGTGATTGCGCTTCATGCAGAATCCAACGCTGAATATCGGTAATATTCCCGAAGCATGATCAAGACACGCTCAACGATCGTGGCCGCCGTCGGCTTTTACGCCGCTCTCAACTGCGTCATGGGATCGGCTCAGCAAATCAATCCGTGCGGCGATCCGTTCAGAAATGCATTTGGTCCGTTCGATTACCGCACGGTACCCGCGGACAAGAAAATGATCGTTGAAGGGGCTCACTTCACGGCAGATATCGAAGGTTTCCGCAAGCACGGGAAAGCGAGCTACGTAGCGAACGACATCGACTACACGCTGCGTGTCTTTCCCAACCACCCGCGCGCTCTGCTTGCATTGTCGAAACTTTCCCTCAAGCTCAAGACAATGCGTCCGCCGGGCACGCAATGGACGGTCGATTGCTATTTTCAGCGCGCCATCCGCTACCAGCCCGACGACCCATCGGTGCGTCTGGTCTACGGGATCCATCTTACTCAATGGGGACGCCCCGATGTCGCACGTCAGCAATTGGAGCTCGCCGAGAAGAGTGCACCGGAGGAGGGCAACTTCCATTACAACCTCGGGCTCGCGTTTCTCGATCTCGGCGACACCGAGCGGGCGCTGAAGCACGCCAAGCGCGCGTACGCGCTGGGCTATCGGCTGCCCGGATTGCAGAGCCGGCTGGAAAAGCTCGGCAAATGGCGCGACGGGGACTAGGTCTGCCTGCGCTGCCCCCAACCGCCTGCGAGCGTCACACCCGACGGGTGTTGCGTGTTGCTGCGGCAGCGATCTCGGAAGGCTGGCCCTCGAGCGCGCCTTCTCCCCTGGGTCGCAACGGTTGAAAGTCGCGCCCATGATCGCGTACCGACTGTACGCCTCGACGGTCGCACTCTCAAATTTTCTCCGTGGCGAGAGCCAGCTTCAGCCAACCTACGTCCAGCGTGCCGGCGACCGGGTTCGGCGAAGCTTGTTCGACCTGCGCGATGTGATCGTTCACCGACGCGATCAGGTCGAACGAGGCGAGTTTCGCGGGGCACTCGTGCTGTACGCGGCGACGATCGGTGAATTCCATCCGCTCGTGCCGGTGATCGATGCTTACATGCACCGCCGTCCCGGTACGCCCGTCGTCGTGTTCGCGGGCCAATACCAGTACCTGGATGCCGTACGCGTGGCCTGCCCGAACGCCGCAATTGGCGTGCTGCCGCCGAGCGCACCGTGGCTCTACGATCGCCTGTTTCGCCTCCTCCAGCCGAAAGCCGTTGTGCTCGGAGAGGGACCGTGCCTTCCTTTGCACTTTCCGATCGCGTTCGATATGTCGCTCGCGGCAGCATGTGTCCGTCATCGTGTTCCAATGACAGTCGCAAATGCGACGCTGCATAAGCACTTCGCGTCATCGAGGCTCGACAAGCTCGAAGCGCGCCTGTTCGGCGGCCTGTACACACGTGCCATGCGCTTCTGGTATACGCCGAACGCGATCTTCAAGTCGTGGCTGGCGTCGGCGAGCGTGCCGGTCGAGCGCATCGTGGTGACCGGTGACCTTCGCTTCGATCGCCCGAACCGTGCCGGAAGCGTCTCGCCCGACCTGACCGCAATCCTCGAACACGTCAGCGCACTCGGTGTTCCAGTTATCGTCGCTGGTTCGGTAAACGCGATCGACGAGGAAGGCGCCGTGGTCGATGGGTGGTTGGAAGTCCGCGCGAAGCATGCGGGCGCCCGCCTGGTCATCGCGCCACGGCACGTCAACAATGCCGAGAACATGGAGAAGCTGTACGCCTATCTGCGCGCCAAAGGCACGCGTTTTGCAAGGCGTTCGGAGGGTGTCCCGGCTGCCAAGGACGCCGACGTGCTCGTCGTCGATGTCTTCGGAGAATTGCCGCACCTGTATTCAGTTGCCACGGTGGCCTATATCGGCCGCAATCACGGGGTGCTCGAGCCTTTGCGGTTCGAAGTGCCCACCGTGGTTGCGCCCCGCGCGGATTGGGGCCACGACTACGTCACGTTTCCGGCCTACATGCAGATGATCGACCAGGGAGGCATCATCGAAGCCGCGGACAAGCGCCTTCTGGGACGGATTTTCCTGCGCGTAATCGATGAGCCAGGCTACGGCCGCGCTGTCGTCGACAATGCGTTGCGGGTCGCCGAAAGCGAGCGCGGTGCAGGCAACCGCATTGCGGAGCACCTGGATTCCATCGCTTCGACCCGGTAGCACCGCCCGCCATGGCCATCTGTCCCGACCGATGAAGGCGAGCATCATCATCCGAACGTACAACGAGCAGCGGTACCTGCCCGATCTCCTATCGAGCATTCGAGCGCAAAAGACGGATTTCCAGCACGAAGTCGTGCTGGTGGACTCGGGATCAACCGACCGCACCGTCTCGATAGCCGAGGAATTCGGCTGCCGGATCCAGCGCATCGACAAGAAGGAGTTCTCCTTCGGAAAATCCCTCAACTTCGGGTGCCGGGTGGCGCAGGGTGAATGCCTGGTCTTCGTCAGCGGACATTGCATCCCGACCGACGAGAACTGGCTGGCGAAGCTCCTCGCGCCGCTCGGCCGCGACGCGATCGCCTATACCTACGGAGGCCAGAGAGGCAACGGACAAAGCCGTTTCAGCGAGTGCCAGATATTCGCGAAGTACTTCCCGAGCGAGAGTCGGTTACCCCAGGAGGGGTTCTACTGCAATAATGCAAACGCCGCGTTGCTGAAGGACGTATGGAAGCAGTATCCGTTCGACGAGGAGCTGACGGGACTCGAAGACATGCACTTGTCGAAGCAGCTCGTGCAGAAGGGGATGATGGTAGGGTACGTTGCCGACGCCGCAGTTTTCCATTTGCACGAAGAGTCGTGGTCCCAGATTCGTCGCCGATTCGAGCGTGAAGCGCTGGCACTCCAGCACATCATGCCGGAGATCCAGCTCAGCAGGACCGATTTCCTGCGGTACTTCGGTAGCGCGGTGCTTCTGGACCTTGGCGCGGCATTGCAGAAGAAATCACTTCGGCGCTCCGCCGGAGAGATCTTTCTCTACCGCTTGATGCAGTTCTCGGGTGCCTACCGCGGGAATCACATACACCGTAAGCTCTCCCGCGCGAAGAAGGAACAGTACTTCTACCCAAGGTGACCCGTCGTGCCGCATTGCGTATCAGCCATCCCATCCGATCGACATGAAAAGTAAGAAGACCGTAGCCGCGCTTCTGCCGATGAAGGCGCACAGCGAGCGTGTGAAGGGGAAGAACTTTCGCGACTTCAACGGCAAGCCGCTGTTTCGCTGGATACTCGACACATTGTCGAGTCTCGAGGAGATCGACCGGATCGTCATCAACACCGATGCGCGCGAAATCCTCGAGCAACACGGCCTGGTCGACTCGCCGCGAATCCGGATCCGCGATCGCCCGTCGGAGCTGCGGGGCGACAGGGTCAGCATGAATCTCGTTCTGGCCGACGACATCGCAGCGGAAAGGGCAGATGTGTACGTGATGACGCACACGACCAACCCGCTGCTCGGGGCCGGAACGATACGTGATGCGTTGAACCGTTTCGAGCAGGCCGCCGACGCTGGCACCGCCGATTCACTCTTCACGGTGAATCGGATGCAGACGCGCTTTTACCGAGCCGACGGCAGCGCGGTCAATCACGATCCGGACAATCTGGTCCGCACCCAGGAGCTGGAGCCCTGGTTCGAGGAGAATTCGAATTTTTATATTTTCACGGCGAATAGCTTTGCCTCGACGAACGCACGCATCGGCCGCCGGCCGATGATGTTCGAAACACCGCGTCTCGAGTCATTCGATATCGACGACCAGACCGGATGGGACATGGCCGAGCTCGTCTGCCGCCATCTGAACGAAATCCGCGGCGCATGAAGATCCTCGTCACTTGCCCGCCGATGTTGCGCCAGATCGATCGTTTTCGTGCGACGTTCGCTTCGCGCGGGGCGGAAGTGACTTGTCCGCCGGTCGTGCAGACGCTGTCGGTGCCGGAACTGATGCGCATCGTTCCGGAGCATGACGGATGGATCATTGGAGACGACCCGGCGACCGGTGAGGTTTTGGCGGCAGGTGTCAGGGGACATCTTCGGGCCGCCGTGAAATGGGGCATCGGAGTCGACAACGTCGACTTTGCCGCGGCGCGCGGGCTCGGGCTGCCGATCGCCAATACGCCCTTCATGTTCGGCCGGGAAGTGGCGGATGTCGCGATGAGCTACGTGGTGGCGCTCGCGCGCGAAACGTTCCTGATCGATCGGGCAGTGCGGGCTGGCGGCTGGGCGAAGCCGGTCGGCATTTCGCTCGCGGGCAAGATCGCCGCCATTGCCGGCTTCGGCGACATCGGCCGGAACATCGCGCGGCGAATGCTTGCAGCCGACATGAGCGTCGTCGTCTACGACCCGGCGTTCCAGTCGGCGGGCGGACTCGAGGCCGTGAGACCGATGCGCTGGCCGGACGGGATCGAAGAAGTCGACTTTCTCGTACTGGCTTGCAGTCTCACATCGCAGAATCGGCACATGGTCGATGCCGGGTTGTTGAGTCGCGCAAAGCGCGGTCTGCGCATCGTGAACGTGGCGCGCGGGCCACTGATCGACGAGACGGCGCTCGCGGCCGCGCTTGGAGACGGCCGCGTGCACTCCGCCGCACTGGAAGTCATGGAGGAGGAGCCGCTGCCGGCGACTTCGCCTTTGCGCGCTTTCGATCGCTGCCTGTTCGGCTCGCACAATGGCTCGAACACGCTGGATGCGGTCGTTCGCGCGAGCGAGCGCGCGATCGAGTTGCTGTTCGAGTTCCTCGAACGGAGGCGATGATCGACAGGGCCGCCGTCATCACCGGAGCGGCCGGCGGAATCGGCCATGCGCTCGTCGCCGCGTTCAACGCAGCCGGGTATCGCACAATAGCCGTTGACGTGCGCGCCACGGAAGCCGACGCGGATGCGATAGTCGACATCGATCTCGATGACTATTGCCGGGACGAGTCGCGCCGCGAACAGTGCAACCGAAGGCTGTCGGAGGCCATCGGCAACTCCGTGCTCGGGGTGCTCGTAAACAACGCGGCGGTTCAGGTCGTCAAGGACATCGGTTCGCTCTCGGTTTCAGACTGGCAGAAGACGCTGAATGTGAACCTCGTCGCCCCTTTCCTGCTGAGCCAGGCTCTGCTCGAATGCCTGAGAAGTGCGCGCGGTTCGGTGGTGAATATCGCGAGCATCCACGCGACCCTGACCAAGCCGGGGTTCGCGTGCTATGCGACGAGCAAGGCAGCGCTCGTCGGATTGACGCGAAGCATGGCCGTGGAAATCGGCTCGACGGTGCGAGTCAATGCGATCTGCCCGGCAGCGATCGCAACGTCCATGTTGGTGGCAGGTTTCGCGGAGCATCCAGGCTTGCGGGCCGAGCTCGATGCGATGCATCCCATTGGCCGCATCGGCGAGCCCGAGGAAGTCGCGCAGGCGGCGGTGTTCCTGGCGTCGGACGCAGCCGCGTTCGTCAACGGCGCCGTGCTGGCGCTGGACGGCGGGATCGGCGGCAGGCTGCACGATCCGCGTTGAGCGGTCGATCGCAGTGCAGGCGCGTCCCCATCAGGGCGTAGCACCGGTCGCGCGGGGCGCGTGGCGCGATTCGGGAAGGGAGGCGCTGTACGTGTTGGTATCGGCGAATGGTGCGGTGCGTTGCTGCCGCTTCTCCCCGATCTCATCGTAAAGCCATTTGCTTTCACGCAGCCACCTCAACCACTTGCGTTCCGCAAGCAGCTGCCCGACGCGAATCGCGCGCGGGGCAGACTCCGCGATGTTCGCGCTATGAACGATGCGATCGTTCTCGAAGAGGACCCTGCTCCGTTCGCTCGGCGGGTAGGTGCGCTGTAATGCTCCTTGGGGGTCATGGACGATGATGTTTACGCCATTCCACCAGCCGGCTCGGGCAGCGGCTAGCTGTTCGCCCGTCATGTTCGAGGGGTGGCATGGCGTATAGGCTTCGAACAGCAGAGCGTAGTCCGGATGCGTCGTCAGGAAATCGCGGTTTGCCTGGCGTACATCGTTGTAGTTCGCATCGTCGACGACGATGACTGCGTGATCGTGGAGGTGAGGCAGCGCCAGTTCGAGGCACATCAACTGGCTGCGGTAATCATGGGGCCCGTCCACGAAATACGTCACAACCCGCAGATCGCCGGCATGCCTTCCCAGGTCCGCAAGCGCGTCTTCGTAGTCCAGATTGATGATGTGGGCGTTGCGAGCGTTCATCGCTTGACGTCGCTTGGTTACGATGCCGAGGTTTTTCCCGTCGCGATCGAAAAAGGCGAAGTTGTCGATCCCGAAGCAGGGAAGGGTCGGATTGACTGCTGCAACCGAGAGCAGCGTGAGGCCTCGAAACACGCCGATCTCCAGATAGCAAGCCCCTGTTACATCGCTTTGCACCGACGTGAGCCGCTGCAGTGCTCCGATCAGCTTCAGTCCCGAGTATCCCGTCAGCTCGTGTGCTTCGGCGAGTTCGACGGTGCCCTGCGACTCGGCAGCACGCACGGCTTCGGTAAGGTGAGGTATCGGTGTCATGCGACGAGAGCGTTTGGTGTTCTTTTGTCAAACCGGGACGTTCAAATCATTCCCGCCAAGCGGATCAACTGTCCTTTCCGGTCGATGCTTCGCGTCCAGACGAATGCGCGCAGTGCCGGGCATTCGACGAGTCGCCCCCACGCGCCGTTGACGCTCGCATGGTCGGTCTTGGCGATTGTCGAGCCGTCCGCGGATGTCACGATTTCATGCGACCATGCCCATTCGCCGGTAAGCCGCTGTCCGGGCGGCGGCGGTACCAATTTCCAGACGCGGCATTGCGCGCCGCCGTCAAAGTTAGTATCGAGCATGACGAAACAGCCAAGCATGCTCGACCATTGCGGTCCCCCATATCCGCACGATATCAGTGGCGACGGACTTGGCGGCAGCGTCGGCAACACGGTAATCCAACTGCCGCCCGGCAGCTGGTCCATGGCGAGTAGCTTGACGACTCCGAATCGCGTGACACCGAAGGCAGGCTCGTCGCACATGACACATAGAATATCGTCATCGCTGAAGTGGTGCATCTTTGACCACCGCGCTAACGCGAGCCCTGGAGCTGCGAAGTTCGTGATTGCCCCCAAACGGTGCGTGAAGGAGATTCCACGATTTCCACTCGACGTGCGTGAGAACGCCCACCAACCCTCACGGATGGTGTCGATGCACGCAGTCGGGGCGTCGCTGACAACGGCAACGTCGGCCGGCCGATTCGCGAATTGATGATAGGTTTGATCACCGGTCAGCCGCGTCATCGATGGCTCGGCGAGCGAATGATTGGCTTTCGACAGGTCGAACCTCCATGTTGCGGCGTAGCTTTCACCCAGGAGCGCCGCGCTCGCTCCAGCCGATTGAAAGACCCGCACCATCGCTGGCGTACCTTCGTTCCATGCGGCCGGCATTTCACACAGTCCCGCATACGTGTGCATCGCGCCCGCAGAGCCGTCGGTGTACGCGCCCCATTGGTCGGTCGGCGTTCCGGAGTACGCCAGAGGCGTGCCGGTGAACAACCCTTGCGTGTTCGTCTGCGTTGGGAAGCAACGCCTCACGTAGAGTCCCGAGTTGCAGTCCAGTACGTAGACCGCCTGTTGCGAGTTGGTCGTGATTTGCGAGTGCTCTCGACCGCCGTGATAGGCCACGCCGCCACGCAAGCCGTAACTCGAGATGAAGGTTCCGCCACACCAGTTTGCCAGCGTGCCCGGGCCCATTCCCACATCGGCGGGGCGATTCCGGGTGAACTCGGCAAACGTGCCCGGGTCTGGAATCCGGAACGGTAAGCGAAGAGGAGCCGGCGGGATCGGCGGTGATCGGCGCGGCACCACTTCGAGGGGTTGCGAAAGGGCATCGTGCAGACCGATCGCCGGACTGACCGCTCCGGCGAAAAGCGTACCTCGCGCCAGCCGACGCATGAACTCGCGCCGAGATGTTTCCATGTGCTGTCTCCGTTCTGACCGAATCTCGCGGTCCAGCATTGCCGACGCTTAGTCGGATGCTACGAGCTCGAATGCTGTCGTGTTCAACGTGTGGATCCCAGTCGGCTTATAGTGCTGACTTTCCCCGTGTGATCGATTGTTCAATTGAATATCGCATCCACCCGAACTATCATCGCCGGACCTCGGCGAGGTGCAGCGCATGAATGAGACCCTGAACACCGACAAATCGTGCTGGGACCATTCCTCCCACGAGGACTTTTACAAGTATTACGCCAACGAAAGTCTGAGTGAAGCCACACAGCAACGATTCGGGCGCGTCAAGGACATGATGATCCGCCTCGCCCGTCAGGCGGGAAAGACCGGGCAGCTGAACGTCGCAGATATCGGCTGCGGCGCAGGCTCGCAGTCATTGATGTGGGCCACCGACGGGCACGCTGTACGCGGACTCGACGTGAGCGAGCCGCTGATCCAGCTCGCACGCGAGCGCGCCGGCCAGGCAGGACTCGACGTATCGTTCGAGGTCGGCACCGCCACCGCGCTTCCCTGGGGCGATGCCACGATGGACGTCTGCCTGCTGCCCGAATTGCTCGAGCATGTTACCGACTGGCAGGCGTGCGTGCGCGAGGCTACGCGCGTGCTCGCGCCGGCTGGACTGCTTTATCTGAGCACGACCAACGTTCTGTGCCCGAAGCAGCAGGAGTTCAACCTGCCCCTGTACAGCTGGTATCCGTCCGCACTCAAGCGGCATTGCGAGCACTTGGCCACGACCACGCGACCCGCGATCGCCAACTACGCGAAATATCCGGCCGTCAATTGGTTCAGCTATTACGGCCTGCGCAGCTTCCTCCGCCCCTTCGGCTTTCGATGTCTTGATCGTTTCGACACAATGGAGGCCGCGACCAAGAGCCCGGCGCAACGGATCGTACTGCGAGCGCTGCGCGGCTCGAGCCTGTTGCGGTTCCTCGGCCACGTCGCGACGCCGAGCACCGTGCTGGTCGCCGTGAAGGCATGACTGCCCCGGCCGCGTTTTCCGTACGAGCCGCGGGCGTGCACCGCCCATGAGAGACATCGCGCTCTTTGGATTCGTCTTCGGGCTGATCCCCTTCATCCTGTTTCGCCCGCACATCGGCGTGCTGGCGTACGTCTGGCTGAGCGTGATGAATCCGCACCGCCTGACGTGGAGCTATGCGTACGACTTCGGCTTCGCCGTGATCATCGGCGCGGCAACCCTGGTCAGTGCGCTGCTTACCACGCGCCGCAATTCGGTTCCGGTGAATTCGCTCAGCATCGCACTCGGGCTTTTTCTCGTATGGACGAGCATCACGACAATCCTCGCCTTTTATCCTGCGGAGTCGTACGAGAAATGGGTCGTGATGATCAAGACGATGTTCATCGTCCTCATGATGCCCATTTTGTTCCAGAACCAGGAACATTTTCGCCAGCTCATCTGGGTGATCGTGCTATCGCTCGCGTACTACGGAACCAAAGGCGGAGTGTTCGTGTTGACGACGGGCGGCGAGTTCAGGGTTTGGGGCCCGGCCGGTAGCTATATCCAGGACAACAACGCTCTCGCCGCTGCGCTCGTCATGATCGTTCCGATGATGCGTTACCTGCAGCTAACGACCCCGCATCGGATCGTGCGTTGGGGACTGCTCGGAATGATGATTCTGTGCGGTATCGCCGTCGTCGGCAGCTACTCGCGCGGCGCCCTGCTCGCGGTGACCGCGATGCTTGCGTTCCTGTGGCTCAAGGGACGTCACAAGCTCGTTTTCATCGCCGTGGCGCTAGTGTCGATTCCGTTTGTGCTGTCGTTCATGCCCGAGCGCTGGTACGACCGGATGGAGACGATCGGCACCTACGAGATGGACAGTTCCGCCAGCATGCGCCTCAACTCATGGGGGACGATGCTGAATATCGCGAAGGACCGTCCAATTATCGGAGGAGGTTTCGAGGTGGCCAGGCGGGAGATCTACAACCGCTATTCGCCGGACTCGCGATTTCCGCCACAAGTGGCGCACAGCATTTACTTCGAGGCGCTCGGCAGTCACGGGTTCGTGGGACTTGCCCTCTACCTCGCGCTGCTGTTCTGCCATTGGCGAGCGGCTGGCAACATCGTTCGGAAGGCCGGCACTAGCCCCGATCTCGCCTGGGCGCGGCAATACGGGTTGATGATGCAGGTGAGCATCGTCGGCTTCGCTGTCGGTGGCGCGTTTCTCAGCATCATGCTGTTCGACGTCCCGTACTACCTCATCGGCGCGACGCTTGTGGCGGGCCGTTTCGTCGATGAGCAATTGAAGGTCGCGGTGCAGGCACCCGATGCGCAGGACGCGTCCGAGTCGATGGTGCCGGCACGCCAGCCGAGCGCGTGACGATGAGCATCGTTTCGGGTCCGCCCGCAGGCAAAGCGCTCGCCCCGACAACCATCATCGACGCGGCGGCGCAGGCGACGCAAGATTCGTTGCTCACCCTTGCGAAGGACGTGCTCCGCGCAGAAGCCGGCGCGATCGAGGCGCTTGCAAGCCGCCTCGACCGAACGTTTCTCGATGCCGTTGCCGTGGTCGAAAAATGCACCGGCAGGGTGGTCGTCACCGGGATCGGCAAGTCCGGACACATCGCGCGCAAGATCGCCGCCACGCTCGCGAGCACGGGGACGCCGGCGTTCTTCGTGCACGCCGCGGAGGCGAGCCATGGCGATCTGGGAATGATCCGTCCCGACGACGTCGTGATCGCGCTCTCCAATTCGGGCGAGACCGCCGAACTCGTCGCGATACTGGCGCTACTGAAGCGCCGGGGCGCGAAGCTCGTCGCCCTCACCGGAAGAGCCGATTCGACGCTCGGCCGCGAAGCAGACGTCGCGCTCGATGCGAGCGTCGCGGCTGAAGCCGGGCCGCTGGCGCTCGCCCCGACGTCGAGCACGACAGCCGCCCTCGCGCTGGGGGATGCGCTCGCGCTGGCGTTGCTGCATCTTCGCGGCTTCGACGCGGAGGACTTCGCACGCGCACACCCGGGCGGCGCCCTCGGGCGCAAACTGCTCGTGCGGATCAGCGACGTCATGCATCGCGGCGACGCGCTGCCGACGGTGCCGGCCACCGCCACGCTGGCCGCGGCGCTGCTCGAAATGAGCCGCAAGCGCCTCGGCATGACCGCAGTTCTCAACGAGGACGGCTCGGTCGCGGGCGTATACACCGACGGCGACCTGCGCCGCACGCTCGAGTCCGGTGTGGACATCAGGATCGCGATGGTGGGCGACGTGATGACGCGCAATCCGCATACGATCGGTGCTGACAAGCTCGCTGCCGAGGCGCTTCAGTACATGGAGCGATTCCGCATCACGGGCCTCCTGGTCGTGGACAGCACCGGGCGCCTCGTGGGCGCCTTCAACTTGCACGATCTGTTCCGGGCCGGCGTCGTCTGACGCGCCGCACGCCCGGAAAAGCTGGTTGCTTCGTGGCCGGCCTGATTGGCTGGGCACGTTCCGCGTCTTGACGCGGAAGTGTCATGCGTTGGTCTCAGACGTCGCGCGTCACGCTGCTACGCCGGCGTTTTCCATGTGCGGGGCGGGTGCACTTGCGATGGCCTCGCCTGCTTGCGGTGACTTTCTGAACACCATGACTCTGAGCGTGTCCGTGGGCTTGCCACGCCAGAAATAATCTTCCCGGCCGAACTGGAAGAACGCCGCGGCGAGCCGCAATGCGCGCGCTGACAACTGCGAGCGCCCTACGCGCCTCAACAGGCGAACGATGAAACTTCCGCTGTAGCGGTCGAAGCTCCCGCACCGGTCGAGATTCGGGTGATAGAAGCCGTAGCAGTCGTGAAGCGACAGCCCGCACCGGGCGAACAGCGTGCGCCATTCCTCGAACGTCATGTTCCGCTGATAGCTGCTGACGGCAGCGGCCTTCGACGCGCAATACTCGAATGCGATGAAATATCCGTCGGCAGAGAGGCCCTTGCCGAGACTCTCTATCGTCGCCTGCAGCGCCGCATCGTCCATGATGTGATTGAGCACGGTCACGGACAGGACCAGGTCGGCGTCGCGCGTGTCTTCCTGCGAGAGCGCATCCGGATGCACGAATCGGATGTTCTTCGTTCGGGCGTTGATCCGGCGCGCAATCTCCAGGACCTTCTCGGAGATATCCACGGCGACGACTTCCGAATAGGTGCCGGCCAGCACGCGCGCGAAATCCCCGGTTCCCGTTCCGAGGTCGATCGCCTTCGCCTTGCGGCGGTTCGCTCCGATCTTGCTCAGGACTCCACGTATCGCCTTCTCGCGTGCAAGCTGATCGAATTCATAGATCAGCCAATCGCTCCAGCCCGTATGCCCCTGGCGCAAGGCGCGATCGTCCCAGTACTGGGCCGTGCTCATCTGAAATCTCCCAAAATTCCAGATACAGTTCTTGTTCGTGCCGCGCGCGTGCTACAGCCACCGCACCCAAACGCGCGCAGCACCTTTGCGAAATCTCGATCCGCACAGCGTGCGGTGGTTTCGCCTTGTCGTTTTGCCTCCTGGCCTGATTCTCCTTTCTCGATCTTTCGGTCACGCTTCGCGACCTGGTTCGCCGACCGTCAGCGCGTGACCAGTCACGAAATCGATGCGGTCTTACAGCGCTCGCAGACGTCAGCTTCCTCGCGACGTTTGCACGTGGAGGCATTGATCATATGCCTTGTTGTTGAAGGCATCGACAACTCGACGACGTCCGGTCAGCGTCGCTTGTAGACCACATGATTCGCTGAAGCTCTATGCCCAGCGTGACGTTGCGAGCCGGCGGTAATGCCCGGCCATCACGCTCATGTGCGCGGCCTGGCTCGCTTTGTCGACTACGAGTGCACGCGCCTGCCGCACGACAGCTTCGGCCCGCTCGGGGTGCAGGAGCACCGCGCACACGCGGGCCGCCACGGCGGACGCGTCATGCGCATCGACGAGATAACCGGTCTCGCCGTCGCGGACCCATTCGCGCAGCGACGGCAGGTCGCAAACGACGGACGGCACTCCGGCAGCCATCGCCTCGAACAGCGACATCGGCGCCGCATCGGACAGCGGGATCGAGACCATCACGTCGGCGGTCCGATAGAGCGCGGGCATATCCTCGTAGGCAACGGACTCGAGGATGCGAACGTCGTCGCCCAGCCCGCGCGCGGCAATCTCGGCGCGGATGCGCTCGAAATACGCCGGATCGCCGCCGTAGCGCTTCATCAGCAGGAACGCGCGCGGGCGCCGTCTTCGTACTTGGGCGAACGCGGCGATCACCGTTTCCTGGTTGTATACGGGCGCGAAGCTCCGTGCGCTGAAGATCACCTCGCGGCCCGCGAGTCCGAGCTCCGTCCGGCGGTCCGGTCCCTCGGGGTGGAAGAGGGACGTGTCGACCCCCCACTGGACGATGGCGATCCGCTCGGCATCCACGCCGAGTGACGCGCGGATCGTCTGCGCGAGATCGGCCGAATCGCATGTCACCAGATCGGCGGCGCGCAGCGTTTCGCCGAGTGCGCGCCATTCTTCCGCGCTGAACGTCTCGCTCCTGTACACGTCCGAGCCCCACGCGGTCACGACGAGCGGGCCGCGCCAGACATTGCGAACCGCAACCGCGAAATGCGCCCAATGCACGTGCACGACGTCGGGCCGGATGCGCCACAGCAGATGGCGCAAGCGCAGCTTGATCCATCGCGGCCCGCGACCGCGGAGGCCGATCCGGAACTGGCGCACGCCGTCCGGATACCGGCCGAGCCCGCTCACGGATATGACGCTGACGTCGCAGTCGCCGTGGGCAAAGTGTCCCGCCCACCGCTCGAGATGGACGTGATCGGCCCAGCCGACGAAGCAGACGCGTGGCCGTGCGGGTGCGGGAGCGGCGGTGGCTCGCGACGCGGGAACTGCGGCGGTATCGGCGCTCGGCAGGGACGCGAGCGTCATGCCGGGCTGGTGACCGGCGATGCCACTCGCACCGCGTCCTGCAGTGTGTTGCAGACGAGATCGACCTGCTCGATGCGCATGCCGGGATACAGCGGCAGCGTGACCATGCGCGCCCCGATCGCGTGCGCATTCGGCACGTCCGGAGACGGCCCGAGCCCGGCCTGGACGTAAGCGGTGAACGTATCGACGGGCCGGTAGTGGATGCTGGTCTGGATTCCCGCATCGCGCATCGCGGTCATCACGGACGTCCGGTCGACGTCGGCGGGAAGCAGCACCGGCATCAGGTGGAACGCCGCCTCGCCGCGATGCGTCGGGAACGGCAGGGAAAGTCCATCGATGCGCGCAAGGCGCTCGCGATACGCGGCGACGAGCACGCCGCGCCGAGCGTTGCGCTCGCGCACCATCGCAAGCTGCACGAGCCCGAGCGCGGCATTGAGCTCGCTCATCCGGTAGTTGTAGCCGAGCGCGACGACGTCGTAGCCGAACGCGTGGCCCTTGTGGCGGTCGAGCGTCAACGTCGTCATGCCGTGCGAGCGCAGCCACGAAAGCCGCTGGCCGAGCTCGGGCCGGCGGCTCGTCACCATGCCGCCTTCGCCGGTCGTCATGTTCTTGTTGGAGAAGAAGCTGAAGCAGCCGATGTCCCCCCACGCGCCGAGCGCGACGCCATCAAGGCTCACGCACGGGGCATGCGCGACATCCTCGATGACGGCAAGGCCGTGGCGTTCTGCCAGCGCCTGGATGGCTCGCATGTCGCAGGCGTAGCCGGCGTAGTGCACGACCATCACGGCCTTCGTCGCCGGAGTCAGCGCGCGCTCGATCGTGCCCGCGTCGACGTTCCAGTCGGAAAGCGAAGCGACGTCGGCGAAAACCGGGCGTGCACCGCAGTAGCGCACGGCGTTCGCCGTGGCGACGAACGTGAGCGACGGCACGACGACGTCATCGCCGGGGCCGATGTCGAGCGCCGCCACCGCCATGTGCAACGCAGCGGTGGCGCTGTGGCAGGCGAGCGCAACCGGGACGCCGATCTCGTCGGCAAACCGCCGCTCGAACGCCTTCGTGCGATCGCCCATCGTCAGCCACTTCGAGCGGATGACGTCGACGAGCGCTTGCTCCTCGGCCGGACCGAGATCGGGATCGAACAACGGAACTCGCCAATTCGTATCGGCACTCGCGGTCATCGTGCAACCTCGCTCGGAAGAAATTCGGCGCGCCGCAATTCGAACTCGTCGATCGCGGTGGCGTAGTCGTCGGGACGCCCCATGTCGAGCCAGTAGCCGTCGAACGGATACGACGCCACGCGCTGGCCCGCGGCCAGCAGGCGCTTGATCAGGTCGGGAAAGTCACAGTACGTGTCGGGCTGCAACCCGTCCAGCACTTTCGCGTCGAAGCAGTAGATGCCCATGCTGACCCGGTAATCGAACGACGGTTTCTCCACGTATCCGGTCAGCAGGTTCGACTGCGGATCGGACTCGATGACGCCGAAGTCGATACGCACCTCGCGCCGGTATGTCGCGATCGTGACCGCGGCCCCGGATTCGCGATGCCGCGCGATCAGCCGCGAATAGTCGAGCGTCGTCAATACGTCCCCGTTCATGACCAGGAACTCGCGCTCGGCGCGAAGCGACGGGATCAGCGTCAGCGGTCCCACTGTCCCGAGCGGCCGCGCCTCGAACGAATAGTCGATCGCGAGGCCGAGGCGCTTGCCGTCGCCGAAGAACGCCTGCAGTAGCTCCCCCAAGTGACCGACCGCCATCGTGACGCGCGTGAAGCCGGCCGCGGCGAGCTGGCGCAGCACGACCTCGAGAATCGGCATGTCGCCGATCGGCATCAGTGGCTTCGGCAGGACCGTCGTGTACGGTCGCAGGCGCTGCCCCTTGCCGCCCGCCAGGATCACCGCTCGCATTCCGTGCCCCTCTGCGTCCCTAAACGTTGTAGATGTCGGCTTTGTACCGCTCGCGATGCCGCCCGATCCAGTCGATCGTGCGCGCGAGACCTTCTTCCAGCGTGACACGCGGCGACCAGCCGACGACGCGCCGTGCCTTGCCGTTGTCGCACAGCAATCGCTCCACCTCGCTGCCGGGTGGGCGTATGCGGGTCGTGTCTTCGACGATTTCGGAGCGGCTTCCGACCATGCCGACGATCATTTTCGCCAGATCGCCGACGCTGATCTCGCGTCCGGAGCCTATGTTGATCACTTCCCCGGCGGCCGCGGCGTGCCCGCCGATTGCGACGAAGCCGTCGACCGTATTGTCGACATAATTCATGTCGCGCGTCGGCGCGAGCGAGCCCAGCTTGATCGGACCGCCACTCAGTGCCTGCGTGACGATCGTCGGGATCACCGCACGTGCCGACTGGCGCGGGCCGAACGTGTTGAAGGGCCGGATCGTCGCCACGCCCAGGCCGAACGAGCGCCAGTAGCTTTCCGCCACCATGTCCGCGCCGATCTTGCTCGCCGAATACGGGGACTGCCCCTGCAACGGATGCCGCTCGTCGATGGGCACGTATTGCGCGGTGCCGTAGCACTCGCTGGTCGATGTGTGCACGACCCGCTCCACGTTCTCGTCGCGCGCCGCCTGCAGCACGTTGATGGCGCCGAGCACGTTGGTAACGGCGTATGTTTGCGGCGCAACGTACGAGTAGGGAATCGCGATCAGCGATGCGAGATGGTAGATCGTCCGCACACCGTGGGCGGCCCGGCGCACCGAAAACGGATCGGCGATGTCGCCCGTCACGATCTCGATCTCGCTGCCCACGGCCGGATCGATCAGCTCGAGGTTGCCCCAGTCGTTGCGCGCGTTGTAGTGCACGTACGCGCGGACTGCATGACCGTCGCGCACCAGGCGCTCAACGAGGTGGCTGCCGATGAACCCGCCGGCGCCGGTGACGAGGGTGCGATGTCGATCGCTCATGCGGTGTCGCGAAAGTGGCGGGCACGGCCCGCTGACGACCGCACGATATCAAATCGTCATTCTCGCGCAACGGGCGGGCACCCGAACGTCGCCATTGCGAGGTCGAAAACGAGCGAGCCACGGCCGCCGTTTTGCCGCGTACGAATCGAACGCCATCATGGGGTCAGCCGTTCGAATCGGCCGGCGGCCGCGATGCGCTCGCACTCGTGGCCAGCGGCACGCGCGCCTTTGCCGGGATGCCGACGACGGTCGTCGCCGCCTCGACGTCTCGCGTCACCACGGCGCCCGCGCCCACGATCGCGGCCCCGCCGATGCGCACGCCGGGCAGGATCGTTGCGCCCGCGCCGATATACGCGTCGTCACCGATGTCGATGCCGGCGCTGCGCGGCGACAGGCCACATCGACTGTCCCCTACATTGGTATGTGTGATGAGCATGACGCGCATCGAGATCGTGACCCGGTCGCCGATTCGAACCGGGCTCGCGAGGTCGACGAACACTTCGCGTCCGACGTGACAGTCGTCACCGATCTGGAGATTGGCGAGTGCCGGTTCGGCATTGTGAACGACGATCCCGCGCAGGATGCGAGCCCTGCTTCCGACGTGGGCGCCCTCGGCACGCAGGATGGCGACTGCGTCGTCCCCGTCGGCATTCTGCAGAAGTCGCAGGACCTCTTCCAGGCCTCCCGTGGCGCGGACGGCCGCGAGGTTGGACACCGCGGCGGCTCGCGCCAGCGACCGGCATTTCTGCAGCACGCGGAAGGTCAGCGATCGCATTGCGGAGTTCCGATCGATTCGATCGGCTCGAAAGCGGCGGGAAACGACAGGTTGCGACCCGTGTGCCGGTGCAAATCGATCGACGGTCAGTGGAATCTCGCAAATGGTATCGTGAAATCGAAGTTGCAAGTTTTTTCGGTTCAGGCGAAGGGGGGACGGCGCGGAGATGGTGACCCGCCCCCGGAACGCCGATCAGGCTCCGCCGCGGCGCCCGCGAAGCGAGCGCGCGATCGTCAACACCTCGAGCACGCGCGCACGATTGAAGAAGAACGTGGTGATGACGTACGCCAGGACGCCGACCAGCACGCAGAGCGCCAGCCGATGGGGCGCGTCGAGGGACGAAAGGGCGCTTGCCGCCAGCATGACGACGGCGATCATGGCGAGCGTGCAACCGAGGGGTGGCACGAGCTCGCGCCAGACATCCGCGAGGCGCAAGCCGACAGGCCGGAATGCCGTCGCGAAGCTGTAATACGCGAACGACAGGTTGGCAAGCGCATAGCCGGTCGCGACTCCAACCGTGCCCCAAGGCAGGCCGCCCGCCATGCCGCCGATGAGAACGGGCGAGCCGATCATCGTGACACGCAGCGCGAGCCGCGGGTTGCCCGTGGCGAGGTAGAGCGTGCCGACCGTCGTGCCGATGCTTTGGAACATTCCGACCCACGCCAGAATTTTCACCAGCGGCGTCATGTCGCTCCAGGCCGGACCGAACGCCACCTGCACGAAATCGTCGGCGACCGCGAACAGCCCGCCCATGATCGGGAAGGTAATGAGCGCGATGCAGCCAACCGCCTTCAGATATGCGGCGCGCAGGCGCGGCAGCTCGTCGCGGAGATGCATGAGCGTCGGAATCAGCACGCGCACGAATACGCTGCTGACCTGCTGCAGCGGGTAGAGCATCAGCTGGATCGCCATCGAGTAGTGGCCGAGCGGCCCCGCGCCGAGGACACGCCCGACGAGCAGGCTGTCGGCGTTGCGATTCATGTAGCCGACCAGGTTCGTGCCGAGCAACGCCGCGCTGAAGCGCGCGAGCGGCTCGACCTTGGGCCACGAGAATTCGAGGCGTGGATACCAGCGTGCGGCGAGCGTGCACGCGGACAGCGTCACAGTGGCGCCGCAGAGCGGCTGGGCGACCAATGCCCAGGCGCCGAAGCCTCGCCACGCCATCGCGATCGCCGTGGCAGCGCCGACCAGGCTGCCGAGCACCTGCGCGCGCGCAAGCGCGGCGAAGCGCATGTCACGCATCAGCAACGCTCCCGGCACGACCAGCAGCCCCGACAGCAGCAGATTGAGCGAAAGCGCCGCGACAATCGGCACGAGATCGCTGCGTTTGTAAAAGCCGCCGATGGCCGGCGCGGAGATGAGCAGCAACGCGCCCAGTCCCGCCGCAACGGCGAAGTTGAGCCAGAAGCAGGACGACAGGATCTGGCGATCGTCCGTCCGGGAATGCATGATCGCGGCGCCCATGCCGAAGTCGGCGAGGAGCTGCCCGATCCCGACGAAGAACATCGCCATGCCGATCAGCCCGAAATCCTCGGGAACGAGCAGCCGCACGAGGACGAGCGAAGTGCCGATTTGCACGAGCTGGCGCACCACCTGTCCGGTGCCGGTCCACAGAACGCCACGCGCGGCGCTGCTCGACAGGCTCGCGGGCGCTTGCCTTCTCATCGGGATCGAAGGTTTGCCGGCAGGTAGGCTAGATGAGAATCTCGCCGGGCTCGGCATGACTCAAAAAACGCGTCGGGCTCGCCGTCAGCCCGTATGCGCCTGACTGGAACACGACGACGAGGTCGCCCGCGTCGGCTACGGGCAGCGTCATCCGGTCCGCGAGCAGGTCGAGCGGCGTGCACAGCGGTCCGACGACGCTTGCCTGCTCGACGTCGGCCGCGCCCATCCGACTGCCGATGGCGACCGGATAGTTCTTGCGGATCACCTGGCCGAAGTTCCCGGACGCGGCGAGGTGGTGGTTTAGTCCACCATCGGTGACGAGAAACACCTGGCCGCGCGAGATTTTCCGGTCGACGACGCGGCAGACGTAGAGCCCCGCCTCGCCGACCAGGTAGCGGCCGAGTTCGATCACAAGGCGCGCATCGGGCAGCGCCGACTTGGCGTTCTCCGCGAGCGACGCGAGATTCTCGCCGATCGGCGCGAGGTCGAGCGGCTTGTCGCCGAGAAAATACGGAATGCCGAAGCCACCTCCGAGATTGACGCTGCGCACCGGGCCCGGCGCGTGCTCGGCAAGCCGCACGACGAGCTCGAGCGATCGCGCTTGCGCTTCGCAGATCGCCGCGGCCTGCAGGTTCTGCGAGCCGCTGAAGACGTGGAAGCCTTCGAACGCAAGACCGACCGCGCCGATTTCGGCGAGCGCTCCCGGAACCTGCTCGGCGTCGATGCCGAACTGCTTCGGGCCGCCCCCCATCTTCATCCCCGACATCTTCAGCTCGAAGTCGGGATTCACGCGCACGGCGACGCGCGCCTTCGCACCCGTACGCTGCGAAATATCGGCCAGCACGCGGATCTCGCGCAGCGATTCCACGTTGATCAGGATGCCGGCCGCCACCGCCTGCGCGAGCTCGGCCGCGCTCTTGCCCGGTCCCGCGAAGCTGATGCACTTCGGATTCGCGCCGGCGTCGAGCGCGACGGCAAGCTCGCCGCCCGACGCGACGTCGAGCCCATCGGCGAGGCAGGCCATGTAGCCGACCAGCGCTGGCATCGGGTTCGCCTTGACCGCGTAGTGGATTTCCACCGCATTCGGCAGCACCTGACGCAATTCCCGCATGCGCTCATCGAGCAGACGCCGGTCGTAGACGTAGAACGGCGTTCGACCGACGCGCGCCGCGAGTTTCGTAAGCGCCATGCCGCCGACGACCAGCTCACCATTCTCGACTTGAAAAGGTCCGCTCATGGCGCAGGTGACAGCCGCTGTGCCGCCAGCCACTGCTCGAGCATCGTGAAGATGAACACGAGCTCGCCGTAGTACGCCGGATGCTCGTGCACGTACCGCCCCAGTAGCCGCTCGACGAAGTCGGGGCGCACGATGCCGCGCCGGCCGAGCGCGCGCACCGACTCGAACGCGAGTTCCTGCAGGGGCGCGTGCCCGGTCAGCCACACGCCGAACGGCAGTCCGAACCCGTGTTTTTTCTTGCGCAGGATCGCATCGGGCAGGAACCCGCGCGACGCCCGCTTGAAGAACCAGCGCAGCTCGAGCCCGCGCAGCTTGTAATCGGGCGGCAGCCGCAGCGACAGGTCGACGACGGGGTCGTCGAGAAAGGGAAAGCGCACGTCGACGCCGGCCACCGCCGTCGCGCCGATGACCTTCGGCAGGTCGTTGTCGGCCAGCGTGAAGCGCCAGTCGTAGGCGAGCATGCGGTTGATCAGCGAGCCGCTCGGGATCTCTCCGTACACGGCGCGTTGCTGACGTCCCGGCTCGCCGGTGTCGAGCCCTGCCAGGAATTCCGGCGCCAGCAATTCGGCGAAGCCGACATGCATCGCGAGATTGCCCATCTGCATGCGATCGGGCATCGGCACCCGGGCCTGCTCGACGTAGCTTGCAGCTTTCCTGACGCCGGGCAGGCGGCGGACCCCCGGCATGCCGAGCAACGCGGGCTCGAGCACGCGGCGGCGCAGGAACGGCGGGACATGCCGGTACGCGTCGAAAATCCGCTGGCGCGCGTAGCGCGAGTTGCCGCCAAAGAGCTCGTCGCCGCCGTCGCCGGCGAGCATCACGTCGACGCCGGTGTCGCGCGCGAGCTTCGCGCAGTAATACGCCGGCACCACGGACGAGTTGCCGAACGGCTGGTCATAATGCGCTGCGACCCGCGGGATCGCATCGACGACGTCATGAGGCGTGACGTAAAGCTCGTGGTGATCGCACCGGAAATGGTGGGCGGCGAGTCGCGCGTACTCCATTTCGTCATAGCCGCTTGCCGAAAAGCCGATCGAGTACGTTCGGGCAGGTTTTCCCGTAATCTCGCCGACGAGCCCCGCGACGCTCGAGCTGTCGGTGCCTCCGCTCAGGAAGCAGCCGATCTTGTCGCCCTCGATCTGCTTCGCCACCGCTTTGCGCGTCGCGTCGCGAAATTCGGCCGCGAGCATTGCAAGCGGCGCAGCCGCATCCTCGACGAATTGCGGCTTCCACCAGCGCGCCACCGTCACGTCGCTGCCGTCCGCCAGCGCGTAATGGCCGGCAGGGAGGCGCGACACGCCGCGCCAGATCGTGCGCGGCGCCGGGATCATGTGGAAATACAGATAGTCGACGACGGCCTGGCGGTCGATCGCCTCGCGATCTTCGGCCAGTGCATCGGCGCGCTCGGCGTAGGCCAGCCCGCCATCACGCATCGCGTAGCAAAGCGGATGGATCGCAAAGCGGTCGACCGCGAGAAAGCGCCGCCCTTGCCCGTCGGTGAGGGCGACGGCGAAGTCGCCCTCGACGCGATGGACCACCTCGCAACCGTGGCGGCGGAAGCCTTCGGCCCAGGCGCTCGCGAGCCCGCGATCGTCGGCGATCTGCGCGAGCGCCGGATCGGTAAAGCGATGCCGGCCCCGACACAGCGCAGGCAATCCGTCGTTCGTGCCGCGCGCGGCGCGGCCCGCATCCGCGTCGGACCCCGCGCGCGCCGCTTGCATCGTCATGGCGCCGACACCGCGGGCACGCCACGTTCGGCGTATTCCGTCGCAAGCGCGCGCCGGTCGATCTTCCCGTTGGGATTGCGCGGCAGCGACTCCGTGCTGACGTGAATGGCCGCGGGAATCATGTATGCAGGCAGCCGCGCGCGGCAGGTGGCGATCAGATCGGCTGGATCGACCTTCGCGCCCTTCGCCGTGACAACAACGACGATCGCCTGTCCGAGCGTGTCGTGCGCGATCCCGAACGCGGCCGCCTCGCCGACGCTTCCGGTGTCGTAGAGCACTTCCTCGATCTCGGTGGGGCTCACGCGGTAGCCGGACGTCTTGATCATCTCGTCGCGACGGCCGATGAAATACAGGTAGCCTTCGCGATCCCTGCGCACGGTGTCGCCCGAGAACACCGCGATCTCCGGCAGCACGAACCCTGCTTCGCGGCCCGGTAGCACCTTGTACCGCTCGGCGGTTTTCGCGGGGTCGTTCCAATACCCCATGCCCACGAGCGCGCCGCGATGCACGAGCTCGCCGGGCTCGTCAGGTTCGCACGGCGTCCCGTCCTCGCGCAACACCAGGATCTCGGCGTTCGGAATCGCCTTGCCGATCGAATCGGGGCGCCGGTCGACCTCCTCCGGCGGCAGGTACGTCGAGCGGAATGCCTCGGTCAGGCCGTACATCAGGAACGGCCTTGCGCGCGGCACCTTGCGCAGCAATGCCGTTAACGTCTCGAGCGGCATCCGCCCTCCGGTGTTCGCGAAGTAGCGCAGGTGCTCGCCGATGGCCGCGGGCCACTCCGCCTGCACGAGCTGCATGTAGAGCGGCGGCACGGCCGTAAGTCCCGTGACGCGCTCCTGCGCGAGCGCCTTGACGACGTCCTGCGGCAGCAGGTAGTTGAGCAGCACGACGCGCGCACCGGCATGAAAAGCCGTGGTGAGCTGGCTGAACCCCGCGTCGAACGACAACGGCAGCACGGCGAGCAGCGTATCGGTCGCAACGTTCTCGAGATACGAGGCGACGCTTTTCGCGCCCGCCACCATGTTGCGGTGGGACAGCACGACGCCCTTCGGCCTGCCGGTGCTGCCCGACGTGTACAGGATCGCGGCGAGATCGGTGTCGATGACGCGATGCCCGCGCGCCCCGACCGACATCATGAGTTGACTCCACGAGCTGATCGCAAACCGTGATCCGGATGCCGGGGGGACAATTGCGCCAGTGACGACCACGTGCCTTAGATCGGTGCAATCGCCGAGCGCGCCTTCGAGCTGCGCGAATCGCTCGGGCGACGTCACGAGCACACGCACGTTGCAATCGCGCAGGATGTACGCGACCTGCGCAGGCTTGAGCAGCGGATTGAGCGGAACGAAAGCGCCGCCGGCCGCGGCGGTGCCGAAGATCGCAACGACCGTTTCGACGCGCTTCTCGAGATAGACGCCGACGCGCTCGCCGCGCTGCAGCCCGAGCCCGACCAGGCCGGTCGCCAAGCGCCCCATCGCGTCGGCGAGCTCCGCATACGTTGCGTGCTCGCCGCGCGCCGTCAGCGCGACGCCGTCGGGCGCGCGCGCGGCCGCACGCTGGACGAGCTCGTGGAGCAGGACCGCTTCAGTCATTCCGACCCGCCACGCTGCGTTGCACGCTGTACTCCACACGCTGTTTGCGCGGCGGTCATTCGCCGCGACAGGGGAATTCTACCGGCCGGATGTGCGCACGATCGAATCCGTCACAAACGGCCGCGCCGCGTCGAATAGAATCGAGGCATGGCTGATGACGCGCGTACGGCGAAGTGGTCGCTTCATCCCGTCGCGCGCTTCGCAAGTGTAGCGCGCGCATGGGACGCGCTCTGCGCGCAATCCGGGGCGGTGCCGTTCCTTCGCTCCGATTTCCTTCTTCCTGCGCTGGCCCAATTTAGCGCCGGCCGCGAGCTGCTGGCCATCTGCGGCAGTCCGTCCGAACCCCTGGCGATGGGACTGTTCGTGCGCAGACGCATCGGCGCGTGGGAGACGTTTCAGCCGGCACAGCTTCCCCTCGGCGCCGTCGTTGCACAGAGCGGGCCTGAGCTCGCCGATCTTGCGCGCTCCCTCATGCCCGCTTTGCCCGGGATCGCGCTGACGCTCGCGATCACGCAGCAGGATCCATCCATCCACCCACGCCCGGGCAACGCTTCGTCGGTCGGCACGCTCGACTACGTCGACACGGCCCGCGTCGCGGTGGAAGGAGCGTTCGACGCGTACTGGTCGGCGCGCGGCAAGAACCTGCGCCAGAACGTGCGCAAGCAGCTCGCGAAGGTCGAACAGGACGGCATCGTGCCGCGCCTCGACTGGGTCGCGGAGCCACAGGGCGTCGCCGAGGCGATCGAGCAGTATGGCCGCCTCGAAAGCGCAGGCTGGAAAGCGCAGGGAGGGACGGCCATCGGCTCGGGCAACGCGCAGGGGCGCTTCTATCGCAATGTCTTCGAATCGTTCTGCGCGCGCGGCGCGGCGCGGATCTATCGCTACTGGTTCGGCGATCGCGTTGTCGCGATGGATCTGTGCGTGCTCGACGGGCCGGTGCTCGTCGTGCTGAAGACCACGTATGACGAATCGCTGCGCGCCGTTTCGCCGGCGTCACTGCTGCGTTACGCCTATTTCCGGGCGCTGTTCGACGAAGGTGCCATCCGGCGCATCGAGTTCTACGGCAAGGTGATGGACTGGCACCTGCGCTGGACGAGCGACGTGCGCACGCTCTACCACGTCAACGCGTACCGCTGGCCGTGGGTCAAGCGCATGCACACGACACGCCCGGGGCGTCAGCGCGACGGAAGGTCGGGGCCGGTGCCTGCCGAAGCGCCGGGCGGCGTCGCGTCAACCGAAAATCGCGTGTAGCGCTTCCGCCATCCGCGCGATGTCGGTCGGGCGCAGGTCCTGGTGGCAGCCGATCTGGAAGACGTGCATCGACCATCGGAAACCGGAATCTCCGACCAGCGTCGGAGTCGACGGCCACAGCTCGTCCCAGCGAAACACGGGAATGCCGGCGGCGCGCACGCGCTGATACGTGCCTTCCGGCTCGTCGACCCACAACGGGAACACGTACGGTGCGCAGGCGTCGGGGAGGTTGGGCATTAGCGCGCGCGCGCCGGAAAGGTCCGCGACGAGCGTTGCGAGGATCTGATAATTGCGCCTTCGGTTGGCGACGATGCGTTCGCGATGCACGCGTCGGACCATCCAGCGCGTCCATTTCGATGCGCGCCGCCAGGCAACTGCGTCGACGGCAAAGTCTTCGAGCCAGTCGCGGCTTGCGCCCACATCGGATACGTCCGCAGTCTCGCCGGCGTCGGTCGCCTTGCGCACGTGCCGGGCGATTCGGAGGCCAGCGCCGAGCAGAGTGTTCAATCCCGCGAGCCGTCGTTGCTCGATCCCCATCTCGATGGTGTTCGCAGCCGTCTTCAACTCGTCGCGAATTCCGCGCCGACGAAGGTGCAGACCGGTGCGGTGTGCGTCGCTCGCAACGAGGCAGCCGCCATCGGTCGTCGGGAAGAATTTTGTGACGCTCGCGATGGCAAAATCGCCCCACGTGCCCACCGGCCGACCCTCGACTTCGCCGAACATCGCATGCGCGCAGTCTTCGATCAGCACGATGCCGTGCCGGTCGCAGAATGCCCGGATCTTCGACATACGCTGCGGAAGCCCGAAATAGTGTGCGGCGATCATCGCGCGGACACCGTGCGTCGTTCTCTCGATCGCCTCGAGCCAGGGCGCACCGCTCCCGTCGATTGGAAAGAACGCCGGTTTTGCGCCGGCCGCGATGATCGGCGCCACCATCGTCGGACAGTGGAACGTTGGCACGAGCACGCGATCGCCGTTTGAAAGGTGCAGCGATCGCAAGGCGAGGGCGATCGCGGCGCGCCCGCTGCTCGTCAGCATCGCGCCGGGAAGTTCCAACACGCTCGGCAGCGAGGATTTGCGAGCACTGGTGAACGTGGCCCAGCCGAGCACCGGGAGCCGCGGTAGCGACAGGGGGGCGACGGAAGCGTGTGACCGCGCTGGTACAGACGTGCGGCCGGCGACCGGCGTGTCGGGCACGCGGGGCCGGGACAGTTCGGTAGGCGTCACGGGTTCGGCTGGCATCGCGGGAGGCGAAGCGAGATCAATGCCACTTCCCGCATCCCGGCAGGTAAACCCGCGCGAGGCGAATATATACTGGCCGTGAACGCCGCGACATGCATCTTGCAATCGGCGTGCCTGTCTGCAAGGAACGTGACGAAGGATGGCGCATTTGGACACGTACAGGGAAGTCGTACGCGTGCTCGACGACACGCTGAACCTGAAGCGATCGGTGGCGGCGTTGCCCGACGACGCACCGCTGCTCGGGGGCATACCCGAGCTCGACTCGATGGCAGTGGTGTCGGTAATCGGCACGCTGGAAGAGCGCTTCGGCGTCACGTTTGCCGACGACGAGCTCGACGGCTCGGCATTCGCGACGGTCAGGTCGCTGGTCGCGCTCGTGGAATCCAAGCTCGGCGCGTGACAAATAACAGGGCCGGGCCGCGCCCGTTCTTCCTGCGCTTCACCGCGGGGAAACGCTTCTGCCTGCTGCATGCGGCCGATCGCAAAACGGTCGGCGCGGTGCTGTACGTTCATCCGCTGGCCGAGGAAATGAACAAGTCGCGGCGCATGGCGGCGCTGCAGGCGCGTGCGCTCGCCGCTTCGGGCTGGCTCGTGTTGCAGGTCGATCTGTTCGGCTGCGGCGACAGCGACGGCGATTTCGGCGACGCGGATTGGCAGCGCTGGCTCGCCGACGTCGACGAGGCGCGCGACTGGCTGCGTACGGAAACGGGACACGAACCGGTGTTGTGGGGCCTGCGCGCCGGCTGCCTGCTGGCGTCGGCAGCGGCATCGCGAGCCCGCGCACGCGCTGAGCTCGTGCTTTGGCAGCCGGTGGTTTCCGGCCGGCAGCATCTGACGCAGTGGCTGCGGCTCAACGTCGCGAGCCGGCTGCTCGATGCCTCGGCCGCCGATCGGTCGGGCACGCGCGAACTGCATGCACGCTTCGCCGCCGGTGAGACAGTGGAGATCGCCGGCTATCGGATGGCGCCCGCGCTCGTCGCGGGGCTCGGAAATGCGGAGCTCGCGCCGCCAGCCACGCCTGCGCGCATCGCGTGGCTGGAAGTCGCAAGCGGCGACGACGCGAGTGTTGCCCCAGTCTCGGCTGCGCGCATCCACGCCTGGCGCGCGCAGGGTCACGACGCGAGCGGCCATGCGGTGAACGGCTTGCCGTTCTGGCAAACGCAGGAGATCGCGGAAGCTGACGCGCTCGTTGCCGCGACGACCGCGTTGCTCGCGGAGTGGCGCGCGTGAGCCCGAAGGGCCGCCCCGAGGGCGAACAAGCCCCGAAGCGCAAAGCGCAAAGGGTAGGCCAATGAGCGAGTTCGACAGTTCCGCGCGCGAGCGCGAGGTGACCAGCGGCGATGTCTCGCGCGGCTACGGGGAACGCGCCGTTTCCTTCCGGTGCGCGGGGGAGGACCTCGTCGGCGTGGTCGCGTCGCCGGACGCGGCGAAACCGATCGGAGTCGTGATCGTCGTCGGCGGTCCGCAGTACCGCGCGGGCAGCCATCGGCAATTCATCCTGCTCGCCCGCGCGCTCGCGACTGCAGGCTATCCGGCGCTTCGCTTCGATCACCGGGGCGCCGGCGACGCGACCGGCGCGATGCGCGTTTTCACCGATCTCGACGACGACATCGCTGCCGCGATCGACGAGCTGTGCCGCGCATGCGCGCTCGAGCGCGTGGTGCTGTTCGGACTGTGCGACGCCGCGTCCGCGGCGCTCATGTATTCCGACGCACGCCGCGATCCGCGCATCGCGGGCTTCGTGCTGCTGAATCCCTGGGTCCGCTCCGAAGCGACGCTCGCCCGCGTGCAGGTCAAGCATTACTATCGCGAGCGCGTGCTCGACCCCGCGTTCTGGCGCAAGCTCGCGCGCGGCGACGTCGACGTGCGTGGCGCGGTCCGCTCGTTCGCCGGCGCACTCTCCGCGACGGTTGGCGCGGCGCCGCGCGCGCCCACTCCCGACGCGCGAAGCTTTCAACAGCGGATGGCCGACGGGCTCGACCGATTCGCGGGTCCGGTGCTCCTGCTCCTCAGCGGGCGCGATCTCACAGCGCGCGAATTCGTCGAGCACGCGAGCAGCGATTTGCAATGGTCTGCCTTGCTCGCGCGCACGACGCTCGATCGGCGGGAACTGCCGGACGCCGATCACACGTGCTCGTCGGCGCGCGGGCGCGGCGACGTCGAGCGTCTTGCGGTCGAATGGCTCGAGCGCGTCTTCGCGGACAGCAGGCGATGACGAACCGCGTGCTGATGGTCGCATATCACTTTCCGCCGCTGCGCGGCAGCAGCGGCATCCAGCGCACGCTGCGTTTTTGCCGCTATCTGCCGGAGTTCGGCTGGAACCCCGTGGTGCTCACTGCGCATCCCCGCGCCTACGACGACGTCGACATGGCGTCGATCCGCGAGATCCCGGCCGGCGTTTCCGTGCACCGCGCATTCGCGCTGAATACCGCGCGCCATCTGTCGATTCGCGGCCGCTACCCGGCGCTGCTCGCGCTCCCCGACCGCTGGTCGTCGTGGTTCGCAGGCGCGGTGGCGACCGGCCTCGCGCTGATCCGGAGAGAGCGAATCGGCGTCATCTTCTCGACGTACCCGATCGCGACCGCGCACCTGGTCGGGCTCGCGCTGCGCCGCCTGACCGGGTTGCCCTGGATCGCCGACTTTCGCGATCCGATGGCGCAGGACGGCTACCCGGCCGATCCACGCATACACCGCAGCTTCGAGTGGATCGAAGAGAGGGCACTGCGCCATTGCGCGCGTGCGCTGTTCACGTCGCCCGGCGCGATTCGCGATTACCGGCAGCGTTATCCGCACGTTCCGGCCGAGCGCTATGCGCTGGTCGAGAACGGCTACGACGAGGAAGTGTTCGCGGCAGCCGCCGGCGGCGTCAAGCAAGCGGGCCCGCCCGGCGAGCGCGTCGTGATCCTGCACAGCGGCATCGTCTATCCGTCCGAGCGCGATCCCACGCCGCTCTTCACTTCACTCGGCAAGCTGAAGCGCGACGGCGTCCTCGACGCGCGGCGTGTCGAGTTCCGCTTCCGCGCGAGCGGCTACGACGCGCTCCTCGCATCGCTTGCCGCGCGCGAGGACATCGCCGACGTCGTCACGCTTGCGCAGCCGATGCCTTATGCGGAAGCGGTGCGCGAGATGATGGAGGTGGACGGACTGCTGCTGATGCAGGCCGCCAATTGCAACAGCCAGATTCCGGCGAAGGCTTACGAATACCTGCGCGCAGGACGGCCGATCCTTGCGCTCACCGATCCGGGAGGCGACACGGGCGATTTGATGCGCCGTGCCGGTGCGGATGCGAGCGTGCGCCTCGATTCGATCGCCGATCTTGCGCAGGCCATTCCGCAATTCATCGCGCGGGTGCGTCGCGCCGAGGCGAGGCTGCCCGACACACAGTTCACGCTGGCGTGTTCGCGCCGCGCGCGTACGCGGATGCTGGCCGACGAGCTGGACCGCTGCGTCCGGGTCCCGTACAGCGGGAAAATCGCGCGTTCGTCGGACGGATGAAGACGCCGAGCTGAGGCTGCCGGTCGAGCGGCGCGGCGCGCTCTTTTCCGTCTCGATGCGCTGCATCCGACGCGAACCGGCGATTGCACGGGCGCCGCGGAATTGCGCGGCGCGAAAAGAGCTAACAGAATCAATGCTGCATTACGCCGCTTTCGCGAGCTTTGTAATCTTTGCAATCTCTCGACCCCGGTTCGGGGCACGTGGGTCCCGCCGGGGCGCACGTCAAGCTGTAACGCACAGACCGTAGCATGACGTACCGATTGGCGGATCGCGGTTTACCTGTCCGGGCAGATGCGGAATATTCCGTTGCTCGCCCCAAGCGTCGGCGGCACGATTAATTTTGTGCGATCGGTGGGCATGCTACTTGCTCGAAAGTCGGGCCCCCCGGATGCGGTACACGCGGAATCGCTTCGAGCGTTTGCCATTCCCCGCGTGAAGCGCGAATCGCCTTCTCTTCTCACGACGGAGCGTCATCGTTGAATTCGTTGCGGCAGAATGTCTCGGGCGCCACGCTGTTTCAGCTCGGCGCCGAGCTTTCGTGGTTGTTCGCCGCGATCACGCTGGCGTTGCGCGCGGACGGCGTGCAGAGCATCGACGGCCAGAATGCCGCGCTCATCGCATTCCTGTTCGCCATTGTCATCGTCTGCCTGAACGGCGCGTTCGGGCTGTATCGGCGCAGCAATGCGCTGACGACGGGCGCGTACGTCGTGCGCGTGCTGCTCGCGCCCGCAATCGGCATTCCGCTCGCCGTGCTGTTCGTGCAGCTGCTTCCGCTGCCGTCGCCGCTCGCGAGCGAGTGGTGGTTCGCGATCCTGCTCGCGCTGCTCGGGCTGCTGCTGGTCAGGCACGTGATCGTCCTGCCGCTTTGCGCCAAGCTGCTTCCTCATCGCATCCTCGTGCTCGGCACCGGCCCCGAGGCGCGGCTCGTCGAAGCCTCGATCACGGCAACCAATCCGCTCGGCGTCCGGCTCGTCGGCTTTTACGCGCTCGAGAAGCTCCAGGAGATCGTCGTTTCGCCTGCGCGCGTGATCGCCCGGGGCTCTGCGCTCGAGGAGACGGTGCGCCAGCTCGGCATCGACGAGGTGATCGTCGCCGTGCGCCAGCAGCGCGGCGGCGTGCTCCCGCTGCGCGGCCTCCTCGATTGCCGGCTGAACGGCGTCCAGGTCACGGATCTCGCCCGCTACTTCGAGCGTGTGCACGGACAGGTGCCGATCGAGTCGCTCAAGGTGAGCTGGCTGATCTACGGCCACGGATTCCGCCAGAACGCGCTGCGCGCGGTCGTCAAGCGCTGCTTCGACCTCGCCGTGTCCGCGGCGCTCATCGTGCTCACGGCGCCGCTCGTGCTGCTCGCCGTGGCGCTGATCGCCGCGGAAGGCGGCGGCCCCGTCATCTACCGGCAGGAGCGCGTCGGCCACCGCGGGCGCAGCTTCACGGTGCTGAAGCTGCGCAGCATGGCGCAGGATGCCGAGAAGGACGGCAAGGCTGCCTGGGCATCGGCGAACGACGCCCGGATCACGCGGGTCGGCCGCCTGATTCGGCGCACGCGCATCGACGAGCTGCCTCAGCTTCTGAACGTGCTCAAGGGCGAGATGAGCTTCGTCGGCCCGCGGCCCGAGCGGCCGGAGTTCGTCGCCATGCTGACCGAGCAGATTCCCTTCTACGCGGTGCGCCACAGCGTCAAGCCGGGGCTCACCGGGTGGGCGCAGGTGCGGTACTCTTACGGCGCGACGGTGGAGCAATCGATTCGGAAGCTCGAATACGATCTTTACTACGTCAAGAACCACACGCTGCTGCTCGATCTCGTCATCCTCTTCGAGACCGTGCGCGTCGTCCTGCTCGGCGAGGGAGCGCGATAGCGGCGGGACCGCGTCGCGGACCGCATTGCCGCAGGCGCGAGCCGCAAGCCGCTCCGGCGCGCGATTCGACGCCCACGGCTGATCCGGCCATGCGCTCGCGCGGCGCCTCAGGCCGAAGCGGTGCTGCCGCGTCTGCCGCGATTCGCCCTGATACTCCGTGACCCCAAGCGTCTTCGCCACCGCATCCGCCTGGAGCTACGGCTTAGCACTCGCCGTTTATCTGGTGTTCGGCCTGCGCGCGGCGATCGGATCGCGCGCCACTGCGCGCGGGCGCCTGCTGCTCATGGCCGTGCTGGCGACGGCGCTTTGGGCGGGGCTCTGCCTCCCGGTCGGATTCGGGCCGACGCAACAGACGTTGCTCGCCGCCGGGGCCGCCGACGCGCTTCGCTACGGTGCGTGGTTCGCGTTCCTGTGGCATTTGATGCAGGGCCCGGATGCGCGCCTTCGCGGCCACCGCGGCACCTCCGTCGCGTTTGCAACGGTCGGGCTCGCGCTCGTCGCAAGCGTGCTCCTGGGCGAAGGGTCGCCGCTGCAGGTCCATCCGCGCGCAGCTCACCTGATCCAGGTCGGGCTGGCCGTATTCGGCCTGATCCTGACCGAGCAGATGCTGCGAAAGGTCGAGCCGGGCATGCGCTGGGGCATCAAGCCGCTTGCCGTCGCGATGGCCGGGCTGTTCGGGCTCGAATTGTTTTTCTACGCCGACGCCCTTCTTTTCGGCCAGCTCGATGCGGACATCTGGCTCGCGCGCGGCTTTGCGAGCGTGCTGCTGGTTCCGTTCCTCGCGGTCGCGACCGCACGCAACGCGGGCTGGACGGTCGACCTGCATCTGTCGCGCGTCGCCGTGTTCCATTCGTCGGCGCTGCTCGTGTCGGGCGCGTTCCTGCTCGCCGTCGCCGGCGCCGGTTACTTCATCCGCTATTTCGGCGGCACCTGGGGCCGCGCGCTGCAGATCGAGCTCCTCTTCGCGGCGGCGCTGCTGGTGCTGCTGGTGGCGTCGTCGGGCCGGTTCCGCTCCAAGCTGAAGGTGTTCGTCAGCAAGCACTTCTTTTCGTATCGCTACGACTATCGCGAGGAATGGCTGCGGTTCACCCGCACGATCTCGACCGAGAGCTCGGTGCAGACGCTGCAGGTGCGCACGATTGCCGCGCTCGCCGACCTGGTCGAGAGCCCGGCGGGCGTTCTGTTCCTGAGCGAGGAGCCTCGTGGCTTCGTGGACGCGGCGCGATGGAACATGCCGGCCGCCGACGTCATCGAGGTTGGCGATGCGCCCCTGCCGGCTTTTCTGAAGCGCACCGGGTGGATCGTCAGCGTGCCGGAGTGCCGCGCGCATCCCGAGCGTTATTCCGGCCTCGCCCTGCCGCAGTGGCTAGCGGCGATTGACGACCCGTGGCTCGTCGTGCCGCTCGCGTCCGCGAACGATCTCCTGGGCTTCGTCGTGCTCACGATGCCGCGCACGGCCGTCGACGTCGACTGGGAAGTCCGCGACCTGCTGAAGACGGCGAGCCGGCAGGCGGCGAGCTATCTCGGGCAGGGCCGGGCGACCGAGGCGCTGCTCGAGGCGCGCAAGTTCGACGCCTTCAACCGGATGTCGGCGTTCGTCGTGCACGACCTCAAGAATCTCGTGGCACAGCTTTCGCTCATGCTCCGCAATGCGCAGAGACACGGAGACAAGCCGGCGTTCCAGGCCGACATGCTGGCCACCGTCGCGCACGTCGTCGAGCGGATGAACGGCCTCATGCTGCAGTTGCGCGCGGAGGCGCGGCCGGTCGACCGCATTCGCAGCGTCGACCTGGATGCCGTGCTGCGGCGCGTCTGTGCCGCGAAAGCGGATGCGCGCGTGCCGATCGACGTGCAGTCACCGGGGGCGGCGATGGTCGTCGGCCACGAGGAGCGGCTCGAGCATGTGATCGGGCATCTCGTGCAGAATGCAATCGACGCGAGCCTGCCCGCCGGGCGCATCGCGGTGAGCGTCGCGACGGAGCCCCGCTTCGGGGTGCTCACGATGATCGACGAGGGTATCGGCATGACGCCGGAGTTCATGCGCGAGCGGCTGTTCAAGCCGTTCCAGACCACCAAGCCGGCCGGAATGGGCATCGGCGTCTACGAAAGCCAGCACTACGTCGCGGGGCTGGGCGGTTCGATCCGGATCGAGAGCCGGGAAGGTGCCGGCACACGGGTGGAGCTGCGGCTGCCGCTCGTCGACGCGGCGCCGCTGGCCGACGCGGCGCGCACGGAACAGCAGATTGCATGAAGAATATGAGCGAGCAGCGCAAGCCGCTTTTGATCGTCGAGGACGATCCGACGCTGCAGAAGCAGATGCAGTGGGCGTTCGACCAATACGACACGGTCGTCGCCAACGATCGTGCGTCGGCGATCGCGCAGGTGCGCCGGTTCGAGCCGGCGGTGATCACGATGGACCTCGGCCTGCCGCCGTCGCCGGACGATCCGGCGGAGGGGCTCAAGCTGCTGGAGGAGATCCATGCGCTGACGCCGGCGGCGAAGGTGATCGTGCTGACCGGCCAGAACGACCGCGCCAACGCGCTGCGCGCGATCAGTCTCGGCGCGCACGACTTCTGCACGAAGCCATTCGAGGTCGAGCTGCTCACGTGGACGATCGACCGCGCGTTTCGCGTGCACGAGCTGCAGGAGGAGAACGCGCGCCTGCTCGCCGCGTACGAGGCGCCGGCGATGTCGGGCATCGTCACGCGCGACCCCGAGATGCTGCGCGTCTGCCGGACGATCGAGAAGGTCGCGCCGACGTCGGCGACCGTGCTGATCCTCGGCGAATCGGGCACGGGCAAGGAATTGCTCGCGCGTGCGCTGCACGAGCTGTCGCCGCGCCGCGGCAACCGCTTCGTCGCGATCAATTGCGCCGCCATTCCCGAGACGCTGCTCGAAAGCGAGCTCTTCGGCTACGAGAAGGGTGCGTTCACCGGCGCCGTCAAGCAGACGATCGGCAAGATCGAGACCGCCGCGGGCGGCACGCTGTTCCTCGACGAGATCGGCGACCTGCCGACGGCGCTGCAGTCCAAGCTCCTGCGCTTCCTGCAGGAGCGCGTGATCGAGCGCATCGGCGGCCGGCAGGAAATTCCGATCGACGTGCGCATCGTCTGTGCGACGCACCAGAGCCTGAAGGAGCGCATCGTCGAAGGTCGCTTCCGCGAGGACCTGTACTACCGGCTGGCCGAGATCGTCGTCGACATCCCGCCGCTTCGCGCGCGCCACGGCGACGCCGCGCTTCTCGCGCACGGGTTCGTCCGCAAGGTCGCGGCCGAGCAGCGCCGCGGCTCGATGACGCTGCTGCCAGATGCCATCGACGCGATCGGCGCGCACGCGTGGCCCGGCAACGTCCGCGAGCTCGAGAACGTCGTCAAGCGCGCGGTCATCATGGCCGATGGTTCCGGGCTCACCGCGGCCGACATCGGGCTTTCGCCCGCCGAAGGCGAGGCGGCGCCGCTCAACCTGCGTCACGTCCGCGAGGAAGCCGAGCGGCGGGCGGTGCTGCGCGTGCTTGGCAAGGTGAACGGCAATCTGAGCAAGGCGGCCGAGTTGCTGGGCGTGAGCCGCCCCACCCTCTATGATCTGATGTACCGCTTCGGCCTCAAGTGAACCGACCGGAAACCGCCATGAAAATCTTGCATGCCCGTGTGCTGTGCTGGCTTTTCGCAACCGCGCTGCTCGCCGGCTGCGGCGGCAAGGACGCTGCCTCGTTCATCGCGTCGGCCAAGAGCTACATGGCGAAGGCGGATTACAGCGCGGCGACGATCGAGATCAAGAATGCGCTGCAGAAGGATCCCGACAACCGCGAGGCGCGCACGCTGCTTGCGAAGGCGCTCCTCGAGACGGGGAATCCAGGCGCGGCCGAAACCGAAGTGCGCAAGGCAATCGCGCTGTCCGCGCCGGCGGACGAGACGTATCCGCTGCTCGCCCGCGCGCTCGCCGGGCAGGGCCAGTTCCAGAAGCTGACGACGGAGCTCGGCGGTGTTCGTCTGGGCGATCCCGGTGCACGCGCCGATTTCGCCACGGCGCTCGCCACCGCCTGGCTCGCGCAAGGCAACACCGCGTCCGCGCAGTCGACGCTCGACGCCGTCCTGGCCGACCGCCCGGGGGATGCACGGGCGCTGGTGCTGAAGGCACGTCTCGAGGTGCAGCGCGGCGACGTCGCCGCTGCGCGCAAGCTCGTCGATGCCGCGCTCGCCTCGTCGCCGGACGATCTCGAGGCGCTGCTGGTCAAGGCCGAGTTCGAATCGGTCGACGGCAGGCGCGACGCCGCGGAAAAGCTCGTCGAGCAGGCGATCGCGAAGCACGGCAACTCGGTCGCGGCGCGCTTCGGCATGGTTTCGCTGGCGCTGCGCGGCGGGAAGATCGACGTGGCGAAGGCGCAGGTCGCCAAGATGAAGGAGATCGCTCCGCGCGACTTCCGGACGCTCTATTCCGATGCGCTGATGTCCTTCGTCTCCGGCGATGCCGCGGCCGCGCGCGACGCGATTCAGCGCGTGCTCGCCGTCGCGCCCGAGAATCCGCAATCGCTGCTGCTTTCGGGGCTCGTCCACGCGCAGCTCGGCTCGTTCGCGCAGGCCGAGGACGCGTTGCGCAAGGTGCTCGCCAAGGTTCCGGACGAGCCGACCGCGACGCGTGCCCTGGCCGGTGTCTACCTGCGCAGCGGCCGTGCAGGGCAGGCCGTGGAGACGCTTAACCAGGCGTTGAAGCGCCATGCCGACGATCCGTTGCTGCTGCGCGCCGTCGGCGAAGCCTACCTTGCGTCGGGCAACCTGAAACTTGCAACGCAGTCGTTCGAGCGCGCGAGCACGCTCGACAAGGCCGACGTATCGGGGAAGATCCGTCTCGCGCAGGTGAGGATGCAGGCGGGCGAAACCGCGCGGGCGTTCAGCGACCTGGACGCGCTCGCGGCCAGCGATTCGTCGAAGTCGCAGGCGGAGCTTGCGCTCTTCGCCGAGCACTTGCGGCGGCGCGAATACGACAAGGCGCTCGCCGCCGCCGACGCCATCCAGAAAAAGCAGCCGCAGAGCGCGCTTCCCGCGAACCTGCGCGGCACGGTGTACCTCGCGAAGCGCGATCTTCGCAATGCTCGCGCGAACTTCGAGAAGGCGCTCGAGCTGCAGCCCGACTACCACGGGGCCGCGCAGAGCCTGGCCATCATCGACATCCAGGAAGGCCACGTGGAAGCCGCGCGCGACCGTTACGCAAGCCTTCTCGCCAAGCATCCGAACAACGAGGAGCTGCTGCTCGCATCGGCGGAGGTGCTGCGGCTGTCGGGCGCTTCTCGCGACAAGGTCAAGGAAACGCTCGACAAGGCGGTCGCCGCCAATCCGACTTCGGTGCGTGCACGGCTCGCGCAGATTTCGTTCAGCGCCCGCCAGGGCGACTCCAGGACGGCGATCGCGAGCGCGCAGGCGGCGCTGGCCGCCGTTCCCAACGACCTGCAACTGACCGACGCGCTCGGTGCGAGCCAGGCCGCGGGCGGCGACCTCGCGCAGGCGGCGGACACGTTCAAGCGTCTCGTGCAGCTGCAGCCCCAGAATCCCGCCGCGCTTCTGCGCCTGGCATCCGTGCAGATGGCCGCCAAGGATTACGCCGGCGCCGTGGACAGCTCGCGCAGGGCGCTCGCGCTGCGGACGGATCTCGCGGTCGCGTGGACGACGCTCGCGAAGGGGCTGCTGCTCTCCGGGAAGCCGGATGCGGCGATCTCCGAGGCGCGGAAGGTCCAGAAAGAGCATCCCGACAAGGCGTTCGGCTACCTGCTCGAAGGCGAAGTGCTCGCTGCGCAGAAGAAGTGGGCCGATGCCGCCAAGGCGTACGAGGCGGCGCTCGCGCGCCAGGACAGCTCGGCGCTCGTCGTCAAGCAGTATCAGGCGCTCGTCAGCGCGGGCAAGGCCGCGGAGGCGACGGCGCTTGCCAACAAATGGGCGAAGGCGCACGCCGACGACGCAACGATCCCGCTGCTGCTCGCTCAGCAGAGCCAGCAGCGCAACGACCTCGACGCCGCCGTCGCCGGCTACCGGCGCGTGCTGCAGATCGATTCCGACAACATCATCGCGCTCAACAACCTGGCCTGGATCCTGTCCGAACGGAAGGATCCGAAGGGCGTCGAGTACGCGGAGGAAGCGCATCGCCTGTCGCCGTTCAATCCGAACGTGCTCGACACGCTCGGCTGGTCCATCGCGCAAACCGGCGATCCGAAGCGCGGCGTGCAGCTTCTGCGCATGGCGCACAACATCGCGCCGCGGGAGGCCGACATCCGGTTGCACCTCGCGCAGGCGCTGCGAGAATCCGGCGACAAGGAAGGCGCGCGGCGCGAGTTGACCGAGCTCACCAAGCTCGAGACGGGATCGCCCGTTCGCGCGCAGGCCGAGAAGCTGCTTCAGGCGCCCTGACCGGCACGCTTTCACATCCACGCTCCGACAAACCGGCCCGCTCGCCCCTCCCTGAAATGACCGCATCCCGTGAAACCATCGCCGTCGTGGGCCTCGGCTATGTCGGCCTTCCGCTCGCTGTCGAGTTCGGCCGGCATTACGCGACGATTGGCTTCGACCTGTCGCAAAAGAAGATCGACGCGTACCGGAGCGGCTCCGATCCCACCGGCGAGGTGAAGCCCGAAGAGCTCGCGGCTTCGAAGGGTCTCGAGTACACGAGCGAGCCCGCAGCGCTTTCGCGTGCCGATTTCATCGTCGTGGCGGTGCCGACACCCGTGGACGAGGCCCATCAGCCGGATTTCGGCCCGCTCCTCGGCGCCAGCGAGTCGGTGGGCAGGAACCTGAAGCGCGGCGCCGTCGTGGTCTTCGAATCGACCGTGTATCCCGGCGCGACGGAGGAGATCTGCGTGCCGGTGATCGAGCGCCATTCGGGTATGCGCTGGCGGCAGGATTTCTACGTCGGCTACTCCCCCGAGCGGATCAATCCCGGCGATCGCGAGCATTCGCTCACCCGCATCACCAAGGTCGTGGCGGGCGATACGCCGCAGACGCTCGAGCGCGTCGCGGCGGTGTACGGCAGCATCATCAAGGCCGGCGTGCACAAGGCCTCGTCGATCAAGGTCGCGGAAGCCGCGAAGGTGATCGAGAACACCCAGCGGGATCTCAACATCGCGCTGATGAACGAGCTCGCGCTGATCTTCCACAAGATCGGCATCGACACGACCGAGGTGCTGGCGGCGGCCGGAACCAAGTGGAACTTCCTGCCGTTCCGGCCGGGGCTCGTCGGCGGGCATTGCATCGGCGTCGATCCGTACTACCTGACGCACAAGGCGGACAAGCTCGGGTACCACCCGCAGGTCATCCTCGCCGGCCGGCGCATCAACGACGGCATGGGCAAGTACGTCGCGGAGCAGACGGTCAAGCAGATGATCCAGTCGGGCTTTCCGGTGAAGGGCGCGAATGTCAACGTGCTCGGGCTCACGTTCAAGGAGAACTGCCCCGACCTGCGCAACTCGCGCGTCATCGACGTCATCAACGAGCTGCGCTCGTACGGAGCCGACGTCCGCGTGCACGATCCCGTTGCCGATCCCGGCGAAGCCGTGCACGAGTACGGCGTCGAACTGCATGACTGGGACAGCCTGCCGCGCGCGCATGCGACCGTGCTCGCGGTGGCGCACCGCGAGTTCGCGGCACGGCCGGTCGATCACTTCGTCGGCAAGCTCGAGAAAGGTGGATTGTTTGTCGACGTGAAGTGCCAGGCCGATGCGCAGGCGCTTCGCGATCGTGGGGTTTGCGTGTGGCGGCTGTGACGCCCGATCCAGGCACCGCGTACGGCGCGGCAAGCGAGCGCCTGCGCAATCGCCCGCTGCGCTGGCTCGTGACCGGCAGCGCGGGGTTCATCGGCTCGCATCTCGTGGAAGAGCTGCTGCGGCTCGGCCAGCACGTCGTCAGCCTCGACAATTTCGCCACCGGATTCCGCCGCAACCTGGACGAGGTGCAGGCGGCCGTCGGTCGCGACGCGTGGCGGCGGCACACGTTCGTCGAGGCGAGCATCACCGATCTCGACGCATGCCGCGACGCGTGCCGGTCGATCGATGTCGTGCTCCACCAGGCGGCGCTCGGCTCGGTGCCGCGATCGATCGAGGACCCGCTGCGTACGCACGCGGTGAACGCGACAGGTTTTCTGAACCTGCTGCTGGCCGCGCGCGACGCGGAGGTCGGGCGCTTCGTCTACGCGGCGTCGAGCTCGACCTATGGCGACCACCCGGGACTGCCGAAGGTCGAGCACGCGATCGGCGCGCCGTTGTCGCCGTACGCGGTCACCAAGTACGTCGACGAGCTCTATGCCGACGTGTTCCGGCGCTGCTACGGCACGGCTTCCATCGGCCTGCGCTACTTCAACGTGTTCGGTCCGCGGCAGGATCCCGACGGCGCGTACGCCGCCGTCATCCCGCGCTTCGTCGCGCGTATGCTGCGCAGGATGCCGGTGACGATCTACGGGGACGGCGATACCACGCGCGACTTCTGCTACGTCGCCAACGTCGTGCAGGCGAATGTCCTCGCCGCCACCGTCGGCGACGACGCTGCGCTCGGCCAGGTGTACAACGTGGCAGTCGGCGAGCGGACGTCGCTCAACGCGCTGCACGCGCTCGTGCGCGAGCTGCTGCTTGCGCGCCACCCGCGCCTTTCCATCGGCGCGCCGCACTACGCCGGCTTTCGCGCCGGCGACGTCCGTCATTCGGAAGCGGACCTTGGCAAGGCGCAACGGCTGCTCGGCTATCGGCCGGCCTTTGACGTTCGCGCGGGACTCGCGGCCGCGCTGCCCTGGTACGAAGCGAATGCGGCGGCATGCGAGCCGCACGACGCGGCCGGAGTCCGCGATGCGGTCTGATCGCCCGCATGCGAGTTGGCCGCATGCCGCGGGCCGGGTCATGGCCGTGATGGCGGCGATGTGCATGCCGGCGTTCGCGGGCCACGCTCACGCAGCCGGCGCGACCGGCGACGCGCCCACGGTACAACCGGCGCCTGACGGCGCGTTGTCCGAGCGGCTCGCACGTGCGCTCGCCTACGAGCATGGCGAAGGCCTGCCGAAGGACCCTCGCCTCGCGGCGGCGATCTACTGCGAAGCGGTCGCCGCAGGCAGCGCCGAGGCCGCTTTTCAACTGGGGTGGATGTATGCGAACGGCCGCGGCGTGGCGCGCGACGACGGCATCGCCGCCGCGCTGTTCAAGATCGCGGCCGAGCGCGGCGACACCTATGCGCGATCGATGCTCGCGCGCGTCGGACGCGTCGGGCTGCTGCCCGGGTGCCTGAGCCCGCCGGAGCCGCCACCGCTCGATCCGCAATTCGCGGACGAAGGCCCCGATCCGTTTGCGAACCTGCCGGCCGACAAGCGGAAGATCGCCGACATCGTCGAGAAGATCGCGCCGAGCTACGGCATCGAGCCGCGGCTCGCGCTCGCCGTGATCGCCGTCGAGTCGAACTTCAACACGCTGGCGCGCTCGGTGAAGGATGCGCGCGGCCTGATGCAGCTCATTCCGGAGACGGCGGCGCGGTTCAACGTGCGCAATCCGTACGACGTGCGCGACAACGTGCGCGGCGGCCTCGCGTATCTGCGCTGGCTGCTCGCGTATTACCGCGGCGAAGTCGCGCTGGCCGCGGCCGCCTACAACGCCGGCGAGGGCGTCGTCGACCGCTATCGCGGGATTCCGCCGTATCCGGAGACACGCGACTACGTGCGCCGCGTGCTCGCGCTGTTCCGCCGCGATCGCCATCCTTACGATCCGAAGGTCGTCGAGCCGTCGCTCGCGGCGACACGCGTCCCCGTCAGCTCGCATTGAACTCCGGACCGCAGCCCCGACGACGTGCGCTGCTTGCGCTCGCCGTCTGCGCCGCGGTCTCCGGTACCCCTGCGCCGGCACGCGCCGCCTCGGGTGATGCGATCGACGTCATCGCCCGCGTCAAGCGCTCGGTCGTCGCCGTCGGCACGTTCGCGCGCGGTCGCACCCCAGGATTCCAGTTTCGCGGCACAGGCTTCGCCGTCGGCACCGGCGCGACGATCGTCACGAATGCGCACGTTCTGCCTCCCACGCTGGACGCCGCACGCAACGAGACGCTCGCGATCCTCATTCCGGGCGCGCATGCCGACGACGCGCGCGTGCGCGACGCGCAACGGATCGCCGTCGACGCGACGACGGACCTCGCGGTGCTGCGCATCGGCGGCGAGCCGCTGCCGCCGCTCGCGCTTCGCGATTCGGATACGGTGCGCGAGGGCCAGTCGATCCTGATCACCGGCTTTCCGCTCGGTCCGGTGCTCGGGCCGTACGCAGCGACGCATCGCGGCATGGTCGCCGCGATCACGCCGATCGCGATCCCGCAAAGCCGCGCCGCCGACCTGAATCCTGCGCTCGTGCACCGGCTCGGCACCGGCGCCATCCCGGTATTCCAGCTCGACGCGACGGCGTATCCCGGCAACAGCGGCAGCCCGATCTACGACCCCGCCACCGGCGAGGTGCTGGGCATCGTCAACATGGTGTTCGTCAAGGGAACGAAGGAGGCGGCGATCACGCAGCCGAGCGGCATCACGTACGCCGTTCCCGCGCGCCACCTCGAGGCGCTGTTGCGCGCCGCGCGCTGACAGTGCAACTCGCCGCGTTGACACTGCAGGTCGCGGCGCGCTGATTCAAAAGAAAGCCCGCGGCGCGATCCCGCGCGCGTCAGGCGGGACGCTCCTCGCGCCTGAACGTCTTGACCGTCAGGTGCCATGCGAGCATGGGCACCGGCATCTTGAGCCAGTGCCCGCGGACGAACAGCAGCTGCCGCGCGATGCGGGTTGCCGCATGCCGCGCCGATGGCCGGAGCGCGTGCGCAAGCAGCCGGTCCATCAAGAGCGACACGGGAAAGGCCGGTGCGCTCGCGCGACCCGCATCGGCGATCGTCTCGGGCACCGGCGTGCGCAGCAGGCGGGACGTCCAGCGCAGCGCGTAGTGAAACGGCCGCCGGAGGTCGAGCGCGTCGGCGCGCACCGCAAGCGACGGCCAGAACGACGCGTCGCGACCGAAATGGCGCAGCAGCACGTCGAGATCGACGAGGTCTCGCAGCGCGTGCGTCATGTCCTCGTTGTTGAAGAGGTGCGTCGCGCTGTGCAGGACCATGTCCGCGGGCGCGAGCGTGAAAAAGCGTGCGCCGTCGGCAAGCGGGATCGCCGCGTCGAGCAGCTTGCTGCCGTCGAGGCGGATGCCTGAAGAATGCGGCACGATCGCATGGTGGACGTCGATCACCGTGCCGCGCCTGATGTGCTGCATCGGCGGCAGCTCGTGCATCCGGCGGTAGTAGCGCTGGTCGTAAGGATCGAGATGCGTCGTCGCGAACCCCGCGAGCATCAGCGCAGCCTCCACGTGCGGCAGGTCGCGCTTCGACACGAGGAGGTCGATGTCCGAGAACATGCGCCCGGGTGCGCACGGAAGGCCCGCGGCGAGATACGCCGCGCCCTTCAGCAGGACCACGCGGCCGCCGATTCCGGAGAGCGCGCCCGCGATCTCGCGCAGCTCGCGCCGCACGACCGCGTGCTGCGCTGCCGCCACCAGGCTTCCCGAGACGAGATGCGCGCGCGGCGCGGCCGGCACGTCGTCGAGCAGGTTGCGCTCGCGCAGGCGATGCGCGAGCGCGCCAAGAAGCTGCGCCTCACGCGCCTGCGCGATCAGCTCCTCCCAGTCGCCGGCCGACAGCGGCCACGCGAGCTCGTCGCGCGCGCCGAGCGCGCGCATCACGATGTCGCGGGGCAGCGGCGGCCTCTCGGCGAAACTCATTGCAGCAGGCTGTCGAACGTGCGCACGGCGTCGTCGAGGGAGCCGCCATAGTGGAATTGAAACGCGCGGGCGCCGGCGACGATGTCGGACAGCACTTCGAAGCCGCGCCGGCCGTGCATGCTGTAGTTGAAGGCGTTGTCGACGAGCTGCATGAAGCCGACGCCGCGCGAAAGCGGAACGAGCTCGGTCGGCCGGTCGGCTTCGTAGCGTGGCAGGACGATCCAGCCGAGCTTCGGAAATGACCGCGAGGCCTGCACGTTCGCGGGCGGCGGTTGCACGTGGACGACCGATCCCTTCAGCGTGTCGGGGACGATCGCGCTCATCTTCGCCTCCGGCCAGAACCCGCCGATCAGCGCGATCGACTGGTTCTTGAGGCTGATCGGACGCGGTATGGGTATCGCCCTCCCGCTGTCGATGTCGATCAGCGCGAGCTCGTCGGACAGAAGACGCCAGCCGCGGGCGACGAGCGCGGCGCAAAGCGTGCTCTTGCCCGATCCGGGAGGCGCCGGGAGCAACAGCGCGCGATCGTCGCGCTCGACGATCGCCGCGTGGACAATCAGGTATTGGTGGCAATACGCAGCGATCGCCCAGTTGAGTCCCCATTCGAGCAGCGCGAACCCCTGGTGCGCGGGCAGCGGCTGGAACGGCGGGGTGCCGTCGAAGCCGAATATCGCCTTGGGAGGCCTGAAAAGACGCGCCAAGCCGCGCGATTCCTGCAGCGAGACGCGGAAATCGGCGAACTCGTCGGCGGCCGCGAGCTCGTGGGCCGCGTAGTGCAGCGCGATGCACGAGCGCACGACCTCGGACGACGACTGGATCTGCGCGACGACCGGGCCGATGCGAATGCGCAGACCGGGCGCCGTGAGCCGCCGCCGGAGCTCGGCCGATGGAAGGTTTCCGACGATCAAGGAGATTCGCGAGCCGGGTCAGGCCGGTGACGGCGCGGGAATCCGATTGTAGTCGATGGCTGCCGAGCCGCCTTGGCAGGCGGCAGGGAGGCGGGAACTTGGGAGGCGGAGGCGATGCGGCGGCTGGCTGGTTCCGGCCCGGCGGCGTTCCTGCGGCGCCGGGTCAGCGCATCGTGATGCGCAGATAAGCGATGATCTCGGTGGGTCCCCAGCGCACGTTCGCCGTGGGCTCGAAATAGCCGCGCGCCATGACGTCGTTCCACACCTGTCGAATCACGCCCTCGCTGAGGTAAGGGGTGCGGCCGGCGGCGGCATTGAGCAGCGCGGCGGCTATGTAGCGGCCCAGTGTCTGGTATGCACCGCCGCCCGCTTTCTGCTGCAGGACGTCGAGCATCGTGGCATTGCCGAACACCTTACCGCCGAGACCGGTTGCCTTTGAATGGAATCGGGTTGGGGAGCCCATGGTTCAGACGGCCTGGTAAGGGGGCGGCCATGAATCCGTCCTGGCCAGCCAGTCGTCGCAGTTGTAACCGCTGCCCCACATCCGCGAACATGCCGCCTGCTGGGCGTTACTGCTCTCCACGTTGACGGACATGGTTACAAAGCTCATGCATCCGCCCGCGAGAACCGGGCGGCTGCCCACCGTCATCAGGACTGACGTTGCGCCGACGGCTCCCGTGAGGACGCGCCGACGCCTGCCCGATTTCGGGGCTTCTGCTCCAACCACTTTGTTTTCGGCGGGGTTTCCCATCCGGAACGAGCTAAGCAAGCGCCGTTCCGTGTTGCAGTGCTGTTCAAATTACCAAGCGCGATCAAGTTGTTGCAGCATGAAGCAACAATTCGAACGAAAAGGCATCCGAGTCGATTGTAAAGGGAATCGACACGAATCGCGCCGACGGCGCCGAAGCTTCAGCGTTCGCGGGATGCGGCGATCTCGAGCTTCGCCAATTGGGTGAGCGTATGCTCGATCTCCGCGGAAAGCTGGATGTCGCCGGCGGTCTCGAAGCGCGAATCGAGGTCCTGCACCAGATCGCCCACGCCGATGCCGTCGGGGTGGCGCAGGAGCGCGAGCATCACCTCGCCTCCCAAGGCATTCAAATGATGCGTGCTGCCGGTGTCGTCGTTGAACACGACGAACTCGTCGTCCCACTCACGCCAGCAGAGGGCCTGCGGCCGCAACGCCAGCCAGCGGGTTTCACGATTCATGGGACTCCCCGATCGGCGCCGGCGAGCCGATACGCGTCACGCGCCAACCGCCTGCGTCGCGTCAGGCGATCGTCTTCTGCATATACGCGACGATTTCCGCGGCGCCCCAGTGCACGCCGGCGGCAGGCTCATAGTAGCCGCGCGTGATGCAGTCGTTCCACATGTTGCGAACCTGCCACTCGGGAAGGACGTGCACCCGACCCGATTTCGCGTTCAAAAGCGCCGCGACCGTGTACCGCCCGAGCGCGTCGTATGCGCCACCGCTGGCGCTCAGGACGTCGAGCATCGTCCGGCTGCCGAACGTCTGCCCGTTGAGACCCGTGGTGGGACAGTGGAACGCGGTTCCATTGGTGCCGGCAGGCCCCACCAGCGGACCCGAAGTCACGGTCGGCGTGGAGGACGTGCCGGTGGTCGTGGATGGTGTGCTCGTCGTGCGCTGGACGAACGGCGAGGTACCGGAACGCGTGCGGTAGACGTAGGAAGACGATGTCGTCGTCGCTGTCTGAGTGGGCGCCGGTGCGCTCGTGGCCGTCGTCGTGTACGTGGGTTGCGGACTCGGCGCCGTGGGCGCGGAAATGGCCGGGGCGGTCGGGGCGGGGGCCGGCGGGTTCGAGATAAGACCGGTAAGCCCGCGGCTCGCATACAACTGCGAGCGCTGCGTGCGATACGAATCGTAGGCGCTCGGCGCTGTCACAGGCGTGGTCGGCGTCGGCGACGCCGTGGCGGGCGCGCACGTCACCGGCGCGGTCGTCGTCGTGGTCGTCGTCGTGGTCTGGATCGTCGGTGTCGTTGCGTACTGGAACATCGACGTCGAGGTCGGCGCGGTGCGGCGGCCCGCCAGGCGCGTCAGCGTGCTGGACGTGGTGGGCGCGACAGGCGCCGGAGCGGCTGTCGTGGTCGCGGTCGTCGGCGTGCAGGCCACCGACGCGGGGTCCTGGATGACCGGCGCAATGACGGCAACATACGGCGACGGCCAGTCGGGCGCCATCGCCTTCCAGCGGTCGGGCGAGAGCCCGGCGGCCTCTTCGCACACGTGCGCGTGCGCGTGATTGAGGCTGTTGACGGGGATGACGGAAACCGAGGCCGATGCCGTGCACACGGTCTGGCCCAAAACCGGCCGGCTCGCGACCGTCATCAGCACCGGACCGGTAGCGAGCCCGCCTTGAAGCAGTCGGCGGCGCGCGGCCGAAGGCGGGTTCCGTACCGTGCCCGTATTTTTCGTTTCGTCAGCAGGCAGCATACGTACCACGGCTAGCAATCGGCATTCCACCGATCCGTCGCGGGGCCAAATCTCGAAAAAACAGCCGCTTGCGGGCCGCGGCCCCGGATCGATTCGTTGACCTGTAAATGATCTCGACAGAAATCACGACATAAGTTGTTGTTTAACCCAACAAATTGATGCCCATGGTACATTGACCGCGCGCCCGTGCCGTCGTTCGGCCGCTGCACGGCGCGACTTCCCGACGAACGTCCACCGCGAAGACCGCCGCCGTGCTGTGGCTGAAATTCCTGGTCAAGGTACTCGTCCTGCCGCCGCACGGGCCGCTGCTCGTCGTCGTCGCGGGACTCGCACTCGCGGGGCGCTGGCCGCGGCTCGGCCGACGCATTGCAGTCGCGGGCATGCTGGTGCTTGTCGTCCTGTCGATGCCGATCGTCGGCGCCTGGATGATCGAACGCCTCGATCGCACGCCACCGCTCGACTTGCGCAAACCGACCGATGCGCAGGCGATCGTCATCCTCGGCGGCGGCGTTCGGCGCTACGCGGCGGAGTACCACGGGGCCACGATCAGCGGGATCACGCTTGCGCGCGTTCGTTACGGCGCGCAGGTCGCGCGCAGCACCGGATTGCCGATCCTCGTATCCGGCGGCGCCGTGCGGAACCTGCCCGCCGAGGCGCCTCTGATGCGCAAGGCGCTGGTCGATGAATTGGGCGTGCCCGTACGGTGGGTCGAGGCAAAATCGCGCGACACGCACGAGAACGCGGTCAATTCCGCCGCCCTGCTGAAAGCGAGCGGCATTTCGCGCGTGATCCTCGTCGGCCACAGCTTCGACTTTCCGCGCACGCGCAAGGAGTTCGAGGCCGCCGGCATCGGCGTGATCCCTGCGCCGATCAACATTCCCTCGACCGCGGAAGCGTCGGCGCTCGACTTCGTGCCCAGCCTCGGCGGCATGCAGATTTCCTACTTCGCGACGTACGAGATACTGGCGAACGCGCTTTATGCGATGACGCACTGAGCGCGCCGGCAATCCTGCCTGGCCGTGGACCGCTGTGATGAGTTCGTC